>RCMY010005244.1_pt1 | contig 11050 bp, 9 predicted proteins | sample 2041341 | NCBI WGS metagenome assembly RCMY01 (sample SAMN09708234, study PRJNA481090) | Marine sediment metagenome, whole genome shotgun sequencing project.
GAGCGGAACCAGGCGCTGGATGCTGCCCAGATCGCTGCGGATCAGGCCATCGAGGCCGCCCGGGTTGCAAAGACCAAAACGGTGGACGCCGAAAGGATCGGCGCCGAACAGGAGTTGGAGGCGAGACGTCTGGAGCGCCGCCGCGCGCTGGAACAACTTGAAATCGCTCGGGTTCAGGCCTTGAATGAGGCCGAGATCGCCAGTCAGGAAGAGATTGAGCGCGCCCGTATCGCGTCGGAACGCGGGCTGGATGATGCCCGCATAGGCCACCAGACCGAGCGTCGGCGTCTTGAAATCGGCCGCGAAAGGGCCGTGGAAGAGGCGATTATGGAAAAAGCCATCGCGCTGTATCAGAAGTCACTGGATCAATCCGCTGCCGCTATTGAGGCCGACAATGCCCGCGCCCGCGCTGTCGAGGCCGCCGAAAAGGTCAAGACCGCAGGCGAGCGTGAAGAGGCGTCGCGTCGCAAGGTTGTCGGCGTGACAGCGGCCGAACTGGAGGCGGAAAAGACCCGCATCAAGGCCGAGGCCGACAAGATCCGCAGCGCAGTCGAGGCCGAGGCGCAGAAGCTGATCAACGAGGCCGAGAACGTTCTGACCGAAGGCGCGCGCACCTCGCTGTTCAAGCGCAAGATGCTGGAGCATGTGGAAGGCATCGTGGCCGCCAGCGTCAAGCCGTTGGAAAAGATCAACGATATTCGGATCATGCAACTGGGCGGCAGCGGCACACAGGGGCTGAACTGGGCCGATGGATCGCCGGGAGGCAGCGGCGGCGGCGGTTCAAGCCCGACGGACGAGGTGATGAACAGCGCCTTGCGCTACCGTGTGCAGGCTCCGATGGTCGACAGTTTGCTGGCTGATATCGGGCTGGACGGTGCGAATATCGGCAAGTCCGACATATTCCGCAATGCCTCGGACATGACGCGCGCGGCAAACGAGATGGCCCGCGCCAAGTCCTCAAAACCGGCGGGCGAAAAGCCCGGGGAGAAATCGTAAATGGCACGGGTTTTCATCAGTTCCGTCATCCCCGCTGAGGCATCGCGCGTCTGGGAAAGGATCCGCGATTTCAACGCCATGCCAAAATGGCACCCGCGGATCCGCGACAGCCGGATTGAAGATGCCCTGCCGGGAGACAAGATCGGCTGCATCCGAAACTTTCACCTTCAGAATGGTGATATGATCCGTGAAAAGTTATTGGGACTAAGTGATTACGATACGTTCTTCACCTATTCCATGGTTGAGGGTCCAATGCCCCTGTGGGACTATATGGCGACGCTTCGATTGACCCCCGTGACCGATGGATTACGGACATTTGCCGAATGGTCGGCAGAATTCGAGTGTGAGGCGAAGGATGAAGCCGATCTGATAAGCGGGATCGGGACCAATGTGTTTCAGGGCGGTTTCGACGCGCTGAAACGGCATTTTGGGGGCTGAGATGGTCACCGTCATCCGCAGCACTATTCTGGCGGCGCCGATTGAGGCGGTGTGGGACGTGGTGCGCGATTTTAACGGCCATGACCGCTGGCATCCCGCTGTGGCAACGAGCGCCATCGAGCGAGGCCGCGACAGTGACCGTGTGGGATGTGTGCGTGCGTTTCGGCTGGCTGACGGGTCGGAACTGCGCGAGCAATTGCTGAGCCTTTCGGACGCTGAAACCACCTTCAGTTATTGCCTGCTGGATACGCCGATTCCGCTGCTGAACTATGTCGCGCATCTGCGGCTGATCCCGGTAACCGACAGCGATCACACCTTCTGTGACTGGCGCAGCCGCTTTGACACCCCGAAGGGGCGCGAGGCCGAGCTGGCGGCGATGGTGGGCGATAACATTTATTCCGCGGGGCTCGACGCGATCCGCACGCATATGGGGCTGGAGGGCGCATGAGCTTGAGTGTTGAGACATATCCGACCCTGCGCGAAGCATCGCAGGCGATCGGCGATCGGGCGCGCTATATCGGTGGTGGAACGCTGTTGATGCGGGCTGTGAACTATGGCGATCAAAGCTTTGATCGGATTGTGATAAGTCGCGAGATCGACCGAACCATCCGCAATGAGGGGCAGGGGGTGAGGATCGGCGCGGGGGCGACGATGGCCGACGTTCTGGCGTCGCGTGATGCAGGGTTTCTCCATCCTGTGGCGCGGGTCATCGGTGGTCCGGCGGTACGCAACATGGGGACGGTCGGCGGCAATCTGTTCGCCGCGGCGCCCTTTGGTGACTTCGCCACCGCACTGCTTGCGCTGGATGCAACGGTGCAAATGGCTGACGGGCAAAACCAGCCGATGGAGAGCTTCCTGTCGGGGCGTGACCGGGCGCGCGGGTTGGTGGTGGCCGTCACTGTGCCACGGGTGTCCGAGCGGGAATTCCGCTTTGCCAAGATCAGCCGCGTGAAACCGAAAGGTGCGTCGATGATGGCGATTGCCCTGTGGCTGCGCGGCTCGGGCCGGATCGACGAGGCGCGGATTGCCTTTGGCACCATGGGGCCGACTCCGCTGCGGGCCAAGGCGGCGGAACAGGCGCTGCGCGGGCGCAACCTGACCGAGTCCGGGATCGCCGCGGCTTTGGCGGTCTGTTGTGACGGGTTGCAACCCGCCGATGATCCGCTGGCAACCGCGTGGTATCGCCGCGCAGTCGCGCCGGTGCATCTTAAACGACTTTTGTTGGAGACAAGGTGATGGCCAAAGTACCGCTGACCTTCACGCTGAACGACGCCGAAATCGGGGTGTTTGTAGTTCCCGGCAGCAACCTGTTGGACGTCTTGCGCCGGGGCGCGGGCGATCTGACGCCAAAAGAGGGCTGTGCTCAGGGCGCCTGTGGGGCCTGCACCGTGCTAATTGACGGGGTGCCGCATCTGTCCTGTCTCACCCTCGCCGAAATGGCCGAGGGGCGGCGCATCTCGACCACTGGCGGGCTGGCGGTCGGGCCGGAACTTCACCCGCTGCAGACCGCCTTTATGGAGGGGTTCGCCGCGCAATGCGGGTTCTGCACCGCCGGTATGTTGATGTCGGCCAAGGCACTGCTTGACCAGACGCCAAATCCGACAAGGGATCAGGTGATTGAGGCGATCAGCGGCAATCTGTGCCGGTGCACCGGATACGAACCCATCGTCGACGCCATCCTGACGGCGGCGGCAAAGATGCAGGGGAGAACCGCATGACCACCGTCGAATTCCGCAAGGATCTGTTCGCCAACGAACGTGACGACACACTGCACGAAATCGGCAAGCCGACGATACGGCAGGATATTCTGGGCCATGTCACCGGGCGCACTCCGTATTTCGACGACCATCTGTTTGACGGGTTGCTGCACATGCGCGCGGTCCGCTCGCCGCATCACCACGCCCGCATCCGCAATATCGACACCTCTCGCGCTGCGACTATGCCCGGTGTGCGGCGCGTTGTGACGGCCCGCGATGTGCCGGTGAACCTGAACACGCTTCTGTCACTGATCAATTTCGGTCGTGATGATGAACCGCTTTGTGCCCATGACAAGGTGCGGTTTCTGGGGGAGACTGTCGCCTGGATCATCGCCGACACTGAACGGCAGGCGCGCGATGCGGTGGCGCAGGTGCGGGTGGATTATGATCCGCTGCCCCATGTTCTGGATGTCGAGGAGGCGCTGAAGCCTGGCGCGCCCCTGGTAAACGAAGTCTATCCCAACAACACCTTCGATTATCACGGCAAATACGATCATCAAAAGCTGCGCTTTGGCGATGTGAATGCCGCCTTTGCCCGCGCCGATCACATTGTCGAGGCCGAGTATCAGATGTCGCCGATTGAACAGGCGCCGATTGAAACCTGCGGCGCGATTGCGGCCCCCGAGCAGAATGGCCGCTATGTCTGTCACACCAACACGCAGGCGCTGTTCTTTTCGCTGGGCACCACGGCCAAGCTGCTGGATATGGCGTCGTCGCGGCTGCATTTCATCGGCGGAACGTCGGGGGGCGGATTTGGCGGCAAAGTGGATTCCATCGTCGAACCTACCGCCGTTCTGGGTGCCGTTCTGACCGGACGACCGGTGCGCTTTACCTGGGACCGTTACGAGGAAATGCAGGTCGGCGCACCGCGCGGCGGCGAACGCTGGCGGATCAAGGACGGGGTGATGGCCGACGGCTCGATCATCGCCCGCGAATTCACCGGGTTCTTCGATTCAGGCGCCTATATGCGGCTGTCGCCCTATGCGATCATCAAGGCGGCAGGGCATCTGCCGGGGCCCTATTCGATCCCGAATATTGCCGCCAACGTCTTTTGCGTCGTGACAAACCGCACACCCGCTACGGCGATGCGGGGCTTTGGCATCACTGCCGCCGATTTCGCCATTGAATGCCACATGGACCGGGTGTCCGAAGTGACCGGAGTCGACCCCATCGCGCTGCGGCTGAAGAACGCATACCGTGACGGCGACATGAAGGCGCACCGGCGGGTGGCAAAGAACACCGCTTTGATCGAGTGCTGTCAGGTGGCAGCGGGAAAGGCAGGTTGGCCGTTGTCGGCGGATCTGGCCGCGATGACATCGCTTGGGGGCGGGCAGGGTGACCGTGCGCTGATCCCCGAAACCGCGACGGACGAAGAAGGCCGGATTGGCGAGCGCCGTGCAGGCCGCGCGCCTGACACCGCGCCGTCGAAACGACCGACTGGACGGGTGGCAGCCGGGCAGGCGGGCCAGGCGGTTGTCGCCGTCCCGGTCCAGAATGAGGACATGCAAATCGAGGTCGACAGGATCGGCCACGCCATCGCGGCCAGCCACGGCGCACCGGTTGCCAGCCCTGCGCCGACCTATGCGCGCCAAGCGATTGCGCCGCAAAGGACAGGTGCCGACATCGTGCCATCAAGGCCCGCAGCACCCCCGCAGGCTGCTCCTGTTGCAGCGTCACGGGCTGCGCCACCCGCCTATGCGCCACCGTCACAGCAGGCGGCGCCATCCGCCTATGCGCCACCGCCTGCCGCACCGACACCGCCTGCGTCACCGCAGGCCGCGCCACCCGCCGAAAAACCCTATCAACCTGATCGTCCGTTCAGCAGGGGGGTGCGCAAACCCGGCACCTCACCCTTCCTGTCCGGCACGCGGAGACGCTGAGATGGCCATTCACCGGGGGCGCGGTTTCGCCTGTATCAACTATCCCATCGGCATGAACCTTGGCGGTGATCCGGCACAGGCGTTGGTCCATTCCACGCCCGACGGTAAATTCATGGTCGCTCTGTCGGCGATCGATCTGGGGCAGGGGATGAAATCGGTCACCCGCCAGATCGCCGCCGAAACTCTGGGCGTGCCGGTCGAGGATGTCTATGTCGACACCGCCGACAGTGACACCGGCCCGCATGATATGGGGTCTTTCGCCTCGCGCGGGACCCACCGGGTCGGCAACGCAGTGATCCGCGCCAGCGCTGAGGCGCGCAAACAGATGATGGAGGCGGCGGCAGACGAGCTGGAGGTCAACGCCGCCGATCTGATGACCGACGGGCGCGGAAATATCCACGTCAAAGGCGCGCCAAGCCGCAGTATCACCGTGGCCGACACCGCCACTGCTGCGCAATTCAAGCAAGGGCGCACGCTGTCGGGGCGCGGTATTTTCCTGATCCCCCCGTCCGATGCCGATCCCGATACCGGAGAAATGACCCCGGTGACCTGTTTCGCCCATGCGGCACTGGTGATCGACGTGATCGTTGATGACGAAACCGGCGAGGTTGAGGTGACCGAGATCAATTCAGCCTATGAGGTCGGCCGGGCGCTGAACCCAAGGCTGGTGGAACAACAGTTGATCGGCGGAGCGTGGATGGGCGTTTCCCACGCGCTTTATGAAACCACCGAACCCTATTACCCCGACCGCTCGCACGGGCCCGAGGATTTCAACACCTACCTGATGCCCGGACCCGGCCAGATCGTGCCGCACCATATCGCGGTGCTGGAACGTCCGGCTGAGGATGCGCCGTTCGGTGGCAAGGGGCCGGGCGAAATGTGCGCTAACCCGGTTCTGCCCGCCATCGCCAATGCGATCTATAACGCCGTTGGTGTGCGGTGCGACCGGTTGCCGATCACGCCGGAAAAGGTGTTGCGCGGGTTGCAGGCGAACGGCGGAGCCCGCCCGCAGGGTGGCAATAATGGCGCGACGCAGGGCGGCAGTATGCCACAGGGTCAGCGCTAAATGACTGTCCGCCCCAACATTGCCGGGCTCGGCAGCCCCGATGCGTTGCAGCGCGCCCTGATCGACGCGCAGTATCTGGCTGACGATGCTCTGGCCACGGCCAGTTATCTGGCGCTGGCACTGGGCAAGCCGATGCTGCTTGAGGGCGCGCCGGGCGTTGGCAAGACCGAGGCGGCCAAGGCTCTGGGTGGGGTTCTGGGGCGGCAGGTGATCCGGCTGCAGTGTTATGAGGGCATCGACGCGGCGGCGGCGCTTTATGAATGGAACTATCCCCGGCAGATGCTGGCGATAAGGCAGGCAGGCGACGAACAAGTGGATCTGTATTCCGAAGATTTTCTGTTGGAACGTCCGCTGCTGACCGCTTTAAGAAACCCCGCCACCTCGTTGTTACTGATCGACGAAATCGACCGGGCGGATCATGAGTTCGAAGCGTTTCTGCTGGAATTCCTGTCGGATTTCACCATCTCGATCCCGGAAACCGGCACCGTGCGCGCCACACAGCCGCCGGTTGTCGTGCTGACCTCGAACCGCACCCGTGATCTGCACGAGGCGCTGCGCCGGCGCTGTGTCTATCACTGGATTGATTATCCCGATCCGGCACTTGAGGCCGAGATCGTCATGGCGCGGGCGTCGCAGGTGGCGCGCGCGACGGCGGATGCGGTGGTTGCATCGGTCAACGCCCTGCGCGCCGAGCCTTTGGCCAAGCCACCGGGTGTGGCCGAGACAATCGAATGGGCCGAGGCGGCGACACTGCTGAACACCCAGGGCGCGCGCTGGCCGGATGCATTCCGCCGTGCGATTGGCGTGGCAATCAAGGATCACGATGACATGGCCTTTCTCGCGCCGCGGCTGGATCAACTGCTCCCCGGAGAGGCGGCATGACAGAGCTTTTGCCCCGTGCCCTCGCCCCGTTCATTGCGTTGCCGCAGGCGCTGCGTCATGCGGGAATGCCGGTGTCGCCCGATCAGACGGCAGGATTTATTGCGGCTGTGGGCCTGTTGGGTCCGCGCGACATGACCGATATCTGGCGGGCCGGGCGTGCGCTTTTCTCGATCCCGCCGGAACGGCTGGAGGAATACGACGCGCTGTTCCGGGCGATCTTTCTTGGGCAGACGGTTGCCGCACCGGGCGAGGGCGACGACGACAGTGTCGAGGCGTTCGAGCCGACCGGCGACACCCATGACATCGAAGCGGGCGACGACACAGAAGCGGGCGGCGATGCCGTCGCCGCCGAACGGTTGGGCCGACGCGACATCGCGGCAGACGACGCCGACCGCGCGCTGGCCCGGCTGCGGCGCGAGGCTCCGGCGGCACTGCCCCGACGATTGTCCTATCGCCGCAGGCGGGCGAAACGCGGCGATGCACCCGACCTGCGCCGCACCCTGCGCGACGCTTCCCGCCACGGCGGCGAGGTGACGCGCCTGTTCACCACCCGGCGCAAGACCCGGCAACGGCGCATCCTGGTGTTGATCGATGTTTCCGGATCGATGAAAGATCGCACCGAACCGACGCTGCGACTGGCTCATGCGGTGATCCAGGCGGCCGACCGGGCCGAAGTGTTCACCCTTGGCACCCGGCTGACGCGGATCACGGCGCCCCTGCGCCTGTCTGACCCAGATCGCGCGCTGAGCCGTGCGGCGGCAGCGGTGGCGGATTTCGATGGCGGCACAAGGATTGGCGAGGCGCTGACGGCGTTTCTGGCCGTGCCACGCTTTGCCGGATTTGCCCGGGGCGCAGCGGTGGTTGTGCTCTCCGACGGGCTGGAACGGGGTGATCCGGCTGCCATGATCGATGCGGTCGCGCGGCTGGGGCGAAGTGCGTGGCGGCTGGACTGGCTGTCGCCGCTGGCGGGAGATCCCGACTACAGCCCCGAAACCGCTGGAATGAAAGCGATTTTGCCAATGATCCATTTGGCCGACGGGGCAGGGACCGCAGCCATCACCAACCACATTCTGACCATGGCACGTGAAAGGCGGACGGCATGATCGACGCACATCACCACATCTGGCTGCAAAAGGATCTGCCCTGGCTTCTGGGCCCGGAACAGCCAAGGATATTCGGGCCTTACCGGGCGATCATGCGGGATTATACGATCCACGAGTATCAGGCCGATCTGGCCGGAACCGGCATCACGAAATCGGTCTATGTTCAGGCAAACTGGGCACCAAACTGGTTCATGGACGAAGCCGCCTGGGTACAGGGCGAAGGCGAAGCCTCTGGAATGCCCGATGCCATCGTCGGATATGCCGATTTCACCACGGGCGATGTGCGCGATCAACTGGACCGGTTGAAACCCTATGACCGGATGCGCGGTATCCGTCAGCAGTTCCACTGGCACGAGAATCCGACCTATTGTTTCGCCGCCAATCCGGATTTGTGCCGCAATCCGACCGTGCAGAAAAACATCGCGCGGTTGGGGGATTACGGCTGGAGCTTCGATCTTCAGGTGTTCCCGTCGCAGATGGCCGGTGCGGTCGAACTGGCCAAGGCCTGCCCACACATCACGTTCATCCTGCAACATGCCGGAATGCTTGAAGATAACTCTGATGCGGGTCGCAGGGAATGGCGCGATGGCATGACGTCGCTGGCCGATTGTCCCAATGTGGTGACGAAATTATCGGCCTTCGGCACGTTCATCCACCGCAACGATCCTGATTTCATCGAAGATATGATCGTCAGCACCGAAAACATCTTTGGCGCGGACCGCTGCATGTTCGGGTCGAATTTCCCCATCGAAAAGCTCTGGACCAGTTACACAGAACTGTTCAACGCCTTCAATAAGGGCGTCAAGTCACTGAGTAGGAAGAAACAATCCGCAATTTTCAACGACACGGCCGCCCGTGTCTATGGCATCTAGGGAGGGCGCATATGGCCTTGCAAATCCACGTTCTTGATTACGGCGATATCGAACTTGAGACATCGTTTCTGGTGCTGGGCCACGAATGCGGTCGGGTCCGCCGGGTGCCGGTCTATGGGTTTTTGATCACCGGGGGGGAACATCCCGTATTGGTCGATACCGGCTATCGCGACAATGCGATCATGGAGTCGCTCGGCATGCGCGGGTTGCAGTTTCACGACAACCTGATCGAAAATCAACTGGCGAGACATGGGCTGCGGCTGGGTGACATCCGCTATATCCTGCACACCCACCTGCATATCGACCACGCCGGGCAGGACGACAAGTTTCCGATGAACACCACCGTCGTCATCAACCGGCGCGAGATGGAGTTTTCGGTCAGCGGCATCATGTTCCCGCAATATCCCAAACCCGACATCAAACATCTGGTCGACCGGATCTATGAGCCCGAGGCGATGCGGTTCCTTGATCTCGACATCACCGGCGGCGAAGAGATCATTCCGGGCGTCTGGTGCGAATATGCGGGCGCCCATACCGAAGGGTCGATGAACGTGATCGTTGAAACGGCGGAAGGTCTGGCCTGTATCTGCGGCGACGTGATCTATGATTTCAACGATCAGATCGTGAACCATGTCCACACGAACAATTGGATGGAGCCCCGGGTGACTGGCAACCACAGCCAGTCAAAGCGCGAGGAAAAGGGCGCGATCAAGAAACTGCTGAACAACTATACGTTCCTGCTGCCGATCCACGACAAACCGGCAAAGATCGAACGGCAAAAGGTTGTCGGACGGCTGGGTATGACGGTGCCCGGGCCGCTGACCCAGACCCTGCCCGACCGGCCCTGGTTTCCGGTCTGATCCGCACGTACCGAGAAAGGACGCCCCATGGCCCATACCGCCATTGCCGACAGTTTCCGCTCCCTGATCGACGAACATGAACCCGTCCGCCAGATCGGCACCGGGTACATTTTTACCGAGGGGCCGCTCTGGCATCCGGTGGACCAGTCACTGATCTTTTCCGACATGCCGGGGGATGTGCGGCGACAGTATGTGCCGGGGCAGGGCGTGCGTGAAATCGCGCGCCCGTCAAACAAGGGCAACGGCATGACCTATGACGCCGACTTGAACCTTCTGGTTTGCGAACATTCAACATCGTCGGTGGTGCGCATCACCCCCGACGGCACGCGAACAGTTCTGTGTTCGCATTTTCAGGGGCGCGAGTTGAACAGCCCGAACGATATCGTCGTCGGCAAGGATGGCGCGATCTGGTTCACCGATCCCACCTATGGCCGGTTGGAACATTTTGGCGTGCCGCGCCCGACACAGCTGGGATTTCAGGGCGTGTATCGTCTTTCGCCCGGTCACAGGGCCGGTGATGAACCTGAACTTGTGGTGGACAACTACCTGTTTTCGCAGCCAAATGGGCTTTGCTTTTCGCCTTGCGAGCGCTGGATGTGGGTGAACGACACCGATCAGGCAAACATCCGCATGTTCGATGTTATCTCAGGACGTCTGGAGAACGGCCGGGTTTTTGCAGGTGGAATCAAGGACGCGTTGAAACCCGGTTTGCCCGACGGAATGAAGGCTGACCTCCACGGAAATATCTATGTCACTGCACCTGGCGGCGTCTGGGTCTATTCGTTCCATGGCGAGCTGATCGGCAAAATTTCCTGTCCGGAAATGGTGGCGAACCTCCATTGGGGCGGTGCCGATTGGAGCACGCTTTACCTCTGCGCCACGACTTCACTTTACGAAATACAAACGAAAACAAAGGGTCGCGACGAACCTTTCATGTATCCCAACCCGGTGCAACGGCGCCCGCAATTGCAAACCCAACTGCAAACCATGCCAAGATCCGGACTGATCACTGTACCGCTCAAGGACCGTATCATCGGATCGCGCAGCGCTCTGATCCTTCAGGATCTGCAGAATGATGTGATCATGGACGGTGGCGCCTTTGCGGCCAGCGGATCGCCGGAACATGCCCGGACCCAGAACGTTCTGGCCAATGCCGCGCGACTGGCGACGGCGGCCCGGGCCAATGGCGTGATGGT
>RCMY010005245.1_pt1 | contig 11050 bp, 7 predicted proteins | sample 2041341 | NCBI WGS metagenome assembly RCMY01 (sample SAMN09708234, study PRJNA481090) | Marine sediment metagenome, whole genome shotgun sequencing project.
GCGCGTAACGATGAAAGTTGATTAACCATGACCCTGATCGTTCAGTATTACGATATCGGTATTGCCTTGAACCCCAGCCTGTCGGAACTCGACGCCAACTCCTATCAAATGACGCAACCGGGCCAGACCGAAGCGGTAATTGTGCTGGGCGGCCGGGATTGGGACGGGTTTCGCATTCGCCTGACCGGAGATGATTTCCTGTATGTCAGCGGCGAGCCGTGGTCAGGCACGATTTCAGGGCTGGAAATACTGGCGCCGTCCGGGGACGCTTCGCTAAGCTTTGCCAACAGCAACGCGGGCGCGGGTCTGGGCGTGGATATTGCCGATTTCTGGCAAACGCTGGCCAGCAGCGGCGCCCGGGCGGCGCAAGCCCTGTTCGGGACAGATTTCAAGATCCATGGCTCACCCGGCAATGACAGCATCAGCGATTGGTATCTGCACCCCAGTGTCATCGACCGAACGCTGGATACCGGCGACGGCGACGACATTGTCTGGGACGTAAGACTGGCCCACAACAACGAATCCTACGGCGAGATCTACCTGGGTGACGGCAACGACTATTCCGAGGGGTCGAGCGGGAGAATCTATGGCGGCGCCGGTAACGACGAGATTTCGTCGGGTTGGCGCGGGGCGGGTAAGGGTGGCGCCCTCAATGACATGATCGGCGGCGATGGTGACGACATTTTTCACAACTACTCTGCCAATCACGGCTTTGCCAAAGGCGGCGCGGGGTATGATATCGAGTATTTCCAGTCGGCCAAATACGGCGTCATAATGACGTCATCAGGCATCGAGAAATTCGTTTTTCTCAATCCGCTACCCTACACGGACGGCAGCCAATACTTTGGCATCAGGGGCCTGACGCCGGGCCATTACGTCTCAACCAATCCGCTGGCCAAACTTTCGGCAACAATCAACGTCTCGGGCGATTACCGCAACACGCAATTCGAAGGCTGGGCAGAAGTCGCGCTGACGTTCAATCCCGGCTCCGGCGCGAACATCATCGCAACCGAGCGTGCAGATGTGGTTGTGGTCGGACAAGGCTCTGGCGCCGTGATAGCAACCCTGGGCGGCGACGATGATGTAAGTATTCAGAGCGTCCGGAACATTAACGGCAGCGACGGAAATGATATCGACCTTGGCGCAGGTCAGGACCGGGTGACGATCAAATCCAATAGCCGCTCGTGGGGAGACGACACGATCCGGGGCGGCGAAGGCGACGACGTGTTTCTGATTGAGGCATACATCAACACCGGACCCGAATTATTCGCCTATGATGGCGGCCTTGGGCGCGATAGCTTGATCTATGCAGGCGGCGGCGACCTGTCTTTGAACCTGGCGGACGAAGCCGCTAGCGGGCGCTTGCTGAACTTTGAGATCATCAAATCCGGCGACGGAAATGACACGCTGACCGGCACCGCAGCGGACGAGACATTCAGCGCCGGCGCCGGCCGCAACGAGATTGACGGCGGCGCGGGCAGCGACACGGTGGATTATTCCGGCCAAGCTGGCACGATGTCGGTCACGCTGGACGGCAGCGCCCAGACACTGGTGCGGATCGGCGGAGTCGGCCACGACGCGGTGCGCAATATCGAAAACATCATCGGCGGCAGCGGTAGCGACAGTGTCGTGGGCGACGCCAGCGACAACGTCTTTGCCGGCGGGCTGGGCAACGACACATTCCACGGCGGGGACGGTGTGGATACCTTTGTGATCGCCGCGCGATCCAGCGACAGCAATTGGGACGTGGACGCACAAAACGCGCAGATCACCCTGACCTCATCAGGCGGCGTCGATGTTATCAAGGACGATGTGGAGCACTTCCGTTTTGACGATACCACGCTCAGCTACGCCGATCTGGCCGCGCTGGCCGGGCCCCGGATTGTTGGCACGAATGCGGGCGAGACGATCACCGGCACGGCGGCGGACGAGCGGATCTTTGGCCTTGGCGGGGCGGACTGGATCCGGCCCGGCGGGGGCAATGACACAGTGGATGGCGGTGACGGCTACGACATGATCGATTTTCTCAATGTAGCGGCGCCTGCGGGCCTGACCAATGCCGACTTTATGCTGCGCCTGGACCTGGGCGCCGGGATTGCCGATATTTTCGGCGGCGACCGCACCATCATGACGAATATCGAGCGGGCAACCGGCACGATCCACTCTGATCTGATGCGCGGCGACGCGGGCGACAACCATCTGCGCAGTCAGGGAAACTATGACTGGTTCATCGCGACCGAAGGCAACGATACGCTGGATGGCGGCAGCGGGCTGGACATGGTCAGCTTTGAGGAATGGGGCGGCAACTCCCTGCCCACGGTGACCGACTTTCTGGGGCCGATCCCCGCCCAGTTCAACGGGGTGCATGTGGATCTGGCCGATCCGTCCAAGAACGCGGGCCCTGCCGCAGGGCAGACCCTGATCAGCATCGAGCGTGTCACCGGGTCCAGCTATCAGGACATTTTCTATGGTGATGGCGGCGAAAACACGTTTCGCGGCCTTGGCGGATACGACATATTTGTCGGATCGCCCGGCGGTCGCGAACGGTATTACGGCGATGCCGGCATCGACACGGTATCGTATTTCAGCGCGTCCGCCGGTATCGGCGCATCCTTGCGCAATGGCGGCACCTTGGACGGCGAACCGGCAGGATACGGAACCCGCGGCGATGCGGCGCTGGACCTGTATTTCTCGATCGAGAACCTTATCGGATCGCGCCACGACGACAGCCTGACCGGCAATGATCTGATCAACCAGCTGAGCGGGCTTGGCGGCGACGACACGATCTACGGGTATGGCGGCAATGACCGCATTCGCGGCGGCGCGGGCAACGACACGATAGATGGCGGCGCAGGGTCCGACTTTGCCATCTTCTCGGGGCAGCGGGCCGACTACAGCCTGACGCGCAGCTCGGGCAGCGATGTATCGGTCGATGGCCTTGATGGTTTGGACAGTCTGAGCCGCGTGGAGTACTTCGTCTTTGACGATCAGACCGTGACGATCTGGGATCTGAACGTGGTCTGATCCCGGCAGGCACAACTTATTCGGCAGGCCCAAGGGCTGTGGCGCGTTACGATTGATCGGCCGGCGCCCAGCCATCCGGGCCGCGCACGAACCGGCATGTCTGCGCCGGGTCGAACCGCGCGGCAGTGCCGGTCACCGCATAGCGGGTGACGTCGATGGTGCCGCCCCCGACGCAGAGCAGGTTAAAGTCGTTCTGCTGCCCGCGCAGACGGCTCGACAGCCCCGTACCGGCCTGCACCTGCAAGACGGCGCGGCGCCCCGCCTGCGTGGTGAATGGCGCGGCCCGCCAGCTGTGCAAATGGCCCGACAGAATCACGTCAGCCCTGAATCGGGCCAGACCCTCCATCGCCTCGCCCGCGCCGCGCATCGGTTTTTTACGGTCGCCCGGCTGATGTTCCAGCGGGTGATGCGCTAAAATGATGCGGGTGCGATCCTCGCCTGCATCCCGAAACGCGGCTTCGATCCGGTCCAGCGCATTGCGGGTGAACAGGCCGCTTTGATGGGCCAGAGGGTTGACCGTATTGACCCCCAAAACAACCATCTCATCGTCGCGGAATTCCGGCTGCAACTGGCCGGAAATCCAGCGGCGATAGCGGCGCCAAGGTGTTATCAGCCTGCCCAGAAGGTTGTGCAGCGGCACGTCGTGATTGCCCGGCACCACCAGAACCGGCGCCTCGATCCGGTCGATGAAATCGCGCGCGGCCTGAAATTGCGCGTGCCGGGCGCGCTGCGTCAGATCGCCGGAAATCGCGACCAGATCGGGTGACAGCGCATTCACAGCCGCCAAAAGAGGCCCCAGAAGTTCGGGGCGGTCGCGCCCGAAATGCAAATCCGACAGATGAACAAGGCGCCTCATCGTGTGCCGTCCCGGCGCGCCTCAGGAACTAGAACAGTCAGCGCCCCCTCGCAGATAACCAGATCAAACGGCGCCTTCATGCGCCCGCGTTCCCCGTCGCAGGCAACATCACGGGGGCTGCGATGGGCATCAATACGAATACGGTCTGCCGCGACCAGATCAAAATTCACCTTTTCCTGCGCCCGGCCCATTGCCAGCGACAGCGCGTGCCGCACCATGCCCAAGCGGCCCGTGTCCGGCGCGATAAACAGCGCAAGGCGGCCCGCCGCGATGTGATCGCGTCCCTCCAGGCCGATCTGGTCCAGCTGAAAGGCGTTGTTGACCGCAAAGACCAGCGGCGTGCGCCGGGCCGTCGTATGGCCGCCTGCATCGATGCTGAGTTGCAAGGGACGGCGCAGCGTGACCAGCGTAACCAACACCGACCAATAGGCAGCGATCCGGCTGCGCCCCCAGCGGCGATACGTCTGCTCGCGCGTTTTGAGGATGGCGGGATAGGCGCCAAGGCTGGCATTGTTCAGGAACACCCGGTCATTGATGGTCGCGATCCGCACGGACCGCTGCGCGCCCTGCGCCAACAGCCGCGCCGCGCCTTCGATATCGGTTGGGATGTCCAGCGAGCGGGCGAAGTAGTTGAACGTGCCCAGCGGCAGGATACCCATCACCGCATCCGTCCCGCGCAGCACGCCCGCCACCCCCGAGATGGTCCCGTCGCCGCCAGCGGCAATAATGATGCCGAAGCCGTCCTTCAGCGCCTGCCGCGCGGACGGGACAATCTGCGATCCCTTTGACAGCACCTTCATTTCGGCAGCGATGCCGCACTCGGCCAAGGCCGCGCGAATGCGCCCCTGCGCTTCCGCCTGGCGCTTGCCCGATCCGGCATTCAGGATGACACAAACCCGGCGCGACGCGCCTGCCTGCTCCGGTAGTGAGGTATCTTGCATTGAGCTCCAGCCCGCCACTGACGTTATTTATGACAGCTAAACGTCGCGGCGGCGGCAATGTTCCTTAGCTTGCACAATGCAGTTCCACCAACTTGAGGGGCTTCAACACCCTGAGTTTGTCGGTCTTGTACTCGAACATGACATACTGAACATCGATCAGGCTGCCGGCCTGATCCTGTGCGTCCAGCCGCAAACCGCTATCGGCGGTCGCCGCGTTCTAGATCGCCACGTCAAAATCCATGTCGGCGGTGGTGTACTAAACCGTATTTGGTCCGGTCCGCCAAACTTGGCCACCAAATCGCTGCCACCACTGGCGTAGCCTCTTCACAGAATTCTCACGTGCTGATTTCATCGTTATGAGGCGCCGCCAGATTTATAGACGATTTGCTTGGTAATTTTGGAGCCTATGACAGACGGATATGAGAAAAGGGTTTAGATTTACGGATGAGTTCAAGCAGGACGCTGTGGCACAGGTCGTTGAGCGCGAATTGGCGCGCGTGACCGGGGAGCGCAATATGCTAAAAAAGGCGGCCGCATACTTTTGCGCGACGTCTCAGTGAGGTATGCGTTTATGTGAGACACATCGCTTTGAATTCTAGGTGCGCGCGGTTCTCGGTGCGCTCAATGTTTCGAATGCTAATGGTCCATTTTAGCAGCTTTTACGCCTGGCTTAGGAAACCGTTAAGTTAGCTTGCGCATCAAGACGTGGGGCAAACCGATCTGAGCCGCCAAGCATGGACTTACAGTGGCAAGGTGTATCGCTATCCACCGGCCGCCAGCTGATTGCGAGCAACCACCGTAAGGCGCAAGCTGCACGGTGGTCTTCTTGATTAGGGCGAGACCTGTTCAGAGAACGGTGTTGCGCGTTCGGCCAGCTTGGCAGGCATAACAACAGATAGAATACGATCGCCGCCCTGGTCGTTGCGGCGGCAAACCTGCGGTGGGGCCGACAATACATTGGGCCGGCAGTCCGAAGTTGAAGCGCCCGACACCGTTCGGATAATCGATGTTATCTGCATCAAGACACACGAAGGCTGGTCGTACGTGTCTGTCGTGATCAATCTGTTCTAAAGGCGCGTTGCGGGTTGATCCATACAGTCACCGATGACAGCGGACCTCCCCCTGCAGGCATTTTTAGGTGCAGCCTGGCGGCACAAACCAAAGAATAAGATCCTGATCCATTCAGGCCAAGAGTCACAATTCACAAGCAAAGTGTGGCAGTCGTTTCTCGGCAAACACATTTTACATCCAAGCATTAGCCGACGCGGGCACTGTCATGTCAGTGCCGTCGCGGAGAGCTTCTTCCAGTTATTGAAACTCTAGCGGATCAGGCGGCGGACATATCTCACACGCGACGCAGCGACGCAGCATGCGTTCGGCTGTATCAAGATGTTCTACAACCCAAACCGTAAGCACACCAACAACGGCATGCTGTCGCCGGTTGACTATGGAACCAGGCAGGGGAAACTGAACAAGGCAAGCGCCTAGGAAACTAGCGGCGCCTCAAACGGACAGGGCAGCGCACCGATGCACGCAAGACACTCTGTGATCAAAAACGACTGGAGGGGGACCAGTTTTATTCAGATGTGACGCAGTTTCAAGCCAAATTTCCCGGCTTTGAAATGACAACCTGTACAGTGACAGACAAATAAATTTCAATGCGCTCACATTCAGGCCAGCGTCGTACGGGTGTCCATCTCGGCCTCGTTACGCAATATCTATCAGCCGTCCTTCTGATATCAGAGGCACTGGTAAAAGCACTGCCGCGCATGCCGTTGCAAGGCATGTTCAGCGTACCACGAACTCAGCATGCAGCGCGCCAGCGGCCTTGATGCTTTTCAAGATATCGATCATATCCCGCGGCGCGACGCCCAGTGCGTTCAGGCCGGCCACGACCTCGGACAGGGTCGTGCCTGGCGGAACCTCGGCCAGGCCGATGCCTGGCTCTTCTTCGATATCGACATTCGTGCGCGGAACGATCATAGTTTCCCCCTCTGCGAACGGGTTTGGCTGAACAGCGATCGGCGCTTCCTGTACGCGCAGCGTCAGATTACCCTGAGAAACAGCGATGCGGCTGATCCGCACATCCTGCCCCATCACTATCGTGCCCGACCGCTGATCCACTACAACCCGCGCCTTTTGTTCCGGTTCCACAAGCAGATTTTCAATTCTGGCCAACGCATGAGCGGGCGACGTCATGCGCGTGCGACCGATATCCAAACGAACGGTGCCGCTGTCCAGCATGATCGCGACAGCGCGGCCAAAATTCCCGTTGATGACAGACTCGATGCGAACGGCTGTTGTAAAATCCGGTTCCCGCAAGGCGAGGCGGAGCGTGTCGAGCGAACCCAACTCGAACGCGATCTCCCTCTCAACACGTGCGCCGGATGGAATGGTCCCAGACGTTGGAACGCCTTGCACTACAGTCGCGGCATCGCCCTTGGCAGCGACGCCGCCTGCGATGATCGTGCCCTGCGCTACCGCGTAAATCTGACCATCAGCAGCATTCAGCGGCGTCATAACTAGGGTGCCACCTAGCAAACTATCCGCATCTCCGATCGCCGACACCGTCACATCGATCTGCCCGCCGGCCCGCGCGAAGGGTGGGAGGGTTGCCGTGACAAGTACAGCCGCGACGTTCTTGGGTCGAAATTGCTCACCAGCGACGTTGACGCCCAGCCGTTCGAGTATGTTCGACATGATCTCTTCGGTAAAAGGCGCGTTCCTCAACCCATCTCCGGTACCGTTCAAGCCGACGACCAGACCATACCCGATCAGGTCATTTCCGCGTACGCCGTCGAACTCGACGAGGTCCTTGATTCGGATCTGGGTCGCTGAGGCGACACCGGCGCCCAACAGGCTTAGGATCAAAGCCCCTAGGATGAGGCGATAAAAATGTATCAAAGGAAATTCACCAAGTTCAGGCGCGATGTTCGCGCAGTGAGCGTGTAAATCGTCTCAAGCTGAAGCTGAGCTTGCTCCAGTGCTGTTGCCGTTTCGAACAAGTCGACGGACATCAGTTCGTTTCGCGCCATGGACAGACTGGTTCTTTCGGCACCGATACGCGCAATGGACTGATCGATCCGGGATTCAGCGACACCAAGATATGATCTAACCTGCGTTAACCTGTCTATAGACGACAGCATTGAGTTGCCGGCCGATTGCAGCAATATCAGCCGCTCGCCATCGTCCAAGGCCAACGAGCCTTCGCCCGCCAATGCCGCCATGATCGTACCCTTAAGCACGGCTTTCAAAGCGTCATCATCTGCCCGGATCGACAGCTGCACCGATTCTCCGCCCCCAAGCTGAAACGCCGAAAAGTTCTGCACCCCGCCAATGTAGACGTCCGTGTCAAAGCCACCTCCGGGCGTATCAAAAAATGCATCCAGTGCGCCGATAACCGATGCTGAGTCGCCGGCAGCAGACACGGCGGCAAGAACGGCGTTCATCATATCATCCGCGTTGATCAACGGCGCGTTTTCCAGAACGGTCCCACCAAAAACAGGCCGCCCCGCAACGCCGGTGTTCAGGGCCGCGACGATGCTGTTCAGGCTGCCGCGCGCCGTAGCCGCTGATACGGCAAGAGCCGGACCGTCCATCCCGTCCCCGGCCAATATAACAGTGCCGGACAGGTCGGTCACTTGCGTTTGAACCAAGTCGAGCACGGTTTGCATCGCACCCGCCTGGACCGATGCCTCGGTCGCTGCCGTTTTGTGGGCTGAATTCAGGACGATTTGATGCTCCACATCTGCCAAATGCCCAAAGCTGGCATTCAGGCTGCGTGTTACATCGGATGTCCTGCCGGTGGACAGCTCTTGCGTCAATTGGGCAATCCGCGATTGCAGATTGGAACTGTGTCGCCGCGTCGTCATATACTGTGCAAGGTCGCCTATCGCGTGAAAGCTCATGGATCAGATCCTCAGAAGGGTTTGCATCATGTCGTCAAGCGTCTTGATCATGCGTGCGTTGGCGCCGTAGGCCTGTTCGATCAGCAAAAGGCGCTGTGTTTCCGCATCCGAATTGACGCCATCGCTTAGAAGTCGCGTCTGTAATTCGGATTGGCGAACAGCGGCAAAGCTGGTCGCGCGATCCTCCGCTTGGGCGGATTGCGCCAGATGCGACATCAAGCGGTTCACATGCTGTGCGGCGGTGCCTGCGCCCGATCCAGCAGCACCAGATACCAGTAAGCTCTTTGCCGACAGCGCGTCTGACATCGCCCCCAGCAGCGTGGCATCGCCGGTCGCGCCGGGGGCTGATGCCCCCAAGCCATCACGGATGCGCCATACTTCGTTACCGCCCCGCACATCCACCAGATCATTCAACCGAATGCGACCAGCAATACCGATCTCATCCGCACTATCGAAAGAAACTCCCTGATCCGTGAACAATCCTGCATCACCGGGCGGTCGCGTTGCATCGAACGACGGGTCCTGAAAACGTTCGATGACGTCCCTTGCCACAGCATCGAGCTGACTTTGCGCGTCGATCGCCAGCGTATCGCGCACCTCGAACAGGGCAGACAGGCGTCCACCGCCAATCGGGCTACGGGGGCCACCAGGTGTGATATCCTGACCGTTTATGGAAATTCCTGATAACAGCCCTCCAACCAGTGTCATGTGCGGCATGACGACATTGCTGCGGGTGAACTCCAGTTTTGCGACTGATCCGTCGACCAAAAGCGCACCCTGAGGTGTCATCAGCGCAACGGCGCCATTGCCCCTCGGCACTTCACGAACCGGAATGAGGTCGGCAATGCGGTCGATCACGACCTGCCGATGATCAAGCAATCCCGAACTGTCTGCGCCGCCGCGCTGCGCGTCCTGTATCTGCACGTTCAGATCGCGTACCTGAGCCAGGTCCACGTTCAAGCTTTGAACTGCGGCAGAAATCTGCACTTCCGCGTCCATCCTTTGGTCCTGAATTTCGGATGAGGCCGCATTAATTCCACTTGTCAGCTCAGCCGCACGAAACGATACCGCCTGCAATCGGTCATTTGCATCAGGACGGCTTGCGGCGGAGACAAGCGCCGCCTCAAGTGCGGCAATCCGCGCCGATAGCGACCCCGGCTGATCGGGCGTGCCGACCGCCGACTGCACGGCCTTCAGAAACCCCGCTCGCGTCTCGCTGTGCGACAGGGCACCATCGGCCATGCGCCGATCCGACAGAACGCCAGCATCCACATGGCGCGAAACACCGATCACGCGGACGCCGCCTGCACTGCCATGGCGATCCTGACTCAGCGTTATATCGCGGCGACCGTACCCTTCGGTCTGTATGTTGGCCAGATTGGACGCCACGACGCTGGCTGCACGGGCGTTGGCGGTTAGGCCACTCAGCGCACTGGACAAGGCGGAGGTAATGCTCATCGGAATACCTTTCGGTCAACTTGGGGCGCAGGCACGATTGTGCCTGCGCGAATCGTTGGTCTATCAGCGCTTGATGTTCGTGGTTTCCTGCAACATCTCGTCGACCGTCTGGATGACCTTGGCGTTGGAGGAATAGGCGCGCTGCGTCTGGATCATGTCTGTCAACTCCCCGGCAACGTCAGTTGCACTTTCTTGGCGTGCAAAGGAGATGACATCGCCGGTCGGTCCATCTCCTGCATCCCACAGAAAGAATGCTCCGCTATCCGGTGTGGGCATGTAGGTCTGTTGATCAAGCGTCACCATTCCGTTCGGATTGGGAAGATCTACCAGCGGCACTTGATAGATGATCCGCGTGACCCCGGTGTCAAAGGACGCATGGACAAAGCCGTTTTCATCAACCTCCGCCGACATCATATTCCCGACCGGCGAGCCATTTTTCGAAACCGATAATGGCGCAAATGTGCTTCCCAATTGGGTCAGTCCGTCCGGTGCACCCAATGCGCCGATGTTCACCTCTATCGGGCCACCCGCGACATTGACGATGACCGATCCCGTGGCAGCATCATATGTCCCGCCAACAGCGCCGGTCGCCACATTTAGCAAAGTCCCACCAGACGTCCGCCCATCATCGAAGGAGAGCGTATATTCACCGATTATCGCGCCTGCCTGCGCGGAATCCGTAAGCGTCATCGCCCACTCATTGGAATTGCCAGCTCCCGGAATGGTCGGAGTGAAGTCAATCTGCACGTTTTCGGATTTGCCCAAGTTGTCAAAATACTCGACCTTCAGTTGCTGCGGCGTGCCAGCAGAACTGGCGTTGGTATCCGTTGCCGGCAGGTTCAGACCCAGATTTATCGATGTTG
>RCMY010005458.1_pt1 | contig 11050 bp, 10 predicted proteins | sample 2041341 | NCBI WGS metagenome assembly RCMY01 (sample SAMN09708234, study PRJNA481090) | Marine sediment metagenome, whole genome shotgun sequencing project.
ATTCTCGGCTTGATCGGCGTGTGGAACAGCAATTTCTGTGGTGCCGACAGCCATGTCGTTGAACCCTACGATCAATATTTGCATCGCTTCCCTGCCTACCTGCAGCAACTTGACATGGAAAGTAACGGCAAACACATTACCCGCGACGGCGAGGCAGTAGACTACAGCACCGGCCCGGTGGTGTGGGGTGAACCCGGCACTAATGGTCAGCACGCTTTTTTCCAGCTGCTGCATCAGGGCACTCGAATCGTATCGGCAGATTTTATCGCGCCTTTGCAAAGTCACAATCCGGTGGGCGAGCAGCACACGCTCTTGCTCGCCAATTGCTTCGCCCAAACCGAAGCGCTGATGCAAACCGAGGGTGAAGCGCGCACCGAACTTGACGCGCAGGGGCTAAGCGGCGCTGAACTTGAAAAGCTGCTGCCGCATAAAGTCTTTGAGGGCAACCGGCCAAGCAATACGCTGCTGCTGCAGCAACTCAACCCTCGAACGTTGGGCATGCTCATTGCGCTGTATGAACATAAGGTGTTTGTGCAGGGTGTTATCTGGAATATTAACTCCTTCGATCAATGGGGGGTGGAGCTGGGCAAGCAACTTGCCCCTCCCATTGTTGATGAATTACAAAACAATGCCGACGTTAAATCTCACGATGGCTCCACTAATGGCTTGATCAATTACGCCAGGCGGATTCGCAGCGGCTCTGGTATTAAAAGTGAATAGGGATTAAAAAGTACGATATTGATCGTTGACGATGAAGAGTCGATACGCGATATTTGACCGAGATCGAACAAGCTATGCGAGTTTTAATTTTCGGTAAACCGTACAGGGGCTCCTAATGAATAACTGGTTCGCAAAAAATCTCGGCGATGCGATGCTGGCGGGAGAATCGTTGGCTCAAATTGAAGAAAAGTTTCAGGCTATGTACGTGCTGACCGGCAACTCTGCGGATAAAGCCGTGTTTATTCGGCATCAATCCGAAGGGCAACTGCACTGTGAAGTCTGGGTCTTTTTCTCACCGGCTACTGTTGAGCTGGCCAAAGAGGTGGCTGCAGATTTATGCCAGCGGCCGTCAGCGGATACGCTGGGGCTGTTGCTTGGTTCCGAAGACTGCTGGAAAGTATGCTTTCCTGATCGTTGAAGCGAATTGCTTTGGCATAAAACTACCTCATAGTGGCGCAAGACGACCTTCCTGCAACCAATCGCTTTGTAAAGGCGCCGCAAGTTTGTGCAGTGCTGGCCGGGCCTTCATGCGAGCACCACATTACGACAGCTTGAATAAGTGGCCATAGCGTCGGCTGGAGCGCAGTTTCTCCGGCCGGCCGCGAAGAGTCAACGTGTAGCGCCCGCGAATATCACGGCTTGCGTCCTCTATGGCGTGCACGTTGACGATGATGCCCCGGTGTATTCGCCAAAACTGGTTCTGGTCAAGCTGCACCTCAAGCTCGCTGATGGATAGCCGGATCAGGTGCTCCTCCTGGGCGGTGACCACCGTGGTATATTTGTTATCGGCACTAAAATATAGCGCCTCGCTGACGGCAATAAGCCGGGTTTTATCGGACTGCCCGGTTCTTAGCCACTGCAGGAGTTCTGACTGTTGCGGGCGCAATTGCCTGATCAACTCTTCGAGGCGACGCGGTTCGTGCCGGCTATTTTGGTTTTGTAAACGCTGTACGGTTTTTTGCAGGCGGGCTTTCGTTACCGGCTTTACTACATAGTCGATGGCTGCTTTCTCAAACGCATCGACGGCATACTGATCGTAGGCCGTGACGAATACCACTTGAATATTTGCGCTTAGGCGCTGGGCGACTTCCAGGCCTGAAAGCCCGGGCATCCGAATATCCAGAAAAGCAATATCAGGTTTGAGCGCGCCGGCCAATGCAACGGCTTCATTGCCATCGCCTGCGCTGCCCACAACATGAAGTTCAGGCCAGACTGCATGCAACAACTGAACTAAATACTGCCGCAAATTCGCTTCGTCATCGACGACAATCGCGGTTGTCATGCTATCACCTCTTCAAGGGGGCTTAGATAACGCAACGGAATCACGAGAGTCGCGACCACTCCGTGCGGTTTGTTTTCCATAATTCGAAGAGACGCGTCAGCATTGAACAGGGCGCCGAGACGTGCGCGTATGTTAGTTAATCCCGTGCCGTTGATCTGTCGGTTTGGATCAATACCTGCGCCGCTGTCTGCGACCTCAATCAGCAACACTTGTTTGTGCTGGCGGACCCTGATGCGCAGCCAGCCACCTGACTCATTATCCAGTCCGTGCAGCACGGCGTTTTCAACTAACGGCTGAATCAGCAAAGGTGGCATTTGCAGGGTAAGCAGATTATCAGGTATATCAAAATCGTAAGTCAGACGCGGCCCCATGCGGATACTTTGAATTTCCAGATATGCACGCAGAATGCTGACTTCCTCCGCCAGGGTAATAGCGCGCTGCCGGGTGCGTTGCAGAGAGTGGCGCAATAACGTCGTCAGATTTTCCAGCGTCTGTTCAGCAGCGGCGGGCTCGGTGCGCACCATGCTAATGGCATTGGCAAGCGTATTAAACAGAAAATGCGGTTCAATTTGAGCTTGTAATAACCGCAACTGTGTTTCCGCCAGCTGTTTGGCACGGGCGTTTTCACGCGCCGCCGCCTCGGCCAGGTGCAGATTCAGGTGTGCCTCGCGGGTACGGCTGGTAAAAATCATAAGACCCAAACCACCGAAGAAAACACCCAGTACCAGCGTGCCCAACTCTTCGGTGAGAAAGTAGAACGCATCGCCCGCGACGCCAGCCCCGGCAATGACCAAACCGATGAATAGACCGATGCCGATGCCAAATAGCCAGGCAATTCTATCAGGCATCCGCGCCGCGAGCTTGTCTTGCAAAAACAGGGAAGCCGTACAGATGCCGAAGCCGATACAACAGGACACGAACACAGCGGTACTGAACTCGGCGTCACTTAGCAGCCAAAGCACAAGCCCGATAGCGACACAGAACGCGCCGGTCAGCAGATACGTGATCACTATGTGGCGGATGGATTTAGACAAATTTGCCATGCAAGCCTAGTGGTAGCGCATAGGGAAGAGTCGCGGTCGCTATCGGGCCGGCAGTGACCGCTTGAGCATCGAACACATTCAGGAGGGTGCGTTCGGTGGCATAGTTAAGTGCCGTGCCGACAATCCAGCCCTGAGATTCGATGCGTGAACCGGGCCTGGGCACATACAGGTGTTCCTCCGGAATCTGTGTGTCAGGATATCGGTAAGTTTGTAACACGTCACGCTCAACGTTAAACAGACTGACCGCGTTCAGCAAGCCGCTTGGACCCAGGTGCTGCGTGTCAGCGCTTAAAAACACCAGTTGGCGATTACGCTGGCAGCTTACCCGAGGGTCTATGACCGGGAAGTCGCTGGCGATATTAGTGTCAAGCAAAGGCGTTTCCGTAATGCTGCAGGCTAAGGTGTCTAGCCGATACATATAATGGTGGCTGCGAGGACCGCTGGGAGTGACACCGCGCATAACGTCACGATAAATAGTGGTTAGTGTCAGGGGGTCCGGTGCGCGAGCGGCGTCGAAACGAATCACGCCGGCGTTATCTTCCCAACCGTTGCCGTAATGAAACACCCATTGCGCCGGCAGCTCCAGCCACTGGTGGTCGTCAAAATCGTCTTTGTTAATGACCAGCACCCGGGTTGCTGCTTTTGGATTCCAGTTATGCCTATCGAGAAATGTCTCGGCAGTGCTGTCGGCAGCGTAATGCAAGGGGGGTATCATGATGACAATATGCCGCGCGGTGACAATGAAGTCGTGCGGCATGCTCATCGGCTCACACTCGATTGTGTCTGTTTTCGCAATAGTGCCGTCTGCCTTGATATGCCATATGACCAGCAAACCCGCCTGGCTCACATAGCCGAAATTCCACAGGTTGCCGTCCGGGTCCAGTCGCGGGTGGGCAGAGAAGGGCACTCCTGCCGTGTCTGCCGAGAACTGGTACAAGCCTTTTGTCTGTAAGGTAGAAGGATCGATCTCCCAGGGAGAGCCGGCCTCCCATAACGCAAACAGCTTGTTGTCGTGATGCAGCATGCTGATGTTGCCTACGTTAATCAGGTCAGGACTGGTCACCGCTTCAGCGTTGGGTGGAATGGTTCCCAAGCCAGGGTAGAGGGTGCGCCCCGCCGCTTTCTCTGCTGCCAATTTTCGTGTTTGAATCAGCCGGGCCTGATGCGCTACGCCGCCATCGCCAATGCGGTATGCCTGCACCATGCCATGGCCGTCGAACCAGTGATGGTTGCGGAAGCTGCCTATTTCATGCCCCGCCGGACCGGTACGATACAGCGTGCCGCGCAGCTCGGCCGGCCACTTGCCGCTGAGCTGGGCAGTGGCGTGGTACTGCTCCTGGGTTGTGGAGCAAAAACCCAGTAAAGCGGGCTTCTCAGCCAGCGCCTCACGGAACTGTTCAGCCCAGCTTGCAGTTGCTCGCGACCAGCTACTAAGACTGAGAAAAGCTGGGCTGGCGGCAATGAGTTTTAGTAAATGTCGTCTGCGCATGTCGGCGTACTCCACACTAATGAACCAGATTGAGCGTGATAGCGCTTTTGCCTTCCAGTTTGAAAACCAGTGCCGGCCACTCTGGTGGCCCAAAATTGCCTGTGGCGTCGTTGGAAAAGCCGTAGGGTTCGCCAGGACTGCCCAGCATATTGGTATCCAGCTTACCGTTGTTGTTGACATCATGTATCACGCGCACGCCATAGTCTCCTGGCTGCAAAGCGTCGGTAGACACGCTAACACTTGAGCCAGTCGCCGGCACCCGCAGTGACGCGATTGGCGCTTGCTTGCCATCGAAAGCCGCTTCACTGTCGAGAATGGCAAGCAGCAACATACCCTCCGTACGCTCGATTCCGACGATCGTAATGCCAAGTTGGTCGGCGCGGCTGACGTTGGTGAAGAGTAGCAGAACGGCTACCAGTGAAATATTGAAAAAATACATGTTGATCTCCCATTTAGCGAATTTGGTCACAGTGTAGTGGCCGTTGTTATTGCGCGAAACGGCATGTGATGAAGCGGCAACCAGGGGTGTGAATCTGCGCAATGAGCAGGCAAACGTGTATGTGGCGCTAGCAGTGCAAGAGCCAACAAAAAGAACGAGTAAGTAATCGCTACGCAGTGAACAGTTTGTTAGGATTTCAGCAATATTGCAGCAGCGGCGATGGAAAGTCGCTCCTAGCTGAAACTCAAAAAACTGTCAGGCTTGCAAGGATTGGCTAATGTCTATGCTGACGTATGCGCCGGGCACGTGGCGGCCGATGAAGGAATTATCATCGAGCTTTAAGCAGGGAGCTGTTAATCTGCGGCGTCAATCTGTAAATGGTCTGGAGTTTTTGAATGTTGGATATCGATTTTGTACGGCGGCAATTTCCTGCCTTCGCCGAGCCCTCGCTAGCCGGCTGGGCATTCTTTGAAAATGCCGGCGGTTCTTATGCGTGTAAACAAGTCATTGATCGCCTGATCAATTTCTATACCCGCACCAAGATGCAACCGTATGCTCCTTGTCCCGCCGGCCAGCAGGGCGGAGCGATGATGGATGACTCCTACCAACGCATCGCCGGTTATCTCAATGTGCAGCCTGACGAAGTTAACTTTGGTCCTTCTACTACGCAGAATGTGTACGTGCTGGCACAGGCATTTAGCGCCGGCTGGTCGGAGGGGGATGAGATTATCGTCACCAATCAGGACCACGAAGCGAACGGCGGCGCCTGGCGCAAATTGGCCTCTCGCGGTATCACAGTGCGTGAATGGCAGGTTGACCCGGCGACGGGATTGCTGAACATTAATGATCTCGACACATTACTTTCTAACAAAACGCGACTTGTCGTGTTTCCACATTGTTCCAACATTGTTGCGCACGTTAATCCGGTTGCGGAGATTTGCGCGTTGGTCCATGCGGCAGGCGCGAAGGCGCTGGTTGACGGTGTCTCTTACGCTGCCCATGGTTTCCCCGATATATCAGCGCTCGGTGCCGACGTCTACCTGTTCTCGCTGTATAAAACCTACGGCCCGCATCAGGGCCTGATGGTCGTTCGAGCCGATACGCTGGCTGAACTTGAAAACCAGAACCACTTTTTCAACGCTGACTACGCCCACAAAAAAATTGTGCCGGCGGGACCAGATCATGCGCAAATTGCCGCTGCCGGCGGCATTGCCGAGTATTTCGATCTGATCCACGCTCACCATTTCCCTGAGAGTACAGCCGACGCGGCGCAGCGCGGGCGCGATATTCACACCCTGTTCCTAACCCACGAACAAACACTGCTGCAAACCTTGCTCGACTACCTGGCCGCCCGCGACGACGTGCACATCCTCGGCCCAAACGACGCCGCAATCCGCGCTCCTACCGTCGCCGTACAACTGCAAGGCAATCCGGAACAAACGGCAATCAAACTGGTGGAGTACAAAATCATGTGCTGGAGCGGCAGCTTCTATTCTCCCCGCTTGGTAGAAGCACTGGGAATCGATCCGAAAAGAGGGGTGCTACGCCTGTCACTCACTCATTACACTTCGATGCAGGATGTTGAGCAGCTAATAGCAGCACTGGATGAGGTGCTGTAGTTTCTTCTTTTTTCAGGTATTTTCGGTGGATTACGCAGTGCTAACTCCCCTCAGAATTAGAAAAATACAACGCCATTACCAGGTCTTCTATCGGTGGCTTAAACTCGTATTATTGTAACGTAGCAAAACTTTCGGCAGGCGGTCGCAGCGGTCGACTTCCAGTCTATGACAAACTAACATGGCGAAAAAATCGCACGCAAAACGGGAAATGAATACCGATGGCTGCACTCATCCACAAACCGGCTATAGTTCAGCGCCTGAAAAAAATAGCCCGTAAAAGACAGCATGCGCGTCAGCATGTGGGTGCGGCGCCAGGCACAATTTTTGAAACACCCGACGCTAGTGAGTCTGACATTCGGGCTCAGGTGTGCGGGACGGCGAGCGTTGAGCCAGTTGCAGTCTCCGAGCTGGGGCAGATTAAGCAATTGCAGCAACAGCAGGCCACAGGATCAACACTGTGGATAGATATTCAAGGGCTCGCAGATATTCAGCTGATAGTCGCCATCGGCCAGCACTTCAATTTGCACCCGATGGTGATCGAAGACGTCATTAACGTAGGCCAGAGGCCCAAGGCTGACATCCATGACGATGACTACGTTGTCGTTCTGATGCGTGAGCCGTGCGGTGGTCCGCCTTTTGATTCAGAACAGCTGGCCATCGTTTTTGGGCCAGATTTTGTGCTGACCTTTCAGGAGCGGCACGGCGATATCTTTGATCCCGTTCGCAAGCGCATGCTTGAAGGGTCGCGGCGCTTGCGAGAGTCTGGTGCGGCTTATCTTGGCTACACGCTGATCGACGCGGTCATCGACGGCTATTTTCCGATTCTGGAGCGCTATGGCGACCTGACGGAAGCGATGGAGCAGAGGGCTATTGAAGACCCGGCTCCCGATATGATTAACGAAATTCATTTGCTCAAACGTGAATTGCTGGAAATGCGCCGGGCGCTATGGTCACAACGTGAAGCGATCAATGTACTGCTGCGCGACGATACCGCGCTGATTCCGGATGCATTGAAAATTTATTTACGCGACTGCGCCGACCACAGTTTTCAACTGTTAGATCTGGTCGAGTCGTACCGGGAAGTCGCGCAAGGCCTGGTTGATCTGCACCTGTCGTCGGTGTCGAACCGCATGAATGAGATTATGAAGGTGTTGACGGTGTTGGCGACCATATTTATACCGATGACATTCATTGCGGGTTTGTATGGCATGAATTTCGATGCCTCATCGCCATGGAACATGCCGGAGCTGAAATGGCGTTTCGGCTACCTCTATTGCCTCGGGCTTATGGCGCTAAGCACGATCGCCATGCTGATTTATTTTCGGCGTAAAGGTTTGATCGGAAAATAATAATTCAATTCCTGCATTGCTCCTCATACCCGCGGCAGGCTGCGTTGCTCGCCGCGAACAATGAGCCACTCTATTGCACCGTTGGAGATTAAGCTTGCATCTTTCTGAACTCATCGTTTTTGCCCATTTTCTTATAGTCGTTGCTACCTCACTGAGGATATTAGCGCGTAACAATTTGGCGCCACCTTCGCGCCTGGCGTGGATTATTGTCGTGCTGGTGCTGCCTGTGTTTGGCACAATCGTTTATTTTCTGTTCGGTGAGGTCAATCTGGGGCGCACAAAAAATAAGCGCTTGCAGCAAATCTTTAGCGCAATCCGCGCGCTTGATAGCCCGGTGTTAAAAAAGCTGGACGCGGCTAAAAATAAGGTTAAGCCGCAATATCAAACGGCTTTTAGTTATGCAACGTCAATCAATGGGTTTGCAACAACAGTCGGCAACCGGGTTGAGCTACTCGCCGACGCCAGGGCTGCGCGTGCGCGCTTGATCGAAGACATAGATGCTGCAACGAGCTCGATAGACGTACTGTATTATATTTGGCTGAACGACCACACCGGCACCAATGTAGCCAACGCGCTGATTCGCGCAGCGCAAAGGGGAGTGCAGTGCCGGGCAATGGCCGACGGGCTGGGTTCACGCGCAATGATAAAGTCTGCGCTTTGGAAAGACATGCAAGCCGCCGGTGTTAGTGTTGCCGTCGCGCTGCCCTTCAATAATATCTTCAGCATTCTTTTTTTTAGTCGGCTGGACTTACGCAACCATAGAAAAATAACTATCATCGATGGCGTTATTACCTACTGCGGAAGCCAAAACTGTGCCGACCCTGAATTTTTGGTGAAAGCAAAATATGCACCGTGGGTAGACATTATGCTGCGCGTAAAGGGCCCGGTTGTAGCGCAAAACAACATGTTGTTTGCAAGCGACTGGCTGCTACACACCGATGCGCAGCTCGCTGATTCGCAGCTAGTCACAACGCCTGCGGAGGAGGGGTTGGTTACCGCAAAAATAATGGGCACTGGTCCAACAGAACGTGCCGCCGCCACACCTCAGTTATTTGCCACGCTTATTCATCAGGCCCAAACAGACCTGACGATATCCACTCCTTATTTTGTGCCGGACGCCACAGTACTGGAAGCCCTGTGTTCAGCGGGTTATCGCGGTGTCGCCGTTACTATTATATTTCCGAAAAATAATGACTCCTGGATTGTTGCCGCCGCCAGTCGCAGTTTTTATCAGGAACTGCTTGAAGCAGGCGTAAAGATTTACGAATTTACCGAAGGATTGCTACATTCAAAAACCATGACCATTGACGGTATCATTACCTTCATGGGCTCATCCAACATGGATTTACGCAGCTTCAACTTAAACTACGAGAACGACATTCTGCTGTACGATGCAGCGATAACGAAAGACGTGCTAGGCCGGCAGTTTGATTATATGCAGCAATCCGAGACGGTAGTATTAGAGACAGTGCTGCAGTGGCGTTTGTCGCAACGCATATGGAATAACGTGATAGCCACGCTTGGACCGGTGCTGTAAAGCTGCGCCGTTCAGCGAAACCTGACGAATGAAGTTAGTTCGCTGCTAATTGGAGCGTGAAGCAGACACTGATGCAGTACCGAGTGTACGTGTTGCGACTGTGTACCGTACATGCCAACGTTAACGTACGTACGTTGCAATGACGGGTGTTCTCATGGCTAAACTAATGTCAATTACAGCGCTTAGGCAGCAATTGTTTAAAGTCGTCGACCAGGTGATCGCCACTGGTGTTCCGGTAGAAATAGAAAGAAGAGGTTATCGCGTAAAAATTGTGCTTGATGAAAAGAAAAGCAAACTGGCGAATTTAAAAACGCATGATTGCATAGTAGGAGATCCAGACGATTTGCTGTCTCTTGATATGGCCGAGTGGAATGAAACGGAAAATCTATGACTTATCTTGATACACATATTGTAGTCTGGTTGTATGCAGGATTAGTTGAGAAACTCTCTGAAAAAGTATGTACGCACATTGAAATACACGATCTTTATATGTCTTCGATTGTGAAGCTTGAATTGCAATACCTGCATGAAATCGGCAGGCTCAAAGTTAAACCTGGTGCTATCGTAAAATCACTTAGCAGTAGCATCGGCTTGAAAATTGCTAATACTGAGTCGATAGGTGAGTCGGCAGCGGTTGTCGAAAAAGCTCTTGCACTGAGCTGGACGCGGGACGTGTTTGACAGAACCATCACCGCCGAAGCGAAGCTGTATGATGCGTTTCTAATTACTAAAGACGAAAACATTCGTGCCCACTATAAGAGAGCAATCTGGTGATTGATTCCGCCGCGACTACGCTGAAAATCCGCTCGCGCACTGCGTTCATTTTCGTGCACTTCCGCTGGCCGGTGTTGCCTTAATACGTTCATAACTGCAATGCGCGCCGTCCCGCCTACGATTACCTCCGCAACCATCGTCACAGCAATTCCGCCGAAAACGACGGCATCGCGCCGGTGCATTGCTCCATAGTTGCGTCCAGCCATGGGCGCTTGATCGAATAACTGACAAACAGTGTGAGTATTTCCATTCCAGCAGGATCCGGTGGTTGTTTATCGAACGCTTAATGTATTATGTCGAGCTACGTCAAAATAATGACATAAGGAAAATATCAGCGATGTCAAAGTTAAACGCGAGTGAGCAATGCCTGAACATTGAGCAAGTTACGCACTGGCTGCAGGGCTATAAAAACAATTTGGACTATGTGCACGAAGAGATTCCTTTTGCAGAATCTAATCAATGGTATTGGGATGGCAAAGGCTGTGCGCTGCGCCATCAGACAGGAAAGTTCTACGCTGTTACCGGTTTTTCCAAGGGAACTGAAAGACGACCCATGATCGACCAGCCTGAAGTTGGCACCCAGGGTTTCGTTATTCACCGGGAAGCTGGTGAGGTATATCTGCTTGCACAGGCTCGAACAGAACCAGGCAATTTAAATATTGTTGAATTGGGTCCAAGCATTCAGGCGACCTGGAGTAACTACTCGTGTGCGCACACGGGGCGTAAAACGATTTTCCTGGACTTGTTTCATGACGAAAACGCAGCAAACCGAATGGCCGACTGCGTACTGCCAGAGCT
>RCMY010005248.1_pt1 | contig 11044 bp, 10 predicted proteins | sample 2041341 | NCBI WGS metagenome assembly RCMY01 (sample SAMN09708234, study PRJNA481090) | Marine sediment metagenome, whole genome shotgun sequencing project.
TAATTCCTCCTTAGGATTTTTGGACGAATTCATAACGATATATTGTTGTACTAACTGGAGCGGGAATAAGTGCCGAAAGTGGTTTAAAAACCTTTAGAGATGCCGATGGACTGTGGGAAGGTCATAATGTTATGGACGTGGCGACCCCCGAAGGCTTTAAAAACAACCCAGAATTGGTATTAGAATTTTACAATCAGCGCAGGCGACAATTGTTGGACGTACAGCCTAACAGTGCACATCGCGATTTGGCCGCATTGGAGGCTGATTACAAAGTGACCATCATCACCCAAAATGTAGACGATTTGCACGAACGGGCCGGAAGTTCGAACGTGGTGCATTTACACGGGGAATTGCTGAAAGCACGTAATGTTGTTAACGAAGACGATTGCTTTGCTCACGATGGAGACATAAAATTAGGTGACACCTGCCCTAACGGACATCAATTACGCCCTTATATCGTGTGGTTTGGAGAAGCAGTACCCATGATTGATAAAGCCATGGAAGTGTGCGCCACTGCTGATATTTTGATAATCATTGGCACCTCAATGCAGGTGTATCCAGCGGCCAGTTTAATGCATTATGTACCCGAAGACACTCCAATTTATTTTATCGATCCCAATCCCGCTATGGTGAGTCGGGGGAATGTAACGGTGATTCCTGAAACGGCTACCGCGGGGGTTAAGAATGTTATCGAGATGCTGCGCTAGTAACGAAACGTATTGCAAACCTCATATAACTTATGTAACAACGACACAGTTTACATTCTAAAGCTGCATTAAGTCCACTGAAAAAGTGTCAGCAAATGGTTTATATCGCAGTTGAGATTAAGGCATTCCGAAAAAATATAGCACAAAAAAAACCTGACTTTACGGTCAGGTTTTTATAGGATATAAACTTAATGTTATTTGTTTTTACCAACATTTCCTTGTGCCACTAACACTGATAAATCAGCAGGCATTGGGTTGTGCACATTAACATAACCGTCAATAGTTAACAGTTTTTCGTAGCCGTAGAAATCCGAGCTAGCGTTTAATTTTTTAAGGTTCGTTTTACTCATCCCTGTCTTACCTTTTACAGAGTTTAAGCTTACAGTAATTGCACCTGGTGCATTGGCAACACTACCAGCGTGGATATGCGCAGGATAATCTACACCGTCTTTAGTTCCTTTTAAAGTAATGGTAGCCAAAGCTTCACCATTTGCACGTTTCTCAATCATAAAACTCCCAGAGATTGCTGGATCAGAAACTGACGCCAACGGGTAAGAAGTAGAAAGACCTGTTAACTCATTCTCTCCAATATCACCCTGAGCCACAAGAGTTGCTAAATCAATAGAACTGGCATGAACGTTAATATAACCGTCAAATTCCAATAGTTTTTCATAAGAAATTGCGGTTTTATTATCCAAAGCAGTTACAGTTATCGTGCTAAAACCTGTAGTACCGTCAACAGTTCCCAATGTTAGAGCGATTTCTCCACCTTCTGCTGCAGTATTGAAATGGATATGAGCAGGATGCATTCCTCCACTAGGCGTACCTTTCAGCTGCAATTCAATAGTTGTTGTTTTTTCATCAACCTTTATAAATTTGGCGGTTCCACTGATTGAAGGATCAGCTACAGAGCTTAATTCGTAGGTTTTAGATTCTTCAGGAGCCTGTGTTGCATCATCGTCATCACTACAACTGGTAAAAAATAGAGTTGGCAAGACCAACATTAAACTAAACATTAATTTTTTCATAGGTATAATTTTTAAGTGTTAATAAACACAAAGCTACTACACCACACTACCACTCACTTTACATAATGATAAGTTTAACTTAAGATTTAGAGAGTTTTAACTAAAATTTAGATTGGCCTTAACATTTTTAAAATGACGTAGGCGTATAAAAAAAAGTAGTGTATTGATGCAATTAATCAAATAGCACAGATATGATAGGTATAATTGAATATGAACAATACATTGATTAGAATAGATGATTTTGTGCCTGAACAATCTTTTCGCGTTGATTTCACGAATGAAAATTTACACCGATGGCGTTTGGGGATCTCTTCTAAATACCTCAATCAGATCAAAAATAAGGATACAGAATATTACCCAAATAAAGCCCGCAATAAAGCCCCCGGCTATGTCAGATGGAAAATGTACGCCCAAATAAATTCGGCTCAGACCTATGCTTAGGATCAAAATTCCAAGAAGCAAAATAATACCAATTTTCAAATATTTATTGATTCTGAACCTATAAATCAGATACATTAAAAATCCGTAGAAGGCCATCGCACTCATGGCGTGACCGCTTGGATAGCTCAAAGTTTCTACAGAGACCATATGTTCAATGCCTGGTCTGGCCCGATCGACAAAACGCTTTAATATTAAATTGGAAATTGCTGATAAAGCCAATACGAAAAACACCTGAAGCATCAACTTCCATTGTTTAAATACAAAATAGGATAAGCCTGCAAATACGATCAAAACAAAAGCGTAGCCATAAATATCGCCCACGTGGGTAACAAAAACAAAATATTTGGTAAGCGCTTCAGAGCGATGGGAAATGACGTATTCCGTAAATTTATGATCATATTCCGCCAAGAGATCTGACTTTAAAGTTTCGGTCAGTTCAATAAAGACATTAATGCCCACAACTACCACAATAAGTGCAATAACAACCGTAATAATATAAGGCAAAGTCACATCATACTGATGGAATTTTTCTCTTAAAAACGTTCTTAAATTATCAATTAAGAGTTTTACGGTCTTTCTCATAAACAAAGATATTCAATGGGTAATGGGCTAAATTACGAGGTTTCAATAATTTTGAAACCCTAAGATTACATAAAAAAACTGAAAGAATTCGGCAAAAGACGACACTTTTTTAGCGCATACGACCGTGAGGTCTATTTTTTTAAATCAATGTGTTTCAAATTTTCAATTCTGTTTCTCACCAAGAAATCATCAATTGTTTCAAAATGCTCAATGACCCGCTGGTCCTTAAATTCGAAAACTTTTTGTGATAAGCCTTTTAGAAAATCCCGATCGTGCGATACTAGAATCAAGGTGCCGTCAAAATTGAGCAGCGCTTCCTTTAAAACATCTTTCGACTTAAGATCTAAGTGATTGGTGGGCTCATCCAAAATCAATAAATTGACCGGTTCCAACAGTAATTTCACCATAGCCAATCGGGTTTTTTCACCACCAGAAAGCACGCTTACTTTTTTATCGATATCATCGCCTTTAAACATGAATCGGCCTAAGATATTTTTAATTTGGGTCCTGACATCGCCTTGCGCTACTTCATCAACCGTTTGGAAAATGGTCAAATTCTCATCTAATAAAGACGCTTGATTTTGGGCGAAATAGCCAATCTTAACATTATGACCTAAACTACAGGTACCTTCTACCTCAATCTCTCCCATAATAGCTTTAATCATGGTAGACTTCCCTTCCCCGTTTCGCCCCACAAAAGACACTTTTTCACCTCTAGAAATAGACATGTTGGCGTTTTTAAAAACCACGTGATCGTCGTAAGCTTTTGACAAATCTTTTACCGTTACCGGATAATCTCCTGAACGTTGCGCGGGTGGGAATCTTAATTTTAAGGCAGACGTATCAATATCATCCACTTCAATGATCTCCAACTTCTCCAACATTTTCTCACGAGAATTGACTTGATTGGTTTTAGAATAGGTGCCTTTAAAACGTTCGATAAAGGCCATATTATCGGCAATAAATTTTTGCTGCTCTTGATAAGCTTTTATCTGATGCAGACGTCGGTCTTCGCGCAGTTGTAAGTAGTGGGAGTAATTTGCTTTGTAATCATAAATACGACCCATTGTCACTTCAATCGTTCTATTGGTAATATTGTCAATAAACGCCTTGTCGTGAGAAATGACCATCACGGCATTGGCTTTATTCAACAAGAAATCTTCGAGCCAAATAACCGATTCAATATCAATATGGTTGGTAGGCTCATCCAAAAGGATTAAATCTGGTTTTTGTAACAAAATTTTAGCCAACTCGATACGCATGCGGTAGCCACCACTAAATTCGCTCGTTAACCGTGTAAAATCTTCCCGTTTAAATCCTAAGCCGCCCAATGCCTTTTCAACTTCCGCATCATAGTTGACATCTTCTAAGGCATAATATTTCTCTCCTAAATCAGAAACCTTCTGGATGATTTGCATGTACTCATCTGAGTCATAATCCGTTCGTGTTTCCAAGGCTTTGTTTAGCGCCTCCATCTCGTCCCTCATTTCATAAACATGGGCAAAAGCTTTGGAAGCCTCTTCAAAAACAGTGCACTCGTCCTCAGTTAATAAATGCTGCGGTAAATAAGCAATAATGGCATCTTTTGGGTAGCGCACATGGCCCCTTGTCGCCCGTTGTTCGCCTGCAATAATTTTCATCATTGTAGATTTTCCGGCGCCATTTTTCCCCATAAGGGCAATTTTGTCATTTTCATTGATGGTAAAAGATACCTCACTAAATAAGGCAGTTCCACCAAATTCTACAGCTAAATTATCGACTGAAATCATAGGTTTATTTTTGAATTGCAAAACTATAATTTATTTTGATAACTGCAGACTATAAATTCCTTGAAAGTATCGGCGTTTCTTTAAAATATTTGGGCTAATTTTTACAGAGAAAATTAATTTCAGAAGCTAGTATATCGACACTTTTTGCCTGGCTAGTGCTCCTATCTCATATGCAATAAATACGGCTCCTTTAAAGATTTTAATTCGCCATAAGTAAAATCATTAGTATCTTTATGTCAATCATGAAAACACTTACTACACACTTTATCGACGTACGAGAGCGCACGGTACTGCTCTGTCAAAATTTACAAATTGAGGACTACACCCCGCAATCTGCCCTATTTTCAAGTCCGCCTAAATGGCATATTGCTCATGTGACCTGGTTTTTTGAAGAAATGATTTTAAAGAAACATGTTCCTAATTATAAAGTGTTCGACCCTAATTTCGGTTTCCTATTTAATAGCTATTACAACAGTATTGGCGAAAGGATTGAACGGCACAACCGAGGATTACTGACACGTCCTAAAATTGAAAATGTTTACCAATTTAGAGCTTTTGTAGATAAGGCCATGGTCGATTTATTGGAATCAAACCCAAATGATGACGTTGAGAAATTAACCATTTTGGGCATTAATCATGAACAACAGCATCAAGAGTTGCTGTTAACGGATATTAAATACACACTGTCAAAAAACCCTCTCTACCCAAAGCTTTTTGAATCGAATTTTGTGACGCATCATAATAAGCAGGAGGGCTGGTTAACCGTAGATGAAGGCATTTACCAAATAGGCCATCAGGACAACGGTTTTAGCTTTGATAATGAATTAGGCGTGCATCGGGTGTTTTTGGAAGCATTTCAAATTTCCAAAAACTTAGTGACTTGTGGAGAATTTATAGAATTCATCAATGACCATGGCTATACAAAACCCGAATATTGGCTAGATGAAGGTTGGTTTTGGATAAATGACAACCAAATAAAACAGCCCTTATATTGGAAGCAATTAGATGGAGCTTGGTTTCAGTACACGCTCTCTGGTTTAGAACCGATTGACAAAAACAGCATTTTAACCCATATCTCGTTTTATGAAGCGTCAGCATACGCCCAGTGGAAAGGTCTCAGACTACCCACCGAATTTGAATGGGAAGTTGCCTCTAAAGACCTGCAATGGGGCACGCACTGGGAATGGACCAATAGCGCTTATTTGCCCTACCCAAAATTTAAAACAGCTGAAGGCGCTGTTGGCGAATACAATGGGAAATTCATGATTAACCAAATGGTGCTCAGAGGTGCTTCCCATGCCACGGCACCCGGCCATAGCCGCCACACCTACAGAAACTTTTTTCACCCACAATACCAATGGCAATTTTCAGGAATCAGACTCGCTAAATAATCTATGAATACCAACTTTAAAAAAGATGTTGATCTTGGCTTAAGCGCCAGTTCTAAAACATTACCCTCAAAATATTTCTACGATAAAATTGGAGATGCTCTGTTTGTGGAGATCATGAATATGCCGGAATATTATCTGACCAAAGCCGAATTCGATATTTTTAAAAATCAAAATCAGCAGCTCATTAAGGCCCTGCAACTCAAACCCTCCACATTTTTTGAATTGGTGGAGTTAGGAGCCGGTGATGGTACAAAAACCAAACAACTCTTAAAGGCATTGGACGACCAAGATTTTGATTTTGAATACGTGCCCATTGATATTTCTGAGCATGCACTTCATAATCTGGAAACCACAGTGAAGGCTGAATTACCAAACGTTACCATCAGCCCAAAGCAGGGAGATTATTTTAATGTGTTGGCCGATTTAAAAACATCAGAACACCCTATCATCGTTCTCTTTTTAGGATCGAACATTGGTAACTTGCCCGATGCCTTGGCCACAGAATTTATTAAAAGGCTGAATGACAATCTAAAAATTGGAGATCGTGTTTTATTGGGTGTCGATTTGATTAAATCTAAAGACATCGTGCTTCCTGCATATGATGATGCCCAAGGTATTACCAAACGATTTAATATGAATCTATTGACCCGAATCAATACTGAACTCGGTGCCGATTTCGATTTAAATGGTTTTGACCACATCCCTGAATACACCGAAGAAGAAGGTGTTGCGAGAAGTTTTTTAGTGAGTAAAAAAGATCAAACAGTAACGGTCAGCAGCTTAAATAAATCGTTTCAGTTTAGAGAAGGAGAAAAAATACATACTGAAACGAGCCGAAAATACAACGACCAGATTTTGGAAGACATTTTGGGCCAATCGTCTTTAAAAGTTATTAACCGTTTGACGGATTCCAAAAACCTTTTTGCGGATTATATCTTAGAAAAAAAGTAAGTTTAAAACCTCTTTTGGTGACTGTATAAATGCGGGTAAATTAGCTATTTTTCGCCTCAATCCATTTGCTCATGTATTTGGTAGATTGGAGTGTATGATGTTGTAGCATTTGCCCCGTAAAATTTTGCTGGCGATGGGCTTCAAATTGCAACTGAAGTTTGCTTATCGCAGAAAAAAATGATTCGTGAAATATCGTCTTATCATAACGCTGCTTTAAGATGTCGAATCCATATTCCTGCTTTTCTTCCCACACGGTTTCTTGTTGATAGAGTTGCACTGCCATATCCGCAAATACTTGTGGGTCATCCGCTATATAGCCATTGGGTTCCAAATCACCAAACATACCTTCCGCGGCTATTGTGGTCATGACACATGGTGTCCCGTTGAGCATGGCATCCACTAATTTCCCCTTCAGACCCGCACCAAATTGTAAAGGGGCTAAACAAACTTTGGCATTCGCCATCACCTCATGCACATCTTCAGCAAATCCTTTTATCAAAAATCCACTAGCTTCCTGATGGAGTTGATTTATTTTTTGTGAGGCATAAGCGCCGTACACCTGCAATTGGGCCTTGGGTAATTGTTGCCTAATCAATGGCCAAATAGTTTCCTTTAAATACAAAATGCCATTGTAATTGGGCTCATGAAGAAAATTTCCAATGGTTATAAAATCTTGTCGTTGCTGATATAATGGCAACTTTCCAATGGCCTCTTCCGAAATCGGATCCAACAGGAAGGGCAAATAGACTAATAAATTTTCAGGCACCTTAAAATCCTCCTTCAAAATGGCCATTTCGACTTCTGAGATTATTAACGACAGATCACATCGGTACATACTGGCAATCTCTCTTTTGGCATGCGCATTAAAAAGATAAGATCGATCAAAGATGACGCCGTCCTTAAAAGCCTGTTGGCGTCCTTTTCTCAACGAATGTAAATCCTCAGTATCTAATACTCTAAGCGCATTTGGACACTGCTCGGACACGCGCCATCCAAATTGTTCCTCGGTCATAAATCGGTCAAAAAGCACGACATCCGGATTGTAACTTTTCACGAAATGATCAAAACTGGGCTGATTCATCTCAATATGTGCCTGCACAATACCTATTTCAGAAAGATCAAACGCATTATCACTTTTGGCACAGGCGCTCGCAAAAAGAACCTCATAGCCTTCCTTTTGGAACCCTTCAATAAGTTGCATCATTCTACTTCCGGCGGCAGAACTTCTCGGTTCTGGCCAAACATGACCAAGGATCAGTAATTTCGGTATCATAAAATCAAAAAGATTAAAAAATTAAAATTCCAAATTCTATAATGACGCCAATCGCAGTATAGAATTTGAAATGCAAGCAGATAAGTCGTTTTATTATTGAGGTTGTGGCGCTAAACTGTATTTAAGTCGCACCTTTTTACCCCAATCTACTACGGCCGCTATTTGGGCATCAGTCAATTTTGCTTCAGCGTGGGTATAAGTATAGGACTCTAATGGCATCTCTTTGCTTTCAACCATTTCAATCAATTCTTCAAACTTATGGTCCTTCTTTTTTATGGAATAGTTCTCCCAAGCCGAGATATTAAAATGTTTTTTTCCGTCTTCAATATGATCCGCCAACCAAAAATTTAACGGCGTAATCTCATTATACCACGGATACGTAGTAACATCACTATGGCAATCAAAACAGGTTGTTTTTAATATTGTAGCCACTTCCTCGTTCGGTTTGGTGTCGTTCAAAAAAGATTCGAACGATGCCGTGCTGCCTACATTCTCTTCAGGATCTATAAATTGTGATGCGAGGAAAATGATCACAAATGCAACCAATAGGATTTTAAAAATTTTCATCTGTGTTTATTTTATGGTTAAAAGTATGAAAAAGCAGTGAATTCTCCAGTATTTAATCCGCATCGATGCTATGATCTTACTACCGATAACAACAATTTAAAGGAGTTGGAAAGACCATTCTGACAATTTCAACATCCAATTATTTAAACTTCCAGCTTCTAACTTTCTTTCTTATCTTTGCAGCTTCTTTAAACACAACAAAAAACAACGCAACCAATGTCATTAACATCTTTAAATGCCATCTCTCCAATTGATGGAAGGTATAGAAGCAAAGTCAATAGCTTAGCTGATTATTTCTCTGAAGAAGCGCTTATTAAATATCGGGTTCAAGTAGAAATCGATTATTTTATCGCGTTATGCGAATTGCCTTTGCCACAATTAAAAGACTTTGACGCCACAAAATTTGACGCTTTAAGAGCTATTTATACCAACTTTTCTACGGAAGATGCCTTGGCCATTAAAGAGATTGAAAATGTGACCAACCACGATGTGAAAGCAGTTGAATATTTTATTAAAGAAAAATTTGACGGTCTTAACCTCAATCCTTTTAAAGAGTTTATCCACTTCGGATTGACCTCCCAGGATATTAACAATACAGCCATTCCACTTAGTATTAAGGAGGCTATGAACGCTGTTTATGTTCCTGAATATAGAAACGTTGTTAAAAAATTAAAAGCGCTTTCAGAAGAATGGGCAGACATCCCAATGTTGGCGCGTACACACGGACAACCCGCCTCTCCTACCCGTTTAGGAAAAGAGATTTCCGTATTTGCAGTACGCTTAGAAGAACAATTTAACTTATTAAATGACATCCCTAGTGCCGCTAAATTTGGTGGGGCTACCGGCAATTTTAACGCGCATAAAGTGGCCTATCCGTCTATTGACTGGAAAGCGTTCGGAAAAGAATTTGTACAAGGCAAATTAGGCCTACAGCACTCTTTCCCAACCACACAAATTGAGCACTACGACCATATGGCTGCGTTATTTGACACCCTTAAACGCATCAACACTATTCTTATAGATTTGGATAGAGATTTCTGGACCTATGTGTCTATGGATTACTTTAAACAAAAAATTAAAGCAGGAGAAGTGGGCAGTAGCGCCATGCCTCACAAAGTGAATCCAATCGATTTTGAAAATAGTGAAGGCAACTTAGGTATAGCCAATGCTATTTTTGAGCATTTATCCGCAAAACTTCCCATCTCAAGATTACAGAGAGATTTAACGGATAGCACTGTTTTAAGAAATGTGGGCGTGCCTTTCGGACATACACTCATCGGATTTAAAAGCACCTTAAAAGGCTTGGATAAATTAGTATTGAACGAACCAAAATTTAAAGAAGATCTTGAAAACAATTGGGCCGTTGTAGCAGAAGCGATTCAGACCATTTTGAGGAGAGAGGCGTATCCTAATCCATACGAAGCCTTAAAAGGTTTGACCAGAACCAATACAAAAATTGATCAAAAGTCGATTTCTGACTTTATCAATACTTTGGAAGTTTCTGAAGACATCAAAACAGAACTTAAACAAATTACCCCGAGCAACTACACGGGCATATAAATCATGACACACGTAGACTTCATTGCGCGTACACTTACAGGAATAATTGCATTTGGATTTTTATTTGCGGCTATTTTTGATGTACTCGATTATGCCATTGTGAAGTTGTTGTTATTTATCCTCTTTGGGGGTGTTGTAACCGCTATGTTTATCAGCCTCTATAAAAACGGAAATCACCCAGAAACCTAATGGTTTTGGGTGATTTTTTTATTTGTATAAAATTTAAATTCTTAACTTATTTAAAGAACTCCTTAAATTGACCAAGTTGTGAATCGTCAATTGACGCTTTGTCCAAGGCAGAGGCTAAGGTCATAATCTTGTTAGGATTCATCTCATTCCCCAATACTCTGACCACCGCAAATCCCTTGTTTTCCATATTTCCAAAGACTATAAATTCTTCAATATCATCTTCCTCTCCCAAAAATTTGATGATGAATTTCCCATCTTCTGGATTCCCTCCGCGCATCAATTCTTCATACTTCGGATTGTCCAAGATTGTATTGACCTCTGCTAATTCCGCTTCGTACTCCGCCCTGTTGTCCGGCTTTATCTTATAAGCCAACATGTTTAGTTTCTTAATAGATTCATAAGCGTCCTTTTGATCGTCACTCAATTGCATTTTATCAATATTGAGCATGCTCAGTGGCACATCTATAGATAAAAAATTAGGCTGCTCTTGGTTGTCTACATAATACGTTTGTAATGTTGGCCCTTGGTTGCAGCTTGTAAAAGCAGCAACCAAGAGGAACATTACCATTGATTTTTTGATTGATTG
>RCMY010005250.1_pt1 | contig 11043 bp, 9 predicted proteins | sample 2041341 | NCBI WGS metagenome assembly RCMY01 (sample SAMN09708234, study PRJNA481090) | Marine sediment metagenome, whole genome shotgun sequencing project.
GCAGACTCGAAAGAGATTTACAAACGGCGCAAAGTGATTGTTGAGCCGGTATTTGGTCATATCAAGAACAGCGGCTTTCGTCGATTCAGTGTACGAGGCAAAGCTAAAGTGGCGGGTGAATTTTCATTAGTCTGTGCGGCGCACAATATTAAAAAAATGGTGCGAGCGGTAATGACGGGATTAGTGTGCCCGGCATTTGGAAATACGTCGACACAACGGGGATAGTCGAGGAAAAATTGAAATAGTGGCTTTAAAAGGCAAATAGTCAGTCAATAGGAAGGTTCATCACCGGCTGAAAAGCGCCGCTGGGTCTGGAAGCTGCCACCACCATTGCCGAGCAGCACCGACACGTTGTTGTTATCCCAATTGGCGACCGCCAGGTCGAGTAGGCCATCGCCGTTGACATCGCCGAGCGCTACCGAGGAAGACACGTCACCGGTGGCAAAGCGCCGCTGGTCCTGGAAGCTGCCATCGCCGTTGCCGAGCAGCACCGAAACGTCGCCATCGCTAAAAAAACCACTATTAGCGACCGCCAAGTCGAGCACACCATCGCCGTCGACATCGCCGAGCGCCACCGATCGAGGACTATCACCTGTGGCTAAGAGTTGCTGCTCCTGGAAGCTGCCGTCGCCATTGCCAAGCAGCAGCGCATCGGGGACTGCCAGGTCGAGCACACCATCGCCGTTGAGATCGCCGAGTGCTATCGAGGTAGAAGAAGCACTGGCCGCAAAACGCCGCTGGTCTTGGAAGCTGCCATCGCCATTGCCGAGCAGCACTGACACGTCACCGCTTCCCGAATTGGCAACCGCCAGATCGAGCAGGCCATCGCCGTTTAGATCGCCAAGCGCCACCGACCGAGGCCTGTCACCGGCCGCAAAGTGTTGCTGTTCCTGATAGCTGCCATCACCATTGCCGAGCAGCACCGACACGTCGCCGCTTGCAAAAAAGCTACCGGAATTGGCGACCGCCAGGTCGAGCAGGCCATCACCGTTTACATCGCCGAGTGTCACCGACTGAGGGTTCTCACCGGCGATAAATTTCGGAAGCGAATAGAGCTTCCATGGATAGGCCTGGCCGAAACGCGCGGCGACAAACACAAAATCATCCACGTCGATATCACCGTCAGCATCGACATCGGCGACGGTGCAGGCGTTGTTGGTCGCCGGTTCCTGACCAAAACAGCTCGCCAGTATGGAGAAATCAAGGCTATTGGTCATAACGTCGCCATTGAGGTCGGCGTTGGAATCCGGCATTTGTGCAAGTCCAAAGGGCGGGGTCAGCGTAAGTGCAATGATGGCGAGTTGGCGTAGCATGGCGTTCATCCTCGATTGTAGCGATGGTCTTTTTAGAAGCGATTGCTTGGCCGGACGGCTCCCATCAGGGTCAGCAAACCGGTAGCGAACCCCGTGGGGCGACAAACCGAGGCACTCACGCCGGTCGCCGCAACTTGTATCGCAAGCATTCGCGCTCGATTCATCTGCCACCGCCGTTGCCAAGCAGAACCGACAATTCGCCTTCAGAGTTTATAACATCAGTGCCACCGGTATTGGCGACCACCAGGTCGAGCACGGTATCGCCGTTGACATCGCCGAGTGCCACCGACACGGCTATTATCTTACCGGTGTCAAAGCGCTGCTCGGCCTGGAAGCTGCCATCGCCGTTGCCGAGCAGCAGCGACACATCGTCGCTTCGGGAATTCGCAACCACCAAGTCCAGCAAACTGTCACCGTTGACGTCACCGAGCGATACCGACTTGGGCACCTCACCGACAGCAAAGCGCTGTTCGGCCTCAAAGCTGCCGTTGCCATTGCCGAGCAGCAATGACACGTCACCGCTTCTGCTATTGGCAACCGCCAGGTCGAGAACGCTGTCGCCGTCGACATCACCTAGCGCGACAGAGAGAGGTTGCTCACCAGTGGCAAACCGCTGCTCGGACTGGAAGTTACCATCGCCGTTGCCGAGGAACACCGCCACATCGTTGCTTTGGGAATTCGTAACCGCCAGATCGAGTAAGCTATTGCCGTTGATATCGCCCAGCGCCACCGATCCGCCCCCGGAGGCAAATTGCTGTTGGGTCTGGAAGCTACCATCACCGTTGCCGAGCAGCACTGATGTGCTGACTACCAAATCGAGCACGTCATCGCCGTTGACATCACCGAGCGCCACCGATCCGCCTGCGGAGGCAAAGCGCTGTTGGGTCTGGAAGCTGCCATCACTGTTGCCGAGCAGCACCGACACGTCGCGGCTTCTGCTATTGGCTACCGCCAAGTCAAGTACGCTATCGCCGTTAAGATCGCCAAGCGCCAAAGACCGAGGACCGCCACCAACGGCCAAGCGCTGCTGGGGCTGGAAGCTGCCGTCGCCGTTGCCGAGCAGCAGCCACACCCGGCCATTTATCTCGGGATCTTCATCAAGACTGTCAGCGACGACCGCGTCCAGTACGCCGTCACCATTAAAATCGCCAAGTGCCACCGACTCAGGCTCGCTACCTGCGCGATAGCGCTGATTCGTCTGAAAGCTACCGTCGCCATTGCTCAGCAGCACAGACACGTGGGCGCGGCCTATGGCCACCAAGTCGAGCACGCTATCGCCATTGGCATCGCTAAACACCATGGCCACGGGCACGAAACCCGGGGTAACGCGGTAAACAGGCTGGAAGCTGCCATCACCATTGCCTAACTGCACCCATATACCCGCTTTGCCGCCAACGACGGGCTCATGGCCGACCAGTAGGTCCAGCACACCATCGCTATTGATATCCTCAAGCGCCACCGACTGATTGAAGTCACTGGAAGGATAGCGCTGCCGGACCGTAAGCTGGTTCCGAAAGCTACCATCGCCCTTGCCAAGCAGCAGCGACACGTCAAGAATATTGGCGACCGCCAGATCGAGCATGCCATCGCCATTGACATCACCAAGCGCCACCGAATGAGAATAATAACCGACGGCAAAGCCCTGCCGGGACTGGAAACTGCCATCACCGTTACCGAGCAACACTGACAGGACGTTGGCGTTATTGATGATAGCCAGATCGAGCACGTTATCGCTGTTGAAATCTCCGAGCGCCATTGACGATGAGACTGAGCCAATGACGCCATCGCTTTGGAGGTTGCCGGCAGCATAACGCTGTTGGGTCTGGAAGCTGCCATCCCCGTTACCGAGCAGCACTGACACGTCATCATCATTCTCATTAGCGACCACCAGATCGAGCACGCTATCGCCGTTGAGATCGCCGAGCGCCACCGACTGGGGCCCGTCACCGGCGGCAAAGCGCTGCTGGGCCCGGAAGCCACCAGTACCTTTACCGAGCGCCACCGATACATCGTTGCTGCCTTCATTGGCGACCACAGCGTCTAGCACTCCATCGCCGTTAACATCCCCCAGCGCTACTGCCCGTGGCATATCACCAACGGCAAAACGCTGACGAGCCCGGAAGCTGCCATCGCCGTTACCGAGCACCACCCACATACTGCGGCTCACCGTTGGATCACTACTACTGGTGGAGACCAGGTCCGGCACGTTATCGCCATTAAGGTCGCCGACCGCAATCGACTCAGCACGCCCGCCACCGATAACAAATGTCGGCTGTAGATAAAGCGTCCATGGATAAACCTGGCCAAAACGCGCGGCAACAAAGCTGAAATCAAACACATCAATGTCGCCATCAGTGTCAGTATCGGCAGCGGTACAGGCCGCATTGGTCGCGGGGTTTTGACCAAAACAACTGGCCAATACCGAGATGTCCAGGCTATTCGTGAAAGCGTCGCCATTGAGGTCGGCGTTGGAATCTGGTATTTGTGCAAGCCCAATTAAAGGGGTTAGCGCTAGAGCAATTGTAACGAGTTGGCGGCGCATGACTTTCATCCCCTGTCGTTAGTTTGTTAGTCTTGCCACTAAGGATTGCCTGGCTGGGCGCGGCATCCCGCGCCCAGCAAGGTGAGCAAGCCGGTGGCCAACAACCACAGCGTTAGCTGCTGCCGAACTCATGGTGCGACCATCCGAGCCATTCACGCCTGTCGCCGCTACTTGCATCGCAGGTATCCGCGTTTGTTTCACCTGCCGTTGCCGAGCAGCACCGACACGCCGCTGTCGCCGATAATAAAAGATTCATCGCCACTACTCGTCACCCCGCTCGCGACCACCGCAATGTCGAGCATGTCATCGCCGTTGAAATTGCCGAGTGCCACCGACCGGGATCCTCCGCCGGCGGCAAAGCGCTGCTGGGCCTGGAAGCTGCCATCGCCGTTGCCGAGCAGTACTGACACGTCGTGGCTTGATCCATTGGCGATCGCCATGTCGAGCATGCGATCGTCGTTGACATCGCCCAGCGCTACCGACACCGGAAACTCACCGGCGGCAAAGCGCTGCTGGGCCTGGAAGCTGCCATCGCTGTTGCCGAGCAGTACCGACACATCGTTACTTACTCCAGTGGCGATCGCCATGTCGAGCACGCGATCGCCGTTGACATCGCCGAGTGTCATTGACCAAGGGTGGCGACCGACGACAAAGCGATTCTGGGCCTGGAAACTGCCATCGCCGTTGCCGATCAGCACCGAAACATCTTCGCTAATCTGATTGGCGACCGCCAGGTCGAGCACACTGTCGCCGTTGAGATCGCCGAGCGTCACCGACTGAGGCCCGTTACCGGCGTCGACGCGCTGCTGGACCTCGAAGCTGCCGTCGCCCGTGCCAAGCAGCACCGACACGTTTTTGCTTGATCGATTGGCGACCGCCAGGTCGAGCACACCATCGCTGTTGACATCGCCGAGCGCCATCGAACTTGGGTCGTCACCGGCGGCAAAGAGCGGGTGGGCCGAGGGGAAGTTGCCATCGCCGTTGCCGAGCAGCACCGACACGTCGTCGCTAATCCGATTGGCGACCGCCAAGTCGAGCACGCCATCCCCGTTGACATCGCCGAGCGCCACCGACCTGGGCACAGCACCTACAACAAACTTTGGCAGCGGATAAAGCATCGATGGATAGGCTTGGCCAAAACGCGCGGCCACAAAGCTGAAATCAAACACATCAATATCGCCATCAGTGTCTGCATCGGCAGCGGTACAGGCCGCGTTGGTCGCGGGGTTTTGACCAAAACAGCCCGCCAATACAGAGATATCCAGGCTATTGGTGAAGGCATCGCCATTCAGATCTGCGTTTGAATCCGGTATTTGTGCAAACCCAATTGCGGGGGTTAGCGCGAGAGCAATCATAGCGAGTTGGCGGAGCATGGAGTTTATCCTCTAGCCTTGTTTACGTTCATTTCACGCGAGGTTGTTTGGCTTGGCTCGGCGTCCGGCGCCAAACAGGGTGAGCAATCCAGCGGCGAATAACCACAGCGTCGGCGGCAAGGGGACGACGTTCACCGTTGCACTCTGCAGCGTCACGGGCACAGGAGCGCCCGCTAGCGCCAGCTCGGCGTCGGCCCCAAAGGGAAAGCCGGTGATCGCTACGGTGCTCGTACCAGCGAATGCAGCGTTCAAGTTCAAACGAAACAGCCCAATCGTTTCACCATCGCCGACCAGCGAAAACGGCGTGCCTCCGACGGAGGAAATGCCGACTCCGCCGAGCCCTTCATCAAACCCCAACGGCACTTGAAAGCTATCGACTGTCAGCGCATTTCCGCTAGTCACCGGCGAACCGCCGAAGACGTCTAGAGCAAGGGTAGGTGCCGTATCCGCAATAAGTCCCGCGATTGGATTTTCCGAGGCTAAGGAAAGCACTGAGCCGGCATCGTTGAAGACGACATCGAGGGAAAAGGTGTCGAACACCGCTTGCCCGTCTCCGGTGTAGAGAATGTCTACTGCGAACGGGTCGCCTGGATCAAGGGTGCGGGTTGCCTGGATGCCCGGAGTACTGGTGTCCAGATCCACAGAGATAACTGGTGTGGCACTCGCTGCGCCACCCAGAGTGAAAAATACGGTTGCCAGTATCGCGCCGATGACGGGTTTGTTTCTCATGCTTCCCTCCCTATCGATGATCCAAATATCGTACTGAGTCACCGAAGTGCAAAACGCCTGGCTACATCATTAGGCCAAGTATTGCCGAGATCTCGAGGTGCGATACCTACTTGGTTGAACAATTTGCGCAACGAAAATCGTATGGATATGTTAGCCGAACGCATGACTATTAGAGAACTACGGAAATGTAAAAATTGCCGAGAACTTGATTGAAATCAATAATGATTGGCTGGTTTTGATTGTTATCGCGGCGTCGTTCGGAGTCGGCAGCGTACTGCAGAATACGGGGGCAGATTAGGCTGTCGCCTCTAACACTCTCCAAGAATGGCGAAGATGCGGCACGATTGTATTTTCAGAAACGACAAGATGCCTTTGGCGACACTGTTGTTACCTTTCGTTGCTAGCTCGATTGCTTTTTTGAAAGTGGGATCGCTGCGCGCTTCGCGCAGCGATTGAACGAAGCGGTCAATTTGGACGGGCGTGAGCATGGGGTGGTTTAGCCGATGAGCCTGCTCGATCTGTTGAACAGTTGCGACCTTCAAGCGATCGGGCGGAAAGAGGAGGGCCTCGGCGCCCTTGAACACAACAACTCCGACGTATTCCAGAACAGCGAGGCGAAGGGTGATGCGCGCCCGATAGTTGTCACTTAGAGGTTCTGCCTGAAACCCCGCCAAAAGTACCAACACATTTCACGGCGGCAGGGATTAGTGTATGCACGAATATTGTAATTGTCATTCGGTATCAGACTATACACCAAGCGCCTGTCGCCCCAGATAAGCCACAGGTCGGCAGCTTACGATTCACTAAGCTGTCGTTGAAAAGCATATGGAATCAGTCTGCTAGCAGGCAAGTCACAACCTCGGTCACTAGCAGAGGTCACTTGGTTGTGCAAAAAAACCCCTGCATGCCGGGGGGCTTGCTGAACTGAAATAGAGTATAAATCTAGGTTTTGCGCTTTGTCCAACCCAGCACGCCCAGCGCTGAACTGAACAGCCAAACTGCCGCCGGTATTGAAACAACGGTCCAGCTACCCGGCGAGTTTTTTATCTGTACGATATCTACACCTGAAAAAACGCAATCGACATACGTGCATTCACGAAGTTCCGCAGTGTCAGAGACGGTCAAATAAGGTTCGTTAAAGGCCGAGGTCCCCAGCCTGATAATCTGATCTCCGATGGTTAGGCCATCACCGTCGTCGCGCTGTGCAAACCGAAAAACCCAGGCCGTGATTTGACCCGCCCCATCAACCTCGACGGCAGGACCGAAGAATTGTGAGTTAGAATTCGTCAATGTATGGCGACCGTCGTTGAAGGAATACGACAGAATGCTGGCACTGATATCGGTCAGCGGCATCGGCCCGAGTGGCGCATTGACCGTAAAGCTACCGGTCACGCTCATCGACGTGGTATAGGCACCGGCCGGCGGAGTTTGGTCTACGATGATGTTGTCGAAGTTGTTGCCCGTATACTTAATACGTGGTGGCTGCTTGCGCCCCTGACAGGGCCAAGCAGGCGATCAGTGCGACCATGAGTTGTGATTTGCGTGACATACCAGTTCCCCCCTTATTCAGCGACCAAACTCAAGCATACGGCTTTCGTAAACGGGCGTTTGCGTTGCTTACCCGGTAACCGTTTTCGATTTTGACCGTAAAACAAAGGATATATCGTCAATCCCAACGGAACAACAAGAAAAGTTGGCGTAATCGTGCTTCCGTGGCTCAGCAGAGACTGACTGACAGCTATATGGGGTCGTGTCCTTCCGGTCGCCATACTATCGAGTGACCGGCTGTTTGTTAGGCAATAGCTACCCGTGGATTCCGTCATATCTAACATTGTCAGCCGATTAGATGTGGTTCAATGCAGAAAATTTATTCAGGTGCACTGCGATTACGTACACCCTTAACGATTTCACCGATAATGCTCCGACTAACATGGCCTTCCATTTCAGCGTAAAAGTTGCGGATGCTCAAATCCGTGGTTCTAGCTAAAGTCTCAATCTGTGCTCGCCGACGTGCAGGGGTTTTGGGTCGTCCTACATGTTTACCGCGTGCCTTGGCTGCCATCATACCCGCGGTGACTCGTTCCGAGATAAGTGAAGATTCCAGTTCAGCCATCGCTCCGATGCTGATGAACAGTAACCGCTCAAACCAAGGAGTTATTGACTTACCGCGGCCAGGTCTGACCGCAGCGGGTTCTCGGCGAACTTTTCTTTCCACATACGTGGGGTGAGGTCAATCACCTTGCTTGCCGGATGCTCACTAATGCGCTGCTTCACGTCGACCAGATAGGTGCCCCCCTTCGCTCAGCGTGGGTTTACTCTCCACGCTTTTCCGGCACCTAAACACCGTACACTATTATGAGGTCTCTGACTCCTGAGCATTATCACTACAACGCCCAGGTCTCCCCACTTACTGCGCTGTACCGTTCCATCGTTCCACCTCCAACCACTGTATGTACCCCACCATCGCTTTATCTACCAAGACAGCCTGATCAGTGTTTTTCAGACTTCGCCATTTAGTCGAAGGATCGTCGTTAGATACTGTCGAATCAAGTTCGTTTCGTGCGGCCCGATTGTTCGCTGCCAGTTGCTCCTCACCCCGCATCACGGCGATGCAATTACTTTTAGCTACAGTGATGTGGCATTCTCCGACACGGACTTTCACCGTGCTGATACGGTGCCCTCGCGGGCGCACGACTAAACCGCTACCGCGTTAATGGCAGTCGCCGCAACGTTTCCGCACATTAGTAGCAACACACCGCACTTAAATTCCCCAATCAATCCACTAGGAGGCTGTCCGAGAATTAGCTTGCGCCTGTCTCAATCTCAAGTTTTTTGACTCCCGAACACGTGAGTTAAATTTTCATCACCATCTTGAGGCTACTGAGCGCTCATGGGCTCTGATAGAGGCTGGTGATGCATAATTTGCCCCTCAATCTTGCCCTATTTCTCCCCTTATACCACTACAGATACCCATTTCCCATGTCTGGACGGATTAACCCATTCTTGGCTGCGCGCACTAATTTCTTCGAATTGCGCGTCAGGCAACTTAGGGAAAACTCGGCCGCCACTTTCACCTTGCCGCGCACACCAAACTGGCGAATACCACTGTTCTTTATCTGCCCAAAAACCGGCTCGACATTCACTTTTCGCTTGTCGTAAATCTGTTTCGACTTGGTTTGGTCCATGCGTGCCACCATGCGTCGGCGTTCCCCCTCGCGGGCGTCGCAAGTAAGCGATCGTCCCTGGCATTGTTTGGATTTGCAGCACCTGTTTCTCAGCGGACACTCACTACAATGCGCAGCTTCAGCCTGGTAGAGGCGACTGCCGGATTCGCGGTGGCGCTTCAGCTCAAGCCTCTGACCTGTAGGGCACACAAAGAAGTCGTCTTCTTCATCGTACGCTAAATCGGCTTTGACCAACGGACGGGTACAACCCTCCATCGATTGCGTTGCGCTCTTGTCCTCGCGATTGGTGGCCACATAGGCCTCCACGTCGCGCTGTTCAAGCTCGGCCAGGTTCTCGCCAGAGTAGTACGTTGTCCATGCTCATCTTTTGCGGTAACGCCTCACAGTTGCGCTCCAGCTCGTCCAGTGCCTGTGCCACTTCACCATAATCATTGGCCAACCCTGACAGATGCTGCCCCACAATGATCTGTCGATAACTGTCAACGCTGATCTGGGCGTTGTACGCAAACTGCACATGCCCCCGCTCGCCCATGATATTGACATCATGATCAGCAAAGCTGATTTGCTTCTTATCCTCAATCGTCTTGTCCGGATAGCGCTCCTGTTCGCGCGACTCAAGCCGCTCTTTGGCCGCCTGAATCTTCGCCACCCTGTCCTCTTTGAACGCCAGATCTTTCGACACTTCGTAGCCGGTACGCTCCTGACACTGCCGATCCTCCTCCTCGTCCTGACGGGCAGCTTGTTTAACCAACGCCTCGATCTCTTCGCTCAGCGCCTTCTCTCGGGCCTTAAGGCCCTTGTAACTCATTGCCTTGTGCTTGGAGCTGTTGGCCTTGAACTTCGAACCGTCCAGGCTGATATGAGCCAGCGAGGCAAGCTTAAGCTCCAGTGCCAACTTCACGGTTTGAATAAAGCAGCTTTTCAACAGCGCTCCATGGATTTTGCGAAAGTCGCTCAATACCCGAAAATTGGGGCAGTTCGTACCCGCGATATACATAAATCCGAGATCTTCACTGCAGCGTTGTTCGATCTGCCGGGAACTGAACACACCGCGTGAGTAGGAATAAATGAGAATCCCGATCAGCCGTCGCGGATCGTAGGCCCGCTGGCATAAAGGGCTGTAATGTTCTTCGGCTTCCCGAGTGTCCAACTGCGCGACCAACTCGGCAAACAAAAAGCAATCATGTTCCTGAAGCAGAAGTTCAAACACATTGGTGCTAAACAGCTGGTGTTGTCCACGTTCCAGTTCGTAGTCTTTGAATTGTGGCTTGTCACTGGCGTCGCGTTTACGCCGTTCAGGTTCTGAGCCATTACTTTTGAACAGCTCGGCTTGCGTCGTCTTGTGCGAAATAAACTACCCCGCAGCAAGCTATCTCGCTTCGCTCGACTTCGCTACGCGAAGCGGGGTATTGATCTCTGCTAATTGGTTAGAGTAGTGCCAATTAATAGTCACTGCGAAATTTTTTTAATCTCCTCCCTGTCCTTTAACATATTTGGCTATCATCGCTTTATCTCCATGCTTTCCAACCCCGTGCTCGCAAAATATCCATCACTCCAAAATTCACCGCCCCAAAGTTGTTTCGCTACATGAGGACACCGACGAAATATTTCCCGAGAGGTCAGGCTTTTAAACATCTGTACAATTTTTTTGACGCTATACATTGGTACAAACTGTGTGAGTAAGCAAAATAATTGCGGGATTTCCCCCGCATTCTGGTCACATTCAGTGCTGGACATACAAAAACCCCCTCAAATAACTTGAAAATTAGCCGAGGGGGCTGGCTCCTTGTGCTCGACTAAAAGTAACAAGGTAGACGCCGCCAGTGTGTCATTCATTTCTGTCCGATTCCAGATTTTATGAGCGGTTATTTCACATCGATCAAGCCATCGCTGATGGCGTG
>RCMY010005251.1_pt1 | contig 11042 bp, 9 predicted proteins | sample 2041341 | NCBI WGS metagenome assembly RCMY01 (sample SAMN09708234, study PRJNA481090) | Marine sediment metagenome, whole genome shotgun sequencing project.
AGCTTCATTAGTTACTTCATTTTCGTCAACGCCTAGTTTGTCAACGATAATAGCCTTTACTCTTGATGCAATGTCTGACATAATTTTTTTAATTTTTAATTTATTTGTGGCAAAAATAGAAAACTTTAAGTTAAATATCTCATTTGCCATGAAAATATGAGGACTAATTTAAAAAAAATAGTTTAACTTTTAGATTATTCCTCAGTATTTGTTAATAATAATTCTTTTTTTTGTGAAATAATTTTACATATAAATAATGAAGAGAGTTGTTATTTTAGCTTCAGGCTCCGGAACCAATGCTGAGAATATAATCAAGTATTTTCAAAAAAGTAATGTTATAATCATAACACAGGTGCTCTCAAACAAGAAAGATGCCAAAGTTTTAAATCGAGCTAAGAGATTGAATATCAGCAATTCAAGTTTCAATAAAGAGGATTTTTTTAAATCAGATAAGGTATTAAATATCTTAAATCAACAAGCCGATTTTATTGTCTTAGCAGGATTTCTTTGGAAAATACCCGAAAAGATCATCAATGCTTTTGCGGATAAAATCATAAACATTCACCCAGCGTTGTTACCAAAATATGGCGGAAAAGGAATGTATGGAGATAACGTGCATAAAGCTGTTGTTGCAAATAAAGAAAAGGAAACGGGAATAACAATTCATTTTGTAAACGAAAATTACGACGAAGGAGCGATTATTTTTCAGGCAAAAGTTTCGGTGAATAAAGAGGATACCCCCGAAATTGTTGCCAATAAAGTACATCAGTTAGAGTATGAGTATTTTCCAAGAGTGATTGAGGAGGTTGTTGTTAAAGAAAAAGCTTAATAGAGAAATTGTCCCGTTATTGATTGTCGAAATGAAAACAGATTTTCATTGAAGATACTGATCAGAGCTCATTAGGGTTGTTTTTTTATTAAATTAAACGTCTCTTCGAGTGTTTTCTTCAAGACCATAGTCGAAAAGAAAATGTATCGAGAAGTTTTGGTTAATGGGGTTCTCGATACGATGCACAAAATTTGCGATTAACGAAAGCGCTTATTGGAGCATCACTCGACTGACATTTATGCGGTTGATTATCAAAATATTACTTGAAATATGACATTCGATCAATTCTAATTAATAAATGGCAAAAAAAAAGTTTTATGTAGTTTGGAAAGGTAAAAAAACTGGTGTTTTCTCATCTTGGAATACCTGTAAAAAACAGATTGACGGATTTATGGGAGCTGAATATAAATCTTTCACCTCTAAAGAGGAAGCCGAAAAAGCTTTTAAACGAAATTATGAAAATTACAAGGGTAAAGACACCAAAAAAGTTAAACTGTCGGAAGCTGAACTAAAACGAATTGGGAACCCGATAGTACCTTCAATTTCTGTTGACGCAGCTTGCAGTGGTAATCCTGGTAAAATGGAATACCGAGGTGTCGAAACGCATTCAGGATCACAATTATTTATTCAAGGTCCTTTTGAAAAAGGCACAAATAATATTGGTGAATTTTTGGCGTTGGTACACGGCTTGGGTTATTTAAAACAAAAGAAAATTGATTTACCTATTTATTCTGATTCTAGAATAGCAATGAGTTGGGTTAAAAAAGGACAATGCCGTACCAATTTGCAAATTACGGATGAAAACAAACCTTTATTTGACATGATTAAGCGTGCTGAAAAATGGTTAAAAGAAAATATTTATACAACACCTATTTTAAAATGGGAGACTAAAGCGTGGGGCGAGATTCCTGCGGATTTTGGGAGGAAGTAACTACAGTTTATAAGTAATTGCAAACAACCAAATTCTAGGCAAAATATAAGTTTTTTGATCAGATATAATATATTCAGAGAATGAGTTTCTGTTTTTATAATCTACACCTAAAATATTTGTACCACTAACTTTAAAACCCCAAGCACTATCTTCTTTTTGATAAAATAAGGAGACATTAGCAATTTCATAGTTGTTTTTTTGACCGTTGTCATCTTTATAGGTATTGCTTGAATAATCGGCTTCAAAAATAAATCCGTTCAAAAAATCATATTCAAGATTGATGTATGGATTTTGGTTGGTAAAGTTTGAATTGGTAGTGTTGGATTTAAAATTGCTATAACTTTTGTTAAAACCAACTTCAACATTAGGCCAATCTTTAAAATTTGTGGACATCTCCAATCCGAAACCTGTGGAGTTAGACTTGTTTCTTGAAAGCGTATTATTTACTTCTTGAAAATAATCAGACAATGTTACATTACCATTTACCTTCGTTATAATTTTACCAAAGGTTTTCCTAATATTCCCTCTAAATCTCCATCTTGTTTCTGGATTGTCGGTTAGAAAAGGCATACTAAACCTATCGATACCTTCAAGTTGCACTTCGTTTCTTATGCTTTTTACTTTTTTACTATAATTGGCACTTCCACTCATAACAATACCTCTATACATACTGAACTTGGTGAATAATAAACTTGCATCATGATATATTTCATTTTCCAAATTTTCATTACCGCGAGTAACCGCATTGTATCCTAATAGTTGAAATTTACTAGCATATTTAGGTGCATCAGTGAATCTACTTTTTAAATTATAATTAAATCTAATTTTCTCCGAACTGCTAATTTTTACTTTAGTTAAAAAGTCAGGTAAAAATGCCCATTTATTATTTGTTGCTTGGGTTGATTGTGATGCCTGCCACTTATAATTATGAGCGGAAATACCATATTTTATTTCTACAATGCCAACTTTGAATTTATGCTGCATGGTTAGGTAGAAATCATTCATTTTAAAGTCCAAATGATTACCAAAATCGGCACTTTTAAAATTATTTGTGCTACCGTTCGTTAAGGTTTGAAACTCATCAGTTGTATATATTTCTGCCAAGTTATTGTTACCAATAGTGGTATAAAGATGATTACTCCCATTTAACACCCAATAATGTTTAAATAGTAAATTAAGATTGTGCAGTTTTAAATTTTTGACTTGATTAATATTGTATTTGCTATCACTTTGTATTGGAATCAATCCTTGCAAAATAGGTTGATTGGTCAGCCAATTGGTATTTGGATTACTTTGATCATATTGGTAGTTTACTGTTAGCGAAGTAGTATGCTTTCTTGATAATTTTTTATGCCACTCAGCATTTTGTTTTAGAGTAATAGTTTTATCCTCAGTAGATGAATTTATATTTGTGTTGACAGTTGGAGTAATAGAAGAGATTCCATCAATATCTGAGTTGTTTGACGATTTAAAAAACCCAGAATAAGAAATATCATCACTTATGCTAGGAGCATAATCTAAAGCTAACTTTCCTAGAAAAAAGGAATTATCAGTATTTCCATTAACAATTTTTTTTTCAACGGTTTCTCCATTTTTTGTTAAATATTGATTTTCCGTTTCAACCTGTGTTTCATTTTTTGTATTGGAGTAGATACTGTAACCTGAAACATCCCAATTAGGGCCAATCTCTTGACTAATATTTACCGCGCCAAACTTATTAATGCCACTTTTAAAATCCTGATTACCCAGAAAACTTGAAAAAGCATTATTAGAAAGTTGAAAATAAGAACTAGGATCGCTTAACATTTTACCAATTCCCCCTTCAAAATCTAAATAATCTTTTATAGTAAATGATTTTATTCCAATATCATTTAAGTCTCCAATAAAATTTACATTGGTCTTTGAACTGTAATAAAATAAACTAGGATGCACCAAATAATGTTTGTCTGTTCCCGCTCCTGTTTCAATATCCCCAAAAGCAAAACGTTTTTTATCTTTCTTAAGCTTGATGTTCATTGCCATTTTATTGCTATCTGACAAACCTTTGAGCATGGCTACTTCATTATAATTATCGATGACTTCAACTCCGTCAATTGCATCAGCAGGAATGTTTTCAATTCCTAATTTTGTGCCACCACCAAAAAATGGTTTGTTGTCAACTAATAATTTATTTACTTTTTTGCCCATGACCGTCACACTTCCATCCCTGTCAACTTCTACACCAGGTAAGTTTTTTAACACCTCCTTTAATTTTCGTTCTGTACCCGTCGTAAAGGCATCGGTTCTATAAGTAATAGTATCTTCTTTAACGCCAACGGGTACTTGTTCAATGATAATAACTTCATCTAATTGATTAGTTGAAGACTTTAACTCAATGTTTTTTGTAATGTCTTGAGTTAGTTTAGCCTGAAAGGCAACAGATTGAAAACCTAAATAGCTAACTTTAATATCGTAAAGTTCATTTTTTTTTAATATCAACTTATACCTTCCTTTTTCGTCTGTAATAGCAAATGTCATAGAAATAATATCGCTTTGGGGTTGGGCTATTATATTTGTATATGGTAACGGACTATTTAAGCTATCAGTTACAAGGCCGGTAATAGTCTGAGAATAAAAACTAGAAGTCAAAAATATTATAAAGAAGAATAAATATTTTTTAAAAAAATAAAAGAAGTTGTTATAAACAACTTCTTTAAATTTAAATAAAATATGATTTGGTTCTGATTTTTTGATTTCCATTTTTGAGTTAAACTTGGTGAAACTGCCTCATTTTTTACTCTTTCTTCAGGCACGACATATTCTAATTATTTTTTCTTTTTTCATTCATTTTTTTTGCTATTTGATTTAGTTCTTCAGCTTTGACTTCTTTTCCTCCTTTTGGTTTTTTAATATTGATTTCCTGGCCAGAAGACAAATCAATTTCACTTGCTTTAAATGAAAACATGCCTCTAGTTAATTCTAGAATTAAACCAGGTAATCCAGAATAATTCTTTGGTCCAAAACTTACCGGTATATCTGGCGTGTACCAAGCAGTTATTTCTTTAGTGGATTTACCAGAGCTATTTTCGTAAGTTATATTTGCAGTAGCTTTATAACAATTGTAGTTTCCTATTGTTTTTTTCTCATTTTTTAAACTCCACTCTATTTTGTTTTCACTAACGAGAAAAGTTTCCCCCAGAGCGTTCCTTTTTGACAAAACTTCCATAGTTTTACTATTTGTATAATATAATCCATTTCCACCTAAAACTTCGACTGTATTAAAAGATCTTTCACTTTCATTCTCCATTTCCTCCTTCATAGAAAATAAAGACTCTTCATTGTTAAAAGATAGCACATAAAATAATTCTTTACTGTTCAGTAAATTAGACATTACTTCATTTTTTACTTTGTCCGTTGTCTTGTTTTTTGTAATTTTTTTAATTCTTTCGTAATCCTCTTTGTCCATTGTTAAAGATGCTTTATAAGTCACTTTACCTTGATTAATGGTTTGAGCCGATACAAAATTCATAACTAAAAAAACAAATGATAATGTTATTTTTAAATTTTTCATTTTATTATTTTAAATTTCCCAAAAGAAAGATTTCTTTCGGGAAAAAATTAAACTGATTAATCAACAAACTGAAAAGCACATTTCAAAAACTACATGCTCTTCTGCATGATCTAAGCCTTCTAGATCTCCAATTATTTCAGCCATCATATCACATGCATCGAAACAATCAAATACTAGTTCTTCTTCTGTTTGGTTCAGGTCTTTACTTTCTATTATTGTTGTGGCATTGGTTACCATGAAAGAACCCATTGCAACCACAAATATTAACATAACTATTACTTTTTTCATCTTATTAAAATTTAAGATTAAACTAAAAATATTTCGTGAAAACCTTTCCTCTTTTTTCCAAAGAGTTTCGTAAATTTTGCAGGCATTTTCCGTACAAAAATTGTATATTTGCACTTCCTCCAGTGGGGCTGGTTAACTTACATAGGCAACTGGTTTTAAATTAAACATTTCGTACTGTTCTATTTTATTTACCTCAACTGGAGGTTTTTTAATTTCTTCTAAGGCTTTTTTAAATTAAAAACAATTTTGTTTAAAATTTTAGAAGTAATTCTTAGACAAGTTAATTTTTTTTTTTTTCTAAAACAGAAAAATAAACCGCAATATTTTTGAAAAAAAACCACAAAATATTACGGTTTAAACCGTAAAAAACAAAAGATTAATGAAAATATAGCTGATTTAGAAGTAAAAGTAAACCTTATTTTTACTAAAAACTTGACCTAATTAAACGAGCCGAAAAATGGTTAAAAGAGAATCCAGAGTTCTATAGAAAAGCAACCATTTTAAAATGGGAAACCAAAGCATGGGGAGAAATTCCTGCGGATTTCGGGAGGAAGTAGTTAACTCAACATCCCCTTAGCCTTTTTCACCGCCTCCAACAACTTATCAACTTCCTCTTTCGTATTATAAAAAGCAAAAGAAGCCCGTACAGTTCCCGGTATTTTAAAGAAGTCCATTATCGGTTGGGCACAGTGGTGGCCGGTACGTACGGCGATACCTAATTTATCGACAATAGCCCCAATATCATAAGGATGAATACCTTCAATATTAAAAGAAATTACAGAGGTTTTGTTTGTAGCTGTACCGTAGATTTTTAAACCCTCAATTTCTAACAGTTTTTTGGTAGCATAATGCAGTAATTCGTTTTCGTAATTAGCAATGTTTTCAAATCCAATACTGTTCATATAATCAATGGCAACACCAAAAGCGATTCCACCACAAACATTGGGCGTACCTGCTTCAAATTTATGAGGTAAATCGGCATAAGTAGTTTTTTCAAAAGTTACTTCTGCAATCATTTCACCGCCGCCTTGGTAAGGAGGTAATTTATTAAGCCATTCCTCTTTTCCGTACAGAAATCCAACACCTGTAGGGCCACACATTTTATGAGCAGAAGCCACGTAAAAATCGGCATCCAAGGCTTGTACATCAGCTTTTACATGCGGTACGGCTTGTGCTCCGTCAATTAAAACCGCCGCACCTACATTGTGGGCTTTTTGTATAATTTCTTTAATTGGGTTAATCGTTCCGAGAGCGTTAGAAATATGGTTTACAAACACCAATTTTGTTTTCGTTGTAAGTAAATCTCGGTAATTATCCATTAATAATTCACCATTATCATTCATTGGAATTACCTTTAAAATTGCTCCGCTACGTTCGCAAAGCATTTGCCAGGGTACAATATTAGAATGATGTTCTAATGCAGAAACAATAATTTCATCTCCCTTTTTTAACAACGACGAAAATCCATTTGCCACTAAATTAATTCCATCTGTTGTACCTGAAGTAAAAATAATTTCATGAGTATGCTTGGCATTAAAATGATGTTGAATTTTATGGCGAGCTTGCTCGTAGGCATCCGTAGCTTCCTGACTTAATGTATGAACTCCACGATGGATATTCGCATTATAATTACTGTAATAATCGACAATGGCATCAATCACAATTTGTGGTGTTTGCGACGTAGCGGCATTGTCAAAATAAACCAAATGATAACCGTTAACTTTCCGTTGTAAAATGGGAAAATCAGCTCTTATTTTTTGAATGTCAAACATGTTTCTTTTTTAGAATGATTCTAAATACAAAGCTACAAAATGCTTTTATTTGAAGTAACTCTTTTTATTTTTTTATTTATGATAATAATTTAGTCAAGGTTTATATTGCATTAAAATCCAGTTTTGGTAGTAACGTATTTTTTTTCTTTTGAATTCTTTGCATTTTGCTTAGTATTCTGTCCAACATTTTAACGGTTTGTTCAATGTATGGGCCTTTATTTAACATTACGCATGCCGCCCTTTGTGCCATGGCTGCGTCGGTAATTTCTGCCCTTGTGGGTATTCCTTTTTTTGCGAGGTTATCCAAAACTTGAGTGGCCCAAATATCTGGCAAGTGTGCAGCATCACATAGCTGGATTATTTCTTCCTGGATAACGGCAAAATTTTTCCAACCCGCTTCAATAGCTAAATCGCCACGGGCAATCATCACTCCAATTGGATAGTTTTCCATAGACTTAAGTAGTATACTTGGCAGATTTTTAAACCCTTCTAAAGTTTCAATTTTTAAAATTACACCAAGGCTTGCGTTTAATTTTTTTAATTCATTAAACAAATCCTCAACATCTTGTTTGGTTTTTACAAACGAAAAATTAACGATATCGGCATTTTTTGCAATAAATTTTAGATCTTTTTTATCTTTTTCGGTTAATCCTCCAAAGCTCATTTTACTTGCCGGTAGGTTTATCCCTTTATCTGCTCTTAATTTTCCTCCTTTTTTTTTGGAACTAGCAATTTCAATTATTAAATGTTCTGATAGATTTTCTAATATAATACCTTCAATTTTACCGTCATTAAAAAAAATGGGCTCCCCTGCCTTTACTGTTTTGAAAATATCTGGCAAAGTACATGAAATATGAGCTATTTCATCGACACTTCCATCGACATTATAAGTCGTAGGCTCACCCAAAATAGGTTCTTTGTCAAGTCGTAGTAAATCGCCTTTAAATAAGTATATAATTTCTTCTAATGGCAGCAATTCATGTACAGTATGTGTTTCGGAAGTGGTTTTATCATTAAAAAATACATGTAGTAAAGTTCCGGTTGTTACATATGCAGATTTTTTACATAGTCCCCATCGTCCATTGCTTTCTATTCTATCTATCATTATTTTTCGCTTTTTACCACGTGAATCTTTAAAAACAATTGTAGAGCCTATTTGTGTCTTTTTTAACCATTTTTTGTTAACTGGAATTATCGCATCAGCCTGTTCGCCCTTTGGTGGCTCTATTCCGTAAGGAGCCAACCAAACTTTTGCAGGAGTTGTTACTTGCCCAAAAGAATTTTTTTTGGGAGCTAAATGTATTACTTTGGGGCCTGATTTCATTTTGCCAGTTCTAATTTTAGGACCAGCCAAATCCATTGATATTTTATAGTCTTTTTTACTCTTTTTAATATTATTGATTATTTGTTTCCATATGATTTCACCATCATGTGCACAATTAATTCTTGCACAGTCCATACCTAATTCTAAAAGCGATTTTACAATTTGTTTGTCAGTTGCGGCTTCAGCTGGTTGTGTAATCATAATTGCAGTTTTACGTTTATTTTTTACTTTTCCAAAAAGAGCTGTACAATTTTTATCTTGTATTCTGCTTGCTTCTTTATTAGTTAGGAAAAGTTCGTCCTTATGAGAAGATTTAGTATTTAATAAACTATTAATTATGGTTTTAAAATTTAGAACCCTATGTAGAATATTTTTTTTAGATTCTGGTGTTATGGGCATGCCTATTTCTTCTAATTTGTCCTGTAATATTTCAATATCAAAAGAACGCAGAGCCAAATAATGGATTAAATTTTTGGCACTTTTTGTGTAGTTTGGGTGTACCTTATCAATTTGATCTTTGTATTTAATTTCTAATTCATAGATTTTTGCAATTACCAAATCAATTGTATTTGATATTTCTAGTAAGTTTTTAACTGGATAGTGCATAATTAAATTAATTAATGTTTGTAATAAAAGATTTTAAGTGCAATTTTCAGTTCTGTCTAAACCAAAACAGTAGGTTGAGTTAATAATGTATATAGTATGGTTAGTATTAATCCTGTCAAGAAAATTAACACCGAAATAGTTAAAAGCCGTTGTTTTATAGCAATACTTTTTCCTAAAAAATAAAGGTCATTTATCATTTCATCATAAATGGTTTGTCCACTGTTCATTATGCGTTCAAATTCTTTTTTGAAATTATCTAAAGATTGAGATGTAAAACTCTCGGCATAGAGTGTTCCTTTATAACCACTTTTCTTAAATTTTTTTCCAGAATAATGATGTGGTAACATCCCGATAAGAGCAAATATCATAGATAACATACTGCTAATTACCAAAATTTTGATGGCTATATTTGTATGAAGTTCTTTAGTTTGAAAATTTATAAATTGAACGCCAAAAAGTAGAGAAGTTATTATGGAATTAACGGTAAGAACTATCCTTGATTTATTATCTACCATCTTTAACAAGTTGTAATGATTTCTGGAGACTGTACGGAAAAGTGTCTGTACGCCGCGAGAATCAAATTTATTTAGTTTTTCCTGCTTTTTACTTGGTTTTATCGAATTTTTGTTTTCATTTTTCATGTGTTTAATTTTAATAATTATATTAATAAGTGAATCAAAAAATAACTCTACTTTTAGAAAGGTTATAGTGCATAATTATAGTTACTTCTAAATCGCCACAATTGTGATGGTGATTTCATACACTTTTGGCTATATCTTTTTAAGGTTTTCACTACATAATTGTTTAATTTCTGAAAGAACTTTTACAATCCTTTTTGATTCCAAGTTTATTTCTTTTAAATAGTGCGGCTCATTAAAAAGCTCTTTTATTAGAATAATATCTTTTGCAATTAATTTTACTTTTTCTTCCTTTGTTAATGTGGTAAGTGTTGTTACCGGATAGAGACAATAATTGTCTATATTTTTCTTTAGTCCATTATTTTTTGGATAATCCCAACTCAAGAGCGTTAGATCAACACTTTTTGCATATTCAATAGCATCTTTTGTGAACCTAGTATTGGTAACTAGCCAAGCTTGTTTTAAATAGGTTTTCTTATTTAGGTCTGCGTTCCATTGCTTTTGTACATCTAAAAACCGTGATTGAATGTACAAAGGTACTTGTACATTACTCACCGTCTTAGCACCCGAATGAAATTTACATTCTATAACATAGGAATTTCCATCTTTTTCGGCCAACACATCTATTTCATGTGTTATGCGTATTCCTTTTAAAATTACACCAACTTTTGAAGTAAATCCTTTCTGTTCCAATAAAGCTCTCACTAACCTTTCAAATGGATATCCTGAAGGGCCCAAATCAAAAATGGCACGTTTTAAATTATATTTAGTAGCGTATATTTTATCAGAGCCACGTAACAAATCCAATGCTTTTTTGTGAATTTCGTCCGTTGTGATTCCGTCATAAAGCTCTGGTATTAGCGTCTCAGCCATTGCTTCAGCTTCTCGTTGGTTCGCACCAGCTGATTGGAGTGATTTCAAAAACTTTTCTTTGGAAAATTGCTCCATTTCTCCAATGTTCTTTTTTACGGATAAAAATGGCTCATTCATAGTTTTATTTTTAATGTGAGTACATTTATTGTCAAATCAAAAACGTAATTTTTCGGTCATAATACCAAAACGGATTACCTCCAGTTTACGATTAAAATAAATATTATAATAATC
>RCMY010005252.1_pt1 | contig 11042 bp, 9 predicted proteins | sample 2041341 | NCBI WGS metagenome assembly RCMY01 (sample SAMN09708234, study PRJNA481090) | Marine sediment metagenome, whole genome shotgun sequencing project.
GTCCAGTGCGATTTCCCAACCTTGCGGGAACACTGGTTCACTGATGCGCGGCAGTTCGGGGTATCGGAACACAGATATCGCATCCGTTCGCACCCCTTCCGCAATCAGTCCGGCATAGGCTGATGAACCGGTGTCGATGGCCTGATGGATCAGCAGGCCTGCACTATCGAGCCCCGCAATGATCCCGAAGGAAATCATTGCCGAACCACCAATGGCGAAGGCCACCGGGAAGCCTGAAAGGATGCCGCCGAAGAGGCAAAGGAACACGATCAGTAGGCCGATCTCGACGCCATCAAGTCCTAGAAACACGTCAACAGCCCCTTAATGAATATTCGCGGCGAGCTTGGCGTCTTCATCGCCCAGCACGTCTTTGTCGAGGTATTTGCCTTCGCTCTCTTCGCCCTCTTTCCACTCAAGATACGAGCGGTAGAAGAACGCAATGGCATGCAGGAACACGAGAGCCGCATAGGCAACGAGCAACACCTTGAAGAGGAAGTAGCCGTTAAAACCGTTCGGGCTGAAGCCGATGGTTTCGACGTTCCAGCGCAATGCCCGCGACTTTAGGAGCAGTCGTTCAAGCGAATCCGAGGCTGACGGGTTTGGCACCACGAGGTGGCGCCACAGGAAGTACCAACCATACATCCAAGTGATGATCGCCACCGGCATCATAAAGAAGATCGAGCCGAACATGTCGATCGCGCGTTTTGTGCGAAATTTGACTGCCGAATAAACGAGGTCGACGCGCACGTGACCGCCTTGGACGAAAGTATAAGTGACGCACAAGGTCACGACGAGGGCGTTGTAGAATTTCAATTCTTCTGCCCACCAGCTTACGTCGAATGTCAGGGCTTTTCCGAAACCAATTGAGATTTCCGACGACGAAAAGATACGCTGCATGAAGATAATTATGATTTGCTGAAGCACCATCAACAAACCGGCCCACGCGAAGATGCGTCCGACCCCGTTTGCAAGTCCTTCGAGCACGCGCACCGCACCCCACATCACCTGATTTTTCCAAAGGCCAATGCCTGTCAGAACGAGAAATCCGGTGAAAATTACGAAGAAAAACTCGACCGAACCGCCGTAGTAGATAAAGCGCATCAGCGCTTCTTTGTCGGACCAGTCCAGCCACAATCCGGGATGGGTCAATGCGTAGAAGAAATTGTAGAACGCCAGTGCGATATTCTGGAATAGCCAGATGATACCCTCGACCACGGCACCCTCCCCCGGTTCGTTATTGTTATTTCTCAGGAAAGTAGATCAGAGGGCCTAAAGCAAGCCCTCTGAAGTTGTTTATCGGCGATCAGCCGAGAATGCGGTCACGCTGGGTGCGATACACACCTTCGGATCGTGTCAGCCAGCCCGAAGAGGCCTTCATCGACGTCATTGCGCTGTCGTGAATGCTCTTGAACAGTTCGTCGCCCATGTTCTCGTCGAGAACCGCGCGAGATGCCACGCCCATGGCATCCCAAACTGAGTCAGGGAATTCACGAACCGTAACACCACCCGACTGAAGACGCTGGAGCGCGGCACCGTTGTTGGAGAGGAACTGCGCGAGGTTCCACTGGTGCGATTCACCAGCTGCGATCTCGATGATCTTCTGGTGTGCTGGCGACAGGCTGTCATAGACGTCGCGGTTGGTCGCAAGCGACAGACCCGCGCCCGGTTCGTGGAAACCAGCGGTGTAGTAGATCTTGGTGATCTCCTGAAAACCGGCTTTTTCGTCCGCCCAAGGACCAATCCACTCGGTTCCGTCGATCGCACCAGAGGCAAGAGCCTGATACACTTCAGCACCCGGAAGGTTCTGAACCGATGCGCCCATTTTACCAAGCGCTGCGCCACCAAGACCTGGCATGCGGAACTTGAGACCCTGGAAATCTTCAGGACCAGTGATCTCTTTCGAGAACCAGCCACCGGCTTGTGCGCCAGTGTTGCCAGCCAAGAACGACTTCAGACCAAAGATTTGGCCCAGTTCGTCGTGCTTTTCGTGGCCACCGTCGTGGTAGTACCAATTCACCAGTTCCTGTGCGGTCATACCAAACGGAACAGCCGTAAAGAAAGCGTAGCCCGGATGCTGGTTGACGAAGTAGTAGTCAGCACCGTGGTACATGTCGGCCTGACCAGAAGTCACAGCGTCAAAGACTTCAAACGCGCCAACGAGTTCGCCAGCAGCTTTGAGGTCAACGGTAAGCATTCCGTCGGACATTGCAGTGATCGAGTCAGCACAACGCTGCGCGCTGTCGTGAACGCCTGCAAGGCCGCGGCCCCAAGTCGTAACAAGCGTCAGTGTGCGCTTGCCTTGTGCATATGCCGGAGCGGCAAGTGCTGTCGTTGCTACAGCAGCAGTGCCGCCGAGAGCCGTGTTCTTAAGAAATGAACGACGATCCATGTGGTTATTTCCTCCCATGTGAAACAGTCCACCCAGAGGGCGGACGGATCGTTGCAAGTGTGGCGGACACTAGCGGCGCGGTTGGGAAAGTAAAATACCCAGAACCGGTTAGTTTTTCATCTGTTCGAGGGCTTTGTGGTCAATTGTGGAACGCAAGTTGCCTGATTTTGGCTTGTCCAAAGTCGCTCTAGCTGCGATTCGTGGCACGGGGAGCACGTCATGCCGGATCAGGTTCACATCAACGACAACAGCCTGACACAACGCTATCGTCGGAAATTCTTCGCTATGGCTGCGGTCCCGTTGCTATTGGCGATGGCGGCGATCGCCGCACTTGTAACCGTGCAATCTCGCGCCCTTGCTGAACGGGAAATCGTGTCGCTGGAAGAGCAACTTCTTGAAGCCAAGAAAGACGAACTGCGTAATTATATCTCAATCGCAAGGACTGCGATTGGCGCGCGTTATGGCAATGCCCTGCCTGACGATGAGGTCGCCAAACGCGAGGTCATGCAGACACTCGCCGCAATGATTTATGGGCAAGACGGCTACTTTTTTGTCTTTGACTACGAGGGGAAAAACCTCGTGGCACCGCGCCAAACGCAATTGATCAACCAAAACTGGATTGGATTGCGCGATACTAACGATGTGGCGATCACGTCGGAGTTTATCCGCGTTGCACGCTCAGGTGGCGGCTACCACAGCCATCTGTGGTTCAAACCGACCACCGGTGAGCAGGCCGAGATGGTCACATACGTTATCGGTCTTCAGGATTGGCGGTGGGCGCTTGGAACCGGCATCTTCATTGACGACATTCGCGACACCGTTGCCGCTGCGCGCGCCGGAGTTGAAAACCGAATTCGCAGTACGTTTCTTTACATCGGAGTGATTACGGCGGCGGCGTTGATGTTGGTTTTCATGGCCGGGCTTTGGGTCAATATCCGCGAGCGCTCGCTTGCAGACGCGCGGCTAAAGCAACTGACGCAACGAATTATAGACACCCAGGAAGAAGAGCGCGGCCGTGTAGCGCGTGAATTGCACGACGGGATCAGCCAGATCCTTGTCAGTGCCCGCTATGCCTTTGACCTTACGCGGCGACGCCTCACGATGGGCGACTCGCGCGTGTCGGAAAGCCTTGAAAAAGGCATCACCAATTTGACAATGGCCATTCAGGAAGTCCGCCGGATCAGTCGCGATTTGCGTCCCGGAACGTTGGATGATCTCGGTCTTGGCCCTGCGATAAAGACACTGACGGACGAGTTCACCGAGCGCACCGGGATCAACACAGAACTTGAAACCGTGGTCTTTCGCAACCGGCTCGACGACGAGGCCAAGACCGCTCTCTTCCGCGTCGCCCAAGAAGCTTTGACCAACATCGAGCGGCACTCTGGTGCGAGCGACGTCAAGGTGCGCATCTTTGGCCATAAGAAGGGTGCGACGTTGCGGGTGCAAGACAACGGCGGGGGCTTTCATTCGGACCGCGCCCGAGGCGGGCTTGGGTTGCGCAATATGGAAGAACGGATCGAACAATTAGATGGCACGCTCCGAGTGTTGTCCTCGCCGTCGGGAACCGTCATCGAAGCCGAAGTTCCGCTGTCGCATTTGTTGCGGCCTGACAGTTCACGAAAGGAAAGCGCATGAACAATCCCATTCGCGTACTGATTGTCGATGACCATGCCTTGGTGGCCGAGGGAATCGAAGCGATCTTGGAGACCTACGGCGACATAGAAGTTGTGGGCACTGTCTCGGACGGACAGGCGGCGGTGGAACAGGCCGAGGCGCTGAAGCCTGACGTTGTGCTGCTTGATCTGAACATGCCGGGCGTCACTGGACTTGCGGCGACCGAGATGATTCTTGAGCGCCGCCGCGAGACCCACATCGTGATCCTAAGCATGCATGACAGCCCGGAATATATCTCGACCGCGATGAACCACGGCGCAAAGGGGTACATTTTGAAGGACGTGCCAACAGAAGAAATCAAAACTGCCATCGACGCGGTCATGGCGGGTGGCACCTATATGTGTACGGGCGCGACCTCGTCGTTGAGCCCACGCATCTCAGACGGGCGCGAAGCGTTAACATCGCGCGAGCAAACCGTGCTGTTGCAACTGGCGCAAGGCAAGTCCAATCGCGATGTGGCGGGCGTGCTGGATATTTCAGTCCATACCGTTGAAACCCACCGGAAAAACATCAAACGTAAATTGGGGATAAGCTCGACCGCTGGCCTCACGCGCTATGCAATGGAACATGGTGTGCTGCAGGGCACGGGGCAGCTTTAGTCCGATCTTTTCGAACGTCGGAAACGACGGCGCTCTTTGCCGAGGACGTCTGCCTTTACCGCCCCGCGTTCGCCCATTGGCTTCGCCGGGCCGACCGTGCTGTCTTTCATTGTTTGCGCCTCGACTTCGGCATCCAAAAGCGCTCCGATCAAGACGATGAAAGCAGACAACCACAGCCATGTCAGCAATATCACCACGCCGCCCAAACTGCCGAACGTTTCGTTATAGTTGCCGAAGTTTGCGACATAGACCGTAAATCCCAGTGTGCCGAGAAACCAAAGCGTGCTCGACAACAAAGTTCCGGGCGTCAGCCACCGCCATTTCGCCTGCCTGCGTGAGGGTCCCCACCGGTAGAGGATCGACAATCCAACGATCACCACGCAAGCCACGATCACCCAACGCAGCGAACCCAAAAGCTTCTCGGTCTCGATGTCCAGCGGTATAAACGCCAATGCAGCCGGCAAACCGATCAGCAAAAGAGCGAGTAAAACAAGGCCAAACAGCAGTGTGGCCGTCAGGCTGATCACAGTGCTCCACAGGCGCACAACGCCACGTTCTTCGCGTTCTTCGTAAGCCACATTGAGCCCATGGATGAGGCTCATCGTGGCGCGCGTGGACATGTAAAGGGCAAGGCCAAGACCAATTGCGAGGGCGACCGACAGGCCGGAGTCCGGAGAGCCCGCGACCTGATTGGCTTGATTAAGCAGGATCAGGGCGGCCTCATCGGGCAGTAATTCGGTGAAGGATTGAAGCTGATAGACCACGCTACCGGCGTCGGTAAACAGTCCGGCCAAGGCCGTCAAAGCAGCAATCGCCGGAAAAACCGCCAGAAGCGAATAGAAGGCCACGCCCGCCGCGATCAATCCAAACTGGTCAGGTCCGACGCGCCCACCGACACGCCAAAATATGTCGAGCCAACCCCTCCACGGAATTTGCCCGGGATGGGTCGCGCGACGGCCTCGGGGGCGTGATGTGTCATCCATGTCTGGCATTCATCTAACAATAGTCCCCGCGCACAGAACGGAAAGGTGCAATGTCGCGGACCCGACGTCATGGTGACATTTATTTCGTTCAAACCACCTCAAACGCAAGAAATGCAAAATTCTCTGTTGACGCCTTTGGGTGCCCTGCCTAGTGTCCCGGACACTGAGATTAGGAGAACGGGAAATGACCCCGATTGTGGTTCTTGTAGGAAAATGGCGCATGGGCCGGTAACGGCAACCATAACGGTACCCCATGCGCCTCCGAAAATCGGGGGCTTTTTTTATGCGCGACGGATGGAGACAGGCGCGATGAGCAAGACGCAGATGACTGGTGCACAGATGGTATTACAGGCCCTGAAAGATCAGGGTGTTGAAGTGATCTTTGGCTACCCCGGTGGGGCTGTGCTTCCGATTTATGACGAGATCTTTCAGCAAAATCAGATCCGTCACGTCCTTGCGCGCCACGAGCAAGGCGCGGTTCACGCCGCCGAAGGCTATGCGCGCTCGACAGGCAAGCCCGGTGTGTGCCTTGTGACCTCAGGGCCCGGCGCGACGAACGCGGTGACGGGTCTGACAGACGCGCTGATGGACTCGATCCCGATCGTTGTTTTGACCGGTCAGGTGCCGACGTTCATGATCGGCAATGACGCCTTTCAGGAAGCCGACACCGTGGGCATCACGCGGCCCTGCACCAAGCACAATTGGCTGGTGCGCGAAACCGACGACTTGGCCAATGTGATCCATCAGGCGTTTCACGTCGCCATGACGGGCCGTCCGGGCCCGGTTTTGGTCGACATCCCGAAAGATGTTCAGTTCGCCAGCGGTAAATACGTTGCTCCGAAGGCCGCGAAGGTGTCGCACTATCAACCGCAAGTGAAGGGCGACATCGAGACGATAACCGCCTTGGTTGAGGCAATGGAAAACGCCAAACGGCCGCTGTTTTACACCGGTGGTGGCGTCATCAATTCCGGGCCTGCCGCAAGTACGTTGCTGCGCGAGTTGGTCGAGGCCACCGGGTTTCCGATCACGTCGACCCTGATGGGTCTGGGTGCATACCCTGCGAGCGGCGAAAAGTGGCTCGGCATGTTGGGCATGCATGGCCTTTATGAAGCCAATTTGGCGATGCACGACTGCGATCTGATGATCAACATCGGTGCGCGCTTTGATGACCGGATTACGGGCCGGGTTCAGGATTTCTCGCCGGGATCAGTAAAAGCCCATATCGATATTGATCCGTCGTCGATCAACAAGGTCATCCGCGCGGATTTGCCGATCATTGGGGATGTGGCTCATATTCTCGAAGATCTGTTAAGAATTTGGAAATCGCGCGGGCGCAAAACCGATGTCGGCTCAGTCAAGAAGTGGTGGAGCCAGATCGACAAGTGGCGCGCAGTGGATTGTCTTGCGTTCAAACAGGAAGGTCCGGTCATAAAACCCCAATACGCGTTGGCGCGTCTGGAGGCTTTGACCAAGGATCATCCGTCGCGCTTTATATGCACGGAAGTTGGGCAGCACCAAATGTGGGCCGCGCAATACCTGAACTTTGAGGAGCCAAACCGCTGGATGACGTCGGGTGGTTTGGGCACGATGGGGTACGGGTTCCCGGCCTCCATCGGCGTGCAAATGGCGCATCCTGACGGCTTGGTGATCAACGTCGCGGGCGAGGCATCGTGGTTGATGAACATGCAGGAGATGGGCACTGCTATACAATATCGCCTTCCCGTAAAGCAGTTCATTTTGAACAACGAACGGCTCGGTATGGTACGTCAGTGGCAGGAATTGCTGCACGGTGAGCGCTACTCCGAAAGCTGGTCCGAATCCCTGCCTGATTTCGTGAAACTGGCGGAAGCCTTTGGGGCGAAAGGCATTTTATGCTCAGATCCGACCGAGTTGGATGATGCGATCATGGAAATGTTGAACTACGACGGGCCGGTCATTTTCGATTGCCTGGTTGAAAAGCACGAGAATTGCTACCCGATGATCCCGTCGGGCGAGCCGCACAACAAGATGCTTTTGGGCGCGGCGTCGACGAAGGGTGCGATTGGGAAAAAAGGTGCGGTGATGGTGTAGAGGCTCGGCTCACACAATGTATTGCAATGTGTTGCCGGTAGGCGATTGTAATCAATCGCGGTTGGCCCCCCGCTTCGCTCACCACGAGGTATTTTCGAAAGGATGAAGTTGGATCATGTCTCCACTTAAAATCAAAAAAGGCGCGTCGAGCCATTCGGCGTATGATCTTCGTGACCCGCATTCTGAAGCGATTGAGCGTCATACGTTGGCGGTTGTTGTTGACAATGAAGCCGGTGTTCTGGCGCGTGTCATCGGGCTGTTTTCGGGGCGTGGGTACAATATCGAGAGCCTGACGGTCGCAGAGATCGATCATACTGGGCATCGGTCGCGTATTACGATTGTGACGACGGGGACACCGTCGGTAATTGAACAGATCAAGGCGCAGCTTGGGCGGATTGTACCTGTCCATGAGGTCCATGATTTGACCGTTGAAGGTCCGAGTGTAGAACGTGAGCTGGGTCTGTTTAAGGTCAAGGGCACGGGCGACAAGCGGGTTGAAGCGTTGCGATTGGCGGATATTTTCCGGGTGAATGTCGTGGATTCGACGCTTGAAAGTTTTATCTTCGAGATCACCGGAGCCCCTGAAAAGATTGACGCTTTTGCAGAATTGATGCGTCCGTTGGGCTTGCAGGAAGTGGCACGCACGGGCGTTGCCGCCTTGTCGCGCGGGGATGCCAAAACTTAGGTTCTCACCTTTTTTCACAGACGGTGTGCGCGCGCGGCAGTTTTCCTGTCGCGCGTTTCCTTTATATAACAGATCATCTTTAATGGAGACTTAAGATGACCTTTCGCCCTGTGAAATCGACAAGCCAAGCCCAACCTACGCTGGAGGGCGCTGGCGTGCATTTGCATCGCGTTTTTGGCTTTGGAGAGCCTGCCGAGAGCGATCCGTTTTTGTTGCTGGATGATTTCCGGAACGACGACCCTGCGCTTTATCATAAAGGGTTTCCTTGGCATCCTCATCGCGGGATCGAGACAATTACTTACGTATTAGAAGGTCAGGTGGAGCATGGCGATAGCCTTGGGAATCGTGGCATTTTGGGGCGGGGATCGGTGCAGTGGATGACGGCGGGGTCCGGGATTTTGCATCAGGAAATGCCCAAGGGCGACGTCTCGGGGCGGATGCATGGGTTTCAGCTTTGGGCGAATTTGCCGGGTGCGCATAAGATGACCGATCCGCGGTATCAGGACATCCAAGGCTCTGATGTTCCTGAGATAATTGATGATGACGGAACACGTGTGAAGATTATAATCGGCAAGTTTTGGGGCAAGACCGGACCTGTCGACGGGATCGCGGCAGAGCCGATGTTTGTGGATGTTTCGGTGCCACCGAATACGCGAAAAGTGCTTCCTGTGGACACCTACTCTAACGCCTTTGCTTATGTTTTTGCCGGTTCCGGGAGTTTTCGGGATGCGTCTCAACCCATTGGTGTGAGGGTTGAAAAGGAATTTCTCGGCGAGGAATTGAACATTCGTGATATGTCGGGGAACCGGACTTTGGTGCGGTTTGATACCGGTGATGAGATCAGCGTGACCAGTGGGAATGAAGGGATCAGGTTTTTGTTGATTTCGGGGCGACCGCTGCAAGAACCAGTGGCTTGGCACGGGCCGATTGTGATGAATACTCAAGCCGAGTTACGTCAGGCAATTCAAGAACTTAACAATGGGACCTTCATCAAGTCTCAGCATTGAGATTTTAGACCGGTTTCTGCGATATTTTAGGGTCCGAAAATGGCGTTTCGGACCCCTTTTGGCGGCTTTCGCCAATGTCGGTGCAACGTCGGTGCAACGTCGGTATCACGTCGGTGCAGCCGTTCGCACTGATGACGAAACCTTAACGAAGCGACGGCTGGCCTCAGGCAGCTTTGACAGCCTCAAGAGCGGTGCGGACCTTGGCGACAGTTCCGTCGACATCGGCCAGTTTATCCAAACCAAAGAGTCCGAGGCGGAAGGTGCGGAAGTCGTCGGGTTCGCCAACTTGCAGCGGGACGCCTGCGGCGATTTGCATGCCTTGGGCGGAGAATTTCGAGCCATTTTGCATGTCTGGATCGTCGGTGTAAGAGACGACGACGCCGGGGGCCTCAAAGCCAGGGGCGGCGACGCTTGGAATGTTGAATTCGGCCAGAAGCGCGCGGATTTTAGTGCCGAGTTTAAGCTGCTGAGCTTTTACCGTTTCAAAGCCGAGCGCTTTAGTCTCCAGGATAGTGTCGCGAAAGGCAACAAGGGCATCCGTTGGCATAGTGGCGTGGTAGGCGTGGCCCCCGCCTTCGTAAGCCTGCATGATTTGATACCATTTCCCCAAATCGCAGGCGAAACTGGTGCTTTGAGTTTCCCCAAGGCGCGCGATGGCGTGGTCCGACAGCATAACAAGACCAGCGGCGGGGGATGCGCTCCAGCCTTTTTGGGGCGCGGAAATCAGAACGTCGACGCCGGTTTCGACCATATCAACCCAGATTGTGCCGGAGGCGATGCAGTCGAGCACGAAGAGGCCGCCGTAGGAATGGACAGCGTCTGCCATGGCGCGAATGTAGTCGTCAGGCAAGATTATTCCGGCCGAGGTTTCAACGTGCGGTGCGAAAACGACGTCGGGTTTTTCGTCAAGGATCGTGCGGGTGACATCTTCGATAGCCGCAGGTGCAAAGGGGGCCTGATGGTGGTTGCCGGTGCGGCGCGCTTTCATAACGGTGGTGTTTGACGGAATGGAACCGGCGTCGAAAATCTGGGTCCAGCGATAGGAGAACCAGCCGTTTCGAATGACGAGCGCGCGACGATCTGTGACGAATTGGCGGGCCACGGCTTCCATTGCGTAGGTGCCTCCGCCGGGGACGATGGCGACGCCTTGGGCGTTATAAACGTCTTTGAGCATCGACGAAATGTCGTTCATCGTGCCTTGAAAAGCTTTGGACATGTGGTTGAGGGAGCGGTCGGTGAAGACCACCGAAAATTCCATCAAGCCGTGGGGGTCAATGTCTGATGCCATGGTGCGCGCTCCCTTTCGAGTGGTCTCAAAGAGGGATAACGCGGTGGCGAGCGACTTGAAAGGTGGGATTTTCTTGGCGTTAGCCGAAAGACGCGCGGATGAACCGTCCTGTGGTTTTGGTGCGCACGCGACGGTTTTGGCTCCGCGGCGGTTGTAGCGTCACGATGATCCGTTCGAGCACAGGCACAAGCGCGTGTTCGGAACCTTCGGCGAGCGGTACGGTTTGGGTGCCTGCCTTCAGCCGGACGCGCAATTGTGCTGGTTTGCTGGGTACTTTTGAGCGAATGATGAAGACGCTTTCGATATTGCCGACGGGAACCACGGTGCGCACACAGAAGCGATCCTTG
>RCMY010005717.1_pt1 | contig 11042 bp, 10 predicted proteins | sample 2041341 | NCBI WGS metagenome assembly RCMY01 (sample SAMN09708234, study PRJNA481090) | Marine sediment metagenome, whole genome shotgun sequencing project.
TCGCGTATCCTTGACCTATCGGAAACGCAACAAGGTATTGTGGCCGTGGTCTTCAAGTATTGCGACGACAACAAATATCCCTTGTTGGATTTAAAGGATTTCAAGAAGGTACTGCAATATGCCACAGGTGAGGGAAAAGCGGAGTTCACCAAAGATTACGGACGCATATCGACCAGCTCAACAGGTACCATCCTCAGAAAAATAATCGAACTGGAACAGCAAGGGGCAGAGCTTTTCTTCGGGGAAAAATCCTTTGAGGTAAACGACCTGACCCGCATCGATGACAAGGGCAGAGGATATATCAACATTCTCAGGCTGACCGATATTCAAGACCGTCCTAAATTGTTTTCCACCTTTATGCTTAGCCTTCTGGCGGAAATCTATGACACCTTTCCCGAACAGGGTGATAGCGATAGGCCGGAACTCATCCTGTTTATCGACGAGGCGCACCTAATTTTTAATGAAGCGTCAAAAGCGCTTTTAGATCAAATCGAGAGTATCGTAAAATTGATCCGTTCAAAGGGAATCGGACTGTATTTCGTCACCCAAAACCCAACCGATGTGCCGAATGAAGTCTTGGCACAGCTCGGCCTAAAAGTACAACATGCCCTGCGTGCCTTTACCGCCAGAGACCGGAAAGCGATCAAACTTACCGCAGAGAACTATCCTGAATCCGAATATTACGATACCAAGGAGGTACTGACATCATTGGGAATCGGTGAGGCCCTTATTTCTGCCTTAGACGAGAAAGGCAGGCCCACGCCCTTGGCCGCCACCCTACTCCGCGCCCCCATGAGCCGTATGGATGTATTGACCGAAAAAGAACTCACGACCGTAATCAATAGCTCAAGGCTAGTCGAAAAATATGGCGAGGTCATCGACCGCGAAAGTGCCTACGAAATCTTGAATAAAAAGATAGAAAAGGCAGAATCCGTTGCAAGACAGGAAGAGGAAAGACCAAAAACCAGAAGCCGAAGAACTACTAGCAACCGAATGAATCCGGTTATAAAAGTTTTGACCAGCGCTACTTTTATTCGCGGCGTCTTGGGCGTTCTAAAAAAGGTTATGCGATGAAAAACTTAGGCACTTGCAGTAGACAGTGATTTAAATAACCAGTTATCCAAATCAATGAAATCCATTTTACCAACATTACTTTTTATCCTTTTAATAATAGGATGCGAAAAAGAGGTTGACACCACCTATTTAATTACCAAAGATGCCATCGGAAAGCTCGATAAAATCAGTTTGGCCCGAGATCTTGAAATTATTTACGAGAACGATTCCATTGTAAAGGACACTACGTATATCAATGCCTCGAACAACAGTAAAAAGATAAAAATCTTCGAAAAAGGGGGCGAGCACTTGTTGACGCTGACCCCTAATTCAGATAGTATCCCTACCATCGAGAATATACGTATCGAAGATTCCCGTTTTGTGACCGACAAAGGCATCGGGCTCAAAAGCACTTTCAAGGATATAAAAGATAATTATGAGATACGTAAGGTAATCACCTCGATGAACAACGTAGTGTTACTTTTAAAGGACAGTGATATTTACTTCACGATCAGCAAAGACCAACTACCTTCTAGCTTGCGATATGCATCAAGTGTCAATATCGAGGCCGTGCAGATACCCGATGACGCTAAGATCAAGTATATGATGGTGGGGTGGGACTAGCGAAGACTGGAATGCCATGAAAAAGATACGTAAGTTAGTTCCTAGAGTATACGGTTTTTACTTTAATATGCTAAGCCGATTCTCCAAGAAAAAAACGGCTAGAAAAGCCTTTGACTTATTCTCTACGGTTCGAAAAGGCAGGGTGATGCCGCATCAGGAAGACTATTTGGATTCCGCCAAAAAAGAACTTTTACGAATGGAGAATCACGCCATTCAGATATACCACTGGCACGGGGCCGGTGAAACCGTACTTTTGGTTCATGGGTGGGAGAGCAATACCTTCCGATGGCGCAACCTCATCGCAAAGCTTAAGGCAGCGGACTTCAATATCATGGCTTTCGATGCTCCTGGGCATGGGTACTCCACGGGACACAAGCTACATGTTCCACTTTATGCTAAGGTATTGCGGAATATTATTGAAAAATACCGACCGACACACCTTGTAAGCCATTCCGTTGGTGGTATGGCGGTGATCTATAATGAAAACACGAATCCGAGTTTCAGTGTCGAAAAAATCGTAACGGTAGCTTCTCCATCTGAATTCTATGAGATTATGAACCATTTTCAAAATCTGCTGAAATTCAACAACAGGGTCATGAGCGCTTTGGATGACTATGTTTTGGATAGCTTCGGATTTCGTATCCGAGAGTTTTCTACTTCGGAATTTGTCCGCACCAACACCAAAAAAGGATTGCTTTTTCATGATAAACTGGATAAGATAACGCCTTATCATGCTTCACAAAATGTCCATGCCAATTGGGATGGCAGCCGATTGATATCTACCAAAGGTTTGGGGCATTCGATGCATCAGGATGAAATCAATGATACGATCATTGGGTTTTTGGGGGAGGGAAATAGGGTTTTTAGTGGTGAACAAATCTTTCCTAAAGGAAAGTTTGGGATTGATTTAGCGAACAAAAAAAGAAAAGACAATCAGAAAATACCATAGCTTTGGCTAAGGGCGCAACGAAAAGGCGTTGTCTAAATCGACTACCCTGATCGCCATGGCCAAACCCTTAACACAACAAAGAAATGTCTAAAGTAACCCCCTTCCACATCGCCATACCAGTCCACAACCTAGCGGAGTGCCGCACCTTTTACCGTGAAACATTGAATTGCGAAGAAGGCCGTAGCAGCGACCACTGGGTAGATTTTAATCTGTTTGGGCACCAGTTGGTGATTCATTACAAGTCCAAAGCGGAAACCGAAGAAACACACTCCAACCCCGTAGACGGGCAAAATGTTCCGGTACCGCATTACGGTGTGGTTTTGCCTTGGGATACATTTCAAAGTTTCGCCGAAGAGCTAAGAATAAAAGGTGTCAAATTCGTTATCGAACCCTACATACGTTTTGAGGGAAAGGTCGGCGAACAGGCGACTATGTTCTTTCTAGATCCAGCAGGGAATGCGTTGGAATTTAAAGCGTTTCGGGATATGGGGCAGTTATTTGCGAAATAGGAATGGTTGATGGTTTACTAAAAAAACTAAACTCCTAAACCTATAAACTCCTAAACTTTTTTTCACTGAGACCAAGCCGTTGGTTCCCTATCCCAGCGGTGCTTTTTCAATTCCTGATACAGCTCGTTTGACAGTCCCTTGCCATCACTGGTGGCCGTATTGGCTTTCACGTGAGCCGCTTTGCGCATTCCGGGAATCATGGTACCTACGATTTTGTTCATGGAGATAAACCGCAAGGCCATTTCGGGCATGGTCATACCTTCGGGAACTAGTGGACGTAAGGCATCGGCATGGTCCACGCTGGAGTTTAGGTTTTCGGGCACAAAATAGGTGCCCCGCCAATCGCCTTCGGGGAAGGTGGTTTCTTTGGTAATCTTTCCGGTCAACGTGCCTTCGTCAAAAGGAACCCTAGCGATTACGGCAATATCTTTTTCCTCGCACAGCGGGAATAGTTTGTCTTCGGGATTTTGATCAAAAATATTATAAATGACCTGTACGGCATCGAGCATTCCCGTTTTAAGGGCTTTGATTCCGTTTTCCGGCTCCCAGCGGTTGACACTAATGCCCATGGCCGCAATCTTCCCGGCTTTTTTCAGATCCTCGATCGCCCGCTGCCATTCCTCCCGGTGCGACCAGCCATCGTCCCAAGTGTGGAACTGCATCAGATCGATACGCTCCATTCCCAGATTCTTCAAGGTCTTTTCAGTGTATTCGATAATATGGTTTGTGGGATAGGATTCCTCAAAGGTATATTCCGGTTTTGCGGGCCATTCGAAATTTTTCGGAGGAATCTTACTGGCCATAAACAATTCCACCTCGGGATGTCGTCTACCAAGTTCGCCCAACAATACTTCACTGTGGCCCTCGCCGTAGCCCCAAGCCGTATCAAAGAAATTGACGCCGTTTTCCACGGCCAAATCCAATGATTTAGCAGATTGCTCATCGTCGGATTGCGTCCAACCCGCCATGCCCCACATGCCGTATCCTATTTCACTTACTTTCCAATTGGTTCTTCCGAATCTTCTGTACTTCATTTGAATCGTTGCTTATTGATTATTAATAGCTTGCATATCGAAATTTTTATTTAAACTTCGTCAAAGGATTCATCGCTTGCCTTGAGCGCGGACGAAGATCGATAGTTGAAGATTTATATTTCGGTGGCTCATTTTCAATACTGGTGAAAAGCATCCGAAACAAAACCTAGCACGTTAGGAAGCGACTCCCGCCAATACGTCCAACTATGCCCACCATTTCGAACCCGATATTCATGGGGAATCTCTTTTTTGGTCATGGCGATATGTACCAAACTATTTCCTTCGTACAAAAAATCATCGTCCCCACAATCGATATACCAACGTACGGATTTGATATCCCCTAAGGGAACCGTTTCGAGCAGCTCCAAGGCATTGTGCCGTTTAAAATAGGCTTTCATTTCCGCTTGGGAATACTTGACATCACTATCCTTTAAGCGCTCCTTGAAATCATCCATTGTCAACGGACCGACGTAGGCGCTCAGTGGACAGGCCGATGAAAACAGTTCCGGATGGTGGAGTGCGTACATGAATGATCCGCCACCGCCCATGGAGAGTCCCGCTACCGCTCGATAGCGCTTTTCGCCCTTAATCCGGTATTGCTGTTCGACATGGGGCATAAATTCCTCAAAAAAGAAATCCTCGTAGCGCCAATCGTCACCCTGATTGAAGTATCCGCGTTTGCCGGTATTGGCATCCGGCATGACAATGATCATCGGTGTAGCCGTACCATCCTTGATGGCATTGTCGGTAATCCGTAACACCTCTCCGAACTGTATCCAGCCGGTCTGGTCGTCGCCTGCCCCGTGCAACAAATACAACACGGGATAATTACGCTCAGAGGTTTCATAATCCGGAGGTAGATATACGGCATACTTGCGTTCACCGTTCAAGATTTTGCTCGTCAGGGTAAGGTTATCGAAGACCTTTCCGGTCTGTGTGTAGGCGGAAGTCAATCCAACAAAAAAACAGCATAACAATATAGTTGGGAGCTTCATGAATTCAAATCTTTAGAATGTCCTATAAAAGTTCGTAGTTTAAAGAGGGAAGGCACCTGCAACAATCTGATTTCCATCAAAACTCCCGATACTCGTCGGTTAAATACTGGTTGGCTTCTTCCTCCTCAAATTTTGCCGTTTCGGCATCCCAATGCAGGGTTTGATTTGGAAAACGGCCTGCTATGGTACCCAATAGGATGGTTTCTGTCAATTTGCCCGCATATGAAAATGGCGCGGTGGTTTCCGCTTTGCCCAGACAAGCATCGACAAACTGATGATAGTGTTTTGGGCCCTCGGACTCGTAGTTGCGAACAATTTCTCCTAAATTGTTGGCTTTTGAAACTTCTTCGATCTCCAATGAAATATCCACATATTTTCCTTTCACTATTTTTTGCGGCAACTGCATAAAATGCGGTAGCAATAAACGGCCTTTCTTACCGATAAACATGGCTCCCTGCTCGGGCAGTTGGCCTTCAGCTGCGGTTTTGGCATCAAGAGACATTATATCTTCTTCGCTTTGCTCTTCATTTTGTTTTTTGTCCGCTTGATCTGGTGCCCCGGGCAATTCCAGTTCTTCATGCGCCGGCGGCATGCCGGGGCCGTCGTACCATACCCATTTCAAGGTTTTTGTCGTGTAGGGTGTCTGAGGAAATTCGTAGGTGACCGTATTGTTCTCGGGGAATCCGAATCCATTTGGCTCACGGCATTCGTTCATGACCGTCAAGGGAACATCCAATTCAAGGGCGTTGTAGGGCGTATCGAAAATATGCACTCCCATATCACCCAAGGTTCCACAACCGTAATCTAAAAGTTTTCGCCAATTGCCTGGATGGTAATAGCCTTCTTTATAGGGGCGTTCCTTTGAAGTACCTAACCAAAGGTTCCAGTCGAGCTGGTCTGGCACAGCGTCCTCACCGGTGGGTTCGGGACCATTGTATCCCCAGTTTTTAGGCGACCACGCGCGTACCGTATGAACTTTTCCGATGATTCCAGATTGGATTAAAGCAGTAGCCAATCTGTAATCAAAAAATGAATGTACCTGAATTCCCATTTGGGTTACCAAATTCTTTTCTTTGGCCACTTTCATCATTTTGCGGGATTCCTCTACATAATGGGTAAGGGGCTTTTGGCAATACACCGGCTTGTTATGTTCCATGGCCAACAAAGATGCAGGTGCATGGGTGTGATCTGGGGTCGATACGATGACCGCATCTATCTCATCGCCCATCTCTTCGAGCATGACACGATAGTCAAAAAATACTCTGGCATTAGGGTGCAGTTTGCGCGCTTTTGATAGATATAACGCATCTACGTCGCACAGGGCGACCACATCGACCGCTTTATGCGACGAAATGGCCTTTAGGTCCTCACCGCCCATGTTGCCGACACCAATGTGTGCCGTTCGCAGGCGTTTGTCCTCTGAAAAAGCCCAGACTCCTGAGGGTAAGAGGGCAAATGATGATACTGCGGCCGCGCTTTTAAGAAATTCTCTTTTGTTCATTTTCGTATGGTTTGAGTTATAGTTTCTTGATTGGGTTATAGTTTCTTGATTTTGATATTTTTGAACCATATCGGACTGGAATGGTCTTGAAGTCCGATATAACCCGTTTTAAATTTTCCGTAATCCGGACTATCCTTCCATTTGTTAGAATTCTTTTTTTCGTACCATGCATCATCCCATGGCACAAAAGAAAGTAGCATTTTCCCATTAAGCCAATGTTCCACTTTTTCGGGGGTAAAGATGATTTTCGAGGAGTTCCATTCTCCGATTGGGTTTAAGACCTTCTTTTCGGGGTCGGCGACGTGCATGGCATAGTCCGAAGCGGTCTGCTGTAGGGGTTTCAGTTCGCTGGGGTTATCATAACCGAGACTGGTATTATATTCCGTAAGGTCATGAATGGCTGCGTAACCTTCGTCATCGATCAGCTGATATTCCGGCGAAACGCCCGAGGGACTGTCGTAGCCTTCCTTTAAATGATAAAAAATACCGCTGTTGCCGCCTTCCGGCAGTTTCCATTCCAGATACAGCTCAAAATTGTCGAATTCCTCGGCGCCATAAATAATATCCTTTCCACCTGTATAATCCTGCTCCAGCCCCAATTCGGTATCGAAGGTCAAGGCATCATCCTCTATGGTCCAACCCGGAGGCAAGGAATCACCGTTAAAGGCACGCCAGCCGTCGGTACTGGTACCGTCAAAGAGATAAATCCAATCGTCGGCTTCGGCCGTTGTTTTAGTTTCTTCGGACATCGGATCGGTTTTTTCCTCCTTTTTTTCGGTTTTGCAGGAAACAATAGCAACTGATAAGGTAAAAATTAAAAAGAATTTTTTCATGTAATTTCGGTATTTGAAAGGCTAATTTTTTCCAAAATAGGAACCTCGGTTTGTAAGCGTCTAAAGCTAATAACATTCGTTGAAGAATCAAAATATATGTGCGTACTCTTGCGGGTTTACTCTTGCGCCCAATCATAGCAAACGACCGGAAGCGGTGAAAAAAAGAAATAGTTGGAAAACCTTACTGCGGATTGTTGGCCTTTACCGATGAATAGGCTAAAAAAAGTAAAAACGCCAAGCCAAGATATCCCAATAGGTGATAGGAGCCGAAAGTGGAAAAGCAAAAACTGAATATCGGCGGGGCGAGAGCACTGGCTAAAATCAAGAAGGACATGACCTTGCCGGTAATCGCACCTAAATGGTCGCGGCCGTAGAACCGGGGCCAGACAATCGCGTTCAGCACCGCAAAAAATCCGCTCATGATGCCGAAACCTCCTATTAACAGCGGTACACCCACCTTAGAGGATAAAAATAAGAATCCTACGGAAGCCATTATTCCTCCCAATATCATGAGATACAGATACAGTTTGAGTTGCAGGCTATCACTTAAATAATTAAAGACCAAGGATATACTTACTGCTACTACTGAAGTGGGCAAAAAAATGGCGATAGCATCCTCCTTCGGAAACCCTTCACTTGCAAAAACGGATACAACATGAAAGGTGAGTCCCGTTATAAAAAAACTGTTGAAGGCCAATATGAGGCCGTACATCCAAAACGCCCTTGTGCGTTTGGCTTCCTCTAGTGTATATTGCTTTGCCAAGGGAACGGATTTAGCGTCGGTCTCGGTCTCGCCATGCGCCCCATCAGGTAATAGGCCGTGTTCTTCGGGACGGTTTTTAAATAATTGGAGGATAAGGAAACTGATGACGAGAAGTCCGACTGCAAGAATTTGCCACGCAATTTGCCAACTATACCCTTCGATCAAAGCGTTAACCCATAGCGGGGAGGATGAAAATCCGAAGGATATCGCCACACTACTGATTGCATTCACCTTGCCCCGATTTTTGTCGAACCAAATCATAATCACATTTCGCGAAGCCATGGTTAACACGCCTTGTCCTGAAAATCGGAGAATAAAGAAAAGAGCCGTCATAATAGTGAAAGGGATCATCCATGAACTGGAATCCAGCAATTGTTTGGCAAATTCGCTCATTTGCACCGACCATGAGCACAACATTAAGGCCGCTGCCAAAACCAGAGCCGCAAAAAAAGCCACATAACGTGCACCATACTTATCGAACCACACCCCTGCCCTACCGATGACCAAAGAACTACAGATAGTGCCGATCATGTAGGCATTGCTGAACTGGTTGCGCGACAGGCCCAAAGCATCCTTTACCGGCTCAGTAAATACGGAAACGCCGATTGTCTGTCCGGGAATACTGGAATAAATGCCCAATGTACCGACAGCCAAAATAACATAGCCATAGAAGAAAGGACTCTTAGCGGGATCGATAAGGGAGAAGCGGCTTTTGGCGGACATTGTCTTTTTGAAAGCCGCAAAAGTAAGGGGATTTGTAGGAGATGTTCCAATTAATCGCCAAGATTTTAGAAAACGGATAAGGAAATCGGCTTTTCAACGTTAGTATTAGGAAAACCCAACTTTCAAAAAAGCGTCATCTATGAAAAAATTGGCCTACTTCTCCCTGATTTTCGCAACAATAATTGCAATGGGCAGCTGTACTGTTGACGACAGTAACGATATTGAGATAATTAAGCCTGGAGACACAGTAATCACCGGAAAAATTGCGCCAGAAAGTCTTCTTTAAAATTTCGATTGATTCCTGTTTTTAAGATAGCCATACGCCGCTCCTCATAGGCTGTCATTTTTTCGATGGCGATACCCTACCGAAATCCACGTATCTCGTTATCGAAAGTTTGGCATAACCCAGATACATAAGAATGTCTTGGATGTAAGGGCTCGTAATTATCCGACAGCTTGGAAATTAATAGTAAAAGTACTTCCTTGGTTAACCGTACTGTCTACAGAAATACTTCCTCCAAGACTGGTTATCTGATTATTAACCAAGTATAGCCCAACCCCTTTACTATCTTCATTATCATGAAATTTTTGGTTCAAATTGAAGATTAGATGTCCCACCTTATCCATATCAAAACCAAGACCATTATCGGTATATGTCAAGGTTTTGCTATCATTTAGCTGGGCGGCAGTTATTGAGATAACCGGCGGAACATCAGGTCTGGCATATTTAATGGAATTGGTCATGAGATTGAGAAATATACTTTCCATATATCCAGCGTTGTACTGTATACTTTCCAATCCCGAAAAATCTAGCTGAAACTCTACATTTACCTTTTCAATCAATGAACTAATGGAATTTTGGGTTTTTTGAAATATTTTATCGAAATGCACTTCTTCCAATGGAACGCTTTGGGTATCGCTTCGTTTTAAAGCGTCTACGTAGGAGTCTAAGGAAGTTTTTAGGCCTTCTGCAGAAAGCCTAAGAAACTGTAGCACCTCTAAAGTATCCTCATCATCGATTTTGCTTAAATCGATCAGATCAACCATAGAAATCAAGTTATTAACAGGAGATCTTAAATCATGGGAAGTGGTGTAGTTTAGTTGTTTGAGTTCATTGTTTACCTTGGAAAGATGGCTCATGTGCGAAACCCGCTCATTTTCCAATTTTTTCTTGTGGGTTATATCTTTTGCAATGGCATATATCAGTTGCTCGTCTTCTAAAGGTATGGATGTCCAATGAAGCCACACAAGTTCTCCGGATTTACAAACATATCGGTTCTCAAAATTCACCAACGGCTTATTACTCTTAAGAGTTTGCCTATATTCAGCGGTAAGCTCCCTGTCTTCTTTATAAATAAATTCGGATATTAATCTGGAGCGCAATTCCTCTTCGGAATACCCTAGTAAACTCACAATCGCTGGATTGATCTTTTTAAAGTATCCATCATAACCTGCAATACAGAGGCAATCCATAGATAAATCAAAGAATGGTGCTATTTGGAGATTCATTGGCGTCGGTTATTGTACGGATTCTTTATATGCAGGACCCAATCTATATAGATTCTTTAGGTCGCCGTGGCAATCCGATTAGAGCGTTCAAATAGTTTTGGAAAGCATCTACTATTAGTTTTGGAATGCAACTACTACTAGTTCGGAATGCCAATAAAGGATAACGTCAAAAAACATCTAGTTAGTCTCTCCTAGAACAACTTATTTTCCGTAACGAGCTTCAATTGAATTTTCTTTAGTCACTCCCCGAACTTTTGAATCATAATTTGGAGCCTCAAATTTTTTAAAAAAATCTTGATTTATACTTTGATTCAGCGCGCTAAAAGTGATTCGGCGAGTAAAAAAAGTAATGGAGCGCCAAAAGTAAAATCCCGTCGGCTATCAATGTTGCGTGTAATAGTGAAGTATCGACAGCATTAACGCCCGGGGTCTGCATTTCGCTCACAAAATCGACAGTAAAGATGCATTGCAAAGATGTTACGGACTTAATTTTGGCTATGATTTCTGTGTCTTTCGCGCGCCAAAAGTGTATTCTTCAACAACATGGCG
>RCMY010005254.1_pt1 | contig 11034 bp, 13 predicted proteins | sample 2041341 | NCBI WGS metagenome assembly RCMY01 (sample SAMN09708234, study PRJNA481090) | Marine sediment metagenome, whole genome shotgun sequencing project.
TCCGCTCCGACCCATCTTCGATCGGGTACTCGCCGCGGCCCGCATGTGGAGTCGAGGCCGTGAGCGTTCCAAGACCACGGTGGTGCGTGCCATCCACGGTTCCAGACTCCGGGCCAAGGAGCTCGACCGACGGCTGGTCGAACGGTCCAATGGCACCGCAGGCGACCTCTGGTTCCTGACCATCGACGAACTCGATGGTTATGTCTCTGATCCTTCCGGCTACGCCGACGTGATCGCCGAACGCCGACGGGTCCACGCCGAACTCGACGCACGAGTTCCGCCATTCGCCTGGAGTGGTGAGCTGCCTCCCCTCGAGACCTGGGAACGCAAGATCGATCTTCGCGGCACCATCAGCGAGGGCGAGTCCATCATCGGCCTTCCGGGCTGCCCCGGCATCGCCCGCGGTCGTGCTCGGGTGGTCACCGATCCCGGCGACCCGAACGGGCTCGAACCCGGCGACGTGCTGATCGCGCCGCTGACCGATCCGTCGTGGACTCCCCTGTTCATCCCGGCCGAAGCGGTCGTCGTCGACGTCGGCGCCGTCATGAGCCATGCCGTGATCGTGAGCCGAGAACTGGGCATTCCGTGTGCGGTCTCGGTCACCGGCGCGACCCTTCGGATTCCCGACGGCGCACTCATCGAAGTCGATGGCTCCACCGGACGAGTTACCGTGCTCGACCTACACCCCGAAAGCACCGAACCGGTTTGACCCGAACCCGTCCGGTGCGAACCTCTCTGACAAGGACCCACCCATGAGCGATTCCCAGACCCCGACCTATGAGACCAAGGGCTCGGCCAGCGTTCGAGTGTCGGCATCGCCGAGCGCCGTCTACGCCTACCTGACCAACCTCGAGACGCTGCCACTGCTCAGCCCCGAGAACGTGCGATGCGAGTTCCTCGACGACGCCGATTCCGTCGCCGTCGGCACCAAGTTCCGGGGGCACAACAAGGCGGGCGACTACGAGTGGCATGCCGACTGCCTCGTCACGGTGCTCGAGCAGAACCGGTTCTTCGCCTACGAAGTCCCGCCGAAGTTCGAACACGCCACCACGTGGAGTTACCGGATCGACGCCGACGGCGACGGCTGCATCGTCACCGAGTCGTTCGATGCCCCCATGCTCGCCCTTCCCGACGTCTACCCCGGCAAGATCGAGGGTCGCCGCGACAATCTCGAACGGGCGTGCGCCACCACGCTCGCCAATCTGAAGGCCACCCTGGAAGCAACCGACTGAGCAATCGGCAGGTCAGTCGACTGCTTACTCAGTCGGTCGGGGCGAACGCATCGACCCCGGTCAGCTCGGCCGAGAGAGTCCAGAGGCGTGCTGCCTCTTCGGGATCGATCGCCCAGCTGCGGACCCCCGAGCGGGCCTTGACGTCGTCGTCGAGCTCGGAGATGTCGCAGTCCTCGCAATAGACCCCGCCCATGCCGTCGAGCTGGGGTGATGTCGCCGCCCAGACCTCGGTCGATGCGCCTTCGGCGGGCGACTTGAATTCAGGCCGCACCTTGCCCTCGGCATCGATCCAGCCCATCGCCACCTGTTCCTCATGTGGAAGGTGGCGTTGCAGGGCGGTCATGATGCCGCCGGGATGGATGGCGAACGCCCGGACCCCGTGCTCGGCCCCCAGCCGATCGAGCTGAACGGCAAACAGCACGTTGGCCGTCTTGGCCTGGCCGTAGGCCGTCCACTTGTCGTACTCGTGTGCGAAGTGGATGTCGCCCCAGCGAATCCCGCTCCGGCGATGCCCGATCGACGACACCGAGACCACCCGGCCGCCACCGTCGGCTGCGATCGCCGGCCACAGCCGGTTGACCAGTGCGAAGTGGCCGAGATGGTTGGTGGCGAACTGGGCCTCCCAACCGGGGCCGATCCTGGTCTCGGGGCAGGCCATGATGCCGGCGTTGTCGATCATGATGTCGATCGATCGACCGGTGGCGAGGAAGCGATCGGCAAAGGCGGCGACACTCTGGAGGTCTCCCAGATCGAGTTCGTCGACCTCGACCCCGTCGATGCCGGCGAGCGCCTCGGTCGCCGCCTCCGGCCGTCGAGCCGGAACGACCACGTGGGCGCCGGCCGCTGCCAGTGCCCGTGTCGCCTCGATGCCGAGGCCCGAGTAGCCACCGGTGATGACGGCCAGCTGACCGCCCAGGTCGAGGCCGGCCACCACGTCGGCAGCCGTGCTCCGTGCGCCGAAACCAGATCCGATGGGACGTTGCGTCGAAGACATGACCCGACGCTACTCCAGCCCCAACGTCAGGTGTCTCGCTCAGAAGTTTCGTCGCTCAAGCCCTCTGAGGGGCTCGGGCGACGGAACTTCTGGGGATATGACCAACGTCGACGGGCGCTTCGGCGCGCTAGTCTTCCCGTGCCATGGATGTGTTCCTCGTTCGTCACGCGCATGCCGGATCTCGGCAGAGCGGACATCATGACAAGTACCGCCAACTCAGCGAGAAGGGGCGGGACCGGGCAACCACCATCGCCGACCTCCTCGCCGACACCGACATCGGCTGCATCCTGTCGAGCACGGCGACCCGCTGCGTCCAGACGGTCGAACCGCTCGCCAAAGCCAAGGGGCTCGAAGTGATCGAGTCAGAGGAACTCTGGGAAGGCGCAGCCAGCGACCAAGCGCTTGCGCTGCTCGAAGCGAACGCCCGTCACGGGCTGGTCGCCTGCTCACACGGCGACATCATCCCCGAGCTGATCGATTCGCTCGGAGCCAAGGGCACCCCGCTCAGCGGCCACGGCTGCGAGAAGGGCTCGATCTGGGTGCTGACCTTCGACGGCAAGCGATGGACCAACGGCCGCAAGGTCAAGAAGCAGGCCGAGACGGTCTGACGCCTGGCGGCACGCCGGCGTGATCTAGCTGCAGTCGAGGCGCTCGTCGAGGCTGGTGGTGAGCTGTTCCATCATCGGAGGCGCATCGAGTTCGGCCAGTTCGGCGAGCTCGGCACAGGCCCGATCGGGATCCCCGAGACGGTCGGCGACGACGGCACGGAAGGCGTGGGCGTCGGGGAAGGTCGGGTCGACCTCGAGGGCACGATCGAGTTGTCCTGCCGCAGCGACGTAGAGCTCGCCGGCCGAATCGTCGAGCCCCTGCTCGGTGGCCGAGGCCGCAACCAGGCTGAGGTACCAGGCCCGATAGGTGAGGGCCTCGACATTGCTCGGATCCTGATCGAGTACCTCGTCGAAACAGGTGAGCGATTCCTGCAGACCGTCGGCGCCAAGGGTGCCGAGCTGCTGGCATTGGAGCACCTGGTCTCGGATCGATTCGTCGAGCGAACCGGTGAGCGATTCACCGACTCCCCGCTCCCCTGCCGTCTGGGCCAGCAGTACACCGGCGAGGAGCGCAGACGCTGCGGTGCCGATGATCCAGGCCCAGCGTCGGGTGGACGAGGTGCCGACGTTGCGGAGTGCGTCGAGCTCGCTCTGGTGATCGTCGATGGACCGGATGACCGATGCGGCACGGACGGTGTAGTCGTCTCGGAGAGCTACGTGGTCGGCATCGTCGAGGTCGCCGGCGGCATGCTCGTTCTCGAGGTCGTCGAGCGAGCGGAGCAAGAAGTCGCGTTCTTCCTCGAGGGCAGCAAGGCGATCGGGATCGAGAGGGTTTCGACGGGCCACGGTCAGCGCCCGTCGCCTTCGACGTGCACGTCGGATGCACGCTGTGCTGCGGCCACCAGCTCCCGGTCTTCGTCGCTGGCGGTGCGCTGGACCGGCGGTGACCGGCGCAACGACGCCACCACGGCGGCAGCGCCACCGACGGCGACCAACGCAGGCAACACCCAGATCAGCACCGACACCCCGTCGGCTCGAGGTGTCAACAGCACCTCTCCCCCATAGGCCTGGATGAGCTCGTCACGAATCTGGTCGTCGGTGGCGCCTTCGTCGACGCGGGTGCGAATGAAGTCTCGAACGGTCGTGGCCGCCGCCGCATTGGACTCGGCGACGGTCTGGCCCGAGCAGGTCGGGCAGGCGTACGAGTCGGAGAGCCGCTGGATGCGTTCACCGGTGGTCTCGGGCGACGAGTCGAGTGCGGCGATGCTCAGCATGGCGACACCGACCACGAGCAGGACCAGCCACATCACGCGGCGAACGGCGCTCACTGGATCACCGCCAGGATGTCTTCGGCCTTGATGCCACCGGTTGCGTGAGCCACCACGACACCGCTGGGGTCGATCAGGAAGCTCTCGGGTACCTGGGCGATCTGGAAGGTCACGGCCAGCTTGGGGTCGCTGAGCACCGGCCAGCTGCCACCGAGCTCGTCGAACAGCGCAGCCACCTTGTCGGGGTCGTCGTCGAACACGATCGACACGACTTCGATCGCCCCCGTCTCGATCCCGTACTGCTCGATCTCGACCAGGTCGGGGTGCTCGTCGATACAGCCGGGGCACCACGTGGCGAAGAAGTTGACCAGGACCCAACGACCGCGAGCGGCGTCGATGTCGTAGGTGCCGCCGTCGAGGGTCTCACCGGCGACGGCAGGAACTCGCTTGTCGACGAGGCGACTGCTGGCCTCGTCGGTGCCCGGTCCTCCGAAGGCCAGGAGAGCGATCAGCGCAACGACGATCAGGCCGACGATGATCGCCGTGATGCGAGCGGAGTTGCCGCCGGGTGCGGTTTCGGTGTGCATCACGAGACCTCGATCGGCGATTCGGCGAGGCGGGCCGAGACGGCTTCGGTGCCGCGTCGACGACGCCCGGGGAAGATGGCGAGCAGGGTGCCGAGGACCATGAGCCCACCACCGGCCCAGAGCCAGGAGATCATGGGCCGGACGATGACTCGCAGGCGAATGGCGCCGTCGTTCTCGGTCGGCACCTGATCGAGCACCAGGAAGAGGTCTTCGGTGAAGCCGGCGCGAACCGACGGAGTGGCAACCGGTGTGCCCATGAGTCGGAACTGGGTGCGAGCCGGAGCGTAGATGTCTTCGCCGTCGATCTCGATGTCGGCCCAGACCCGGTTGCGACGCTCGTTGGTGTCGGCGCCGAGTCCGAGGTAGGTGAACTCGTGATCGGCGACGGTGACCGATTCACCGACGGCGAGCGTGGCGGTGCGGTCGGTCTTGTAGGCCTCGCTCGAGGCGATGCCGACGGCGATGAGCACCACACCGAGGTGCACGATCATGCCGCCGTTGGTGCGGCCGACGAACCCACGCCAACCCTGACGGCGGGTGGCGAGCACGACCTGGCGGAGGGCCGCTCCACCAGCGAACCCGCCGAGGCCGAAGGTGATCATCGGATAGAGGCCGCGACCTCCGAGGATGACGGCGAGCACCATGGCGCCGACACCGGCGACGACCGGCCAGAACAGGCGGTCGGCCAGGAGTTCACCCGACGCCTTGCGCCAGGGCAACACCGGGGCCGAGGCCATGAGGAAGAGGAGGACGAAGGCGATCGGGCGGCCGAGCGAGTCGAAGTAGGGGCGACCGATCGTGAGGCGGCTGTCGTCGTAGGCCTCGGCCAGCAGGGGGAAGACCGTACCGAGGAGCACCACGAAGGTGAGTGCCCCGAAGGCCACGTTGTTGGCCAGGAACGATGCTTCGCGCGACAGCGGCGAGTCGATGGCCCCCGGCGAGCGCAGGCGGTCGCCTCGCCAACCGATGAGGATGATCGATCCGAGGGCGACGATGGTGAAAAACACCAGCAGCCATGGGCCGACGGCACCGTCGGAGAACGCGTGCACCGATTCGACGACACCGGATCGGGTCAGGAAGGTGCCGAGGATCGTGAGGCAGAAGGTGGCGCACAGCAGCGACAGGTTCCAGACCCGGAGCATGCCCCGGCGTTCCTGGACCATCACGGAGTGGAGGTAGGCCGTACCGGTGAGCCAGGGCAGGAGCGAGGCGTTCTCGACCGGATCCCACGCCCAGTAGCCACCCCAACCGAGGACTTCGTAGCTCCACCAGGCGCCGAGGATGATGCCTGCGGTGAGGAAACCCCAGGCGGCGACGGTCCAGCGACGGGTCTCGACCAGCCAACCCTCGCCGACCCGACCGGTGATCAGGGCGGCGGTCGCAAAGGCGAAGGGAACCGAGAAGCCAACGTAACCGAGGTAGAGCATCGGCGGATGGAACGCCACCAGCAGGTGGTTCTGCAACAGCGGATTCGGGCCTGGGCCCCGGAATCCGAGCGGCACCTCGACCGGTGTGAAGGGGTTGGCCGGCCCCGCCATCAGGGCGAAGAAGAACGCACTGATCCCAAGGAGCACGACGATCGCCCAACCCAGCAGTGGGTCGTTGCCTCGGGCCCGGAACTTGTAGAGCACGGCGCCGATGTAGAGCGTGAGAATCATCGCCCAGAGGATGATCGACCCCTCGAGAGCCGACCACAGGGCGGCAAAGTTGTAGAGCGGCGGGGTGACCTCGCTGCCGACGATCTGGACATAGCTCACGGTGTAGTCACGCTGGAAGAGCGCGACTTCCATCACGACGAAGGCGCCGAGGCCGGCAACCGGCAGGAACCAGGACCACTGACGGACCGAAGCCAGGAGACGATTCTGTTTCGTGATCAGTGCGTAGGCGCCGAGGAGTGCACCGGCGACCGAGGTGGTCAGGCCGAGCATCGTGAAGGCGAACCCGAGGATCGAGTTCATCGGCGTGCTCCGAGGTGGTCAGTCCTCATCGAGGGTGGCTTCGACGTCTTCGTCGATGCGATCGGGGTTGTCGGCCACATAGGACTCGGAGTGCTTGACGAGGAGCTGACGAGAGACGAACACGTCGCCTTCCCAGTGCCCTTCGGCGACGACGGGGATCGCCAGCTCGAACAGGTCGGTGGGTTCTTCACCGATGTGTCGGACGGTGGCGATGGTGTCGTTGAAGGCAACGTCGAAGACCATCTCGCCGGTGTTCTCGGTGACGGGTTCGCTCACCACGGTGCCCTGGAGACGGAAGGTGGAATCGCCGAGTTCGGCTCGTTGTTCGACGGCCTCGTCGACGTTGTAGAAGTAGACCGATGCGCTGGTCAGGGCCTTGAACAGCACGAACCCGAGGACCACCACGAGGGTGCCGACGATCGCCGCGTTGCGGAAGCTGCGACGCTCACGCCCGGCATCACCGGCGGCGCGTGGGGAGAGGTCGATGGGTTCAGTCAAGGAAACGCCGCTTCTCGGGAGGCAGCTGCTCGGCCAGGGCTCGTCCACGTCGGATGACGTAGATCGAGTAGGCCGCCAGCGTGAGGAAGACGATGAGATAACCGGGAACCACGTACTGCCAATGCATCAGACACCCTTCGGATCAGGACGAAGTGTTCGTTCGGCTCGTCGCTCTTCGATCGCGTGGTCGAGGCCGACGGATTCGAGCTGATGCTCGAGCCAGGCGACACGGAAGCGATGGATGAGGAGCCAGGCGAAGAGCAGGGTGAACGTGAGCAAGCCGAGGAAGAACGAACCGAGCATCGTGCCGGTCATCTGGGTCTCGATGGGATCGAGCGTCGTTCCCTGGTGGATGCCTCGCCAGATCTCGACCGAGTATCGGACGAGGAAGGTGTTGGCGAAACCGATGAGGCCGAGGATCGCAGCCCGCTGGGAGCGAATGGCGGGATCCATGTCGAGGCGGCGGACGGCGAGGTAGCCGGCAAAGAGCACGAACGACACGGTGGTACTGGTGAGGCGAGGATCCCACGTCCAGTAGATCCCCCAGGTCGGGCGACCCCAGAGCATGCCGGTGATCAGCGTGAAAGCACAGAAGATGACACCGATCTCGGCGGCGGCACCGGCGGCCAGATCCCAGAACGTGGATTTCTTCCAGAGGTACATCACGCTGCCGACGGCGACGATGCCGAACGAGAAGTAGAAGGCGACGATGGCGGTCGGCACGTGGAGGTAGAAGAGTCGTACGGCATCTTGCTGTGAGACCTCGGGCGGCGAGATCAAAAGGGCCATCGCCAGGAAGATCACCACACTGATGCCGGTGGCGATGCCGAGACGACGAGTGAGCTTCGATCCGGTGTTGGCCGGGATCTCGATTGGGGTCACGCTTCCTCCAGCACTCGTCCGAAAGCCAGGATTCCCGCCCCGGTGTAAAGGAGGGCGAAAGCACCGATCAAGCCGGCCCATGGCCAACCATCGGATCCGGGGCCGAAGAGTGCGGCTTCCGTGGCGATGGATGCTCCGAGCAGGACCGGCGAGAGCGCCGGCAGGACCAGGAGAGGGACGAGAGTGTCGCGTACCCGCAGACCCGAGGCCAACGCTGCGTAGAGCGTACCGGCGGTCGCCAGCGCGAGCGTGGTCGCAACCACCGTCACCGCGAGCAGCAGCGGCTCGACGAGACCCGGTCCGTAGAGGATGAGTGAACCGGCTCCCAGCACCAGCTCGAGCACGAACAGTTCGACGGTGACCGCCGCCGCCTTGCCGAGGAAGATCCCGGCGGGATCGAGACCGGTGAGCCGAAGCGCGTCGAGATTGCCGTCGACACTCTCGACGGCAAACGCCCGGTTGAACGCCAGCAGCGCCGAGAACAACACGGCGAGCCAGTAGAGGCCGGGTGACACCTGCGCCAGGACGGATCGGCGCTCGCCGTCGGGGGTCACCGCGGCATTGTCGGGAGACAGACCGAAACCGAACAGGATCAAGACGATGAGACCGAACGGCAGGAGCTGGGTGGTGAGGACCTTCGATCGAAGCTCGATCAGGAGGTCTTTCTTGGCAATGAGGAGGGCGTCAGCCAGCATGGGGATCTCCGACGCTCGTGTGGCCGCCGACGACAGACACATGAAGGGTCGCAAGATCGTTGGCCCGGTCGGCTTCGTGGGATGCCAGCATCACGGTGGCTCCGGCGTCGACGGCTCGGCGCATCAGGTCGTCGATCAGGTCTCGACCTGCGGCGTCCAGGCCGGCGTGTGGCTCGTCGAGGAGCCACAGCATCGGCCGGCGGCAGACCAGCACGGCCATGGCGGTGCGCCTGCGTTGACCGGCGGACAGCCCGGCAACGGGAACGGTACGGAGCCGTCCGGCGAGCCCGAGCGCTTCCATGGCCGGCTCGATCTCGGTGTCGGTCGACCCGTTGGCCTTCGCCCAGAACCGGACGTTCTGCTCGACGGTGAGCTCGTCGTACAACGCCGTGGCATGTGACAGCAGCCCGACCTCGCGGCGCAGGGCTCGGCGGGCGTTGCGCCGAGACAGATCGTGGCCGAGGACGTTGCCCTGGCCCTGGTGAAGGGGGGCCAGACCGGCGCACAACCGCAACAGGGTGGACTTTCCCGCCCCGTTCGGCCCCTCGAGCAGGGCGATCTCCCCGGCGGAGATCTCGAGATCGGCTCCGGCGAGGGCCGGAAAGCGCCCCAGCAGAGACACGGCGCCGGTCAGTTGCACGACCGGCGATGGGGAGGGTGCGGACACGACCGATCACGATAGGGCCGATCGTCGGCATGACCCCGTTCCGATCGCCGACAGCCCTACCCTGGCTCGAATCCAAGACTCCCCGGGACAAGACTCGAACGAATGAACCAGCGAACTGCATCCATCGTCGGCGGGATCGGCCGCACCCTGATCTCGCTCGGCCTGCTCGTTCTCGCGTTCGCTGCCTTCCAGCTCTGGGGCACCAACCTCCAAGAAGCCCGCAGCCAGAACGCCCTCGAGAACGAGTTCGAAGAACGACGTGCAGCGGTCGCCGCGATCGCTCCCGAGCTCGCAACCACCTCGACCACCTCGGTCACGGTCGCCGGAGAATCGACCACCACGGCGGCACCGACCACGCTCGCCCCCGAGATCATCGAAGAACTCGGCGACGAGCTCATTCCCGATCTCGGCGAGAGCATGGGCAACATCGAGATCCCGTCGATCGGGGTCGACAAAGGTTTCGTCTTCGGCACTCGCCGTAGCGACCTTCGCAAGGGTCCCGGCCTCTACCCCACCACGCCCTTCCCCGGGCAAGAGGGCAACACCGCGATCGCCGGTCACCGCACCACCTACGGTGCCCCGTTCGGCGATCTCGATCTCGTGGAACCCGGCGACCAGATCATCGTCGAGACCGTCTACGGCACCTACTACTACGAAGTGCTGCCCCAGACCGATGCCGACGGCAACGTGAGTGGCCACTTCATCGTCGACGATTCCGCCGTCGAGGTCGTCGACGATCAGGGCGACAACCGAATCACCCTGACCGCCTGCCACCCGAAGTATTCGGCGGCACAGCGAATCATCGTGTCGGCAAAGCTGGTCTCGGCTCCCGCTCCGGAACTCCCGACCACCACGGCCATCCCGCTCGACGAGCTTGCCGGTGAAGAGGTCGGTGGCGACGTCCTCGGCGACGACGCCGACGCCATCGACGAGATCGAGGAAGAGAACGTGCTCACCGAGTCGCTCGGTTGGAACACCGACGAAACCTGGCCGACGGTGCTCTGGGCCATGGCCGGTGCGCTCGTCGTGCTCGCCGGGTTCCTCTTCGGCCGGGCGTGGAAGCCGCTGCCCGCCTACGTGCTGATGGCACCGGTGTTCCTGTATGTGGTCTGGGGTTGTTTCACCCACCTCGACAAGCTGCTCCCTGCCCTCTGATCGTGCCGATCCGCCGCCTCGTCACGACCGTCGCGTTCATCTGCTTGACCCTCGCTTCCTGCACCTCCGATGAAGCGGGCAGCGACGACGCTGTCACCGACACCACCCCGACGACGGGCACGACCACCACCGTCGCGGCACCCATTCTGGCGTTGACCGACAATCTCGAATTGGCCGAGGGGCAGTGCTGGGCCGAGCTCCCACCCCCGAGCGAGGTGCTTCCCGAGCCGACGACCACCACACCCGGCCAGGCCACGCAGGCAACCGAGCCGACGGTGCCGCCCACGCTGGCCGCACCGAACACCACGCCGCGACCGACGATCGTCGCCGTGGTCGACTGCGGCCAACACAACGACGGCACCGTGTATGCCAACTACTGCCTCGGGGCGCACCCCGAGTTCGACGACGACCTGACGGCCGAGGCGTGCCCCGGTGACAGCTCCATCGAATACCCGGGTGATCGAACCATTCGCCGAGCCGCCACCCGGATCTGCCTGCAGCGGTTCACCGAGCGCTTCCTCGAGGATTACGCCACGTCGGAGCGCACGGC
>RCMY010005255.1_pt1 | contig 11033 bp, 9 predicted proteins | sample 2041341 | NCBI WGS metagenome assembly RCMY01 (sample SAMN09708234, study PRJNA481090) | Marine sediment metagenome, whole genome shotgun sequencing project.
ATCAGCGGTTAGTATACGGAAGGGCATCTTTGGCGTTCTTTTCTATCAAGGCGAAAACCGGTGTGGTCAATGAATGGGAAAATGGCAGGCGACCTGACCTCCGGTTACGTTGTCTTCCAGCGGGGGTGCGACCTCGAAACACTTGGGTTGCGCAACGGGACAGCGGGACGAAAAGACACAACCGGGCGGAAGGTCAAAGGGGCTGGGGACTTCGCCCTCCAGCACTGGCGCGTCATTGCTTTGCCCGGGTGTCGTCGTGAAGATATTATCCACCAGCGCCTGCGTATAAGGATGACACGCATGGGTGCCGACCTTATCCGCACTGATCGTCTCGACGATGTTTCCCAGATACATCACGACGACCCGGTCACAGAAGTAGCTGACCAGAGACAGATCGTGCGAGATAAACAAAAAGGTTAGATTCAACCTTTCCCGCAGGCTTTCAAGCAGCTTGATCACCTGCGCCTGCACAGACACATCAAGTGCGGCCGTGGGTTCATCAAGGATTAGAAACTCGGGATTGAGGGCAAGTGCGCGGGCAATATCTGCGCGCTGCTTCTGCCCGCCTGACAATTCGTGCGGATACGCATGCCCATGTTCGGGCGAAAGTCCGACCATTTCCAGCAGTCCGTTGATCTTTTCGACCCGTTCGGCGCGGCTGTGTTTTATGTTTCGTATCTCATACGGCTCGCTGAGGCTTCGAAAGATGGTGTAGCGCGGGTCCATGACGGAGTAGGGATCCTGAAACACCATCTGCATATTGCGCCGCTGGTCCTTCATCTCTTTGCGCGACAGTTTCAAAAGGTTTTTGCCATTTACATGGATGCTTCCTGAATTGGCGGTGATAAGCCGTAAGATCAGGCGGGCGAGTGTGGATTTCCCGCAGCCGGACTCACCGACGACACCGAGAATTTCACCCTTCTTGACGGAGAATGAAATATCATTGATCGCCTTGACGACACCGATCGTGCGTAACAAAAGGCCGCCGCTGACCGTAAATGAAACAGAAAGGTTTTTCACGTCCAAGTAGTTTTCCAATTTCAAAACCTCTCCAATTAGGATTTTATTTGGCGGGATGCCTCTGCCCTGTCCGCTGGTTGATCGGCTTCATACTTGAAGCAAGCAACCCGTGCGCCATCTTCTAAATCAATTAACTCTGGCGGGCTTTGTTCGCAGATCGGCATGACGTGCGGGCACCGCGCGCTGAACCGGCAGCCAACTGGAAAATCGTTTGCCGTAGGCACATTTCCGTCGATCGCGGTTAGCGACCCTTTTTCCATGCCGATATACGGAATACAATCGAGCAAGGCTTGCGTGTAGGGGTGCTTTGGCGCGCTGAAAACGCTCTTGATGTTGCCATACTCCACAAGGTTTCCCGCATAAAGGACGGCAACTTTATCGCAGACCTGCGCGATCACACCAAGGTCATGCGTGATCAACAGCAAACCAATGCCTTTGACCCCGGTAAGCTCTTTGAACAGGCGCATGATCTGGGCCTGCACGGTGACATCCAGCGCCGTGGTCGGTTCATCCGCGATTAACAATCTGGGATTTGCACCAATACCGATGGCGATCACGATACGCTGTTTCAACCCCCCCGAAAGCTGATGGGGATATTGTTCAAAAACCCGTTTCGGATTCGGGATACGCAATTGGGCCATCGTTTCAAGGGCGAGCTCTTTGGCTTTCCACTTGCTGATCTTCAAATGTTTCCGCAGCCCCTCGACGATCTGGTCGCCCACGCGGTACACCGGATCAAGCGAGGTCATAGGGTTTTGCGGAATGAACGAAATATCCGCACCGCGAATCTTTTGCATCTGAGAATTCGTCAGTTTTAGCAGATCTTTGCCGTCGAATTCCACTTTGCCGGAAACCTTGCCGCCCACCAGCGGGGTCAGGCCCATTATTGCATGGGCTGTCAGTGACTTTCCCGATCCGGTCTCTCCGACCATCCCCAGAACTTCGCCCGCTTCCATGGAAAACGAAATGTCGCTGATTGGCCGCACGGTGCGTTTGTCGGCGGTAAATTCAACTGCCAGATCAGTTACTTTGAGCAAACTCACAGATTATTCTCCCGGCTTTTCACATCCATGATGTCGACCAGAGCATCGCCAAACAGATTGAACCCGAGCACAGTGACCATCATCGCGATCCCTGGGAAGATGATCACCCAAGGCGAGATGAACAGATACGCGGTCCCGCTGCTCATCATTGCGCCCCAACTGGGTGTTGGCGGTTGTGCCCCCATCCCGAGGAACCCCAGTGTCGCCTCAAGAACGATAGCGTTACCCACACCGATGGTCGCTGCGACAATGATCGGCGACATGCTATTGGGAACAAGATGCTTGAACAGAATGACATAATGGCTGGCCCCAAGGGACCGCGTGGCCTCGATAAAGACGGCCCCCTTGAGGGACAGGATTTGGCCACGGATCAGGCGGGCGTATTGTGACCAGTACGACAGCCCGATTGCTAGCACGACGCTTTCGAGACCAGGGCCGATAATTGCGACAAGCAACAGCGCCACGAGGATGGCAGGCATTGACCATGTCAAATCTGCGATGCTGGTCAGGACAAGGTCGACAACCCCGCCGAAATACCCGGCAATTGCGCCAACGATTGAACCGATGACGACTGACAGCGCGACCGAGGCCACACCCACCACGAACGATATGCGCGCGCCCCTGATGATACGGCTTAGCAGGTCTCTGCCAAATTCATCGGTGCCCAAAAGGTGTTCAGCCGAAGGGCTCGCATTCATGTTGCCAATATCCTGCGCCTTGAACGAATAGGGTTCAAGCAGTGGTGCGAATGTCGCCACCAGAATAAGACAGACAATGATGATGATGCCAAGGATGCCCATCTTGTTGCCCGACAATCGCTGGGCGATCACCATCAGGGGGGATTTGTAGACGCGTGTGTTGGAGCTAGCGTTCGTCATATTGGCACCTGTAATCGTTCATTTGTAGACGTCCCGAACGCGCGGATCGGCATAGGAGTAGATAATATCCGTAATAAACGCGCCGATGATCACGGCCATGGTCAGGAATATCAGTGACGCCTGCACCACCGGATAATCGCGTCTGAAAAGTGCTGTAAGCAGCATACTGCCAATACCCGGCCGGCTGAAAACGATTTCAATCGTGACGGCCCCGCCAAGGATCCACCCCAGTCTTAAACCCAGAATGGTAATCACCGGCATCAACGCATTACGAAACACATGCTTGATTAGGATTTCCTGTCGGCTAAGCCCTTTTGCATAGAGCAGTAGCACAAAGTCCTTGCTGAGCATCTCAAGCATACTGACCCGTGTAATGCGCGCCACAAGCCCTGCGCCGCCAAGTCCCACGGCAACCGCAGGCAGGATCAGATGCTGCACGGTCCCGGACCCGGACACCGGGAACCATCCAAGATTGACGGAGAATATCAGGATCAGAATAAGGGCGAGCCAGAAGGCGGGCACTGTCACGCCGAGCAAAGCGATGATCATCGCAACATAGTCTATGACGGTATTTTTCGCGGCGGCCGAGATGATACCAAGCACAATTCCGAGAAAAAAGGATATTGCTAATGACAGTAATCCCAATCCCAGCGTATACGGCAGGTTGTAGAAAATCATATCCGCAACGGGCTGCTTCTCGATTATGGATTGGCCCATATCGCCGGACAGAAAATTCGTCAGCCAAAAGAAATACTGAACGGGGAGCGGTTTATCCAATCCATGAAATGCAACCAGTCGCGCGCGATCCCCGGCCGAGGATCCCGGGCCGAGCAGCGAGTCGATCGGATCTCCCGGAACCAAGTGAATAAGTGAAAAGACTACCACGGATATGGCGAAGAATATCGGGATGAGCAGCAAAGTCCGTCGAAGTACATAGGTCCACATCAGGTTCTCCCCATTTCTAATTCTGAACTTTGCAGTGTTAGATCAGTGTGTCAGCCCACCTCGGAAAACTATGCTGTGGCGGGCTGACATTCATCAATGTGCAAGCGGTAACCTAGTCGAGGGTTACATCCTGAAGCGGGGGGCCAATCAGAATCTTGAAGCGTGGCTCCGGCATGTTTACCCGCTCGCGCACGGCGTGGATATTCACCGAGTTGACGATTGGCGCCCAGATATAGTTCGACAACAGGTATTCGTGATATTCACGGAAGTTTTCCACACGATCTTCCGCATTCACCGAACGCGTCATCGCCCTGTGCATCAGGTAATCTGATTCATTATCATGCCACATTGCGACGTTGGGATACCCCATACGGGTGGAGTTAAAGAACCACTCCAGAATATCCGCATTGTCCCAACCATACGAGCGAATGACGAGGTCTTGTTCGCCGGTCTTGAATTCCGCACGAATGGAGCTTGGATCGAACTGTTCGATGGTAATTTCGATACCAAGCTCGGCAAGTTGGGCCTGAACGACAACGGCGATCTTACGCTCCTCCGAGTCACTCTGACTCCAGAGTGTCAGTGCCAGCCGCTGGCCGTCTTTGGCCAGAATACCGTCGTCACCTTTGACCCAACCCATGTCCGCCATGATCGTTTGTGCAGTTTCAAGGTCGAAACGGATTTCAAGCTCTGGCGCGACCTGACGTTCTGGCAGGCTGTCGATCAGATAGGTGTAGGCCGGGGTTCCGTTGCCTTGGAAGACAGCTGCAAGAATGCTGTCCTGATCAACCGACAGAGCAATCGCCCGGCGGATATTAACGTTACTCAGAAGCTCATTCGCGGTGTTCATGACAATGTGAAAATTACCGTTGCCGGCCATTGTGATGGTGCGCGCGGCTGAATCTTCGGCAATCTTGTCAAGAAACAAGGTCGGTGCGGTTTCCAGTATGTCGACTCCACCAGTGGTGAACTCGAGAAAGCGGGTCGAGTCCTCGAGGATTTCGCGGAAAACGATCCGGTCGATGTTGGCCGGTCCCTGATTGTCGGAAAGCGGAGAACCCCAAGTGTATTCCGGGTTGCGCAACAGCACGATCTCGTCGCCAGTCTTCCAGGAGTCAAACATGAAAGGTCCGGTCCCGATGACGACGGACCGTCCAAATTCATCGCCGTATTCTTCCATTGCGACCATGCTTGGTACACCTGTGAAGGACGATGTGAAGTTATAAAAGATGTTCGGATCGGGACGGCTCATGCTGAGTTTGACGCTCAGATCATCAACGATCTCGATATTTTCGACGGCTGCAACCATATAGTCCGAGGTCCCCGTGCCGAGGCGCTCAAGGAACCATTTCAGAACTTCTGAGTTAAGCTTGGAGCCATCATGAAAGGTTACGCCATCCCGAAGCGTCAGAGTAACTGTTAACCCGTCCTCGGATACGTCCCACGATTCGAGCAGGTGAGGATAGATGATACCGTCAGCTCCCATTTCCACCAATCGGTCATAGACTAGATAGTAGACGTTGTTGGTCTTGCTGGTCGAGAACGGATCAAAACTGTCCTGGCCCGCGTTAGAGGCATCCATGGACACTGTCAGCACGCGATCTTGGGCGGATGCCATTGTGGCTCCCATCCCAATCGGCAGCGCGAGCAATCCCGCCATTAGAGTTAATTTTAGCTTATCAAACATAGCATTTCTCCGTCGTTAGAATTGTGAATATCACATCGGCACACGGTGAATTGACGAAGTCGTCGCCACTCAGATGCCTCGATTGAAACTTTGCAGCAAACGCTCAACTGTGCCTTTCGGAAGAAAGTTTCAGCCAATAAATCCAGTCTCGCAATAACTCTATTTGCTGGCTTGGTGTAGCGTCAACGGTGCAATTTCACGCATTCCAAGACCTAATCGACGTTTTCACCACGAAATGCGCAAAATTTATTCCTAATGCGGATTATACACGCCTGAAGTGGAAAAGACTATCGCACCCGCAAATGTGAGTATGAAAACTATGATATCACTCTGATATCAACCGCCTCTGTTCCACTTACAAAGATGGGGCCATTCTAGGATAATTGGTGGAATGTGTGTTTCGGTGTGCAGCGTTCAGTTGGAAAATCGACCGGGCGAAATCTTGGATACGTCTATACCCTGAGCCGTGACATATCTTGGTACCGGGTCGTTCCGCACAAGTGAGGCCGCAATTTGGGCAACGGCCGGGGCAGTCTGAATTCCGTAACCACCCTGACCGGCCAACCAGAAAAATCCTGGCGCGTTATCTGCGTATCCGACAACGAACTCGCGGTCCGGTGCAAAACTGCGCAGCCCTGCCCAGCTGCTTTCTACCTTCACGGGTTCGATATCCAACACTCCGGAAATTTTCTCGATGACATTCGCGACGTCGAAGTCATCGGCCCAAGCATCGCATGGTTGGCTTGGTTGTTCGTCCTCAGGTGAAAGAAACAGATTGCTCCCCTCGGGTTTGCAATACCAGTTTTCGTCGATATCGTTCAGAAAACACATGTCGCGCGGTATTGGTTTGTCGAATTGCACAATCGCCGCCGTCCGTTTCATCGGTTGCAAAGCGATTGGGGCAACCCCCGCCATTTGCGCGATTTGGTCGGCCCAGGCTCCTGCAGCATTGATCACGACGGTAGCGTAAAATTGCCCCCGGTTCGTCATGATTTCCCAGACCCCATCATTAAATTTCAGCGATGCAACGGCTTGGTTGCACAACAGATCCGCCCCGTTGTTTTTTGCCTGCCGAAGATAGCCCGTATGCAGCGCGTTGACGTCGATGTCCGACGCGCCTTTTTCCAGCAAACCGGCGAAGCTCTGATGTTGTTTCAAGAACGGAATTCTTGATCGCAGGTCATCCTCGGACACTTCCTCAACAAAGGGGTTCAACGTCTTGAAGTCAGTCAACGCGGTACGTTGGTCGGGCCTTGCCAGATAGATAACTCCGCGCGGTGTCAGCAACGGAAAGTCACAAAAACCAGCGGGCGGATCTTCAAAGAACTGCCGCGAGGCCCGCGTCAACGCCTTGATTGTTTCTGTGCCATAGTTCTCGGTAAAAAGCGCCGCCGAACGCCCCGTCGTGTGATAACCGGCGCGACTCTCCATATCCAGAATTGTGACATGTTTCGTCTCGCTCAAGATGGCCGCGACCGAAGCCCCTGCAATACCTGCACCTATGACGACAACGTCGGTTTCAATCATTGCACTACTCTCCATGGCCTTCTGATCAGCCAAAGCATGCGACCGGCTAAATGATATGTCCCATCATCTTGCCGGTATGTTCGCCCTGATCAATGACGATGGTTCCGGCCATAATCACTTTCTCGATCCCGCGGGAATACTGGTGAGGATTTTGGAACGTTGCCATATCGGTGATGGTGTCGGGGTTGAACACGGTTATGTCGGCAATCATGCCGAGGGCAATCGTGCCTCGCGTATCCAGCCCCATGATTTTTGCGGGCATCGACGTCATTTTCTTGATCGCGACTTCTAATGACATGATCTTTTCGTCACGCACGTATTTTCCGAATATGCGGGGAAATGCGCCATAATAACGCGGGTGAGGGCTGCCTTTGGAGAGCTCGCCATATGTCGCAACGGCCCGCGCATCACTGGAAATGATCGTTTGGGGGTGCCGAAGGATCGTCATGATATCCGCCTCGTCCATGGCGAAGACAAGTGTTTTGACCATCCCGTTTTCAGCCACCAATAGGTCGAAGATGAAATCGAACGGGTCAATGCCGCGCTCTTTGGCGATTTCTGCAACCACGCGTCCCATCAGGTCCTTGTTTTCCTCCGAGCGGATCATCGCGATCTGCACGTTTTCCCAAGGGGCAGTGTTGTAGGCGTGATCGCCATTCTCGATTTCCGCATCAATCTCGGCGCGTATTTTCTTGCGGGTGTCGGGATCGCTCAGGAGTTTCACAAGCTTCTCGTGGCCTTCTTGAGTCACCCAAGCCGGGATGTAATCGACCAGCCCGGTCCCCCAGGCTGTGTAAGGGTATTGATCCCATGACAGGCGAACACCACGCGCGACGGCGTCTTCCAGCAGCTTGAACAACTCTTCGGTTCTGCCCCAATTGAATTTTCCGCCCAGTTTAAGGTGGGAAATCTGTATGCGGCATCCGGATTCCTCGGCGGTGCGAATGGCCTCCTCGACAGCCGGAAATAGGGTTTGCGCTTCGCTGCGCATGTGGGTTGCATACAACTTGTCCTTACGCGCAACGACCTTACAAAGCTGGATCAGCTCTTCGGTTTTGGCGAAGGATTCAGGAACGTATTCAAGCCCCGTTGACAGCCCTGCGGCGCCCGCATCCAAACTTTGTTCAAGCAGGGTTTCCATTTCGGCCATTTCTTCGGCCGTCGGAACCCCGTCTTTGTGACCCATCACCGTTGAACGCAATGTCCCGAACCCGACAAGCGGCATCATATTGATGCCCAAAGGCAGCGCATTCAGATAGTCGATGTATTCCGCGAACGTGTGCCAGGACTCCCCAAGAGACGAGGCCCCGCCGAAATCGGAATTGATCGTTAGATGATCTTTCAAATCCGACATATGCTTGTCGGTCAAGGGGGCCGCACTCATTCCGCAGTTCCCGACCACTTCGGTTGTAACGCCCTGCCTGATCTTGCTTTCAGCGCGCGGGTTGATCGTAATCGTCGCATCGGTATGCGAGTGAATATCAATAAACCCCGGACAAACCACCATACCGCTGGCGTCAATAACCTGCGTTGAATCCATGTCGATCTTGGGCGCGACCTCGACAATTTTGCCATCCCGAACAGCGATGTCCATTTTGACGGCTGGCGCACCTGTTCCGTCGACCAGTCGACCATTTATTATTAGCAAGTCCAACATGTCGTATTCCTAATTGGTTCAGGTGTTTTCGAGGTTACTCAAGAATTTCGATTCCCATCAGCGGCGCATATTGTTGCGCACCAAAGATATCCGGATCGCCGGGGCTGCCGCTGGGACGTTCGCGCAGAATTGTGAACTTGATGGCATTCGCCGGATCAAATTCCTCGAACTCTGTGATGCGATCCTGACGTAAATTATAAAGCTTGCTGATCGTGGCGCGGGTTATCGCACCGCTGCGCCGGACCATGTCATATTCTTCTTTTGTGCTAAAAATGATATCAAAGGTGATCTTGTCGACACCGGCATTCTTGGACCGGATTGTTTTGGCGATATCCACCAACTTTTTAGATGTCATAATATCCCTCAAACCCCCGCTGTCGTCATTGTTGTCGGGAACAGTTCCAGACCGTCGCGCACCGACATTGTGTGGTTGATCGTCCATGTGCATGCTGGGCTGGCCTGCAACACCTCGTCTAATACGAATGACACGCCACCAGCTGTTCCTTTTGCATCCGATAACCGTGCATAGAACAATTGGCGGGTGGCGGTCAGGGTTAGCTCCTCGGCCATTTCCTTGGTCGGGGCGACACCCTGAACAACAAGGCAAAGCTCGTGTGCGGGTGTGTCCCTGTTAGGTTCCATCATGCCCATAATGCCATCACGACCATAAACGTTGTAATGCAGTTCATAGCCGTCGTCGCCAAAGCGTTCTTTCACTTGGGTCTTGGCCCAATCAATCACCTGATCGACCCGCGCAATCGTTTGCGGATCACGGATGCCAGCGATGCCGACGAACCGATACCCAAGAACCCCAGAGCCTTCCAATTTTACACGGATCCCGTCCGATGGGATGAATTTGGCCCCTGTGACCTTCGTCGTTTTCTCGGAAATCTGTTTGTAGTCGCAATGCGACATGTCCAGTAAACCACCCGCGACATATTCGTGAAACGGGTTGGCGCGCTCATACATTGCGTGACCCGCGACCGAGGCGACGGTGCATTTCTGGTTGGGGTTCATCGCTGTGACGCTGACAGAATCCTGCGTTATCTTGCCCAGAACAGTCTCTTTTCCGCCGTAAGGTTCGGCGCAGAACGATGCACATTCCAGAACCTTGCCCAGATAATAGGCCTGATTTTCGGGGAACCCGTGGTGTAAGGCGGCTGAAGCAAAAATCGCGCTGTCACTGCTGCGACCCCCGATGATCACATCCGCACCTTCTTCAAGCAGCTTGCTGAACGGATGCACGCCCGCCATCGCCACAATATTTGCCGTCGCATCCAGCTGTGTCTCGGTCAGAGGGGTACGACCATCCAAGCCGCTAATTTCATCATCGTCCCGGATTTTGCGGCGAATAACTTCTTTGTCTACCTCGGAATAGAAATAGCCGAGTTTGAATTCCGGTAAATTATGCTCTTTGGCGATATCCTTGATCATAGCGACAAACATATCCACGCGACTGTTCATCCCGGTATCGCCTGCGCTGCCGATAATCATTGGAACGCCATTCTTGCGCGCTGCCAAAAGCATATGTTCCAGATCATGACGCTGCCAGCTTTCGGGGCTTGCTGAGGTATCCGTACCCAGCGGGACCGGTCCTATGTCATCGCTGCCTGAATCGGCAGCAATATAATCTGGCTTGGCGTCGACACCAATTTTGAAGCTTTCAACCTTGAGAGGCGCAAAGCCCAGATGGCCGTTGGGGCATATAATTGTAAGCGAATTCATTATCATCAACTCTATCTCACGAAGGCCAATAAACGACGGTATTGTCACGCGGCCTCGCGGTCAGGTTAATTGTAGAAAATTTAAAATGGCATGGTCAATGCGTGAATATTCAACTTTAACCTGTGCTCGACATCGCCTAAACGCCATAAAGCGTGAAAATGGCGCGGTGTGCAAAATATGCGCACTTTATGTTCGTCATCGCCGAACATGGTATTTTGGTCAGCGCATGCCAAGCTTGCTCATCTGGTGGCGCAAGGCATGTCGCGTCAGACCAAGCGCATCCGCAGAGTCGGCCTTGCGTCCGCCATGCTTTAGTAACGCCAATTCGATCAGCCGTCTTTGATAGGCTTCGGTCGCCTCCTGGAACCCTAACCCCGCAGGCAGTACTTCGTCAGACACCTCGGTCGGACCTCTTGTCTCGATCTCGCGCATGATGCGGGGCGGGATGTGGTTGATGCGGATGACATTGTCGGTTTCCAGAACGAAAATCCGCTCCAGAAGGTTTTCGAGCTCGCGCACGTTACCGGGCCAGTCGTAGGAGCGGAAAACGT
>RCMY010010574.1_pt1 | contig 11033 bp, 5 predicted proteins | sample 2041341 | NCBI WGS metagenome assembly RCMY01 (sample SAMN09708234, study PRJNA481090) | Marine sediment metagenome, whole genome shotgun sequencing project.
GAAGAAGATTACAAAGCCCTATTAAAGCAATGGATGGGAAAGCAAGAGAAACTAAAAAATAAAATAAGGGACTTTAGAGAAGTCATTACACACTTTAATCTTCCGTATCTCGCACTACCTTCGCAAACAAGCAAAGAAACGGCTTTACAAGTATTTATTAACATGAATACCAACAGTAAGCCTTTATCACAATACGATATTATTCGCGCAGAAATAGAAGGCGTTAAAGGCGTCTCTTTAGATGATTATCAAAATGAGTTAGACCAAAAATACCCAACAATTAAGCATTATTTTGAATTGCCATTTTTGATACTCGCTACCTCCGCGTTAATACAAGGGAAGCTACCGAATCAGCGTGGCATGTGGGATATGAGTAAAGAGGATATGGTCGATAACTGGGATAAGATGTCTCTAGGCCTGTCTAAAATGGCAACGTTCATGGAAAGCCAGGCTATTTATGACCGTGCTAGGTTACCCACCAATGCAGTATTAGCTGTGATTGCCGCTTTGTATGTTGATATTCCTGAAAACTTAGATTCGAGAGGTAATTTTGAGGTATTACTGAAAAAATACCTTTGGTCTAGTTTCTTTACAGACCGTTATGAAAACGCTGCTGCCTCTCATGCATTTAACGACTTCATAATGCTTAGAAATATCATTACAGCAGTAACTAAAGCAGATGGCTCCCTCTATACTGAAAATGATGTTCAAGTTTTAAATCGTGGTTTATATCCACTAGCAACTGACGATGAGTTAAAGCGGATTGGCTGGCCAAAACGCGAGAATATTCGCGGACGAGGCATCATGGCCGTGTTTAGCAAATTGGGTGCTTATGATTTTGCAGACGGGTCACCATTGACTAGACAGCAACTCATTGATGGACGTAGACACTATCATCATGTGTTTCCTGATGCTCTATTAAAAGAGATTGATGCAGAAAGTTATTTTGCATTGAACTGTGCTTTGATTACGGATAAAACTAATTTAAATATCAGCAATAAAGACCCTCTTAGCTACTTAAAAGATCGCTATAACTGGACCAGTGAAGATATCGTCAATGCCCGTCTCCAATCTCACTTAATACCGTTAGATGAATTAAAGTGCGGCGACTACACAGGGTTATCTGGTGACGAAAAAGTAGCTAAGGTGAAAAGTGACTTTTCTCAATTTATTACAAAAAGAGCCGCTTATGTAGCGAAGGCAATACACATTTTAGCTGAAGGTCGAGATATTAATGCCTCTGAAATTATTAGGGACGTTGAAGAACAAGCAAGTTTGGATAGAGGAAGCATCAGTATGATGACCCAACAAGAACTAGAAAAGTACCTTTGGGGCGCAGCCACTACCCTGCGCGGCACCATTGATGCCGGCGACTACAAGCAGTATATCTTTCCTTTGCTATTCTTTAAGCGCATCTCTGATGTGTACGATGAAGAGTTTGAAAAAGCATTAGCTGAATCAGATGGAGATATGGAGTACGCCGCCTTTGCTGAAAACCACCATTTCCAAATTCCAGAAGGTGCACGCTGGCAAGACGTTCGTGAAACTACGGTTAACATCGGCCAAGCATTGCAAAGCGCCATGCGTGCGATTGAGCAAGCCAACGCTGACACCTTGCAAGGCATCTTTGGTGATGCTAGCTGGACCAACAAAGAGCGCCTATCCGATGCCATGCTCACTAACCTTATTGAGCATTATTCGCAGCACACGCTTAATTTAGCCAATGTACCTGACGATAAGTTGGGTAACGCCTACGAATATCTGATTAAAGAATTCGCTGATGATAGTGGCCATACGGCGGCTGAGTTTTATACCAATCGTACGGTAGTAAAGCTGATGACCATGATTATGGACCCGCAGCCAGGTGAATCAGTCTATGATCCTACTTGTGGCTCTGGCGGCTTACTACTTAACTGTGCGCTGCATTTAAAAGATGAAGGCAAAGAATACCGCACGCTAAAACTTTACGGCCAAGAGATTAACCTGCTTACCTCAGCTATTGCCCGTATGAATATGTTTATGCATGGTATTGAAGAGTTTGAAATTGTACGTGGCGATACTTTAGCCAACCCAGGCTTAATAGAAAACGGTGAGCTGAAAAATTTCAATGTGATATTGGCGAACCCGCCCTACTCGATTAAGTCCTGGGATAGAAAAGCTTTTGAAAATGATCCTTATGGTAGAAACTTATGGGGTACACCGCCGCAAGGCTGTGCCGATTATGCTTTTCAGCAACATATTCAAAAAAGCTTAGACCTCGATAATGGCCGTTCAATTTCATTATGGCCGCACGGTATCTTGTTCCGTGATGCCGAAATGCAGATGCGCCGCAAAATGATCGAAGAAGACTTGGTGGAATGTGTGATTGGTTTAGGGCCTAACCTGTTCTATAACTCACCAATGGAAGCTTGCCTGCTGATTACTAAGACGAAAAAAGATGAAAGCAAGAAAGGCAAAATTCTGTTTATTAATGCCGTAAAAGAAGTTAAGCAAGAAAGCAATATGGGTTACTTGCTGCCCGAACATATTAATAAAATCTTTGATGCGTACCAACGCTTTGAGACAATAGAAAAGTTTTCGCTACTGGTAGATAATCAAGACGTATTAGATAAAAAAGCCAATATGGCAATTAACCTTTATGTACGCCCTGATGCGTGGCAAGAATCAGACGGTATTACATTTTATGATGCCTATACACAATGGCAGGACTCTTCAGATGCATTAAAAGCTTCAATGGATATTCTGTTTAAGGAGCTTTCGGTATGATAGATCTCGATTTAATTGAAAAATTCTCTATTGATAAAAGCGACTGGGTAAAAGTAAAATTTGGAGATATCGCTTACGAGCCAAAAGAGTCTGTAAAAGATCCGATTGCCGAAGGAATTGAGCACGTTGTCGGCTTAGAGCATATCGATAGTGAAGACATACACTTACGCCGTTCAGCCAGTATCGAGGAAAGCACGACTTTTACTAAACGATTTCGTAAAGGAGATGTTCTATTTGGTAGACGTAGAGCCTACTTAAAAAAGGCGGCTAAAGCAGACTTTAATGGTATTTGTTCTGGTGATATAACAGTCATGCGGGCAAACGAAGATTTACTATTGCCTGAATTGCTACCTTTTATTGTTAATAATGATAAGTTTTTTGACTATGCGGTAGAACATTCTGCTGGTGGGCTTTCTCCTAGAGTTAAATTTAAAGCTTTAGCTAATTATGAACTTCTGATTCCTAAACAAAATAATCAATCAGAAATTTTAAAACTACTACATACTATTCAATACCTAACAAATTCAAATATAAATTTAGAACAAAACACATTATCTTTGAAGAAGGCTCTTCAACGAAAAAACTTCGATATTGAAGAGGAAAATAAAATTAAAATTAGCGATATAGGTAAGGTTTATAGTGGCGGAACTCCTAATAGAAAGAAGAGTGAGTTCTGGGATGGTGAGATACCTTGGATTAAAACAGCTGAAGTGACTTATAACACAATCTATGAAACTGAAGAGTACATTACTCAAGAAGGTTTAAATAATTCTGCTACTAAGCTCATTCCCAGAAACTCGGTTTTGGTTGCGATGTATGGGCAAGGAGTGACAAGAGGTCGAGTAGCTATCACAGGTCTTGAAGCCACATGTAATCAAGCGTGCGGTGTTATTGAACCATCTGATAATTTTTTAGCTGAATTTATTTTTTTCTACTTAGAGTATAAGTACGAAGAGTTACGAGAGTTAGCTCATGGTGCAAATCAACAAAATTTAAACTTGGGAATGATTAAGGATTTTAAAATCCCTAACTTTTCAAAAACAAAACAAACTGAAGTGGTTGACGAGTTTAAATTACTTCTTGAAGCTAATAGTAAAATTAAAAATCAGCATAAAACCAGTTATATTTTGAATAAGAATATTATAAATCAGGTGTTCTAGATATGAGCTTCACCGAATTAAATAGCGTAGAAAACTACATTATCAATCAAATGAGTGGCGTTAACTTAAACGCTTCTCATGAGAGCAACCAAATTAATGAGCCTCGCAGTCAGTATGGTGCCCAGTGGCAGTTCCAATCCGCTGAGCAGCTTGGCCGCAGTGTTAATGAGGTATTAGTTGAGTCGCAAGTAAAAGCAGCTCTATTACGCTTAAATCCTGATATCAAATCTAACCCTGCATTGGCTGATGAAGTCATCCATGCCCTGCGCGCTATTCTAATTTCAGTGAACCAAGTTGGTTTGGTCAAAGCTAATGAAGAGTTTTTTCAGTGGCTAACGGGCGAAAAAACCATGCCCTTTGGTGAGAATAATCACCATGTGTCTATTCGCCTAATCGACTTTGAAAACCTTGATAATAACCAGTACGTCATCACTAACCAGTTTCGTATTCATTATAGAGAAACCAAAATACCCGATATCGTCATGATGATAAACGGTATACCTGTCGTCGTCGGTGAAGCAAAAACCCCTATTCGCCCCTCTGTTAGCTGGCTAGACGGCGCACACGAAATACACAATATTTATGAAAACGCTGTGCCACAGTTATTTGTGCCTAATATCCTCTCCTTTGCTACTGAAGGCAAAGAGTTCTTTTATGGCTCTGTACGCTGTCCATTAGAGTTTTGGGCACCTTGGCGTTTAAGTAATGATGACGATGCTATCGCTAGAAGCTTTGGTTTAGGTGGAGTCGGTAAAGAATTAAAGGATCTGCTTAACCCTGCACGCCTGCTCGATATCATGCGTAACTTCTCACTGTTTAGCAGTAATAAGAAAAAGCAGCGCATGAAGATAATACCGCGTTTTCAGCAGTATGAAGGCGCGAATAAAATCGTTGAGCGTGTCGTTGAAGGTAAAATCAAAAAAGGCCTAATCTGGCATTTCCAAGGCTCAGGTAAATCATTACTAATGGTATTTGCTGCACAAAAACTGCGCCGTGAAGCAAAGCTAAAAAGCCCGACCGTTATTGTACTGGTGGATAGAACTGACTTAGATACACAGATAAGCGGTATTTTTAATGCGGCGGATATTGCTAACGTAGAGAGCACCGAAAGCATCAAAGAATTGCAGCAGATGCTTGAACGTGACACCCGTAAGATAATCGTCTCTACTATCCATAAATTCCGTGACGCCAAGCCCAATATGAATACCCGCGATAATATCATCGTACTGGTAGATGAGGCCCACCGTACACAGGAAGGCGACCTAGGGCGTCAGATGCGGGCGGCCCTACCTAATGCCTTTTTATTCGGTCTAACAGGTACGCCCGTTAATAAAGCGGATAAGAATACCTTCTGGGCGTTCGGGGCAGAAGAAGACCAAGGCGGCTATATGAGTCGCTATACCTTCCATGACTCCATTCGTGATGAAGCCACCCTACCCTTGCATTTTGAGCCACGCTTGGTTGATGTGCATATTGATAAAGAGTCGCTCGATAAAGCCTTCGCTGACTTTAAAGAAAGCCAAGCCTTGAGTGATGAAGACGCCGACGCATTAAATAAAAAGTCAGCCAAAATGGCAGCCTTTTTAAAGTCGCCTGAACGCATTACTAGAATAGCTGAAGACATTGCTATCCACTTTATGGAAAAAGTAGAGCCTCACGGCTTTAAGGCAATGATAGTAACGCCAGATCGTCATGCTTGTGTTCTATATAAAGAGGCACTTGACGAGCACTTCCCTGAAGCGGCCAGTAAAGTCATTATCTCCACTACCGCTAACGACGATTATGAGTTTAAGAGAAAGTGGGGTGTCGACAAGAGCCAACAAGAAAAAATTGTCGATGAGTTTAATGATGCAAGCTCAGAGCTTAAATTTATTATCGTTACCGCAAAGCTTTTAACAGGTTTTGATGCGCCTATTTGTCAGACCATGTACTTAGATAAGTCCATGAAAGACCATACCTTGCTACAAGCGATTTGCCGAACCAACCGTCTATATCCAGGTAAAACCTTTGGCTGTATTGTCGATTACTTTGGTGTATTTGATGATGCAGCAAAAGCTTTAGAGTTCGATGAGCTAGGTGCACAGCAAATCATTACTAACCTCTCAGAGCTGCGCGAACAGCTACCACAAGCCATGAATAATGCCCTATCGCACTTTGAAGGTGTGGATAGGACCTTGGAAGGCTTTGAAGGCCTAGAAGCGGCACAGAACGCTATAGCCAATAATGAAAAGAAAGATGCTTTTGCGTTAGATTTTAAGTTTTTATTTAAGCTTTGGGAGTCGTTATCCCCGGATTCGGTATTAGATGAATATAACCAAGACTATAAGTGGCTGGCTCAGGTTTATGAATCGGTCAAGCCCGCTTCAGACAGTACTGGAAAGCTGCTTTGGTTGACGCTGGGTGCACAGACCACCAAATTGATTCATGACAACGTGCATGTGGGCGGCGTGCATGTATTAGATGAATTTGTTATGGACGCCGATATCATCGAGGACATCTTTAATAATCCTAGTCCGAAAAAAGTAAAGCAACTAGAGAAAGCTTTAATTGAGCGTTTTAATAAAGCAGGCGGTTTGCCTACCTTTAAGTCTCTCAGTGAACGACTAGAGGCTTTACGTGATAAAGCGGAAAAAGGGTTGATAGCTTCAATCGATTTTGTAAAAGAGCTTTGTAAGATTGCTAAGGAAACAGTACAAGCAGAAAAAGAGCTAGAGATTGATGTTCAAGAGAAATCGCCTACAGCAGCTTTGTCTGAGTTATTTTTAGAGTTGAAGACCGATCAAACACCGGCGGTTGTCGAACGCATTGTTAGTGATATAGACGCCATTGTGAGAATCGTTCGCTTTCCTGGCTGGCAGACGACTAGCGCTGGCGAGCGTGAAGTACAAAAATCATTACGCAAAGCACTTTTGAAGTATAAGTTACATAAGGATCAGGAGCTATTCGATAGAGCTTATGCTTATATCAAAGAATACTATTGATTTTGTATAGTGTGTTGCTATAGATCTGTTATAGAGCATTACTATTTAGTAGCATCGTCAACTCTAAAGAGAGGTAATGACACTACGAGTTTAGCGAAAAAGAAAAGTAGGGTCTAAGCGTGGTTTTATGAGGCAGCTTTAAATATATTATCTCTATGCCAGGCTAAATAATTGCGTGTCTTGTCATTAATGATAATTTTTCTGCTAGGTATATTTTGGCTCATGAATAGTTCACTGATATGCGAATTAGAATATAGCATTGAACCACCATCATCAAAAGATATAAGACCTGTATCAAACAAAATATCTATGTGGCTTGCCAACAACAAGCCATTATTAGGATCTAGTCTTTCCTGGTCGTTTGATAACTTCCATGGTTTTATATGACTAGCCCTAAGTAACTCGTTGAGTTTTATTCCTGTCACTTGACACTTACCAGAATACTTCTCTATTAATTTTTTTCTAAAATAAGGTTGACCTAATCTTTGTAATGTAATAGCAGATTTTTCCGTTCTTTTTGCAGCGATGTCCTCTGAGCTATCTATGGTCGTATTCGGTATATCAATATTGTTACTATTCAAAAGATATAAACCTAGGTCTTTACCTATTCGAGTAAGATAGCATCCTTGACACCCTCCTCCATTCCTATCTAGAGGAGTATGCCTCTCAGGCAATAATGGCTGGATTTGATTAAAGTAGTCTTTAGGTCTAAAAGGTTTTTTGAGCCTTATGAAATCGACCTCAACTTTCCAGCCTTTGTTACTCCAATCTGGCTCTGTTGGATACCCAGCTGGTCTCTCACAATCTTGATATGCGCTTACTGCATATCCTATAGCCTGAATACAGCTTCTAGCAAAAGAGAAAACTATGTCTCCCGGTTCAACGGTTTTCATATAATTATATGACCAATGCTCAAATTCTTTGTCTTTTATTTTTTTATGGGTCGGTGACCATATATAACCTCCATCAATTTCTTGTTCATATGTTTGTCCATGATTGACCCAAAAAAAACTCATTGCCTATCTCCCTATAATTGACTTATATTATTTATTTAAAATACTGTATTTCAGTATTATTCAATTTATCTGTTTATAATATAATTGCAAGTAACCTTTATAGTCATTGCCCGCAGTTGTCAGCTTATTGTCGACTAGCAATACAAGATATAAATGAAGGCTGTACTTCTACTTTATCCAACATTCATATAATCATTATATTTGTAAGTTTTAGTAAGTATGAACTATCAGTATAGTCTTATCTTCTAATTAATTTTTCACTCTTAAACTGATCATATTAACAAGAGTGACTTTTTCATAATACGGTATATTTTGCGGTATATTTTTATTCAAGAAATACCAAACCCATAGTTAATAAAGGTCACAGATAACACTTTACTTCCTGCCGTTCCGACCAAATATAGCAGTTAAAGAGAAAAGCCAATCATTATTTTCAATGGTTGGCTTTTTTTGAGTTTTAAATATTATAGAAAACATCTGAGATATCATTGTTAATAGAATAATTAGGTTCTCAATTTTGTACAGTATGTGTGTTCAACAACAAATTAAAGGGCATTTATAAAAAGGGCATTAAAATTTTATATAACAACTCATTGATACAGTAATTATAGCTTTGACTTTTCGCTATTGAGTCATTATCACAATAATGCCAAATTTTTGTTCCAAACTATAGTTTATTGATATAGAATGTATTCACATATGTAAATATATAGTAACTTTCGGTAAGCATTAACTACTACTTTCTAATCACTTACCTGTCTTATAAATGACAACTTGTCGGTAATTAATTATGAATTACAGAGCAGATATACAGATCCTTAGGGGCATTTCCGTTGTACTTGTTGTATTGTTCCATCTTGGCTTCAGCTCAATAAAGAGTGGTTTTTTGGGAGTTGATGTTTTTTTTGTTATTAGTGGCTTTTTAATGGCTATCTTATATAAAAATAATGACATATCAGGTTTTTATTTAAGAAGAGCTAAACGATTGCTACCAGCTTATTATGCTACGATTTTCTTTACTTTAATATTTTCTTATTTTTTGACCACTCCAAATGAAACAACCCAAGTCAACGAGCAAGCATTATATGCAGTTCCGTTTTTGTCTAATATAGGCTTCTGGTTCCAAGACTCTTATTTTAGTAATTCTCATTTCAATCCTTTACTACACCTTTGGTCGTTAGGAGTTGAAATACAATTTTACCTGATAGTACCATTGCTATACTGGTTCTTCACGAAGTTAAAAATCAACTATTGGCTCACGATGATATTGAGCCTAGCTTTGTGTTTCATCATGGTTGGATTTTCGCCTAAAACGTCATTTTTTCTTGTCCCATTTAGACTTTGGGAGTTCTTGATTGGATATGGTGCTGCTCACTTCCTAACTAACCAAGGCAATGTGAAGTACACGAAATATAAGTGGCTGGGTCTTATAGGCTTAATTGTAGTTTTTATAATTCCATTACTTTCTGTCAGTGGCGAAGCAAGAAGTGCAGTGAATGGTCACCCTGGTCTATATGCTCTATTTGTAAGTTTGGCGACGGCAACCGTTCTAGCTTTTGGGATTCCACCTCTTATAGAGCGTTCATATATATCCAAGGTACTCGAAAAACTTGGTAAATACTCATACTCTATTTATTTAGCTCACTTTCCTGTGATAGTGATCTATCTATCAAAACCTTTTGATGGAACAAATTTAACAATTCCAAGTCTTAAAGATGGTATTACGTTGTTTATACTTGTCTGTATAGCGTCAGCACTTCTATATTACTTTTTTGAACATAAAAGATCTAAGTACAGTATAAAGAACTATGCTTTAACTGCGAGTGCCTTATTAATAGGTTTAGTATTAGTACTACCTTCTGTCCAAAAAGAATTCTATTCAGAAAAAGAACTGCTTATATTCAATGCATCTACAGATAAAGGGCCTTTTCGTTGTGGTGTAGTAACACAAAAACTTGAGAAGTTCATTACATCCTGTGATTTGACTAGTGATATTGAGCAGTCTGAGGAAAACATAATGTTCGTTGGTAATAGTCATAGTGATTCCGTAAAAGAACGCTTTACTGAACTGGCTGTTGAAAACGGTACTAAATTATTTATTCCAATTTCAAATACGTTCTTGTCAAAGGGTACGGCTCGTCCAAAAGTAGTGGTCGATGATTCAATTGAAAATAAAGTTAGTAAAATCGTAATACATTCTTCACCTGATTCTATTTCGAATGAAACTATAAATGAAGTAATCGAACTATCCAAGTTAGCTGGAATTAAAGTATATTTTATTGAACCAGTTCCAACATGGGATAAGAACATTCCAACTTATATGTATAAAAAAATGAAAGGTGAAAAGCAGCCAATAATTCAAAAAACGAAAGCAGATTACCTAAGTGAAAATGCTGATCAAATTCGCTTTGTGAGATCAATAAATAATGATAACTTTAAATCATTCCCTGTAGTGGACTATTTTTGTGCTCCAGAATGTCGTTACGTATCCGAATCGGGAAAACCTTTATATTTTGATAAGCACCATCTGACCACCACTGGAAGCTACCAACTATCAGATGTTTTTACTAAAATACTTAAAGACTAGTTTTTCGAAAGCGTAATAAAAAAGCCAGCCATTGAACACAATGACTGGCTTTTTTGTGCTCAATTATTCTTAATTAAGTATCACAAAGACGCTTTAGTAATCTTACTCAGCTCTTCATTAATTTTAAAAGTTTTAGACTTAATATCTGTAAATCCAAAAGACTCTAAACGCTCGGTATGCTTGGCAAGGTATCTGTTGGCGTCATCCAAATTATCAAACACATAAATGCCGCCCGCTTCTTGCGTCTCTTCGTTTTCTGTCCATAGCTTATAAACTAGACCATTTTCAGTAGCGATGTCTTCAGCGAGCTCTTTCATAGACTCAAAGAACTCATTGCCAAAAGGGCCACTATATGGGAAGTCGATTTGCAAAAGGTATTTCATAGTTTAATCCTCATTATTATTTGATAACTCGTTTCATGATCGACAGAGCAGGCGCTGCCAGATGGTCTCAATCTTAACATAGTAGGATTGACTATAGACTTTTAGCAAACGAGCAGCTAGGGTAAATACTTTACGTTTAC
>RCMY010005256.1_pt1 | contig 11032 bp, 14 predicted proteins | sample 2041341 | NCBI WGS metagenome assembly RCMY01 (sample SAMN09708234, study PRJNA481090) | Marine sediment metagenome, whole genome shotgun sequencing project.
GTCCAAGAAAGTGCCGCTCCGTGGCGCTACATTGACTACCTCCTCTTCGCATCCGACCTGCTTCTCCTCCAGCAGGACAATGACGTGATCCGCTTCAGGCACATCCTGCTGCGCGACTATTTCGCGGCGCTCACGCCGGAGCGAATAGAGGTGCTGGCCGAGCGAGTTGCAAGTTGACTTGTCGGTGAGCCTGCGTGGAGAAAGGACGATGAACAGTAGCTGCCGAAGGATATGTTTATTTGCAGCTAATGTGGTTTCGGGCCGATGATTGCAGCTCCGTTGCAGATAATCCGGTTTTCAGCCTGCGATAGTCGCAAATAAAGTGGTTCGAAAAACACCGATGATTGCAGTTCGAGCCTCGGATGATTGCAGTTCGCTACAAGTAATGATTGATTTCAGATTTATCGGTTTAACTATTCAACCCATCGTTGCAAGGATGTCTACTTCGATTCTTTTGTATCACCGTCCACAATTGCATGTTCATTTCTTGCCTTGATCGTTTCCGCACGGCTCGTCAGTTGTGACGCCTCTTCCACTCGTCCGATCTTACCAAGCATGCTGGCATAATTTTTTAATACTGTCGCTACATCCGGATGCTCGGGGCCGAGCGATTTTTCAAAAATATTGAGCGAGCGCTGATACAACGGCTCGGCCTTCGCATAATCGTTTTGGGCGTAGTAGAGTTCCGCCAGGTTATTGAGGCTCAGCGCTACATCCGGATGCTCTGGGCCGAGCGACTTTTCCCGTATATTGAGCGAACGCTGAAAGAACGGCTCGGCCTTCGCGTAGTCGCCCTGAGTCTGGTAGAGCCCCGCCAGGTTATTGAGGCTATGCGCTACATCCGGATGCTCGGGGCCAAGCGACTTTTCCCACATATTGAGCGAGCGCTGAAACAATGGCTCGGCCTTCGCGCAGTCGCCTTGGGCTAGGTAGAGCCCCGCCAAATTATTGAGGCTATGCGATACATTCGGATGCTCTGGGCCGAGCGACTTTTCCCGAATATTGAGTGAGCGCTGATACAACGGCTCGGCCTCCGCGTAGTCGCCGTGGGTGCAGTAGAGTCCCGCCAGGTTATTGAGGCTCAGCGCTACATCCGGATGCTCGGGGCCGAGCGACTTTACCCGGATATTGAGCGAGCGCTGATATAACGGCTCGGCCTTCGCGTAGTCGCCTTGGGTGTAGTAAAGTTCCGCCAGGTTATTGAGGCTCCGCGCTACATCCGGATGCTCGGGGCCGAGCGACTTTTCCCGTATATTGAGCGAGCGCTGATACAACGGCTCGGCCTCCGCGTAGTCGCCGTGTGTGCAGTAGAGTCCCGCTAGGTTACTGAGGCTCCGCGCTACATCCGGATGTTCGGGGCCGAGCGACTTTTCCCATATATTGAGCGAGCGCTGATACAACGGCTCGGCCTTCGCGTAGTCGCCTTGGGTGTGGAAGAGCCCCGCCAGGTTGTTGAGGCTCTGCGCTACACTTGGATGCACGGGGCCGAGCGACTTTTCCCTGATATTGAGCGAGCGCTGATACAATGGCTCGGCCTTCGCGTAGTCGCCTTGGGTGCGGAAGAGCTCCGCCAGGTTATTGAGGCTATGCGATACATCCGGATGCTCGGGGCCGAGCGACTTTTCTAAAATATTGAGCGAGCGCTGAAACAATGGCTCGGCCTTCGCGTAGTCGCCTTGGGTGTAGTAAAGTTCCGCCAGGTTATTGAGGCTCAGCGCTACACTCGGATGCTCGGGGCCGAGCGACTTTTCTAAAATATTGAGCGAGCGCTGAAACAATTGCTCGGCCTTCGCGTAGTCGCCTTGGTCGCGACCGAGCAGCGCGAGGTTGTTGAGGCTCTGCGCTACACTCGGATGCTCGGGGCCAAGCGATTTTTCCCGCATATTGAGCGAGCGCTGATACAACGGCTCGGCCTTCGCGTAATCGCCTTGAATGTAGTAGAGCAACGCCAGGTTATTGAGGCTCTGCGCTACATCCAGATGCTCGGGGTCGAGAGACTTTTCCCGTAAGGCGAGCGCTTTCTCTAAAAACGGCAACGCTTTTTGATAACGCCCCAATGCGCTGGAAATGTTACCTGCCATGTTGAGATAGTCGGTATTCTCGGGCTGAATCCGCGCGGCTTCCAGATAGTGCTGATAGGCTATTGCGTAATCGATGCGGTTGTAGGCCAGCTCGCCCAATTGAAACGCCGCTTCCGCAACTTGCTGCTTACCGCTTCGTATGACGTTACCGAAAATTGTCTCCGCGACGGTAGCATCGCCTTTCTGTAATGCTTGCTTTGCTTGCATTAGTTGATCGGCTGGTACGTCGCCCTTGTATTTCTCCAGCGCTTTGTCGGCTCCGGCGAACGTGCGGTTGGTTTCTGCGAGGGATTGCTCTGGATTTTCCCGCTTGGCCTCGGCAGCAGCCAGCTGCTTTTCCAGCAAAGTGATCTTGACCTTATGCGTACCGTTGTTTTGTGCAAGTTCCGCGCGAACCTCCGCACGTATTTCCTGTTCGCGCCGCCTCAAACTGGCTTCGTGTTGTTCCAGCGTGATGCCGAAGTTGAACGTGTTGTTTGAGCCGGTATTGACAACCCCACCGGGAGCGGCCGTAAAATTGCCGCCGACAGCGATTCCGCCCTGCGACGCGGTGACTATCTGTGCGGCCTTGGTCGGGCGGCATTCAGGCGCTCCGCTACCTGATTTTGGCACAACGCCAGCCTTTTCTACCGCATCGATCACGCGGCCTGCATCGAAATCGAACCGCGATTCGCTGATCTCCAGGGCGTTCCTGTCCGCGAGCGCGGCAATATCGTTCGGTAGTTGATCGGCCTTGGGGACGCTTGCGCCTTCGATGAGGGCAGGGATAACCAGCTTCTTCTGGTTCAGTGCTTCGCGAATCTCGGCTTTGACGAAATCCTTTGGATCATCGAGTCTGCGCATGCCTTCGGCCGTCTTAACATTAAGCCACTCCTTGCCGATGACGGCGATCAAGACACTGCTTTGGGAGATTCGCTCTTCGATGACTTTCGCAAATTCTGCGCCAGGGGCAATGGTATTGAAATCGCGGAACACCTGTTCCGTGCCGAAGTGCGCCGCCAAACGATCATACAGCCGCCCCGCCGCCGCCGCGCTGTCGTCCCGCCGATAACTAATGAAAATGCCAGACATTTGCCTCCAAGCGTTGAGGTGGTTTGCGGATTGTAAGTATAAACACCCATCCTAGAGCCACAGACTGGCGCTTTTGAGCAAAACCGTACTATCAAGCCCAGTCTATTCGTACGTTAGTTTAGCGCAACTTTTGGTCCATTTGGACTTCAACCCCTACCTCATTTAAATGGCGTCCTTGCTGTCAGATAGATAGTCTTAATCGCAACAGCCGAACAGATTGCACAGTTGTTCTGCGTGCGCTGCCACCTCCGAAATATTTCTATGCACTTGGCCAATACCTCGGGCTAATGTTTCGTACGACTCACCTTCTTCAACCTGATTAGCCAGTGAGCCAGTGAGCACCGGCAAAGCCGATACTCGATGGCAAAATATAGCGTAATGCCTCAGCAGGTCTTCTCTTTTGGCGTGCAATTGTCGCGCGGTGGTCTCCAGTTGTTCAACGACGTTGTGATCTGTAATATTTAATGCGGCCATGATGATTGCTCTCGTCAAGTGGATCGTTGTGGTTCGGCCCTGGTCAGTGTTAGTGCACTGGCTGGGGCCATCTTTTCAGTGGTACTTTCAAACTGCTAGCGCGGTGAATAGCCGGCCAGGTCGAACGCTTTTTGCAACTTGATCATTGCATTTTTAATCAGGTGTGCTTCGTCGTCGTCTACCGCACACGCACGAAATTCCGAAAAACCGGCGCGCTTAAGAAATTGCGCGCCGGCCAGGGCTTCAGCATCTGTCAATCCTACGTCAAGTTGGTGAACAGCTATAGTCGAGTAATTGTTGGCGGCTTTATCGTTCATTTGGCGTCTCCGGTTGTATTCCTATATGTAAGAAAGATATTGAACAATAGAAAGCTATTCCCGCTAATGCTAGCGGAAATAGCCTACTTGTATTGCCATCAAAAAAAGCCATCCCTGGTGCCAGCAAAGCCACACCGTTGAAGAAACTTAACAGCCCTACGATGAGCATCAGTTTTGGCTTATCAAGTGACGCTATAAATTTTTTCATGGCTTTACTCTCTTTGCTAATTCGATTGTTTAGAACGGTATATCGTCGTCAAACTCGTTGGCGTTTTCGTTTGCAGGCGCGCCGGCCTGCTGTGGCGCAGCCGCCGTACTTTGTTGTGAGCTTTTAGCGCCTGCTGTCGAATCCTCATTCCGGCTGTCCAGCATTTGCATCTCGCTAGCAACAATTTCAGTGGTGTAGCGATCAATGCTGTTTTTATCCTGCCATTTGCGCGTCCGCAGACTGCCTTCTACGTAAATCTTTGAACCTTTATGCAGGTACTCGCCAGCGACTTCTGCCAGCCGGTTAAAAAAAACCAGACGATGCCATTCAGTACGCTCTTGCTGCTGGCCGCTCTGTTTGTCTTTCCATGTTTCAGAGGTCGCAATAGAAATATTCGTAACCGCGCCACCACTGGGCATAAATTTGGTTTCCGGGTCTTGACCGCAGTTACCGATAAGAATCACTTTATTAACGCCGCGTGCCATGTTAATTCTCCTAGTGTTGGTTCTGGTCATCAAGCGAAAATATTTCGCGTAATGCTGTATACAAGATTATATACATTACGGCCGGCGCGTCAACCATATTGTAAACATTTTTTTCTTGTGATTTGTATCGGCGCTTTCACCACCAGTTTTATTTTACTTATTTACTATAGGAGGTCGCGACCCGACCGGGCTCGTTCAACAATAGGATAAGTCGCGGCAAGCGCGACTTATTCTTATTCGTTATGTTACTGCGCGAAAGAGCCATACCGTTGCAACCGCGCCAGCAACCATTGGTATTCCCGCTTCTACGATTAGCCACCGCATGCTCTGGCTGGCCACCATTAAGGTGTACCAATTTTCGAAACTTTTTAAAGATTCAGGAACTCGACTGTTCGTGACAACCTTTTCAGTTTTTTCGAGTGTGGTTCGCAGCGACGTAAAGTTGGCTTCAAATTCAGACGGTTTACCAGGGTCATTGCTTAGTAGTAGCTCACCACTTGACATTTTTTGTTCGATGTTAGCTACAAGCCTTTCTACAGCTTCCATGTCTTTAGTTTGTTCGAGCCACCAATGATTCAAAGAGGACTGCCTTGGATCATCTGGGCCATCACCGAAGTCACCACCACTGAATCGCGTTACAGTTTGAAACCTGACTCGCACGCCCGTGAGCCTAACACGCCAATAAGCGAACGTATCCCATACATGCCAACTAAAATGAAACAGTTGATATAGAACAAATATTAGTAGGGCTCCGTAAAATAACTCAGTAGTAAGGTTCTCGAACTTCAATCCAAGTATGGTAGAACTTGCTGAAAGTTTTAAGTTTCCCTGCAATAATATAAACGCTATTGCACATCCAGTTAGCAGATTTCGTCTGACCTTCTCGGCTGAGGGAGAAAATTCTGCTGGATATGGTTCACCCAAGTATTTTCGTATGGCTTTTGCGCTTTCTTTTGGTTTACCCATAATCTCTCACTGAAACATAACGCCGCGATAACCTGCGATTTTTTCGTTAGTTGTTTTGCGCATAAAATTGGGCGTAGCCCATGCGCAAAACGACTAACGGTAAAATTGTCCGGTTCGTTGCCTTGTATAGAGTTACTCACGAAGTATTCTCGTAATCTCTGCAAGCAAGAAATCTAGTTCGTTCGAAAAATTGATTTGCGTAGCATTTGGCACGGACTCGCTTTTCCTAATTTGTGAGTGCAAATAGTAATCAGAAATATTTCTGGAGCTCTTTTCTAGATTCTGCATTGCCTGTTTAAAAGACTTACCTGCGGCGTAATTATTGGCAACTTCAGCAAAACTGGAGTGGCCAAAGATTGGTGGTATATGATCTAGGATAGACCTGGTGAGCATTGCAATCGAAAGATAGCACTCACCAGCAAAGCAAATGTTAAGTTCCTCACACAACCGTGCTAATTTAGTCAAGTCGTAATTTTGATTAGAAATTTTCTTAATTTCGCTAATTCGGGTTGGATCTACGTATGCTTTCGAAGTTGTGTTCAGTTCAATATCCTTTCCGCCTGATTGAATGGCCTCGTTCTGTGACGTAAATGCAAATGACAGTTTAGCGATTTCCAATTTTTGAGGAAGACGCCCTAGCCAACGCAATCTCTCCTCGACCCTGAGCCGAAAGATCGCCCAATCTGCCGAGTTGTCGGAGTATTGACCTCCCATGCTCAAGTTGGAGTTACTTTGTGAGGCCCATTCCGCAGATACTCCTGAATCGGGAAATCTATTGGTTAACCAATGCGATACTTCAGACACCCATAGATTGAAGTCACAATGAGTCTGCTTTGCTTCATGTTGATCAAGCAAACGTTGCCCTGACGCAACTAATTTATCAAGCCCTTCTAATGACATACGGTATAATCTCTGGAAACTCTAACGCCGCGATAACTGGCAATGAACCTTTGGTTCTGAGTGTAGTTTTGATACTCTGCGAACTGAGTTGTTTTTCCAGCCCGAATAGCCGTAACGTGCTTGGAATACACTCTCGATATGTTTGAGTGTTTCAATTAGTTGCACTGCGCTTTGTTCGCATTCTTCAAGATTAAATGCCTGAGCACCATGAACCAATTTGTTGCGCTTTTTAACGGCTTGAGGTATATGCTGCCAGTGATTATTGCCAAGAATTTCTGGCAAGGCTTGTTCTTCTGGATCAAAGCAGGACCAAACATCTGATATTTTGCTAAAGCCGTCAAATTTCTTGATCAGCGTACTGGCCGATTTTGAAGTAAAACCAGCCGAAATAATTAGTTCTTTGAGTGTTCTGCGAAAAACTTTTTCTATGGTAAAGACAGAAGTAACCAGCGCTTCGGCGTGATGGCCGTTGCGCACAAGTTTCTCTAGCCTTCGAATAGCAACGGTATGCCCAAGTCTAACCGAATACATGTTTTGCCCCTATGCGACGCAACTCCGAGTAAAAGTGCTTGAAGTTCACGAATTGTTCCAGTGCAATTAGTCGCCTAAACCTGACAATCCGAATATAAGCAATGACCAAGCGAAAACTATTGCAATGCTACCATGGAGCCAATCCATTACACTGTGCAGCCCGTTCCAGTTATCAGGGGTGAAGTACCAACGTTCTTCAATGAACCCAAAATACAAGAATACGTCTAGAATGCTAAATGAAGACCACTCACCGGTTTTTAGCCAAAAGTATATTTGAATCGCGAGTATCGCCACACCGACTAATATCCCAGCAAGGTAAAGTACCGTTTCAAGTGCCTTATCGTTTACCATGAAATCTCCAGTGACGCATAACGCCTAGATAAGGTGCATTTTGTTCTGGCGTTTGTTTTATGCATATAATTGGCGAAGCCCTTGCATAGAACAAATGCCAGAACAAAATGTCCGCTTCATTTCCTTGTTAGAAGGCGAGGCGGCTCAAGACTAAGTATACTGAATAAAGAGCAATAAAAGCTTGAAATAGCGCGATAAGTCCTTGAATCTGCGCACATTTTGTGAACATACGAGATGCCACAACGAAATCTCCGGATTTTGCTTTCTCGAACTTTCTTCTCACAAAATATCGGATTGGTGGAAAAATAGCTTTTTCAGCCTCTGATAGGAAAGCGTCTATGTTGAAGTCAGCGGTTGCGGGAAACTCGCTTGCCAGCTCTTTCCCGATGTTCCCACCTGCACAACCCGCTGCTATAAAGGTTGCTAGGAATTTTTCAATGACCCCTAGAAGTGCAATAATAAAAAAAGATGCTACACATTGCCGAACTACTTCGACAGGTAAATGTTCAGAAATAGACTCAATATTACCCAGCATAAAGGCAACTGACCCTCCAAAGCCAAGCATCAACCAGCTAGCGAACGAATCAATCATTGCGGAGCTCTTTTCGGAGGCCCGGTTCAGTAGAGCACTAGCCAATAGTTTTTCGTGGATATTTTCTACATCTTGCATGCTGAATTCTCAGTTTGCCTTCTAACGCCGCGATAACTGGCGATTTTACCGTTAGCCGTTTTGCGCATAAAATCGGACGCAGCCCATGCGCAAAACGGCTAACGGTAAAATTGTCCGGTTCATTGCCTTGTTAGGGGTGGGACTGCCTTTTTAAGCATCTCTGACTGCTTTTCCATAGTATCAAGGAACTCAGGAGTCCCTTTTTCGATACTACGAAAATAGCTAACTACTCTGAACCATTGAACTATGCTCACTCTGGAGGCAAGTTTTCTCGCAGCTTTTTCGAAATCATGCATAGCAAGGTTAACCAAGTCGTCTTGGTTATTCACTAGTTGGATATATCGTTTGGGGTCAGTTGTAGCGATATTCGCCAGACCTGCATGATTAAACGCGATGTTTGCACGCCTTACAGAATTGTCAAGTCTGGTCGCAAAAGAAGGATCAACTTGAGCTAGCATTTTAACAGCCTCCGATGAGCTACTTTTGTTCTTAAAAAGATCGTTGTTTAGATTTTTCGCTAATATTTCTCGCCAAGGCTCGAAATTTTCGATAGCCACGCCATCTTTGCGAAAATATTCAGTGCTTCGATCATAATCTTTCATTTGCTTCCACGCTCGTAAAAGATAGAAAATTGATTCGTTGTAGATCAATGAGCTAGTTTTTCGAGCTGATACGTATTCTGAAAGAGATTTTAGCCCCCAACCGGCTAGTACCCCAGAAACTACTATAATTGGTTCGATGATTCGTACCCCCTAACAGCGTTTCAATGTTAAATTGACGCGAAAGATCACGTCAAAATGAAATAAATCCCCGGTGAATGCTTGCTGTCTGTTTTGGGTCGACAGCGTCTACTCAGACTGCACCAAAAAGGCTAGGTTTTGGTGCGTCACCAAGCTCCTATCACTTCGGCGCGTTCTTCCTCGCCTACCAAATCCATATAGATGGCCGTTGTTTCAAGGTACTTGTGGCCGAGTAGCTTTTGAATTAATCGCGGGTTGCGCGTTTTTTGCGCCATTCTAACGCCGAAGGCATGGCGCAAGCCCTTGGGCGTGGCGTGGTCGCCTTCAATGTCGGCCAGTGCCATAACGGCCTTGATATGCTTCCAGCCCATGACGCGACTCATCGGCCAGAGTAGAGCCGTGCGGCCAGTCTTCTGGCGTTGCCGTTTTTGGATGGTATGCACCAGCTTCATAGCGTCAAGGTAATCATCTGGCACAGGCACGGCGCGATATATCGTCTTGCTGCGCTGTTTGAGGGTACGAAACCGCACGACTTTGGCCGATAGGTCGATATGCTCTACAGTGAGCGCGAGGGCTTCCGAAATTCTGCACCCTGTATAGGTCAAGGTCATGCAAAACGTTCGCACGGCGGCACTGTCCAGCTCGCTAGCGGCTTTTAAAAACCGCTCTTGCTCATCTTGGGTTAGATATTTGCGTTTTCCGTCCGAAGTTAACAGTTCACTAGTCATCTGTTAACTTTCGCACGAGATATCCAGCAAAAGCAAGGCTTATAAATCAGTTATTTGCCGTAATGGGGTAGACAAACAGCACCTGAAAGTTAACACTTTGATAACGAAGTGTTCACTGGTTATAAGTTTCGCGTGAGACGCTCACTAATAGCACATAGAAACACCGAATTCACAATCCACATACTTATATAGGGCAAGAGCGCTTAGACCATGGACGAAGATCTATTCTTTGCAATGATTGGAGCCATAGTGGTCGGTCTTCTAGGTATGTGGGTTTTTGGCTGGATCGCTGGTATTGTTGGTCTGGTTATCGGCTTTATCTTGGGAGCAAATTTCCGAGATTGGCTAGAACGCCAAGATTAATTGCGCTGAATCTAAGAAATGAACGATATAGGGATCTTCATTATATACATGTCCGCAGGATGGATAGCATTCGCAGCTTTTGTACTTATTACTGTTCTCTATATAGTTCGATGGATTGTCAGACAATCACGCCCCAATTGGGTTGAGGTTATAATTGCTTTAGTTGCCAGCTTCGGGATTTATGGTGCCGCAAAGACTGTCGCTGTATTCTTCTTGGTCGACGACAGAACATTAGAATTCTCTAAATTAAGCGAAGATAATGTTGCAGCGATTGGGTCGATTACTACTTTCGTATTTGTGCTAGTAACCGGTCTTTCACTTGCAGCATTTTTTATGGGATTTGAAATACGTACACCCTCACGTAAAAGAAAAGATAAAGCAGATCCAGTTAAAAGGGTAGATACGGGTTAGATAAGGGAAGGTTGAAACCGAACACTTTACTAGCAAAGTGTTAACTCAACACAAGCATAAGAAATATAGCAAAATAAAATTGGGAGTGACGGCGGGACTTGAACCCGCGACCTCCTTGCCGATATGATACTGGTGTCTAGGCAATATCAATTCTCGAAAACAAGGTGCTCTATCCCGCTGAGCTACGCCACTTTCGAGCAGGATACACATGAAAATCTATTTTTGCAAAAGTAATTTTTGAAAAAGTTTAGCAAATACAAAGGCTTATGTTGACAGCCAACATCTATCAATAATTCAGTTAAACTTAAACAACTGTTTTGAAAAGAATTTTTAACTCAATGTTGAGTGCTGGGCTGCCTGATAATATTTCAAAAGTTATTCATGTGTCTTAACTCCCGCCTGCTTTTTCAGATGGTCATGTTAACCAACACTTAAAATATTGCAGTTAAAGCCACGGCCTGGAAAGGCCGCAGCTTTAACTGATACGGCTAGTTGTAAAGGCTTCGCTCGGCAAGCTTGGCGGCTGTCCAGTTTGCCGTATTTAGCCCGCCCTGGTTAAGCTGTCGTTGCCACGCCATATTCTGACGAGAAAACACAAAGCCGTTTTTGCGCATAAATTTGCACGTTTCAGAATTAGTTTTATCGTCAAACTCGGTGCGCACTCTGTTATCGCTGGTATCGACAATCAGCGCATAACCTTCGAACTCTTCTCTGCTATCAACAAAACATTCACGCG
>RCMY010006417.1_pt1 | contig 11031 bp, 11 predicted proteins | sample 2041341 | NCBI WGS metagenome assembly RCMY01 (sample SAMN09708234, study PRJNA481090) | Marine sediment metagenome, whole genome shotgun sequencing project.
GCATAATCAGCCAGTGATTTATAACAGCCGCAATAATTTTCTTCTGCCGCTGTTCTGGCTTCGCCCAAATTCCCACCAAAATTGTTCAACAATTCACCGCCAAAATCTGGGTGCTCTTCGATGAAGCAAGCGATTTCATGCGCAGCTTCAATCCCTTCATATTCACCCAATGAATAACCATCAAATCCTTTATAGTCATGACTCTAATGGTTTTCATAAATTAAGCTAAAATGTGCCTTACTCAATAGGGCACCTCTAAAAATTCAATTTCCGGCAATGACGACCTCAATTAATCAGATAGTTACAGATAATTTTCTTGTAAAACAGGTGATTTCTAGAGGTGCCCAATAGAAGAAATTGCAACTACTATCGTTAAACTCGCAGGTCTGAAGAGGGCGAGCTAAACTGTTAGCACGTTAACCATCAGAATTTCCCCTTGGCTCTGTTGCAAAAAATAATATTGCACAAGGTTAAGTCTTTTGATTTATAAATGTTATTGTAAACATGGGCTGTGTGTTTTCTGCATATTCATGAGTGACATAATTATTCCTTTCTTTACGGTTGTTATTCTTCACCTTTCTTAATTTTAAGCTGATCCAGTGCTTGATGTAGGTCATCAAGTGTCGATCCCATTACCAGGCCAGCACAACTATGATAGAGCCATAATTCACAAGCAATTGGTTGATGCAAATCATCTCGTGCAAAAGTCTTAAATTCCCGCCAAGCTAACACCGGCTGATCATCCTTAAAGCTGTCAACACATAACCACATATTACTGTCGAGAATCACTTCCAGGCCACGATGTAGCGATAAGGTTATACGTAAAGGCCTACCTAACCGTAACATGGCAAGTCGTCCCCTGTTATAACAGGCTGCCTCAACTTTCTTGGGAAAAATGCGCATAGGGTTGGTTAGTATATCCATATCCGTTATATCATTTCTTTACATATCTAACTCTTAGTTTTGATATCAGTATTGGTCTGATTATCAAGCTTTCCTTCCTGGAAGACGCGGCTGGCTAAAATATCATCAGACTCAAGTGTCATAAGATCTTTCTTTGTCAGTGATCTCTTGGCTCCGGAAAATAACCGATTGGCCTGCCGAAGTCGTGCTCTATCCAAGGCATTACGCACCGAGCGGGCATTAGCAAAATGTTCCAGTTTCATTCGTAATCGAACGTATTCACCAAATGCTTCTTCACCGGCTGGACTGAACCGGTAATGTTGTTCCGCCAGCATCAATTTTGCAATGGCTAATAACTCATCCGGAGAATAATCTGGGAAATCAATATGGTGCGCAATGCGTGAACGCATGCCGGGATTGCTATGAAAGAATTTGTCCATTCTATCTTTATAACCGGCTAAAATTACGACCAGATCATCGCGATTGTTCTCCATGATTTGCAGCAATATTTCTATGGATTCAGCACCGTAATCACGCTCATTTTCTGGTTTATAAAGATAATAAGCTTCATCGATGAATAAGACACCACCCATTGCTTTTTTTATGACTTCTTTGGTTTTTGGCGCGGTGTGGCCAATATACTGGCCAACCAGATCATCGCGGGTTACGGAAACAAGGTGGCCTTCGCGCACATAGCCCAAGCGGTGCAGAATTTCAGACATACGTAATGCAACAGTTGTTTTTCCGGTGCCAGGATTGCCTGTAAAACACATATGTAAACTAGGTGCGCCGGCAGATAAACCTAGTTGTTTGCGAACACGATCAACCAATAATAATGCGGCTGTTTCATGAATACGCGTTTTAACAGGTTTTAAGCCAATTAGCTCACGATCCAGTTTGTCCAGAACCTCATGGATCTTGGATTTGCGGAATTCTGCAGCCAGATCAACTGATATCTTATCAGGTGAAGTTTGGTCCTTAGTTTGTCTCGGCATATTTACCCCGTGTAGGATACTATGATTCTTATTAAGCAAGCCTTAGAGGCTTACCTAATAAATATTGATTTAATCCTCTCTCTTCAAGATGAAGAGAGAGCTTTGAGGTTAGTAACGCTCGCCTTCCGCTTTGTCAGTTGCATAAGAATGAATCGTATAACTAACTTGTCGTCCTGCTCCTTCCTGTCGATCCAGCCTAAAGCCTGGTTCTTTCTTAGGTCGATTGACAATATAAGACATCATTGGACTTTCAACTCCGCGTGTCGAATTAAACGCGGTTACCCGAACATAATGGTTTGGAAATGTTTTGCGACAGTTATTAATTTCCAGCAGGATTCCGGCAGGGTCCTTTAAATCAAACATCGGATTGCCAAACATTTCCCAATACGTATTACGCGGATGGGGATCATCGGTATATTCTATCCCGATCGCCCAACCATTATTTAACGCATATTTAAGTTGTGCTGAAATTTGCTTATCGGTCAATGGGGGCAGGAAAGAGAATTGCCCTTGTGTAAGCAAGCCGCCTGGATTGGTCATCATAATTATTTTCTCCTATATGTGATTAGGAACTGGCAGTTGTTGAAGGTACAAAGTCTGCCGTATCAGTAGACTCGTAGTTGAATGAAATGTCTTTCCAAGTATCCAGCGCTTCTTTAAGCGGCGTGCACCATCTGGCTGCATCGGCCAGAATTTTTGGACCTTCTTTTACATAGTCACGACCTTCGTTACGTGCCAATACCATGGTTTCGAGCGCAACACGATTAGCGACTGCACCGGCCTGAATGCCTGAAGGATGACCAATCGTACCGCCACCAAATTGCAATATTACATCTTCGCCAAGGTAATCAAGGAGTTGATGCATTTGCCCGGCATGGATTCCGCCCGAAGCAACCGGCATACATTTATTCAACGATGCCCAATCTTGTTCGAAGAATATTCCGGTTTCCAGATTTTGCTCGGAATGTGTATCGCGTAAGGTATCGTAAAATCCCTTGATCATGAGTGGATCGCCTTCAAGCTTACCAACGACCGTTCCGGCATGAATATGATCTACACCTGCCATACGCATCCATTTGCAAATTACACGGAAATTCATGCCGTGGTTTTTCTGTCTTGAATAGGTTGAGTTACCAGCACGATGAAGATGCAAAATCATGTCATTCTTACGTGCCCATAATGCCATTGATTGTATTGCAGTGTAGCCGACCACTAAATCAATCATGACGATAATGGAGCCAAGGGATTTTGCAAATTCCGCACGCTCGTACATGCCTTCCATTGTCCCGGCGGTGACATTCAAATAGTGTCCTTTAACTTCACCAGTCGCAGCAGATGCCTTATTTACAGCTTCCATGCAGTATAGAAAACGATCACGCCAGTGCATAAACGGCTGAGAATTAATATTTTCATCATCTTTCATGAAGTCTAAGCCGCCTTTGAGACCTTCATACACCACTCGACCATAGTTGCGGCCTGAAAGACCCAATTTTGGTTTAGTTGTGGCCCCTAGCAGCGGGCGACCAAATTTGTCTAACCGTTCCCGTTCTACCACGATACCGGTTGCGGGTCCTTGAAAGGTTTTGAGGTAGGCAACTGGCATGCGCATGTCTTCCAGGCGTAGCGCTTTAACCGCCTTGAAGCCGAACACATTACCGATAATAGATGCGGTCAGATTCGCAATTGACCCTTCTTCAAACAAATCCAGATCATAGGCAATATAGGCAAAATATTGTGCTTCATTCTTGGTACCAGGACCAGTGTTGGGGACAAGTTCAGAACGATAAGCTTTAGCACGATACAGTTCACATGCAGTCAATCGGTCAGTCCATACCACAGTCCAAGTCGCTGTAGAGGATTCACCTGCGATCGCTGCTGCTGCCTCCTCGTGGTCTACACCTGGTTGCGGAGTAATCCGGAACAATGCAATAACATCAGTATCTTTAGGCACATAATCAGGTTCCCAGTAGCCCATTTGCTTATACGGCAGGACGCCAGCTTTGTAACGTGCTTTACCTTCTTTTAGTGTTTCAGAAGCCATATTAATCTCCAATTAATTAAAAATTCTCACCCACTCAGTCAACTTTTAAAAAATTTTAACCTTGGCAATATAAATTCAAAAAAGTATTTCAAAGTAGGTTGCATCTATCTTGCGATATATTTATTATAAATAATAATAAATGTTTTCTACTATAATGATAGATAAAAACTATAGGTAATAGGAGCTACTAATGCGTCATAGTACTTTGCGTCAATTAGAAGTATTTGAGTCGATTGCCCGACTTGGAAGTTTTACACGTGCTGCGGAGGAATTGTGTTTAGCTCAACCCACAGTGTCTATACAAATTAAGAAATTGACCGGTGAGGTTGGTTTGCCACTATTCGAGCAAATTGGGAAAAAAATTTATCTTACCGATGCTGGACGCAAGCTATATCAAACTTGCTTGGATATCTTTGAACACTTTGCACATTTTGAAACGACCATAGCAGATATGAAGGGATTAAAAACGGGCAAACTACAACTTGCGGTGGTGACTGCTGCTAAATATTTTGCGCCGCGATTACTTGGTATGTTCTGTCGACAGTATCCTGGCGTTGATGTATCGCTTAAAGTAACCAATCGTGAACGCTTATTGGAAAGATTAATAAACAATCAGGATGATCTTTATATTCTGGGTCAGCCACCAAAGGAAATTGATACGGTGGCTCAAGCTTTTCTGGAGAATCCACTAGTTGTTCTGGCGCCTATTGACCATCCACTTGCCAACAAAAAAAAGATAACACTAAAGCGTATCGCTGAAGAACCATTTTTATCGCGTGAACTTGGTTCCGGCACACGTATCGCTATTGAACGTGTTTTTTCTGGGCAGGGGTTGAAGCTAAAAACTCGGATAGAACTGGGTAGTAATGAGGCAATTAAACAGGCGGTTATCGGTGGGCTTGGGATATCAATCCTTTCACGCCATACACTGGCACTCGATGCACCTATGGGACAATTGGCTGTGCTCGATGTACAAGATTTTCCCATTAATCGCCAATGGTATTATGCCTATCTATCCGGGAAAAAAATATCTGTTGTAGCTGAGGCATTCCTGAGTTATTTAAAGCAGGCGCCGGAGCATTTAACCGATTTATCCTGTCATCACGCTGAGGCGGGACATTGTCCATTGATGCATGAAAACAAGTCTTGATAGTTGAGCCGGTAAGATTCTTTTTTTCAACTTAAGAAACCCATCATCAACTATAAACGCATCTATGTTGGTTATGGATTTGTCGCCAAACTGATCACACCACCAGTCCAACCTTCCAACGGTACTATTGTCACTGCCTGAATATTGCGCCATGTATATACTGCACCAGTCCCGAAAGGAAGGAATTGATGCAATAGACTTACCCAACTTCCGTTGAAGTTCGGTATCACCTTCGACTTGTTTGATGAAAGCTATTGCGTTTTTCTTTTTGGAAAATGTTCTTGTGATAGCCGGCAAATCAGCCGATCTAATTTGAACTTGGTAATTGCCACTTTTGAGTTTACGAATTGAAGCCATTTTTTACCCCACAAATCCATCGCACTGTGATGATAGTGTGATGGTTGGTTGATGGAACAATTCGCCAAAACGAACAAACAACCGTAAGGTTTCTTAAAATCTACAATATTATCAGTCTCTTACAGGATATTAGAAACTGAGGAAATTGGTTGCGGGGGCTCGCAATCCACTTGTCCTGCTTTTTTCTGCAACCGGACTGACAGAACAAAAGCTGGCGACATAACTCATTGTAATCAATAATACTTTTGCCTTAATTTTGTAGTCAGTCATTTTCAGATGGTGTGAAAAATGACAAGCTATAAAGAAGACTTTAACGGGAACAAGCCCCTATCCCCGTTTTCAATCCGCTTCACCAAAGAGGAGCGGCAACAATTAGAATATATGGCCCAAGGGATGTCTTTGGGTGAGTATATACGCTCATGCATATTTGAAGAAAACATTTCAATTCGAAGAACCAAGGGGCGCTTTCCCGTCAAGGATGAGCAAGCTCTTTCAAAGCTTCTGGGGATGTTAGGACGATCCCGTATCCCCAATAACATTAATCAGTTAGCAAAAGCGGCCAATTCTGGTTCTCTGCCTGTTAACCCTGACACAGAAAAACAACTCCATGAAGCATCTCGTTCGGTCTTCTGGATACGGCGTCAATTAATACAGGCGCTCGGTTTGAAAGCTCAGTAAAATGATTTTGAAAGCATCACAGCGGAGCGGCTCAAGGCAGCTGGCTACTCATTTGCTCAAGACAGAAGAAAATGAGCATGTAGACATACATGAAATTCGTGGGTTTATGAGTAGCGATCTTGATGGCGCTCTCCACGAAGCCTATGCCATGAGCCGTGGTACACGGTGTAGCAAATTCTTATTTTCAGTGAGCCTCAATCCCCCTGAAACTGAATATGTGCCAGCCGCTATATTTGAAAACACTCTGGATCGTATAGAAAATAAATTGGGGCTTGAAGATCAGCCTCGCATAGTTGTTTTCCACGAAAAGGAAGGCAGGCGGCATGCTCATTGCGTATGGTCACGCATCAATACCGATGAAATGAAGGCCGTTCATTTATCCCACTATAAAAATAAGCTGATGGATATTTCTAAGCAGCTTTATTTGGAAAATAACTGGGATATGCCCAAAGGGTTTATCGATAAAAATCAGAGGAATCCCCTTAATGTTACGATGGCAGAATGGCAGCAAGCCCAGCACACTAACCAAAATCCCAAAGCCATTAAAGCAGCATTACAAGATAGCTGGTCTATCTCCGATAGTCGCAATGCATTCGACCATGCTTTGCAGGACAAAGGTTATTATCTAGCGAGAGGTGATAAACGCGGCTATGTAGCGCTTGATCTCCATGGAGAAATCTATTCGTTGTCACGCCAGATGGGGGTCAAGAAATCCGAACTTTCTAAAAAACTTGGCAAGGCTGAATTGCTGCCATCTGTAGCGGAAACCAAACACACAATATCAACCAAATTGACCAAACAGTTCAAAAGTTACAGTGATGAGCTGACTTTCAATCACAATCAAGAAATAAAGCCGCTCGTCGATGACCGGCAAGTAATAACTCAGCGTCACCGAGAAGCCCGGAAAAATCAAAAACTCACCCACGATAAGCGCTGGCAGGCAGAAGAGCTGGAACGCTCAATCAGATTACGAAAAGGTTTTAAAGGTATTTGGGACAGATTAACTGGGTCACATCAGAAAATCCGCACCAAAAACGAGAAAGAAACGCAAGAATGCCAGTTACGCGACAGAAATGAAAAAGAAACCTTGATATCAAATCAGCTTGCTGAGCGAAGTAAACTGCAAACTCAATTCAAGCAATTACGCCAGAAACAAACTGTTGAACGCTCTGACATGTTTAAGGGCATGGACAAGCAATATAAAAACTTGGATCACCAGAATGACATCCGAAAACTTTGGGAACAAGAAAAAAACAGAATGCGACAAACCATCAAAAATAACAAATCGAATGACCATGAACCTGAAATATGAGCTGCATTAAAATAAGATGAAAAAATTATTCTTCAAAAATAAAAAACACATTCCTTTGTTCCTTGTTCCCAAGGTACGCAAGCGCCATGTGCTTCGCATTTATAAAGACCAGGAAACAGCCTGGAAGTTATTTGCCGAAGGTGCGCTCAGAAATAAAGTTTTCCATGACGACGTAATGGGGCGGGGAAAGAAATGTCTGGCTTGTAACCGGCATTTCAATAATGACAAGGCGGCTATTTCTTCCAGAATAGAAAAGCACCATCAATGTTATTTGCGGCCATGTATAGGAGATACCCTACCCGAGGATTCAAGTGATATTTATAGACCGGTTAATAATGGTGAATTTCCACATGTACCAGACTGCCGCCAATGCAAAGCAGATAACCCCGAATATTATGAAGGCTGCATCAAGAAAATCTTCCCTGTTCACAGGCAATGTCACGAGCACATTCATAAAGTGGAAAAACACCTTTTTGCCAAGCTTGGCAAAAAATTACTGTCTGATTTTCGAACAGCCACATCAGGATACAAAAATAACTAATTTTCACAAAAACTAATAAAATAAACCAAATTTCATAGATTGTAACTGTTTTTCATGATATTGTTATTTTAGTAAAAGAGAAACCACAAAAGGTTATTGTTTTTCATGACAAGCAAAGAAAATAATCAGTTTTCAGGGGAAGTAAGTGTTTTTCAGGAAAGGCGCTTACCAGAAAAGGCAACCCCAGCCGGATATGCAGCTTTAATCGGTGCCTATGACCTCAGCGTGCCTTTGCCCCGAAAACTGTCGGCCATTGGTACACGCCATAAAGTTTATGAAGAAAATGATTGGCATATTTATACGCCGCGTCATATGCCAAGTACATCACTTGAAGGCCATCTAGTTTTTGCCCTGAAATACGAAGGTTTAGACCTGATTGTTTTAAAACGACTCTTTGAAGCGGTCACGCCAAAAGAGATTGAAAATATTGTCAAAGCAAAGCCTACAAGTAACTATGCGCGTCGTATCTGGTTTTTGTATGAATGGTTGCTAGAAAAAAAATTAAAATTGCCAGATGCTAAAACTGGCACTTATGCAGATATTGTCGATGCCACACAACAATGGGCCGCTACAGACACCACATCCACAAGGCATAGAGTACGCAATAATTTACCAGGTACACGGAATTTTTGCCCGTTGGTCTTCCGTACACGCTCAATTGAACAGTATGTCGCCAAAAATCTGGCCGAACGTGCAAATGAAGTTGTTGGCAAACTTTCCGCCGATATCCTAGCCCGTACAGCTGCTTTTCTTCTGCTAAAAGACTCTAAATCGAGCTATGCGATTGAAGGAGAAACGCCTCCACAAAATCGTATTCAGAGGTGGGGGCGTGCCATTGGTGAAGCCGGGAAACAACCTCTTGATCTGGATGAGCTACTTCGTCTCCAGCGTATTGTTATTGGTGATAGCCGATTCATTACACTGGGCCTCAGAGATGAAGGCGGTTTTGTAGGCGAGCACGAACAAGACAGCCGTTTACCTTTACCAGAGCATATCAGTGCCCGACCTGAAGACCTGGTCAGCCTTGTTCAGGGCGTGCTTGATTTTGATCATCAATTTGCAGGTGAGATGGATGCTGTTCTAGCAGCGACAATTCTCGCCTTCGGCTTTGTCTATATCCATCCCTTTGAAGACGGAAATGGACGACTGCACCGCTATTTGTTTCATCATGTTCTAGCGCAGCGTAGCTTTAACCCCGCTGGTGTCATATTTCCTGTATCAGCGAGTATCCTAGAACGCATTGACGATTATCGGCATGTTCTAGAAAGTTATTCAAAACGGTTGCTCCCTCTTATTGAATGGAGACCCACAGAAAAAATGAACGTACTTGTTTTGAATGATACGAGTGATTTTTATCGCTATTTCGATGCTACGCCGCATGTGGAATTTTTATATGCGTGCGTTGAAAAGACAATCGAGATTGATTTGCCCCAGGAAGCTAATTTTCTTAAATGCTACGATATTTTCAAAACACGCGTGGAATCTTTTATAGAAATGCCTGATTCTACGGTTGACCTGCTATTTAATTTCCTGAAACAAAATAACGGGCATTTATCTAAACGGGCGAAAGAAAAGGAGTTCGCGGCGCTTGAAGTTAAGGAAGTTAAATATATAGAAGAAATCTATGCTGAAGTATTTCAAGGTGCATCGGAGAACTAATAATGAGTTGATTTTAATGTAAATTATTGCGCTTATGCGCTAACTTCCAAAAGCAATTACGTGCAAAGCACGCATTCTTCACACAAAATATACGACCGAATGGTCGCACTATAAATCTGCCGACTTTAGAGCGGCATTGTTCAACGCGCCGCCGAAAACTGCAAGATTTCGGCGGCGCGATTTTTCATCACCCCAAAATATAAAACGCTGCCAGCCTCAGCGATTAAATTCCTTAATGGTTCCAAAAAATGTGAATTTCCTCGTATCCTGTTTCTATGGTGAACACATCACCGTTCAATTCCATATCACGCCCCATTCTTTCATAGTCAATATAGTAAGAAAGGTTTTCAGGAATCTGTGTGGTTTCTTCTTTGAGTTCCTGCGCATAATCAGCCAGTGATTTATAACAGCCGCAATAATTTTCTTCTGCCGCTTTTCTGGCATCATCCAAATCTCCACCAAAATTATTTAATAACTCACCGCCAAATCCTGGGTGCTCTTCGATGAAGCAGGCGATTTCATGCGCGGCTTCAATCCCTTCATATTCACCCAATGAATAACCATCAAATCCTTCATAGTCATGAATGGCGTATTCTTCCGCTAACCCTTCGGGGCTACTTGCCATCATTTTGTTAATTTGCTCCTGGATGTCGTCCAGATCATCGGTAGCGTTGATCCACACACCATGAAGTTTTCCATTATTGTATGCGGCCAAATCTGCAACATAAATTCTGATATCGGTGTTCATAGTCTTTCTCCTTAATTCGGTGTTGAGGTTTTGAGCGAAGCGTTTTGCCTCGCGCATAACCTCTGCCGACTAGGGCGACTAAGGCGGTGGTGAAAAAGTCCAGAAAAATTGCGGAGGGTCTATTCAGCGTAGCGCCAAATGGAAACCGTCATTTTTCTTTACTTTTGAGGGGGCAAGACCCCCTTCATCTTTTTTGTTACAAGTGCAACTTCTGGTGCAGCAAATCCTTATCTTTAGTAATGCAACACTGGCAGGCTGGCTTTTGCAGCCAGTCATCAAAGTAACCAGCATTAACCGCCTTTCCGTAAAGAAAGACGCACTGATCCCAACCTTTTATAAATCCGAAAAACCCTCAATCCACATGTCCCATCATTCCATCAACATCAGTTAGAAGACCGGCTATAGCATCATCAGACTGCTCCAGAATAAATTGCTTAAGAAACCTTTCGATCCGCATATTCAGATGAAAGGGCGGTATAGCCACACCGTCTTGTTTCTCGAAGTAAGCTTTGGCTTTGTTTTTATCCACCGTGTTTTTTAGCGCGTCGAAGCGGCCAAAGTTGTTTAGGTTCCTCTCGTTAACATTGTCAGCCATTAACGCACTAAGCAGATTATTATCTAAGCCTAGGGCGTTCACTACCGCGCTG
>RCMY010005257.1_pt1 | contig 11030 bp, 9 predicted proteins | sample 2041341 | NCBI WGS metagenome assembly RCMY01 (sample SAMN09708234, study PRJNA481090) | Marine sediment metagenome, whole genome shotgun sequencing project.
TCTTTAATCAGTGCTTCCTTTATTCAAAAAACCGCCGCCGGAGTCCCGCATCCATTGTGCGTGGTAAAAACCACTTTTTCCCACCGAAGCCGCTGGGTTGAAGAAGCTTTTCTTCTGCCCACAATAATCCGTCAAACTGGCTTCAGACATAAATAATACACTTTTTGCCCAGTTAGCTTGACACCCCCATTGCCTTGGGGCATAAGTGGGAAAAAGTGGTAATTAATGGTAATAAAGTGGTAAAAGAAGTGCCAAAACTCTTCACAAAAAGCCTTTCCCGCAGCCTCGACCCCAAGGGTCGCCTTATGCTGCCGCCGGAATACAGGGACGGGCTTTGTGCTGAAGGGGCCACGGGCGCTTTCTGGCTTACCGCTTACTATGGCCGCCTTGTGGCCTATCTGCCTGAAAATTGGGAAAAAATCACTGAACAGTTGAGCAGTATTCCCATGCCATCTCCCCGCCTTTCGCACTTTAAAACCAAGGTCATGGGTCTCGCGCAGGAAATGCTGCCCGACGCCCAGGGCCGGGTGCGCATTCCGCAATCCCTCATGCGTGAAGCAGGCCTTCAGAAGGACGTCATGCTGGTGGGTATGCTCAGTAAGTTTGAAATTTGGGATCAGACCCGCTTTGACGCCCTGACGCTTGAAGACGTCTCTGACGAGCTTGCAGCCAGTGGTGTGACAATCAGCCTCTAGGTTTATCATGATGCAGACCATGCACGAAAATGCGGAACAGGAACGTCATGTTCCTGTCCTGCCTGTGGAAACGCTGGCCGCGCTCGACCCGCGCGCCGGGGGGCGCTATCTTGACGGCACCCTGGGAATGGGCGGGCATGCCAGCGCCGTGCTGTCGTCAGCTTCTGACATAGAATTGTGCGGCCTTGACCGCGATGAAGACGCCCTGAATTTTGCAAGGCATCGCCTGGCCCCCTTTGGCCCGCGGGCGCATTTGTTCCACTGCCGGTACAGCGACTTTGCCGACGCTCTTGGCGAACTGGGCTGGAGCAAGGTGGACGGAGCCCTTCTGGACATCGGCGTTTCTTCATTTCAATTGGACGAAGCCGGGCGCGGATTCAGTTTTTATGGCGATGGGCCGCTGGATATGCGTATGGATCAGAGTTCGGGGCAGCCTTCGGCCTGGCATTGGGTAAATCGCGAAAGCTTCGACAGGCTCAAGGACTGCATCGCCACCCTTGGCGAAGAGCCGCAGGCGGGGCGCATCGCCCGCACCATTGTGGACGCCAGGCAAAAAGACCCCATAGACACCACAGCACAGTTGGCAGCCCTTGTGGAAAGGGCCTATCCCGCAGCCTGGCGGGCCAAGGCCCGCCGTCATCCGGCCACGCGCACGTTTCAGGCTTTGCGCATGGCCGTCAATGACGAGCTTGGCGAACTGCAACGCTTTCTGGACCAAATTCTGGCCTATTTGCCTATTGGCGGGCGTCTGGCCGTTATTACCTTTCACTCGCTTGAAGACCGCATGGTCAAGCAGGCCATGCGTCATTGGGCTGAAGGCTGCCGCTGTGCGAGGCATATCCCGCGCTGTGTGTGCGGCCACCAGCCTGAAGTGCGCATTCTGCATAAAAAACCTGTGCAGGCCGGGCCGGACGAACTGGCCGTCAATCCCCGCGCCAGCAGCGCCAAGCTGCGGGCAGTGGAAAAAATAGCCGAGGCGTCAGGCTCGTGAAGCGGAACCTCTCGGCAAAACCTGCAGGCGGCAGAGGGTGGCTACTGTTTCTTGTACTCGGTCTGCTGGCCTGTATGGTCATGGGTCTTGTGCTCGTCTGGAGCAACATTGAGCGCATGGACACCACCTATTTTATCAATATAGCGCAGAATACCATGCGTGAACGCCGCGCACTGCGCGCCAAGCTTGAAGTTGAACGGGAACGCCTGCTTTCGCCCTATGAGCTGCGCCGCAGGGCAGAAGAATTTTCCATGCGCGAACCCAAGCCCGGCCAGATTCGCCGTATGGAAGCGCGCTAGCCTCCTCGGTCGGATCCGATCCCGCAACCGGAAAGTCCGTCAGGACAGCCCGAACCACACCATTGTGATAACCCGAAAGTATTTGGGATAAGCCATGTTCAAATTCTCTTCCCGCAAGGGCAACAGGCACACGGATGCCCCAAGAGCAGAAAAAACAGCTCGTCCCGTCAACCGCGCACGGGCCAATGTTTCTGAGGGGAAGGCGCGTTTTGCCTGGGCGGAAAAGGTAGATTGGGGCCGCGTCCGCATCAGGCTCGTCGTGGTCATTTTTTGCCTGCTGTGGACTGGCCTGTGGGGCCGTGCCTGGTATCTTCAGATGATTGAAGGGCCACGTCTGGCCGAACGCGCGCGTCGGCAGCACATGGCCTCTGAACTGGTTACCGGACGCCGTGGCATGATCCTCGACCGCAACGGCCAGGTTCTTGCCCGCAGCATTGAAGCGCGTTCCGTGTATGCGCGTCCGCAGGAAATTGAAGACTTTCAGGCCATGGCCAATACCCTTGGCCCCATTCTGGGTATTGAACCCAAAAAGTTGTATGACGAACTGTCGCAGACCAAACGCCGCTTTGTCTGGATAAAGCGCAAGGTGGACGATTTCACCGCCGAGGCGGTGCACAAGACCAATCTTGCAGGCATTGGCCTGTCAAAAGAGTATGACCGCGTGTACCCCTTCAAGCACATGGCCGGGCAGGTGCTTGGCTTTGTCGGCCTGGACGACAAGGGACTTGAAGGCATTGAGCGCTCTATGGAGTCCCGCCTGGGGTGCATCCCCACCAGACAGATCGTGCAGCGTGACGCCATGGGCCGTCGTTTTTACCTGCATGAAGAAGGGCAGAGCGAACCACGCGGCGAAGACCTTACCCTGACCATTGACGTGCAGATGCAGTTCATCGTGGAAGAAGCCGTGGCCCGCGCCGTTCGTGAATACGATGCGCGCTGGGGCGGAGCCATCGTGGTGGACGTGCCCTCCGGCGAAATAATGGCCTGGGCGCAGTATCCATTCTTTAATCCCAACACCTACAAGGACGCGAGTCCGCTTGTCTACCGCAACCGCATGGCGGCTGACGCGCTGGAGCCTGGCTCCACGTTCAAGCCCTTTGTCATGGCCACAGCCATCCAGGAAAAAAAGATCAGTGCCAGTACGGCCATTGATTGCGAAAGCGGCAGGTGGGAAACAAAGAATTTCACCATCCGCGACACTTCGCGGCAGGGCGTGCTGCCCGCCAGCAAGGTGCTGCGCTATTCGTCAAACATCGGTATGGCGAAAATCGGTCTCATGATCGGCGTGCCCACCTTTCACAAATATTTGCAGGCGCTCGGCTTTGGTCAGCGCACCAGCGTGCCTGTGTCCGACAGTCGGGGCATTTTGCGCATCCCGCGTGACTGGAGTGAAGTGGACATCATGTCCACATCCTTTGGGCAGAGTATTTCGGTCACGGGCCTGCAAATGGCTCAGGCCTATCTTACCCTGCTGAATAATGGCTTGTACAAGCAGCTGACGCTTACCCGCGACGAAAATAATGTGGAAGAAACGCACCAGCGGGTCTTTTCGCAATCCACGGCGCGCGAAGTCATGCACATGATGCGCGATGTGGTGGAAGAAAACGACGGCACAGGCAAGCGCGCCCGCATTGAAGGCGTCGAGGTGGGGGGCAAGACCGGCACGGCGCAGAAGGCCGACCATCGCGCCGGAACCTACGGCAGCAAGCGTCTGGCCTCCTTTGTGGGCTTCTTTCCTGCAGACAAGCCCAAATACCTTATCCTTGTCATGGTGGACGAACCCACGCGCAACCAGTACGGCGGCGTGGTGGCGGCCCCTGTGTTCAAGGAAATAGCCAGCCGCACCCTGACCTTCACGGGCCTGGGGAACGATTCCAAGGTCGCTGCGACCGAGGAAAGTCCCGCAGCCACGCCTGTTTCTGGACGCAGGCGCGGGCTCAAGCTGGCCAGTCTCGACATTCCCTATGTGGCCGACGCCTTCAAGAAAGAAGATGCGCCTGCCCAGGATCAGGGCATGCGCCTGCCTGGCCATCTGGCCAAGGCGGGCAGCAGGGTGCCCGATGTTATGGGCAAGTCCGTGCGCAACGCTGTGGAACTGTTTGCCAGGGCGGGGGTAGTGCCCGAACTCAAGGGAACGGGCAGCCGCGTCGTCAAGCAGACGCCAGCCCCTGGTTCGGTCTGGCCCGAAGAAGAAAACAAGGTTGAATACATCCTGTGGCTTTCGGAACGGTAGTAAGCCAGTTACAATGAATTTTCGGCGGGTATGGCATTGTACGCGCAGTTGTGGAGCTGATTGGTCGCCTGCCCGCTGAAACTTTGGCCGATAAATAAATAGAATTCGGCAACTCAATGAGGTTAGTTATGAATCGGGAATTTGCGGCCCTTTTGGATGAGTGCGGGCGCGGCGGCATTGAAGTGCGCGCTGATTCACGTCAGGTCGGTTCTGGCGATATCTTTGTGGCCGTGCCCGGTGTCAAGGAAGACGGGGCCCGTTTTATTCCTGCCGCTGTGGAAGCGGGAGCCGGGGTTATCGTTTGCGCGGCCCGAAGCGAAGAGGCCGCAGCGGCGGTCAGCGCCGGCCGCAGGGTCATTTATCACGCTGATCCGCGTGAAGCCCTCTGGCGTCTGGCGCAAGCCCGCTGGCATACTGATACCTTGCCCATCCGCATTGTTGGTGTTACAGGCACCAACGGAAAAACCACCTGCACCTATCTGCTGGAACGTCTTTTTGCCCAGGCCGGGCATAAGCTCGGCGTGATGGGCACGGTGAGCTATCGCTGGCCGGGGCACAATGAGGCCGCCCCCCTGACCACTCCTGACGTTTTGAGCGTACACGCCATGCTGGCGGCCATGGCCAGGGACGGCGTGGATGTGGCGGTTATGGAAGTGTCCTCGCATGCCATCGATCAGCAGCGCGTGTGCGGCGTGCCTTTTTCCGGCGCGGCGTTCACCAACCTGACCCAGGATCACCTTGACTATCATCAGGGGATGGAAAGCTATTTTCAGGCCAAGGCCCGTCTTTTTCTTGAACTGCCCCGCGCCGACAAGGCCATGGCCGTGAACGCCGACGATGCCTGGGGCCGACGCCTGCTGGAACTCTGCCCCACGGCCCTTTCCTTCGGGCTGCAAAAAGGAGCGCCCAACAGGCGGCACCTGTGGGGTGAACTGCTGTCTTCCACGACAGAAGGCTGTCATTTGCGTATGAGTCTTGAGGATATGCGCTGGGATCTGCGTTCTCCCCTGGTAGGCGCGTTCAATGCTTCCAATCTGCTTGCCGTTCAGGCTGTGGCGCTGGAAATGGGTATTGACCCCGACGCCTTCAAGGCTCTGGAAAGTTTTACCGGAGTGAGCGGGAGGCTGGAAAGGGTGGACAACCCCCAGGGCCTCAGCGTCTTTGTGGACTATGCCCATACCCCCGATGCGCTTGAGAACGTGCTCAAGGCTTTGCGCGAAGCAGGGTTCAAGCGCATTGTCACCGTCTTTGGCTGCGGCGGAAACCGCGACCGCACCAAGCGCCCCATAATGGGTGAGGCTGTGGCCCGCTGGTCGGACGTGGCCGTGCTGACCTCGGACAATCCCCGCTTTGAAGACCCGGAGGCCATCCTCAAGGATGTGCTGCCCGGCCTCGCCACAGCCAAGGAAGTGGTGGTCGAGGTGGATCGTCGCGCTGCTACCTCCAAGGCCCTTTCGATGCTCGGCAAAGATGACGCTCTGCTTATTGCCGGCAAGGGGCATGAGGATTATCAAATCATCCAGGGCGTAAAGCACCACTACAGCGACCAGGAGGTGGTGCGGGAGATACTCCGGTGCGCCTGACACTGAATGAAATGGCGTCCTGCCTGGGCTTGCCCCAATTTTCAGGGCCCGAGGAGCATACAGTCCTGACTTCTGTCGCCACTGACAGCAGGGCGGTTGTGCCGGGTTCCCTCTTTGTATGTGTTTCCGGCAGCCGGGTGGACGGACACGATTTCGCCGCCAGGGCGGTAGAGCAGGGGGCCGGAGCCATGTTGGCCTCGCGTCCTTTGCCCCATATAGCCGTGCCTGTTTTTGTCGTGCCCGACACTGTCAGGGCGCTGGGCAGTCTGGCCGCGCTGTGGCGCGACCGCACCAAGGCCCGCGTTGTGGGCGTGACCGGCTCTGCGGGCAAGACAACCGTCAAGGAAACCCTGGCCAGGGTACTGTCCCTGGCGGGCAAAACTGCGCGCAACGCCCTGAACAACAATAATCAGATCGGCATGCCCAGGGCCGTCCTGAATACAGACGGCGATGAAGATTTCTGGGTTATGGAAGCAGGCATCAGCCAACCCGGCGACATGGACGATCTGGGCGCGGTGCTGCGGCCCGACCTTGCGCTCGTTCTCAATGCGGGCGCGGCACATACCGAGGGCCTTGGCGAAAAAGGCGTGGCCTGGCACAAGGCCCGGCTGCTCAGTTATCTTGCCGAGGGCGGCAAGGGGCTGGTCAGCGCGGACTATCCCGATTTGGTGAGCGAGGCGCGCGCCACCGGCGCTGACATCCGCTTTTTCAGCGCCGCCGGGCAGGACGCCGCGTTTCGCGCATCCTATCTGGGGGCCGCCCCAATCTCGGCTGGCGAGGGCGCGGGCGTGGACGCATCGCGGGGCAGGTACCGCCTCTGGCTTGACGGCACGGAACTTGACGTCACCGCTCCCTTCAGAGGGGAGTATGGAGCCGAAAATGTGGCGGCCGTGGCTGCTGCCGCGCATATGCTTGGCGTTGACGCCAGCACCATCGCGCAGGGATTGGCCGACGCACGGATGCCGGCGCAACGGTTCAATCAGGTTCAGGCCGGATCATGGCTGCTCATAGACGATACCTACAACGCCAATCCCCTTTCCATGCGGCGCATGCTGGAAGCCGCCGCAGAGCAGGCCGGATCCCGACCCTTTGTGGCCGTGCTGGGCGCCATGCTGGAATTGGGCGGGCAGGCAGCGGCGGAACATGAGGAGCTGGGCAGACATCTGGCACGATTGAAGCCCGCTGCCGTTATCTGGAAAGGCTCCTGCGCGGAGGACGTTCGCAGGGGGCTCGACATGGCTGGCTATGCTGGCGTCTGGCAGCCCGTGGCGGATGCCGATGATTTTGCAAAAGTGTGGCGCGATTTGCAGAGCCACGGACTTGAGGCCAGTGCCAGTGCTTGCGGTGGCGTGGCCTTGTTCAAAGGCTCCCGCAGCAACAAGCTTGAGACGCTTGTGTCCGTTCTGACCAACGGACGCGAGATATAGTGTTTTTCAGGCGGCGTAAGCGGTTCGCCAGCCCGGCATTGGGGGCGGATCGCCACAGGGGACGTCCCTGCCGCTGACAGCAACGGTCGTAGTGTGGCCAAACGAACGGATTCACGTGCATGTTTTATAATTTCCTTTCCCCCCTCGCCTCCGAATGGACATTTTTCAATGTCTTTCGTTACATCACCTTCCGTTCTATGGCCGCGCTCATGACGGCACTGCTTGTTTCCATCATTCTTGGCCCACGGTTTATCGGCTGGCTTCGCCGCCTGAAATGCGGCCAGTATATTCATGAAGATGTCGCCGCTCACGCCTGCAAGGCGGGAACGCCCACCATGGGCGGCCTGCTCATGCTGTTCAGTCTTTCCGTGAGCCTGCTCTTGTGGTCTGATCTGACAAATATTTACATCTGGCAGGCGTTCTTTGTGTTCATCGGTTTTGGGGCCGTGGGATTTTGGGACGATATGACCAAACTGCGCCACCACAAAAACCGGGGCATTTCCGGCAAGGCCAAAATGGCCGGACAACTGGCCGTTGCCTGCGTGGCCATGCTGCTGCTTTTTGTGAATCCCGACTACAGCAGCAAACTCACCATTCCTTTTTTCAAGGAAGTGACCTTTGACCTTGGCTGGTTTTACCTGCCTTTCGGCGTTTTTGTCATGGTGGCAGCCTCAAATGCCGTCAATCTTACCGACGGACTTGACGGCCTTGCCATCGGGCCCGCCATTGTCGCCTGTATCGTCTTTTCCATCTTTATCTACATTACAGGCAACGCCCGTTTTGCGAGCTATCTGCTGGTTCCCTACATGCCCGGCGTTGGTGAAGTGACCATTTTTTGTGCCGCGCTTGTGGGATCCGGGCTGGGTTTTCTCTGGTTTAACGCCTATCCCGCCCAGGTGTTCATGGGGGATGTGGGTTCGCTCTCCATCGGCGGCGTGCTCGGCTATCTGGCGCTGCTGTGCAAGCAGGAACTGGTACTCGCCGTTGTGGGCGGCCTTTTTGTGGCCGAGACCCTTTCAGTCATTGTGCAGGTCGGGTATTTTCGCTGGACAGGCGGCAAGCGCTTTTTTCGCATGGCGCCCTTGCACCATCACTTTGAACTCAAGGGCGTTCCTGAATCCAAGATCATTATCCGCTTCTGGATCACATCAATACTTTTGGGCCTCATGGCGCTCTCAGTCCTGAAGCTGCGTTGAGGAGAACTGCTATGGCATTGGAAAAAATGCGCGGTAGACGCATCAGCGTTGGTGAAACGGCCGTGGTGATTGGCGCGGGGCGTTCCGGCCTTGCGGCTGCGCGGCTTTTGAACCGTGAGGGCGCGCGCGTGCGCCTTCTGGACAGCAATGCCCAGGCTTTTTCCGGTCGTGAAGACCTGGCCAGCGAACTGGGGCAGCTTGGCATTGTTGTGGAACTGGGGCCGCACAGTGCGGCGCAGTTTGAAAACGCCGCCTTTGTGGTGCCGAGCCCCGGCATGCCCGTGGCCCGCCTTGATGGGCTGGTGGACGTGGAACACACGGAAATTCTGGCTGAAATGGAACTGGCCTGGCGCTATCTGGACAATGAACCCGTTCTGGCCATAACCGGCACCAGCGGCAAGACGACCACAGCCTCGCTGGCGGCGGCCATGCTGCATGAGCAGGGATATTCCGTTTTTCTTGGCGGCAACATAGGCACGCCTTTGTCCGAATACATACTGTCGGGCCGCAGGGCTGACGTTCTGGTGCTGGAGATTTCGAGCTTCCAGTTGCAGACCTGCACCACGTTTTGCCCGCGAGTGGGCATCTTGCTCAATATTACGCCCAACCACCTGGATTATCATAAAGATATGGAAGAATACACGGAAGCCAAGTTCCGTCTGTTCCGCTGCCAGGATGAGGGCGATCTGGCCGTTCTTGGCGAAAGCCTGAAGGATCAGGCCGCCCGGCACAAGCTCAAGGCCCGTCAGGTGTACGTGACGGCTACGGAGCGTTTTGCCGGGAGCAGCCTCATGGGTCTGCACAACCGTATCAATGAAGAGGCCGCCTGGCAGGCATGCCGTTTCTTCGGCGTCAGCGAGGAAAACGCGGCGCGGGCCGTGGCCCGCTTTGCGCCGCTGCCGCACCGTCTTGAACGTGTGCGTGAACTCAACGGCGTTCTTTATGTCAATGATTCCAAATGCACGACAGTTTCTTCTATGAAGGTGGCCCTTGAAGCATTTGACCGCCCGGTACGCCTCTTGTGTGGCGGCAAATTCAAGGGTGGCGATCTGGCCGGACTGGCGGATCTCATAAAAGTGCGCGTTGCCGAGATAGCATTGTTCGGCGCCAGTCGGGAATATTTTGAAAAAGCCTGGCAGGGCATTGTGCCCATGACCTGGCATGCGACGCTTGAGCCAGCCATAAAGCACCTTGCCGCAGCGGCACAGGCGGGCGATGTGGTTCTTATGGCTCCGGCAACCTCAAGCTTTGACCTTTACGCCAACTATGAAGAGCGCGGCAAGGATTTCAAGCGGATAGTGGGCAGGTTGGCATGAAAAACGTCTTTAGAGCCAAGGCAAAGCCCGGCAAGGCGCACAGCGCCATGGCCAGAGCAACGGAAAGCGGCCCCTTTGCGCCCTTTGACTGGTGGCTGTTCACCATTATGCTTATCATTCTGGCCATTGGGCTTGTCATGGTGCTTTCGGCCAGCGGCATTGTGGCGGAGCAGGTAAACGGCGACAAGTATTTTTTCTTCAAGCGCCAGGTGCTTTTTGCGCTGTTGGGCGGCATTCTTTTGTGGGGCGCAGCCCTGCTGCCACGCGACTGGCTCTATAAAATGCAGTATCCGGCGCTCTTTTTTGCCCTGCTGCTTCTGCTGCTGACGCTTTCGCCGCTGGCGCCCTCGATCAACGGCGCAAAACGCTGGATTCGCCTGGGGCCGGTGGGCATTCAGCCGATGGAACTCGTCAAGGTGGCTCTGGTTCTGTATCTCGCGTATTTCATGAGTGCCAAGCAGGACATCATCAAGACCTTCAGTCGCGGCGTCATTCCGCCTTTCGCGGTGACGGCGCTTTTCTGTTTTCTTTTGCTGTTGCAGCCGGACTTCGGCAGCGCCGTCGTTTTGGCCAGTATCCTGTTCTTCATGTGCGTGGCCGGGGGAACCAGGTTTGTCTATCTTTTTTTCTCCATAGCCCTGGCCTGCGGGGGCGCAATGGCCCTGGCCATTTCGTCTCCCTACCGACTCCGCCGTCTGCTGGCCTTTCTTGATCCTTTTGAGGATGCCCACAATACGGGCTACCAGCTCGTGCAGTCCTTGCTGGCCATTGGTTCGGGCAGCTTTTTTGGCGTGGGCGTCGGCGCGAGCAAGCAGAAGATGTTCTATCTGCCTGAAGCGCACAACGACTTCATTATGGCTGTTCTGGCTGAAGAAATGGGTTTTGTGGGCATGAGCGTGGTCATGATACTCTTTGGCCTTTTGTTCTGGCGCTGCTACAAAATCATACAGGGGCAGCGCAACCTGCGTGACCGCTTCACCGCCTTTGGCATTACCACCATTCTCGCCATGGGCGCGGTCATGAACCTCGCCGTGGTCATGGGGGTGGCGCCGCCCAAGGGCGTGCCCATGCCGCTCATGAGTTACGGCGGCAGTAACCTGATGGCTACCATGCTCTGCGTGGGTCTGCTTTTGAACTTTTCACGGACGGCGGACACATGGACCTCAACATCCTCCTGACCACGGGCGGCACTGGCGGTCATATCTTTCCGGCTCTGGCCGTGGCTGAAGAAGTGCGCCGGCGGCATCCTCAGGCCAGGCTGCTTTTTGTGGGTTCCCTGTACGGGCCGGA
>RCMY010005258.1_pt1 | contig 11028 bp, 10 predicted proteins | sample 2041341 | NCBI WGS metagenome assembly RCMY01 (sample SAMN09708234, study PRJNA481090) | Marine sediment metagenome, whole genome shotgun sequencing project.
CAACGTCAGCGACTGACCGGACACAGTCATGAACTTGGCGAGAATCCGTTCAACTGGTGAACGAGAACTCACCAAGTTGGGACCGAACCTCGAAAAATGGAAGAGGCCCACCGAAGTGGGCCCCCTTCATTGACCATTGCTGGCCAGGCATTACGTGGAGCGGACGACCAGATTCGAACTGGCGACCCCAACCTTGGCAAGGTTGTGCTCTACCAACTGAGCTACGTCCGCAACGGTTGGCCAGGGTAGCGATTCCGATCCGGAATCCACCAGCGCTTTTTCTTCCGTTGATCGCCGGCCACCCAGTGACCGTGCCCCTCAGCTACTTGCGGGCCGCCGTGGCTCAGGAGCCGTGAGCCGATCCCATTCGTCGCCGTCATCATCATCGATCAGGACCTCGTCAGGTCGCGTTGTTGTCGACGCAGCCGGCCTCGACGCCCCCGACCCAGCAGAAGCACCAGGTGTAGTCCCTGCAGCAGCGGTTCCGCCGGCGCCTGGACGGGCAGCGGTCGTCTGGCGTCGAGTCTGCGCCACTCGAACTCGACGACTGGGGCTGGTCTTGACGAAGAACCAGATCGTGAGAGCCGCCAACAGACCGGCAACGACAAGTAGGGCAATGATGATCAAGCGAATCTGGTCGTCACTGACCGACGTGCTGAGCTGAGCGAAGACGAACACGACATGCAACGTAGCGGGATCAGCGCTGGTGTTGGGGACAACTGAACGTGGTGCGTCCGCCAATGGTGCGACGATCGAGCGGAGCGCCGTCCTTCGGGCACGTCGAACCGCGCTGCCGCGCCGGCTGGAGCTGGCCGGTGTGTGACCCGCCGTCCCGCATGAAGTCGTCGAGCACAGACGCAAGATGGCGCCGGAATCGACGCTTACCGTTGCCATCGAGCGAGCCTGCTGTTCTGGCCGGATCGATCCCGGCACGCCACAGCACCTCGTCAGCAATCAGGTTCCCGATTCCCGCCACCCTCGTTTGGTCGAGCATCCTGGCCTTGAGCGCCACGTCACCCACGAAGACTCGCTGATCGAGCTCACGCCCGGTGATCGAGAACACATCAGGGCCAAGCGCATCTTCATCCGGGTCCAACACAACACCACCAAGACGCCTCGGATCGCGCAGTCGAAGCGCTCCCCCATCAGCGAAGTGCAGAACGAAACGATCCCATGCTGAATCGTTCCGATCACTCGAGTACTCGAGCGTGTCGATCGGTGCATCGCCGTCGATGATGATCCGCCCCGTCATCCCGAAACGGAGCCCGAGCGTGCCATCGTCATGATCGAGGAGCAACAACTTGCCTCGGCGACGTGCGGTACTGAAGCTCGCACCGGTGAGCACTGCGACCAACGCTTCCGGTGTCGTGCCTTCTTTGCAGAACCATTCGTCGTTGGCCTCGACCGCGGCCACCTCTCGACCAAGCGCCTGCTCAGAGGCTTGGCGATAGATCTCGATCTCGACACCCTCCGGCACGCTCAGAGCTCCATGAAATCAGGGACGGCCGGCTTTGAACTGATCGCTGACGAAGTCGTCGACCATGGGCCCGAGCTGATCGAACTCGATCAAGAAGCCGTCGTGGCCATGGTCGGAAACAATCTCACCGAAGGTCACCGATACGTCGCTGTTGGCGACCAATAGATCGCGTAACTCGTGCTGCTGACGGGGCGTGTAGAGAATGTCACTGTCGATCGAAACGATGAGTGTCGGGCAGTTGACCCGAGCCAAGGCAGCGGCCACGCCGCCACGGCCACGACCAAGATCGTGCAAATCCATTGCCTTGTTCAACACCAGGTATGAGTTGGCATCGAATCTCCGGGTGAGCTTCATTCCGTGATGGTCGAGATAGCTCTCGACCTGGAAACGGTTCCAGAGTCCGATCTGATCGAAGCGATCCGCCTCAGCCCGGCCGAACCGAGCCTCGAGCGATGCATCGGCACGGTAGTGGAGCTGAGCTATCCGCCGGGCAAGTGCGAAGCCCTCATGCGGGCCTTCGCCATCAGCGGCGTCGTAGTAGTCGCCGCCGTTCCACTTCGAGTCGTTGACGATCGCAAGCCGGCCAGTGGCACTCCAGCCAATCTGCATCGCGCTCGCCGACGCCGAACTGGCGATCACGGCCAGCGATGCCACTCGATCGGGGAACATGGTTGACCACTCGAGTGCCTGCATGCCGCCCATCGAACCGCCAACAACAGTGAGCCAGCGGGCGATACCGAGATGATCGGCCAACATCGCCTGCGACCGCACGATGTCGCGAATCGTGACCACCGGGAAGCGGGCGCCGTACGGTTTGCCATCATCGGGGTGCGGCGACATCGGTCCCGTGCTGCCGCCACAACCGCCGAGCACGTTGGCACAGACCACGAAGTATCGATCGGTATCGAGCGGCTTGCCCGGCCCGATCATGTCATCCCACCAACCAGCGCTTCGCTGGCCGGGGCCTGAGGGACCGGCAGCGTGCGCATCGCCGGTCAGCGCATGGCAGACCAACACCGCGTTCGAACCCGAGGCATCGAGAGTGCCCCAGCTCTCATACGCAATATCGACTCGATCGAGGCGTCCGCCACCTTCGAGAGCGAAGCAGCGATCCTCGCAAACAGTGATGATCCGACGCCACGCGGGAGGGTCGATTCCCGCTCGCCATCCGCCCGTCGCTGGCGGCGGTGCGCCGGCGGCCGCAGGGCGGCGCAACGGGTAGTCAGGGTCGAACATCGGCCAAGGCTATCCAATTCACCCGCCCGACCCCGAGTGGAAACCCAAGCTCACTCAGGCTCGACGGCGCCGCCACCACTCCATCAGCTCCGGGTCGCTGTCGTATGCCTCGTGCATCAAGACAGCAATCTGGTCGACGGCTGTTGGACCCTCACCAACGAGCGCTGCCGCTTCGTCCCATTGCCGCCGGCCTTTTGGAAGCGGGATATCGAGCACGTCCGCCGCCCGCAACTTGATCGCATCCGCCGACAGCGCCGAGCCGAAGCCACGTCGAGCCGCCCAGGCCGAAACCGTCGGAGCGAGCAACACGGCGGCGATGTGGTCGAGATCATCGGCCTCAGCAGCAATCGAGAGCAGAGGGGTGATCGGGATGATCGATCCGTCGCGGTCGACGAACGGTTCCAGGATCCGGGCTTGCGTCGGCAAGAGCACCTTCGGCGAACGTTGCCGCTCGAACCACGGGCGAACCTTGACTGGCACGGCTGATACATCGACAACGGGCCGATGCCACAACGACTTTGCGAACCTGGTCGGGACCACTCCCCACAGAACCTCCAAAGGCTCGACCGACCCGACCGTGGCCAACCGGCATCGGCCGTCGCCAGGCTCACCTTCGACACACGCCTCGGCCATCCCGTAGTACTCGTCCCGGAACCCGGCCGTCGCGTGACACATCGACCCGAGCACATCACCGGTGGTCGGCAGCCCTGGGTCGGGCACTCCCATTTCGCTCGCCGCTACGTCGGTCCATGTCGAGGCGTCAACATCGGCCAAGCGGGCAAGGATCGGGGCGAAGACTCGCACGCTCGCGTCGAACAGCTTCTTGCCGCTGATCCAGAGGTCTTCGAGCGGCAGCTCATGTGCCAACCACTCCCGAAGTGGCGCAGCGTCTCGCCCGGCCAACATCGACTGCGGCAGCACCATCACCAGTCGGCCAGAGTCGGGGTCGACTCGGTGAGCGGCGTTGAGTAAGTGCATCGCTGCGAGGTTGGCGTACGGGCCGAGCTCGCTTCGGTGCTGTTCCCGGAACGCTGCGGCGGCGGGGGGCAGCTCGGCTGACGAACGAGATTTCGTGGCCCGCAGCGGTGACGCGAACGGCGGGTTGCCCAGCACCAACTCGGCCACGGGCCAATCGCCCGGCCACACTCCGAATGCATCGCCGATCTCGACCAGTGGGTCGACCACGGACAGGCCATGAGTAGCCGCCCATATCTGCACGACCTCACGAGCAGTCGAAACTGCCACAGGGTCGATGTCGAGCCCAGCCACCCGTTCGATGGCTCGAGCCGGTGCGATACCCCGAGCGACGAACGCATCGAGCGCAGCAAGAATGAACGCTCCACCGCCACACGTTGGGTCGACGACGAATGCTGGAACGGCAGGGCCAAAGGCCCGAGCCGTGATCAGTTCTGCAACCGCCCGGGGCGTGTACCACGCCCCTCGATCCGCTCGATCGCGAGGTGAGGCGGCGAGCTCGTTGGCTCGAACCACCTCCCACGGATCGGGCGAAGGGTCAGTCAGCGGTTGGATCCCAGCCGGCCAGGTCCTGCAGGCGAGCGTCGTTCGAGAACATCTCGACAATGGGGATGTCGAGCTCGAGCCGCTTCTGCATCCGCTTGACGTCGAGCTCTTGGTTCCAGAGGACGAAGGTGACGGCCAGACCAGAGCCACCGGCGCGGGCTGTACGGCCCGAACGATGGAGGTAGGTCTTGTGATCATCCGGCGGGTCGAAGTGCACGACCACGTCGACATCGTCGACGTGGATGCCTCGAGCGGCAACGTCGGTTGCGACAAGCGCCTGAAGCTTGCCCTCGGAGAATGCGCTGAGCGCCTTTTCCCGCTGACGCTGGCGGAGGTCTCCGTGAATCGGCTCGGCCTTCACACCCTGCTCTTCGAGATCAGCAGCGAGGCGATCGCACATGCGCTTGGTGTTACAGAACACCATGGTGCGGTTGGACGCCTTGATGATTTCAGCAGCGACCTTGTACTGATCCATTTGGTGGACAGTGATGAACCGGTGGGTCATGTGCTCGACGGTGACTTCGTCTTGCTCGACCTCGTGGCGCTTCGGTTCGTGCTGATAGCGGGTGACCAGCGTGTCGATGGCACCATCGAGCGTTGCCGAGAACAGCAACGTCTGATGTTTGCCTTCGATTCGGCGGAGAATCCACTCGACCTGAGGCATGAACCCCATGTCAGCCATTCGGTCGGCTTCGTCCAGCACGACGATCTCGACACCCTCGATGGTCAGCGCACCACGTTCGAGAAGATCGATCATGCGGCCGGGGGTGGCCATGATCATGTCGACGCCGTTGTTGAGCGCGTTGATCTGCTTGTCGATGTCGGCGCCGCCGTAGACAGCGAGCGGCGTGAGGCCCATGGCCTCGCACAGCGGAGCCAGCTCATCAAAGACCTGGTTGGCGAGCTCCCGCGTGGGGACAAGCATCAAAGAGCGAACTTTGCCCTTCTCACCGTCGGCCAAGCGCTGGACGGCCGGGATGCCGAACGCAAGCGTCTTGCCGCTGCCGGTCTGGGCCTTGCCGCAAATGTCGTGGCCGGCAAGGGCGTCTTCAATCGAGAGGTCTTGGATGGCGAACGCGGTGTCGAAACCTCGCGCGGCCAAGACCTCGACGATCGGTGGTGCTACGCCTAGTTCGGCGAAAGGTCGAGTCATATGGCTGCTCAGGGTACCGAAGCGATGTCGCGACCGGCCGGATGCTGTGGCGGCACGACCCCGATGCGTGGTCAGGTCACGATGTTGAGCACAACGTCATCCCGCTCGTCGAGCGTTTTTCGTCGAGTGTTTTGCTGTCAGAGGTTCCAGGTTCGGATGAGTGCTTCGACGCGTGACAGATCAGCAACATCGATCGGGTCAGGAAAGCCGGGAACGGCCAGCTGCCCGATCGGGGCGTCGCTCTTCGCTAGACCAGGCAGCGTGTCGGTCGGGGCGTAGATCTGCCACGGGCCAGCTTCATCAGCGAGCCGAGCCGCAAGGTTGACGGTCGAGCCGATGTGGTCATCACCTTCGAACAAGATGGTGAGGCCCTGGGCCACGCCCGCATGCACCGACAGGTCCAACTCGGCGTTGCGCATTCGGCGCATGATGTCCATGACAGCGGAGACCAGCGAGACCGGCTCGAGTCCCACCAACATGGCCCCATCACCGAGCCACTTGGCGATCCGAACTCCGGTTGCCGAGCCGACGCCTCGAACGATCGTTCGAAATTCGCTCAGCTGCTCGACGGCGCGGTCATCACCTTCGGCGTTCGCATATGCCGTGAAGCCACCGATGTCGACGAAACCAAACGTTCGAAGCACTCGGTGACCGCCCACTGCTGTCTCAAACACCGGTGTCGCCTCAGCCATCCGGCGACGATAGTGCTTGCCGATCGAGCCGAGGCCGGATTGGTAGGTTCCAACGGTGCCAAACATCGAGGACGCCCTCAGACGAACAGAGCAGTGGCCAGTGCCAACGGTTGCGGCCGGCGTCATCGACCGCAACCGCGAGCTGAGCACTCGAGGCCCCGCAGATCTGGGCTTCGCTCTTGCCTCGATCACAAAGCCATTGGTTGCCTACGCCGTCCTCGTCGCGATCGAGGAGGGCTCGCTCGCTCTCGACATGCCAACACACCTCGATGGAGTGACCGTCCGGCACCTCCTCGCTCACGCCGGCGGCGTTGGGCCAGACCGCCCTGACCTGGTTGCAGCACCGGGCACGCGTCGCATCTATTCGAACGCCGGTTTCGAGATGCTCGGTGACCTCCTGACCACCGCGACCGGATTCACGGTTGCCGAATACCTCCGTGAGGCCGTTGCTGGTCCATTGGGCATGGCTTCGACCGAGCTTCGCGGCTCGCCCGCCCACGCTGCAGTGTCCACGGTGAACGACCTCCTCAAGTTCGCCGCGGAACTCCTCGAACCGACATTGATCACACCAGCAACGTTGACGACAGCGACCTCGCCCCAGTTCCCCGACCTCGATGGCGTCCTCCCCGGCTTTGGCCGTCAACAACCCAACCCTTGGGGACTCGGCTTCGAGATTCGCGGGCACAAGTCGCCGCACTGGACCGCCCCGTCGAACTCCCCGACGACCTTTGGCCACTTCGGTCGAGCCGGCACGATGCTCTGGGTCGACCCGGCGGCATCGATGGCGGCCGTTGCGTTGGCGGATCGAGACTTTGGCCCTTGGGCGGCTGAGCTCTGGCCGCCGTTCAGCGAGGCGCTCCTCGCTGCAACTTGAGGTTCGAATTGTCGAGGCTCTGGGCTCGAAGCCTCCGGCTGACCACGGGCGTCTGGCTCGCCGAATGCATCACATGGCGTAGGTCGTTCGGCGCGGATCGCCAAACACCATCAAGCCACGGCAAAGAACGCCGATATCTAGGGCAGGCTCAGATCTCCATCCACCTGGCCTCCTTTGCCCATGGACCGACCTGCCGACCCCCTCGCCATCGCCCGGGCCCGCCGTGCCCTGCAACGGGCCGGCCTCCCCATCGACGAACACGTCGTGCAGGCGAACAGCACGCGCAACGAAGTCCTCATCACTGGCGACTACGTCGTTCGGATCAACAAGGAGCCGAATCAGCGGCTCCGCCGTGAGGCAGCACTCGTCGCCGAACTGCCGGTACGAAGCTGGACTCCCCGTATTGTCGGCCACGGAGGCGATATCGGCGCCGACTACTTGATCGTGGCTCGTCGTCCGGGGAACCCGCTGTCACGAGCGTGGCCGACGATGACTCCTCGGGATCGACGCTTTGCCATTGCGCAACTCGCAGAGGCCCTCGATGACCTCCATCACACGCCGGCGCCAGCGGCGGTCCCCAGACTCCGCCGCACGACGCACTTCCTCGACGAAGGACCAGGCCCGACCCTACGTCCGGTGTGGCAAGCGATCGGGGCCCTCCGACGCTCGCCCAAGCCAGACCACCGCCTCATCGATCTGATCGAGTCAGCGGTCTCGGAACGAGCACAACTGTTCGACGCGTTCACTGTCACACATCTCATCCATGGCGACCTCAGCTTCGAGAACATCTTGTGGGATGGTCGCCAGATCACTGCGCTGCTCGACTTCGAGTGGTGCCGTGGCGCCCCAGCCGAGCTCGACATCGACTCGATCACTCGCTACTGCCGTTTCCCTTTCGCACACGTCCCCGAGCCGGCGGCTCGCCACCAGCGGCCCGACGACTACCACGAGGTCCTCTCGTGGCTCTCTGCCGACCTCCCAGAACTTTTCGACACCCCAGATCTCGATGATCGCCTTCTGGTCATCGACATCGCGTTCGAACTCCACGAACTCTTTGAGCACTCCGATCTCGGGTCACGAGAAGAACTCGGTCCGCTGCACCCACTCAATCGGCTGGCCAGCAAGCTCCAGCGATTCCCCGTCGGCTTCGACTGAGCTCCTCGCTCGGCTCTCCTCACTGACTTGGGGGGCAACCACCAGCAGGGGGTCAGGGCAACTAGCCTGACCGCCAATGGAAACAGCTCCTGAGACCACGCCCGCCTGGATTGTCGACCCCTCCGGCCCTTTGCGGGGCGATGTTGCCGTTCGTGGCTCGAAGAACGGCATCACGAAGCACCTTGTTGCATCGATGCTCGGACGCACGCCGTCGACCATCAGCAACAGCCCAGACGTCGGCGATGTCGACATCACGATCAGCATGTTGGAAGCCCTTGGCTGCGTCGTGCACAAGGAAGACGACTGCATCACGGTCGACCCTCAGCCGATTTCATCGAGCCGAGTCCCGCTCCGCTTTTCGGGGATGAACCGCATCCCGATTCTGATGGTCGGGCCGCTGTTGCATTGCGTCGGCGAGGCGTTCGTTCCGCTCGTCGGAGGCGACGACATCGGGTCCCGGCCCATTGATTTTCACGTTCAGGCGCTCGAGAAAATGGGGGCCGAAATCACCATCACCGATGAGGGCCTCGAGGCCAAAGCCACCCAGCTGCGCGGCGCGCACATCGAGCTGCCGTACCCATCGGTCGGTGCCACCGAGACCGTGCTCATGACAGCCTCACTGGCGAAGGGTCGCACCGTCCTCGACGGCGCCGCCACCGAGCCAGAAGTCATCGAGCTCGCCCTCTTCCTCCAGCGAATGGGCGCTCGCATCGAGATGCGACCCAACCGTCGCTTCATCATCGACGGGGTCGACGAGCTCAACGGCGCATCGCATCGCCTGAAGGGCGACCGAATCGAAGCGTTCAGCTACCTGGTTGCTGGCCTCATCACTGGCGGCGAGGTCCGCGTCCACGGCTGCAGCCAGGAGCGCCTGGTCACCGCGATCAGCACGCTGCATGGCATGGGCGCCAGATTCGAGATCACCGACTCATCGGTGTCCGCCTGGGCTGACACGCTGTCGCCCGCCGCAGTAGAAACCGACACCCACCCCGGGTTCATGACCGACTGGCAGTCGCCGATGGTCGCACTCTTCACTCAGTGCAACGGCATCTCGGTGATGTACGAAACGGTGTACGAGAACCGCTTCACGTACGTACCGGCGCTCAACAAGATGGGAGCCGAGATCGAGATGTACAACACAGCGCTCGGCAGTATCGACACCCGTTTCGTCGGTTCGACTACGCCGTGTTCGGTCGTGGTTCGAGGCAAGGCCCCACTCAAGGGCACTGATGTGGTCGTGCCAGACATTCGCGGCGGTTTCGCCTACGTGCTGGCGGCGGCAGCGGCCGAAGGCACATCGACCATCACGGGCACCCATCATCTCGACCGTGGCTACAACCGGCCCATCGAGAACTTCACCGAACTCGGCCTGAACATCAAGCGGGCCAACGTCCCCACACCAACCGAGGTCTGACCAACCGTGTCCCGTCGACGTCGCGGCGGGCTCATCGACGCTGCTGGCGGTAGCGACACCGGTGATGACATCGAGATCCTCGATCTCGATGCCGCACGACAGCCTCTCGATCACGAGGTGATCGAGGTCGACCCGAGTGGTTCGCGTTCTGGCGGTGCGGCACTTGCCGCTGTGCTGGTCGGCGGACTGGCCATGCTTGGCGTCATCACCACCGGCAACACGCCGGCGCCAGAACCACCAGCGCCGAGCATCACCGTGCCGCCAGACCCGGCTGCTCTCGAAGAAGCTGAGCGAGAGGCCGAGGTGGCCGAACTCGAGGCGACCTACGGGGTCGAGATCGGCGACGGTCCGGGCCTCGTCTGGGACTTGGTGGTGTGGAACATCGACACGAACCAGTTCCAGTGGATCGACGACGGCTTCGTCGGCCAGAACGGCGAGACCGAGTGGACGATTCGGCCGGGGGTCTTGGGGCCGAGCATCGGGCAACGACAGAGTCTCGAGCTCGAGTTCCCTGGCTATTCGATGCAACTGGTGGATGGCGCTCGACTGTTGGTCCCGGAGGGCGACGCCCCCGATCACCTCCTGGCCGTGATCGGCGATCGAGAACCGATCCGCTTCGAGTTCCCGCCCCTCGACTTCGTGCCGTCGACCGACCTCGTGAACGTCAAGCGAAGTTGGTTCAGCGGCGTGGTCGTTGACGACCAACTCGTGCTCACCGGTTTCCAGGCGATCGATGTGAACCGCGAGGCGCTGAGCGCACGTACCGGGCGCGACCTCGTTGGCGTCGATTGGTTCGAGCTCTCGGGAGATCAGCTTCGACTCAATGAAGTGGGCCCCGGTGGTGACAGCTACGGAGATCCCATCATCTTCGATGACGTCGGCTTCACCGAAGACGAGTTGGCCGACCTCAGGCTCTTGGAGTCCTGGAAGGGCGAAACATTCTCGTTGAACACCGTGACCGGGTCGATCGCACCCGTGCCACTCGACCTCGCCGACGTTGGCTCGCAGGCGTTGCGAACGGCGACGGGCATCGCTTTGTTGTGGAGCGACGAGGACCTCCAAACGTGGCTCTCGAGCTCCACGGACGGTGTCACATGGTCGACGGTCCCGTTCGAGAACAACGGACGACTCTCCATCTCCGGATCGACGCTTTACTCGTTCCCATTCGACGGTTCCACGATGCGGCGATCCTCAGATGCTGGCCGAACGTGGCAGCGCACCCGCACCCCCTTCGGCGCACGGTTCAACAGCCTCGCCATCGACGACATTCTCATCATCGTCGACGACCCAGGGACCGGGCCGACCGATGACGCCGCGACCGTCCAGATCAACACTGACGATTACGACCTCACCATCACCGGGGCTGGTCGGACCTTCGAGTTGACGGACCCAACGACGGGCGACAGCATCCTGAGCGGCTCGATCGATGATTCCGCCAGCGGGATTGCCTTCGACCCATTTGGCAATGGTCTCGCCCTCAGTGACCCTGTGTCAGGAGAGGAACTG
>RCMY010005259.1_pt1 | contig 11028 bp, 9 predicted proteins | sample 2041341 | NCBI WGS metagenome assembly RCMY01 (sample SAMN09708234, study PRJNA481090) | Marine sediment metagenome, whole genome shotgun sequencing project.
TTGCGCTCTTTCGACTTGAGCTGCTCGACGTTGGAACACTTGAGTTCGGCGAGCAGCGAGTAGCGCGCCATGTTGCGCGCCGAATCTTGGCCAGGTTTGAGCGACTCGATCTCTTCGTCAAACATTAATTGGAGCAAGCGCACGGACAACTTTTTCATGTCCTCGACAAATCGCTCTTGAATCTCGTCGATGCCGTCTGGCATTTCTTTGCTGGAAATCCATCCCCGTCTGACTCCGTACGAGTAGCGCGCTTTCGTGCGTGCCGGCTCGTGATTTGGGTCGGCGCGACTTTCCATCAAATTGCCTTCGCCAGACAATTTTGCTTTCGGCAAGACGAGCATCGGCGGCACGTACACCTCGGCCAGATCGACCGTGTCCTTGTTAAACGGGCCATTTGGATGCATCACGTTGCCGTTCTTGTCGACGCGCAGCATGCCAATCTTTGGGCGGCCGTGCTCTGCGTAAACGACAAACTTTTCAATGTCCACCGCGTACTTTTCGCGCATCTCGACCAATCGTTCCTCGGGCGTCTTCTTGACCACCTTTTTCTTTTTGTTCTCGCTTTCCGCGCCGCCGTTTTTGCGCTTTTTCATCGTTCCTGTCTTGATCGCGTCTGTGCTCATCTGCAGGTGCGCCGGTAAGAGAGTGTTGCGCCAGTTGTAAATGTGTCATAATATGAATAAACTCTAATAATTTATGCGCGCTGTGGGAGACTCACGGTAAACAACTCAGTGTTGGTTTCCAAGTTGGTTGTGAGTCGGCTCATTTCATCCAGATTTTCTCATCCACCACGCCACGTCACCTCATCACCAAACGCTCGCTCGTGTCGGTAGACTGAAGAAGTTTGCCATGAAACGCGTCGATCACGAACAACGACTGCATTGGGTTGCGTTTCGCAATATGCCAGTTGAGAGTATCCTCCATCGAGTCGAGTGCAGCGCTCGTCTTGCCCGTCAGTACCCATCTAATTTGAGAAATCAAACGGCCACTTTGTTGGTGTCGGTAGCGATTGATGTGCGTGCGTTTGTTTTCATCCGAATATGCCAAAGCCAGATGAGAAGCCGACAACTCTCTTGTGATCACGAATGACTGTGAGTACACACCCATACACACTGTTTTCTCACTATTTTTACAGAATCCACTTAGCTGCGACAATGTGGTGGGTATCGATGAAGATGGATACACGCTCTGCCGCCGTTTTTGCGACACGTACAACTCTATCAATTTGGATTGCCGCGACGCGTGCAGCAATCTGCTCCAATTTGTCACGACCAACGCCTGCACTGCACCGCCGTCGCCACCAAAGACCTCTTTCTTTGTGCTCAACAGCAACAGCATTCTCATTCTCCTCTTTGCCCTCTCTGCACTCGCCATCTACTGCCAAGTGCGCCGAAGCACGTCGAAAGTAGAGATTGTTTAAACGTCTGCATTTTCTGCATAAAGTTCTTTCATCCGACGCGCTCTGTCCAAGGCGCGCTGCCGCCGTCCTGGTGACACGCCTCTTGATCGGGGCGGCGAGCGGCGCGGCGGCGCCGGCGCTTCGTCTTCGTCGTCGCTGGCGACAACGTTTTGAAGTTTGCCCGTCAATCGCTTGAGCGCGCTCGTGCCCACGCCGCCGACAAACTCGAGCGCACCGACAGCGGTCTTTTGCATGGCTTTTCTCGTTGCAATGGCTGCCGAGAGCGCCACAATGGCGATAAGCGCCTCGGTAAGTTTGAGACCGTATGCCAATAGCAAATCGCGAATAATGTCGACGTTGGAGAAGAAAACGGCAGGCGCCTGAAAGAGAAAGCCTTTCTGAAGAGTGTACAGCGTGATTGTGCCGACGCGCCGCGCTTCGACGTAGCCAGTAATCAAGTCGAAAAAGACGGGCACCTCGTCTCCGCGCTCAAAGGCGCCACCAACAGAGCCGATGAGCGGTATGAACAGGTCGTTGATGTAAGGCGTGTTGAGTAGCGTTGTAGAGAGCACGCTAACCACCGAAAAAGAGCTCGAAACAAACAGAGTGATTTGCTTTGCACGTTCCATTGTGTCGATCAGCGCGAGCAGGATGACGGTCGGTAGAAAGAGATTGAAAAACTTGAAAAACAAGCCGCGTTCAGTGTCGGTGTCTCCGTCGGCGCCGCTGAATTTCGCAAAAAGCGCGTTGGAGATGAGAAAGAGTTTGTCTTTGTCGCTCAGCTTCTCGTCCACGTCGTCGAGGACCTCTGCAAATCGACCGTCTCTCGCAAAGCGCGCGACGACCACAATGGCCCGACTGAGCTCCATGTAGGCTTCGCTATAGTGCTTGTAGATGTTCTCGACCTCTTTTTTGTACACGTCAAACGGTTTGAGCGCAGGCGACGTGTTTGTAAAGTCAAACGCAGCCTCTGCAAACGGCCGCAAATGGCGCATCACGCCACTTAGAGATTGCAGCACATCTTTCTCGACAAAGACGACGGCCTCGATGGGCACGTCTTCTTTGGTCACGTCACGCAGCAGCGGATAGCGAGACGCTAGCTCCTCCATCTCCACCCGCTGCTCGTCGGTCGCGTCGGCTGGCAAAAGTCGAAGCGCTCGATCAGACACGCGGCTGAGCGAGGCGATGTTGGCGCGCATGATGTCGTCGACCAGATACTCTTCCATTTCGGTGTGCGCCGCGGCCGCCGACAGCTGGGCGACAAAGCTGCGATCGCCAAACAACTCGAGAAAGGTCGCGGCCAGTGTCTGCGTCTCTGCCGGCAAAGTGTCTGCGCCATCGACGGCGCGCTCGATAAATTCTGGACTCAGCGAGAGTCCGGTGCGATCGCCAAAGTCTTTGACAAAGCCCTCGACACCACTCATTCTTTCCACTCTATGGTATTGTGTGCGACCGAGATCGATTTATTTGGTCACTCGCTCTCGCCGTCATATTGGATGCTGTCCTCCTCATCGTCGCTACCAGCGCCGTCGTTGAACTTGCGCTTGTTGACACTATCCTCGCTGCTGTCGATGCCGTCGTCGGTCACCTCTTCGGCGTCGGCAATGGCCGACTTTGCAATAAAACTCGCCTCGCTGTCGCATAAATCGCCAGAAACCTCGTCGCTCGCAAACTCTTCGTCTTCGTCAAACTCGCCGTCACTCTCCTCGGCCTCGGTAATGTCGCTCGAGTCGACGTCGGGGTCGTTGGCATCCTCGCAAAAGGCGGCATAGGTGCGCGCATACTCTTGAAACTCTTCATTTGTAAACTTTCTTTTGCGCATCACACGGCCGCCGCCGACGACGACGCCTGTGCTTTGCGTCTCTTCGATGAGCGCCCGGTTTCGCGCGGCCAGCTCCTCGGCGCTCGTCTCATCCGTCTCGACCCCCACGTCCGAGTAGGCTTGCAAGCCGGTCTGATAGGCTTTTTTTTGAGCAATCCCTTCCAAAACCAAATTTTCGAGCACTTTCTCGCTCTCTTTGCTTGAGATGTAGTCCTTAAACTCCACGACAAACGCTTTGCTCGCTTTCTTAAAGCTCGCAAACAGTTTTTTGATTTTCTCGCTCTGCGACGCCACTTTCGACAGCGACTTGTCAGGGTCCTCCGACTGCTTGGTGGAAAAGTGCAACACAAACATGATCACGCTTTCGCAAACGTCAATCAGGCGCTCGTAGCGCACCGAGTGATTGTCGTACGACACCTCGTCGCACACGCTCGTGAACATATCCTTTTGTTTTTCGAGCGAATCGACGATTGCTGCCAAACTGTCTTGAAACTCTTGAACACAGCCGGCAGCCTTTTCCATTCCATTTTTCTTTTTGCAAATGCGAACCAAATTGGTGAAAAACTTGCTCAATTCATCATTTAATTCGTCAAAACTATCGCAAATTTGCTTGATCAACGAAGTGCACTGCTTTCGTTGTGCCTCAATTGCTTTCGGTGTAGACATTTGTGTTTCGAATGAAAAAGTATGCAAATCGGCTCGTAAAAATTTTTATTTATTTTACACACCAAATCGAAGTTTTAGCCGTACAGTAACTGCACAGATAGTCTGCCGACGAATCCTTGTCGATCGTCCAACCGACGCAGTCCAGGTGTTGCCAGACGTTGCACTTGTCACATGAAATCCACTCGATCACCGAATTTTCCGTTTGCACTGAAGGATTCAGCTGTCTGCATACGCAGCGCACAAAATCGTCGGCCGAAACAAAACTTTCGCACGTTTGGCAGTACTCGTATTTGGGGCCTTGACTCGTGCTCACGCGATACGTGGTGCCGCAAAAACAGTAGCCAATTCTCACATCAGAATCTGGGCACAAACGCTTTGGATCGACAAAATCGGGCTCTGTGCTTTTTTTGCGCTTGCGCGGCGTCTCGCTCGGCGGCGGCGGCGGTTCGTTTGTGACACTAGACTGCGACGGTGGATTTCCGTTGACAGAGCCAATGGAGAGAAAGTCAATTTGCGTAAAGGCGCTGGGCGGCGTAGGTGGCGGTCTCGAGAGACGCCACGTAACGGGATCTACCGCCGGCAAAAGCGATTGGTCTTTAGGTGCAATCGTCGTCCAGCGCAGCAGAGGCGTTCCATTCGAGTCAAAGAACAAATCATCGCTGCTAGAGGTGCTCATTTTGTTGCAAATGAAAATTTTCCATTGCTGCGTGCCGAACCAACGACGTGTGCTGAGCGATGAGTGCAAACTGGAAAGGAACGCTGAGCGAGTATTGCATGAAGAACGGCTTGCCAATGCCAACGTACCAAACCCACCGTGCTGGTGGTTCGGAACATCAGCCGCAATTTCGCAGCACCGTTGTCGTCGGCGACGTGATGGGCGACGGCGTGTCAGAGCCAGGACAAACTTTTTTCAAGACGAAACGCGTTGCAGAGATGGCGGCGGCAAAGCAAGTGTATGGTCGCCTTTTTTTCAGAAACACAACCGAGATTATGAGAATCATTGGCCCCGTCGACACGGTGCACGAGTCTGGCGTTGTGGCGCGCGTCAATGGCGGCAAAATTCTCATCTCGGGTCCAATTTCGCGCCACATTACGGTCGGCAGCACGATCGAGGTGCGCGTAACGATGAAAAAGTAAAACCAATCTCGATGAAAATATCCCATCAAAGTTTTCCATCCATTCTGTTTTCATCACTCTTTTCTTCACGAAAAAATGACTGACCCAACACCGCCGAAACCGCTGTGGATCGATTTGGACTGCGAGTTGCGTCTCGACCAAACGTACAATTCTCTCTTGCCTGACTACTATCGGATGATGGTTTTCAGCGAATACGATAAGAAATCGTACGAAAAACAGTGTCGCATAAGCAACGCCTTTTTCAAAGGCAAAAGCGACTCGTTGCGCTATCTTTACCAAACCTATGTCGTTGGCGATCCAGAGGATGGCGAGCCCATCGCAGAGAACGAAGAAAAGTTGCATCCGTCTGATGTCATGCACTCGATGTCTCTCGCCGACATGGATGCCGTCGGCAAGCTCACTGTCGAGTATTGCGGCACACAATTGCGCGGCTCAGAGCTCAAACCAAAAGACAAAAAGCAGATTGTGCCGACGGGCGTCGAGACGCCGCACCCGACGTTTGCCAGAATCTCGAAATCGCAGACGCTGCTCGGCTGTCACAAAATGCGCAAGCACACCAAAGAAGACGTCAGACAAGTCTACTCTCTGATCGGCAAGCCCGTCATCTACGGATCGCCCGAGTTGCTCGGCGCCACTTTTGTGCTGCCGGGCGCGGCCAGCGCGGCGTCGTCGCTGCGCGTGACGGGCGCTTCGGCGTCAGAATACGAGAAAGAAGTTCAGACATTTGGCGCCGCCGAGTTGCAGAAAGCCGGCGTCGTGTACACGCACCAGTCGTTTGCCGACGACGAGATCAAAGAGAAGCTCGTCGCCGGATTTGACGCGTCCGATCGGCAAGAGGGCATTGAAATGCAGCCGCACTTTGTCAGTGTCTCTGAGATGGTGGTTTGTAGCGATCACTACATGGGCTATTTGGTGCGCGCCGAGAAGGTGCTGGAGAAGCAATGCAAAGCACTCCAGGCGTTTGACGCCGCGCACGCCGACAAAAAGTTGAGCGCCGCCGACAAGAAAAAGCGCAAAGATATCAGTCGTTTTTCGTTGGCCGAGCTCGAAAACGCAATCCAATACAAGGACCAGCTCACCGACAGCTTGTTGGAGATTGCCAAACAAAGCGAAGAGCCCGTGTTTTTCAGAGTGCGCGGCGCGCGGCTTTTTAGCTTCGACGCGCTTGAACAGGCGGCAACCGACGTCTTTGGTTCGGTCGACAATGCCGTCGCAGAAGTCGAGAAACTCGCAGAGCAAGACGCTCTTGCCGACGGCGACGAGGAGGAAGTGAAGAAATCAAAGTTGGCGCGCAAACGCGCCAAGCAGCTCGCAAGCTGGCGCAACGAAAACTTCAAGTTTATCGTGTCGACGGCCAACCAGACGTACGCCTCGATTCGAGCGACGTTTGAGTTTAGCAAAAGTGCAAAAGCGGCGCTCGTCAAAAATCGGCCAAAGGGCGAAGAAGACGACGAAGAAGAGGACCACGACATGCAGACGACTTGGGTCACGTTTGTGCGTCTGCCAATTCTGCCACCCGAGACGTGGACGGCGATCAAGTTGAAGAATCGAAAGGAAATCAAGGCCGTCATCAACGAGTATCATCTCCTGCGAGAGAAAGAGAGCGACGATGAGAAAGAGGTCGGCGACGATGAGAAAGATGGCGAGGATGAAACCGTTGACCCAAGTGAAGCTATGGCTGTCGACGAAGAGGTCGTGGTGTTGGCAAACAAGAAAATGGCGTCCGAAGTGCTTGCTGCTGAAAAATTTGCCAAAACAGTCGTCGCTCCGAAGAAGAAGCGCCCCGCCGACGACACTGGCGACGACGATGACGAAGATGAGAAGCCAATGAAAAAGGCAAAGAAAAACGGCACCTCTGCCAAGCAAATTTTTGAAGAACAAATCAACGACGCTGTCGTTGTGCTCGATGATGAAGAGGTCGTCGACGCCGGCCAAGTCGTCGCCGCCGATCTGAACGGCGTCTTCGTCACCGTCGACGAAGAGCGTGTCGCGATCGACGAAGATGCAAAGTCAAAGGCAGTGCTGCGCTACGAAGGTCGCACGGATCGCAAAAAGTTGTTGTGCGACCAACTTTTGAAATTTGTCGACTTGTACGAGAAAATGGATCCAGAGCTGGTTGCCTCGCGAAGCAATTTCAGTGATTACGTCGACGGCAAATTCAGCGCCAAACACAAAGGCACTTTTGTGGCCGCTGCACGCCTACTCGTTATGGCCGGTCTTGGTGGCACCGTGATCGACGGCGTTCAAAGCGAGTTTGATGAGTTTATGGAGGCTGGAAAGAAAGCCGCCGAAGAAAAACAAAAGGCCAAAGAAAAGGCGGCGGCCGAGAAGAAGGCGGCCGAGGAAAAGGCGGCGGCCGAGAAGAAGGCGGCGGCCGAGGAAAAGGCGGCGGCCGAGAAGAAAGCGGCTGAAGAAAAGGCGGCGGCCGAGGAAAAGGCTGCTGAAGAAAAAGCGGCGGCCGAGAAGAAGGCTGCCGAGGAAAAGGCGGCGGCTGAGAAGAAAGCTGCCGAGGAAAAGGCGGCAGAGGGTGCGGAAGAGGTTTTCGCCGACGAAGACGCATTGTTTGATTAAATTTCATTTAATTTTAAACCGCATTTACACATTTTCTCGATGAGTGCGTCAACATCGTTTACCCACGCTTCAACAGAGGCCGTGTAGGCGGCAGACACATTCTCAGATACAACACCTTCTTGCTTTTTATGTTCGCAGAATATATTGTGCAAACTCAACAGTCTTGTGCCAATTTCTTCCATCTTTTCCGACGTTTCTTCGTTTTGCGGCTCATCTACGATCTTGTCAACTGCATCGAGAAACGTAAGCTTGTTTTTGATTCGCTTTGAGATCTCATCGTCGACCACTGGAGCCTTTTCCTGTTCATTTTTTCTGCACCTACACTCTTTGGCACTCTGGGTGCACTTTACGCAGGGTGGTGCGTTGCCATTTGGCAGCGTGCGTGGGTGCGGCAGCACCTGCTCTGGCGCAGTCTCTGGTACGCCAAAGACAACGCCCATTGTTGCGGCACTTTATTTTATTTTCTCATCCGACGCATAGAGTTGGCAACAAATGGCTTCCTTCTCACCTCGCTCCTTTGCACACCCAGCGCACAGCGAGCTTTCATCGATGCAATCTTCGCACAGACCAACGTCGCATTGCGCACACCACAACCTCTCGCCTGCGTATGACGTGTGACAGCACGAACAAATGATACTCATTGTCGGCTCGGCTGCGTATGCGGTGGCAACAATGTAGAGCAAGTTCATATTGTTGTGCAACTTATTTTTCATCGGCGCGCGGAGGTTCGTAGAAGGAAAACGAGCGCACACACAGAGTACCAAAGTGTTTTCTCAAAACGTGCTTTTCAAATGTCTCTGCTCGCGGTTTGCCGACAATCTGCTCACACTCTAGCGACGTGTACACCATATCGGCCGACGGCATCGTGTGTCGCTCGCGCTCGACGATCGGTGCAACTGAATCAAAGCGATGTGTCGGTCTCACGTCGTCGAGCAGAACCTCTTGGCGGCGCACGCGCGCGGGAAACACGCACGTGCTGTCTGCAAAACTGTCACCAACGAGCGACTCGGTAAAAAGTTCGCTCTCAGAGTCTTCTTCTGTGCGCTCGTATTCGGGTGGCAGCTGCTGGCCGAGCGGCAACGGCGCAGTGTCGACAAACGGCTCTGGCGCCGCAATCGACGAGGTGACCACGCAAACGATACGCAAACAGAGCATAAACACTTTGCCCAACCGCACAATGTCGTGCATGGTGCCGTACTTGACGCTTTGATGATCGGCCTCTGAGTCTTGCGTTTCCGACGCATTGCCCGGCTCGATATCGTAAAAGCCAGCCAAATTGAATTTTGTGCCGTCGTCGAGCGCGTCTTCGCCATCATCTGCTTTCTTCTTCTCGATTCGCCTACCCACAATGGCGGCGTTGTCGCCGTTTGCTTGAACAAGAAAGAATTTGAGAATGCACAGCTTTTGTGTGCGACCGCTCTCGCAGTGCCGCGTCTTTTCAAACTCTTTCGTTGGCGCTCGAGCCAGCGCGCAGCCGTCGTACTTTACGCCGCACAGCGACATCTCTCTGATCAACTCGACGACGTTGTAGTGCTGCCAGTGCGCTCGATCGCGCAACATAATCGACGCCAGCGCCGCGTACGCAGTTCGCACGGGCGACAGCTGCATAATCGAAGCGGCGCGTTTGCGACCAAACGAACCGAATGGGTTGCTTTCCAACAGAATAGCACACTGCGCGGCGCTCAGTTCGGGTAGACTGACTTCTTCTGCGTTTAGCGTCTCGTCCGTCTCATTTTCTGCCACGGCTGCCGTAAACGCTTTGTCGTAGTTGTCGTCGAAAACAAGTGCGTCGTCGTCGTCCAACGCCAACCCTTGGAACGCCTCTCGCACGCGTCGGTCGGTCAACTCTACATTTAGGCCGTCGTAGTTTGGCAGCGACGAAACAAAGTCGTTTTGCTGGCGCCGAACGTTTGCCTCTTCCTCGTCTTCTTCGCTCGACACTGTGGTGGAAGCGACGGCGGCGGCGTCGTCGCCTCTAAACTCGACGACACCCGCGCGCCGAATGGGTGGTTTCTTGACGGCCTTGATAAAGTCTGGATTGCGAAAATCGCGTCCCATCTGCAGCGCCACCTCTATCGGTTGCTCGATGATCGACGCAGCATTCTCCTCTTCGATGGCATAGTCGATTTGCTCTGAAAAGATGGGGCGCTTCTGCAATCGCTTCAAATACTGCGGCGACGGACGCGTGGCATCTAGAAATGCGCTTGGATCGTCGTCACCGCCGAGTTCAGCCGGCCGTCTGCGTGTGACAAAGCGACGCGCTTGCATTTCGCGATCAAAGCGAAACGCGGCTTCGTGCTCTTCGATAACGTACTCGTACACCTCGTCGTCTGGTTGCAAAGTGTCGACATGTCGCTTGCTCATCGTTCTCTGTTCCCATCAATGAGTGCCGAATCAGAGTCGCATTTGCCGCTCGTGCCGACGAACAAAAAGCAGTTTGACACGCTCGAGAAAAAGACAAAGACCCTTTTACTCTATTACACACTCGACGAGACAAACAATACGATTCGCTTTGATCAGAGCAACGATTCTAGGCTACTGCAGATGTTTGAACGATCGCCGTTTTCATTCAAAAACAGTGTCGACTTGGCGCTCTACGAGAGCCTGGTCAGCAGACCGCACTATGAGTTGCGCGCCCACACGGCGCAGAGTACGTTGAGAGAGATGTTTTCGGCCGACCTCTCGTCCGACGCGCTCGGAAATTTTGTCGCTTTTGTTTTTTCCCGCGCCACGCAGACGACACCCAAACGACGCGAGTCGCCGTTTAACAACAACGTCGATGGCGTCGGCACACCGAGTCCACCCGAGTTGGTTCTATTTGAAAAGTACTCGCACGTGCCGCACATCATTGCGCAGCCGGCAGTCTTTCAAGAGCAGTCGCGCAACGCCACCGTGGGCGTTGTCGGCATGGTAGTGAAAGAGATGCCGTAAACCGCGCCCGAATTGTTATTTCGTTGTAATCCTCTCAAACACGGCTGCTGCCGACAATTTCCGGCGCAGCGCAATGTCGCAGTCGAGCAGTGGTTTTGGCGCCAACTCTTCGCGCAGAACAGACTCGAGGAGTGCGCGAGTGCTGCCCATCAGCTTGGCGCGAGCAAATGCGTCGTCGATGAGCTGCGTCACTTCGATCCACGCGTCGCACGCGGCGATACCTGCGCCGTCGGTACCGACAAAGTGCTTGAGAAGGCGCAGAGCAAACTCAAAGAGCGCCGACGCGCCGCGCCAGAGAAACATGTCCCAGAGGCGCATTGTTTCGACGTAGGGCAGGAGAAAGGAGAAGAGAGTGGAAAAGTAGTTGAACGAAAAGTTGGTCAGCATCATGGCTGTGTCGCGCGAGCCGAATTTCTCGACCAAATGGCGGTGCACAGGCAGAGTGCGTCGCTGCACGTAATAATCCAACACGCGAGCGTCAATCTGCGGCCCGAGACCGTCG
>RCMY010005262.1_pt1 | contig 11026 bp, 16 predicted proteins | sample 2041341 | NCBI WGS metagenome assembly RCMY01 (sample SAMN09708234, study PRJNA481090) | Marine sediment metagenome, whole genome shotgun sequencing project.
AGCAGCTCGTATGCGAAATCTAATTCAAGACCTGTTGACATACGGTTCTACCGAAAATTTAGAGAACAGTTTGGCGAACGTTTCTTTAAAAAAGCTCGTTTATGATGTAAAAGATGTGTTGAGCGAAGAGCTAAAAGAGAATAATACGGTGCTGAAGGTTCTTAGTGATTGCGAGATTACGGTAAGACCAATTCAGTTTAAACAGTTGTTATTTAATTTATTTACCAATGCCATTAAATTCACCAAGAAGAAAGATTTTCCATCTATTAAAGTGAGCGGTGAAATTATTGAAGGTGCAGAATTCCCGAACCTTCATTTATCTAGTGAGGCTAAATATGCACGTATTGTTGTAGCTGATAATGGAATTGGGTTTGAGCAGAAATTTGCCACCAAGGTGTTTGAGATTTTTCAACGGTTACATAACGATGAAGAATATCAAGGTACAGGAATAGGACTTGCTATTGTAAAAAGAATTATTAACACCCATAACGGACATATAAGAGTAAAAAGTTCTCTTGGTAACGGTGTAATTTTTGAAATTTTTATTCCTTTGGCAAATTAGGGAGGTTAAGCTTTTTGATTTTTCAACGAATTAAAGTAATCGCTCACTTCTGTAATCCGTTTTTGTTTAGCATCAGTATTTAACCAACTAGCTTCAAAGGCATTGATGGCTAATTGCTGTATTTGATCTAAAGTTAAATTCAAAAATTTTGCTGTCGCAAAATAATTCTCATTCATATAGCCACCGAAGTATGCGGGATCATCTGAATGAATAGTTGCTATAATTCCTTTTTCGAGCATTTTAGCAACAGGATGTTCTTCCATTTTTTGAATAACCTTTAGTGCTACATTGCTTGTAGGGCAAAGGGTTAATGGTATTTTCTCTTCGACTAATCTTTGAACCAGAGTTTCATCATCTAAACATCGATTGCCGTGGTCTATTCGTATCACTTTTAATACATCTAGGGCTTCCCATATATATTCTACGGGACCTTCTTCACCAGCATGGGCAACTAATTTATATCCGTGTTCGGCAGATGCTTTAAAAACATTTACGAACTTACTAGGCGGATTACCCATTTCGGACGAGTCTAAACCGACGCCGTCAATTAAATGCTTGAATGGGAGGGAAGCTTCTAATGTTTCAAATGCCGCTTCTTCACTTAAATGCCGCAAATATGACATAATTAGTTTATGGGAAATGTTCAATTCATTTTTGGCTTTTTCTAAGGCATTGTAAATTCCTTTAAAGACAATTTCAAATGCAATGCCTCTATCGGTGTGTGTTTGTGGGTCAAAAAATATTTCTACATGAACTACATTCTGGCTATGTACTTTGGTAAGGTATGCCCATGTTAAGTCGTAAAAATCTTCTTCGTGAATTAATACTTGAGCACCAGCATAATAAATATCTAAAAACTCCTGTAGATTATTAAATTGGTATGCTTTTTTTAACGATTGAATAGAATCATATGCTAAAGCAATATTATTTCTTTCTGCTATCTTGAACATGAGTTCTGGTTCAAAGCTCCCCTCAATATGTAAGTGAAGCTCAGCTTTCGGAATGCCTTGAATAATTTTATGTAGTTCAGATGATTCCATTTTGTAATGTTTAGAGAAATGTTATTTTGCAAATTACATTGGATATCCGAATATCCGATGGTAATGCGAGCCGATTTAAAGTAATATATCAGTAGAAGATTTAATCAATTCTTACAAAACATACTTGTTAAAGATATCTTCTAATTCTTTTTTAGGTTCAAAGCTAAGTCCCGAACGAGTGGTTGAGCTTTGCATAATTGTACTTCTACAGGCTGTTAGCCAACCAAAACGATCAGGTAAATCTAGCTTTCCTATTGGTCCGCCAGAAGTATTACCATCGCAAATTAATTTCCAAGCCATTAAATAATCACTAATGATATCTTCTTCAATTTCAGGGGCAAAGGTTTTTAATTTATTTGGGTCAAGATGATACTTTATGTCAAGAAATTTAATCCGTTTACAAAATAGAATAACACCAACATTAAAGAATTCTTCACGTTCTACTTTTGGTACTAGTCTAATAATGGCATACTTGAATGTGTATCTATCTTGCATCTTCAGCTTCTTTTACTAATATATCAATCATAGATAATTTAGTAGTTATAAATTGAATATACGCTGCTCTTTTTTCATCAGTATTCAAAAAATCTGATTCACTCATAAGCCAGTCTTCCGGAATTTCTGAGACAATCTCAATGACCTTTTCTGGTGTAATTAAATTTTGAATTTCTTTTACTGCATCGGGTAGGGCAGTTGCTTGTTGCAAAAGCACATGATCTTTAATAAAAGGGAATGTTCTTGAAAGGTGACTCTCCCAAGTTTCCCAGTTATGGTGAAAATAGAAACTAGCTCCGTTATCAATTACCCACAGTTCATTATGCCAGTACAGTAAATTGGCATTCTTAGCAGTTCGGTCAATATTACTGATAAGGCTATCTAATGCTACTATTTTTGATGCGGTTAGTGCATCTATTTTTGAAATTAAAGGGTCGAATGTAATAGCACCAGATAAAAAGTGTAATCCTAAATTTAAACCGACACTAAACTTAAGTAAGTCTTGAATTTCTTCATCGGGTTCTGTATTGCGAAACGAATCATCTAGATTCATAAAAACTAACTCTGGAACTTTTAAACCTATGGCACGTGCCAATTCTCCACCAATAAATTCGGCGATAAGCGATTTTTTTCCTTGGCCAGATCCTCTAAATTTTAATACATATAAAAATTCATCATCAGCTTTTACAATGGCAGGCATTGAACCTCCTTCTCGTAACGGTTGTAAATATTGAACAACATCCACTGTTCTAATATCAATTGTATTCATTTTGCTAAGATAGAGTTTGTAGTGCTATCATTAGGTATATGGGTTTAAATGACATTGGCAATTTCCTCTAGAAAGTAGTGAGTAGCCCCAACTATAATGGCTAATGCGATAATGATAAATAAGCGAATGAGTATTGCTTTGCTATTATTTTTAAGTTTTTCATTTAGATAAAAAACATCCAATAAAATAAAAAGTGTGGCAATTATGCAACCTATAATAGCACCTACATACAGCAATACAAAATCATGTATGCCATTTAAAAAAGTAAGACTACTAGTGTCAGATTTTGAACTAGGACCTAAAACAATACGCATATGTAGAAACCCAAGAAGAATAGCAACGAGCAACCAACCAAAGTAATTTAGAATTCGTTTAGCCATATTTAATCAAACATACAATTAGATGATTTTTCTCTTATTATTCAATTTCTTTTGGTAATGGTGAAAGCATAATATGTGCTCTGTGTGTACCAGCATTCATAAGCCAAGGATGATTTGGTGCCGTAGGTGCTTCTGGTATACCAATAGTTGCTGATGTGGCCCAAGGAATATATGTTACATAACGCATTTGTGCGCCATCAACAGTTGCGGTTTCTGGGTCGTACATGGTATTTGGGCCGTAGTAGATATGTAGTGTTGAACCGGGAGTAATTTTAAGCTTTCCTGATTTCATTTCTTCTTCACGAATAGCAAAGATTTCTTCAGCGGATTTCCCCTCTTCTCTTAATGCTCTTCCTCTCGCCATAAAAGGTTCAAGGTTTTTATGGTAGCATGCAGCATTAAAGCCATCTTTGGTTGGATCATCTGCAAGCACAATAAATTCATTATCACCTTCTCGCAACGTCACAAATTTACCTGCCATATTATAGCCGATTACTTTCGATGTAGACCTGCTTTTTTCGGGAGCAGCCATCAAAGAGGTAGCAATTAAATCTGCATCGGTTTCAATCGCTTTCAAATTTTTATTGATGTCTTTTGATGTACTTTCTGTAGTTGCCTCTGTTGATGAAGCTTCTTGTGTAGTAGTTTTTGTTTTATCTGATGAATTACAAGAAATCAGAAAAACGGTGAAAATGAATGCTGTAAGAATATGTTTCATAGTTTGTGTATTTTTAATGTGACTCTGTTAAGATAAGAAATATAGGAGCGTAAAATGTTAATTTTATTCCTAAACGAATGAGAAAAAAGCTATTTTCTTTATAACATCTGAAAAAATCTAAAACCAATAACGATCTTAATTGGGTATATATATTAGTACAGAAAACAACTTTCTATGTATTTACACATCGACTTTTCCGTAATATTTTTTCTTTAACCAAAAAGAAACTCGAACCAACAGTATTAATGCTGGCACTTCAACTAACGGACCAATAACTCCTGCGAAAGCCTGCCCTGAGTTTAATCCGAAAACTGCTATGGCAACTGCAATGGCTAACTCGAAATTATTACCTGCGGCTGTAAAAGCTACTGATGCAGTTTTGTCGTATGCTGCGCCAGTTGCTTTGGTGACGAAAAATCCAATGACGAACATTAACGTAAAGTAAATAAGTAGAGGCACTGCAATTATTAGTACGTCCATAGGTATTTGGACGATTAACTCTCCTTTTAGCGAAAACATAACAACAATCGTAAATAACAGCGCAATCAATGTTATTGGCGAAATGGTAGGTATGAATTTGTTGGTATACCAATCTTCTCCCTTTAGTTTAACTAAAACTAGTCTACTTAATATTCCCAATAAGAACGGAATACCTAAATATATGGCTACACTTTCTGCGATAGTTCCGATAGATATATCGACAATAGCACCATCAAACCCAAAGTAGGGTGGCAGCACTGTTATAAAAAGCCATGCATAAAAACTATATGCAAAGACTTGAAATATACTATTTAAGGCTACCAATCCTGCGCCATATTCACTACTTCCTTCGGCGAGGTCGTTCCATACCAAGACCATTGCAATACATCGTGCTAGGCCAATTAAAATTAGGCCAACCATATATTCAGGGTAATCACGTAAAAATGTAATTGCCAATATGAACATTAAAACGGGACCTATTATCCAATTTAGGATAAGGGAAATAGAAAGGATTTTTGTGTTTCTGAAAACTTTTGGTAGTAGTGAATAATTGACCTTTGCCAAAGGTGGATACATCATTAAGATTAATCCAATGGCAATAGGTATGTTCGTTGTGCCGCTACTAAATGAATTAATGCTGTCGGGGAATGTTGGTATGAAATAGCCAAGCGCAACACCAAATGCCATTGCTACAAATATCCATAATGTTAGATTTCTGTCAAGAAAACTCAATTTTTTTGATGCCATTTTTATAAGTTTATTTGTGAGAAAACGTAAAATAATTCCGTTGCAATTTGTAGACTTCTTTCTTTATATTTTTCAGCTTGTTGTGGTGTGTTGTCAAAAGCTTTGGGATCTTCATAAGTTATCGGAATCCGTTTTTCTGCACCTGGTACAAATGGGCAAGCTTCATTTGCCGAATCACAAGTCATAATCGCCGCAAACTCAGATTTAGGATTAAAGTCATCATCTAATTTTTTTGAAAATCCTATAATCGGATGCTCGTTATCAGCATATTTAATGCTGTATACGGGATTCTCATTTTTTGAAATCGTTTTTATCTTAAATCCTGAATTCCGTAGCGTTTCTGCTGCCATAGGGAAAAGTGCTGTAGCTTCTGTACCGCCTGAGTAGCAAAAAACATTTTTAATATGGAAATAATGAGCCATAGTTTGTGACCATACTTGCGATAAATGACTTCTTCGTGAATTATGAGTACAGATAAAATTGATGCGTATTTCTTGATTTGTAGTAGTTTTTAATTGTATAAAATCAATTAACGGTTGTAAGATTTCTCTTCGTTCATTAGTAACATTATCAATGTTTAAGGAGCCGATTGCACTTTCGATTTCTGTATATATTGTCGTTTTGGTTGTGGCCATATTAAGTTTTGTATTAGTGTTATTTATAGGAAAAATTTTTAACAACAATTTTCATTCGAAGCTATATCTTGGTTGAGAAAGGCTAACATGGTTTCTTTCATTTTTGTCCAATTTTCGGTGTGTATGCAGTAGCAAACACTCGTGCCTTCTACGTTGCCTTTAATTAAACCTAAATGTCTTAATTCTTTTAAATGTTGTGATATGGTAGGTTGCGCTAATCCGATTTCGTTGACCAAATCTCCACAAACACATGCGTTTATCTTAAATAAATGCTGCAAAATAGATATTCTAGCTGGATGCCCAAATACTTTTGCAAAAAGTGCAATTTCGTTTTGTTGGTCTGTAAATATTTCAGTTTTGGCTAATCCCATTTTGTATTATATTAATTAATCGCAATGTTACGATTAATGGATTGATAACTCAAGTTAAAGTTGAGATATTTTTATTTATTGTTGGAAGAGATTATTACCATTTGATAAGGCAAATTTTAGTGTACAGGTATAACCATTTTTATTTACTTCTTTCGTCAGTTTCAAGAATCGAATATTGAAAATTGTCTGACCAGCCAGATTTTAAAGGTAGTATTTGTCTAAGGCGGCCTTCTCTTATCATTCCTGATTTCTCTAAAACCTTAATAGAACCAAAATTCTCCACAGCACACCCAGCTTCTATTCGATGTAGTTTAAGTACGTCAAAACCAAAATCTAATATAGCTTTTTGGGCTTCAGTAGCATACCCTTTTTTCCAATAATCTGAATGTATTTTATACCAAACTTCAGCTCTTTTATATTTTTTATGACCGATTTTTAGTCCGAACAGTCCAATGAAATTTCCATTCGATTTATTGTCAATTGCAAACGTGTAATTTTTAATCTCTTCTGATTGATTCTCTTTAATCCATGGTTCAATAATAGCTTTGGTTTCTTCAATACTATTCGGAATACCTAATGCATTGTAGGTATCAGTTTCGGGCAAAGAATGCAGTGTATGGATTGAATCTAATTCTGATATATCAATCAATCTCAGTCGTATTCTTTCAGTTTCTATTTCGGTTTCGTTCATTGTAATTTACCCTATCTATTAACTAGTGCTGTTATCAATTCGCCAAGGCGGGTTTAATCTATTATCACCTCCATAGTAGAGAATTAGTTGATTACCATCAAGATCTTTTAATCTCGCCTCTCGCCATAACCATCTTTGGTCTGTTGGTAGTTGCTCGAATTGAATCCCTTGTTCTATAAGTTCGTTTACTAGTATATCAAGGTTGTTACATTCAAAATAGATGTAAATACCATCTCCTTTTGGTAATGAATCGGTTTGGTGAATCGAAAAGGTAGAGGCTCCATCTGGGCATTCAAATCTTGCGTAATGCGGTAATGATTCCACTATTAATTTTAATCCAAGTTTTTTATAAAAAGGAATTGATTTTGTCAAATCCTGTGATGGAATGGTTACTTGATTTAAGTTCATAGTTTAAATTAATTTACCCCATTATTCGTTAAACCTATCTATAAAAGCTGTAAATGATTGAATAAAGTGCTTTCTAGGTGTTTCCATAAAAGCAGCATGATCACCACCAGAAATTACCACCCAACTTTTATCTGCTGTCTTTAACCTAGTGAATAATTTTGCTTGGTTAACTGTTGGTGCTAATGGGTCGAATTCTCCCTGAATAAGTAATACCGGTGTGTCGATTAATGAAGGGTCAATGTTGTTATATTCACTTTCATGTCTCCAATCAACTCGTATTGGGTCATAAGCTAGGGCCATCTTTACATAGGTGTCAATAGCTTTTTGACTGATGCTACCCGGGATGATAAAATCGCTCGCAGCATTTTTAGCTGTATTTATGCTTTTTAGTAATTGCTTATCATTTGTGTCTTCAGGAATTTTAGAATCTAAATCTTGCCAATACCCAAAAACCGTAAGGCTTGCTATATTCTTAGATTCTTTTTGAGTGGCAAGGAGTGATAATGTTGACCCCATTGACCACCCGAATAAATGTATTTTAGTCTTATTGTTTTCTTCAGAAATCCAATCTAAAACATTAAGAATATCATTTGAAGCTATTTCTGGTGATGACCATTCTGTAGCATCTCTAGGTGTTTTTCCGTATCCTCGTAAATCAATAGCATATGTTGAATACCCTTGTTCTACTAAACCATCCATTAAAGACAACTCTTCTCCTTCTACTTGTAAATCAAAATCTGGTACACCGCTCCAAGTTCGACCATGAACAAAAAGCACAAGTCCTTTAGGATTTTCAGCTTTTTTCTCCCAAACCGCCATTGGGTGTCCGTTCGATAAAACGGTATGCCTTAGTAAAGAATCACTAACCAAAATAGTAGTTGAATTGCATTTGTTAATGGGTTGATAGTCTGCTTTACAAGCTATAGTCGTTACTAATAAAAGAACTAGTACCCATTGTTGTTTTAAAAGCGTTGTCATGAGATTTCTATTTAAGGTAAATGTTTGTGATTTTAAATCTTTTCGTTTCCGTATGAGAACGAAGCTAAAGCTTATTGTTTAGTTTTATTTTTTATTTAAAGCTACATCTATTCCCGATAGCTATAGGGATTAGCGACTTTATAAATATACACAGCCCTTTCGAATTAGCCCTTAAGTCGGCATTACGTTTAGGATTTAGGTAGGCTTCTCAGGAAGTTATTTCAATTCCGCTTGTCCGTCAGATATTTTAATTTTGTTGTTCAATTCTAATATTTTACTGATGAATAATTCATTAGTTTTCGGGCTAATATATAGTTCGTTGTATTTGTCATATTTTATGATAAGCCCTTTTCTAGCGGTAGCAGGTCTAAATCCAACCCAAAGAGTTTTTCCTTTTATAATCTCAGTTATTCTGTCCGTATTTATTTTTCCATCGAAAGGGCCAATTCTATAAATCAAACCGTCTTTTTTGGACCATTCATAATTAGTTCCGAAATACAGCCAAAAGAGAAGTCCGACAATAGCTAAAATCAGAATTAGAGTCCAATATTCATCTTTTTCCATTTCTCCATTAATAATTCCCACAATTGTGATTCCAATCAGAAATGAGTTTATTCCAAGAATTATTATACTAAATAATATGTCTTTTTTACTGTCGAATATCATTTTTCCTTAAATAATCAGCTAAACGCAATATGGTCTCAAGCCAATTTACATCAGTAAGTTACTCATTCTATTTATATGATGATTATGTGACTGTAAATAGGGGCAGAGGGTATTCAAGAAAAAGCCACCTAGTATAGATAGGCTTTTTCTTTCTTTTGAAAAAGACAGTGATGTTTTAAAAGTGTTTACTTTATTTTAAATAATCCAGAGAATTTACCATTTAAAATTTTGGACTTCGCTGCATAAACTCACGTAACATTGCCGTATGTGCAGAACCCATTATGATAAGAACTCTCTCGTTCTTATTCATTTTAATTCGGTTTAGGTTAGAATAAATTTTCATGTTGTGATGGTAAAATAAGGCCGCTTGGTCAGCTCCTACAAAATTGTCATGTATACCCACATAAAAAAGTTTGTCGGCATTTGCATTTAAAGAATAATCTAACATTTTTCGTCATTTTATCTGTTGATTCAATATCAATATTATATTTAAATTTTTTATAAATATTAATGTTTTTGACTTTTTCCTATAATGGTTTCAATGGCGCTTTTTATTTTGTCAATGGCACCTGCTACGGCAAGATCAATTGTGTTTGCCTGATTAGTGATAGCAATGGGTTGTCTGCCTTCAAGTCTAGCCTCTAGTAGACACGAGATATCATTAAATCCATCCTTTTTTCCATTCTCATCTTTTAAGTGAACCTCTATTCTGGTAATATGAGATTCGAACCTTTCTAAAGCTTCGGAAATTTGAGAACTAAAAAAATCGCTACTTCTTTCATCACCGGTAATTGTTTTGTCAGTATTTATTTGAATTGTCATGTTTTACAGTTTTAATACTTTTCATAAAAGTTTCTAATTAGTTATTTAGGGTCTCTAAATAACTAATTAGTACTTTGTTATTTACTCCTTTTTCCGCTCTGGATGAGAGGTTTTTAGTTCTTTTGGTCATCTCCTGGTCTGGGTGACTTGAATACGTCCATTCCCTCTTTCCGATGCTCCACCACTTGTTCCTTGATAAATTCACGGAACTCCCTGTTGCTCTGACCATCCTGTTTGGAAAATTCAGCTACTGTTTTGGTTATTCCTCTTGACTTGGTATTCAAATAAGTTGTATTCATATATAATCGTTATTATTATTTATTTATTTCCTTCTGCTTTTATGCAATTTTCAATCTCCTTTAATTTTTGTTTTGCTGTTTTTTTACTGTTGTTTCAGCAGAATCAAAATGATCGGTAAGTTGGTCGGTATTACCCGTCGGATTTGTTGGATTGGTCTGTTCTTTTGATCTTTTGAATTTCTTTCTATCTTTTATCATTCCCATGTACATCGTTTTAAATGTTAATGGATAGTATACGGGTTAAATACCCTAACTCTAACAATGTTGTCTTAAAATCAAGAGTTTAATGTTAAATTTACTCAACCATTGGCATACGCTTAAAAGGTTAAGAGCTTCTAATGATTTTTGAATGAAGGTTTCACTGTAACAACTAATAACTTTGTTGTTTTGATATGTAGCTTTTAGTTAGGCTTACTATTTTACAGTTAATGGTTGTTTGTAAATGAGCGTGTAAAAAGACGCTGACGTTTGGTCTTAATAGTTATCGGGATAACACAGAGACGAATTTTCACATTTTGTTTTTTTCCTTTTAAAAGCAAATTCCAATCCCGATAGCTATCGGGATGGAGGACTTAGTAAACAAACGAAAGCCATTAAATTTAGCACTTTAAACCCTATTTGTTATAAACATTGTTGTGCGTTCTTATTTTTTTCTCGACATAAGTTTTATTTAATTTTTTTTGCATTATCAAAGACTGAAATTGCAGATAGTATTTGAAGTAGGGATAATAGAATAAATAGTATGCTAAAAATAATATCACCTGTATTCCATTCATACGGTATTTTTAAATAAACATTGAACAGTCCTAATATCCAATGTGTAATTACTGGAAGTTCAAGAATGAATATTCCAGCAACAAATAAATTAATTTAAGCTTCTATCGTATAATCTGATTTTGATTTTTTTTGAGTTGTTAACTCTAATGAGTAAAACTTACCAATACTATTAATTTCTGAAATTTTAT
>RCMY010010518.1_pt1 | contig 11026 bp, 15 predicted proteins | sample 2041341 | NCBI WGS metagenome assembly RCMY01 (sample SAMN09708234, study PRJNA481090) | Marine sediment metagenome, whole genome shotgun sequencing project.
TTCTTCTTGTTTGAACACACTGCAAAGCCACGGATCGGAAGCGCCGACATTGCTCTAGCGACTGCCATTTTTCGAGTGGGTGATAAGGTCCGATAGTGCAAATCGTTGCGCTGCTTGATACCGATATCACTGACTATCGTGCTTACCCAATCTTTGACGTCTGGCTCCCATTTGCGCCTGATTACAACCGCGCTCAATACTAGCCATTCGGTTGACCCGTTATCGTCTATCGGACGCACTTTTTTCAAGCCAGGATCGCCAGCTTCATCTATATATGCTACATAGCCGTAATCAGGAGTTTCGTTAGACATGACCGCCAGAACATCACAAAAAGATTCAAAGAGTCAAATGGATAAGTTCAAAGAAGCCGCTCGTGAACTCGAAGCGGACGAATCCGAACGTAATTGGGAAAAGCGGCTCAAAAAAGTCGTTGAGCCGAATCCAAAGGCCGACAAGCCGTGAGATCGCACATTAGCTCGTATATGGCGGCACTACCGATAACGTTACCGCGCCATTTATAGACGTATCTTAGCAAATAGTTAACGTGGTTTTCAGTTGCCATTAAAACTATTATATCTATATCCAACATATCAGCGAGTGAATTAGCGCAACATTTTGCCATTTCAACCGTATTGATAATAGGAGCACTTACAAGGAGAAACCCCATGAAACTCTATCGAGCAATAGCTGCCCGTCTTGAAGGATGGGGTGGCGATTGAAAATAGCCATCTTTACTTGCAACGTGCGCCCCGGCCTAATAAGCTGGGGCGTTTAGCATTTGGGGGTAGGCAATGATAGAATTTCTCGCATCATGGAAAGATGCTGCACCAGCAACGGGTGCGATTACTGCGATTGTATCAGTGACGGTGGCATTCATTGTATTCAGATATACGAGGAATGCAAATAGGCGGCGCGCAACTTTAGACATGGTAATGAAAACATTGCTCGATAACGAGGCGCGAAACAGCTATTCAAAATTTAAGGCCTTATTGCGTCTGGATCAAAATACAGACGATTGCTTTAAACTTGAATCGTTGGTCGATCCGAGCACTACCGATATTGAGCAACGTGGCTTAATTTTGCAGCAACTCAATGTATATGAATTGATGTCTCTTGGCATAAATCGGGGATTGTTTGACGAATCATTTTACAAGCGGTGGTATCACAACCAATTTATGATGGACTACGAGGCTGCGTCTGTTTTCATCAAAGGCGCTCAGAAGCGGAAATCGTCGATTTATTGTGAGTATAGCTCACTATATCGAAAATGGTCTAAGAATGGACACCCGGATTCAAGTCCAGGGAGGCTAAAAATGGCTTATTGGGGACTTATGCAAAAGACAGATTTAATCGACAATGCCAGAGAGCAAGCCAAAGCCAGATAACTATTTATTGCCGGTCTCATATTGGTTCATGCGGGGGTTGTTTGCTTTATTGCTGGGTTTGTAAAATATATAAACGCCCATCGTCACGCTGTTTAGGTACATATCAGGAACATCGCGAAAATGTGATTCGGGCCGACCAGCTTTGAATGACCCCGCCAGACAGGCGAGGGCGTTCCGACCGGGAGGCCCTTTTTTGTGTCCGGACGGTTCGCGGCGATCCGGCACGGAGTATATTATGGCAAAATCAAAAGTCGGGGGAGTTTACGATAACAGGCGCAAGCTGAAGTTCCTGAAAAATCTCGCCACCAGTTCGCACGTGGCGAATTCGGCGACAGCCGCCGGTGTTGCGGTGTCAACCGTGTACAATTGGCGCGACCGGGATCCGGAGTTTTTCCGGGAATGGATGCGGGCGCTGGCGGCCGGCTATGAACTGCTCGAAATGGATCTGCTCGACCGCGCGCGCAACGGAGTGGAGAAACCCGTATTCCATGAAGGGAAGCAAGTTGCGACAGTGAAGCAATATAATGACGGAATTGGCGTCAAATTGTTGCTGGCGCACAAGCAGATGGTGGCGCTGACCCGCGCGATAGAGGATGATATCAGCGCCGAGCAGGTGCGCGTCGATCTCGACCGTAAATTGGGAGATATGCGGACCAAGCTGTTGCGCCGCCGGGCCCTGGCGGAAGGGCAGGGAAAGAAGCCGACGTCCGATAATGATGAATGAGATTAGCGAGGCGGAACTTTTTGCCGAATGGACGGCGCGGGAACGCAACGGGTTTTTCTCTCTCCTGAGCCCAAGAGAGCAGCAAGATTTTTTATACCGCTGGACTTTCTGGGCGCGGCCCGAACAAATATCTCCCGCCGGAGACTGGTCGATCTGGTTGATCATGGCGGGGCGCGGCTTTGGCAAGACCCGGGCCGGGGCGGAATGGGTGCGGAGCATTGCCGAAAGCGATGGCAGCGCTCGCTTTGCTCTGGTCGGGGCCAATTATGCCGAAACCCGCACGGTGATGGTCGAAGGGGAAAGCGGCCTGCTGTCGATCGCGCCGCCCGATCAGCGCCCGGTCTGGGAGCCGTCGCTGAAGCGGCTCACTTGGGCCAATGGCGCGCAGGCGCATCTCTACTCCGCCGCCGAACCGGAAGGTCTGCGGGGGCCGCAGCACAGCCATTCGTGGTGCGATGAAATTGCCAAATGGATGAACAATGCCGGGCAGGCTGAAGCGGCCTGGGACAATTTGAAAATGGGTTTGCGCTTGGGTTATCGGCCGCAGATGGTCGCCACCACCACGCCGAGGCCTGTGCCGCTGGTGCGGGCTTTGGCCAGCGCGGAAGTCGCGATCACAACCGGTCGGACGCAGGATAATGCGCTGCATCTGCCGGATGCTTTTCTGACCGCGATGGTTGCTGATTATCGCGGCACAAGATTGGGCCGTCAGGAACTGGATGGCGAGCTGATCGAGGAGGTGGAAGGCGCGTTGTGGACGCGGGGTATGATTGAGGGGTGTAGGGTTGATGTTATTCGTCATGCTGAACTTGTTTCAGCATCCAGAGCGTCTGGATTGGCAAATCCGGATGGTCATAAGGGCGCCTTCAGGCGTTCTGGATCCCGGATCAAGTCCGGGATGACGGACGTTATGGCTCGCATCGTGATCGGCGTCGATCCGCCGGCTTCTGCTACCGGAGACGCCTGCGGGATTATTGTTGCCGGACTGGGCGCAGATGGCAAAGCCTATGTGCTGGCAGACTGCAGCATTGAAAAGGCCAGTCCGGAAACATGGGCGCGCAAGGTGGCTGGCGCAGCGGATCGTTACGATGCGGATCGTGTCATCGCCGAAGCCAACCAGGGCGGCGAGATGGTGAAATCGGTGCTGCGGGCAGCGGATATTTCGCTGCCGGTGAAGCTGGTCCACGCCTCGCGTGGCAAGGTGGCGCGGGCGGAGCCGGTGGCGGCGCTCTACGAAAATGGACGGGTCCATCATGTCGGCGCGTTCGAGCGGTTGGAAGACGAGATGTGCGGTCTGCTGATCGGCGGCGGTTACGAAGGGCCGGGACGCTCGCCGGACCGGGCGGATGCGCTGGTCTGGGCGTTGACCGAGTTGATGTTGGGGAAAAGGCGGGAGCCGAGAGTGAGGTGATGTGTTTCCCTGCAAAGGCAGCGGGCCATCTCGCGAAGAAGCGTCACTCGCAATGGTATTCGTTTGCGCCAAGATTTACGACGAGCGCAAATTATTTCCTTAGCGAAACTAAACCAATTCAGGAGATGGACCCCCGCCTTCGCGGGGGCACGAAGGAAGAAAACATGACATTCTGGGAAAATATTGCTCTCGCCTTCAAGGGCGGGGGTGGCCCTTCACGGCCGCCTTTGGGGCGGTCCTATATCGGCACTTATGGTGGCGCGGCTCTTTCGGGGGACGCGCCCTTTTCATATGAAGGCCGGGTGCGGGAGGCCTATGTCGAGAATGCGATTGCCCAGCGGGCGGTGCGGATTGTCGCCGAGGGCGTTGGTGGTGCGCCGATATTGCCGGTGGATGAAAAGGTTGCGGACCTGGTCCGTGGAGCCAGCGTCAGCCAGTCGCTGCTGGAGGCTATCGCGGCCCATCTGCTGCTCCATGGCAACGCCTATGTTCAGGTGATTCCCGGCGAGGACGACCAGCCCGTGGAATTATACGTGCTGCGCCCCGACCGGATTACCGTCGAGCCCGATGCCAAGGGCTGGCCGGTGGTTTATGGCTATCGCGCGGGGGAACATCGGACGCGCTTTGCCGCGCAGGATGCGATGGGCCGTCCGGCGATTGTCCATCTCAAGGGCTTTCATCCGACCGATGACCATTATGGTCTCGGCTGTCTTGGTGCGGCGGCAAAAGCGGTCGCAGTCCACAATGCGGCGGCGAAATGGAACAAGGCGATCCTCGATAACGCCGCGCGGCCATCGGGCGCGCTGGTTTACGATCCCGGTGCTGATGGATCGGCGTTGACCAGTGAGCAGTTCGACCGGCTGAAGGCAGAGATGGAGGCGAGTTTTGCCGGGTCGGGCAATGCCGGGCGGCCGATGTTGCTCGAGGGTGGTTTGAAATGGCAATCGATGAGCATGACTCCGGCGGATATGGATTTTGTCGCGCTCAAGGAAGCGGCGGCACGCGAAATCGCGCTGGCTTTTGGCGTTCCGCCGATGTTGCTCGGGCTACCGGGCGACAATAGCTACGCCAATTATCGCGAAGCCAACCGCGCGTTGTGGCGGCTGACGATATTGCCTCTGGCTGGGAAGATACTGGATGGTCTTTCGGGCGCGCTGGGCAGTTGGTGGCCGGATGTGAAGCTGGCGGTGGACCGGGACCAGATCCCGGCGCTGTCCGAAGACCGCGAGCGGCTGTGGAAACAGGTTTGCGAGGCGGATTTTCTGTCGCCGGAAGAGAAACGCGCGATGTTGGGGATGTAATTATTTTGTCTCGCGGCAGTTCGCTGCGCGAACGCCTCCGACGGGCGGGCTTTCGCCCGGCGCGCGGTCGCGCTTGCCTCGCTGCGCTCGGTAGCGGGATATCGACCGAGCGTAGCGAGGCAAGGCCGACCGGCCGCCGCGCCTTATTGGCGCGACAGCCAAGGGCGCGGATGCGGCCGCCCGGCGCTTGAGGTCCAAAAAAAGGAACATCAATTACAATGCAAAACGACGAAATGCTCGCCCGCCTGATGGCGCAGGCGGAAGGCGATGGCGCTGACTTGGTCACGCTGCGCGCGATTGTCGAGGAAGCGACGGATAGCGGTGCGGTGCGGGTGCTCGACCGGTTGGGGCTGGCCGATCCCACCGCGCAAGACGATATCGACGAATTGCGCGAGCTGCTCGGCGCCTGGCGCGATGCCAAGGCGAGCGCGTGGAAAGCGGCGATCCGGTGGATTGTCCGCGGGACGCTGGCGTTGCTGCTGGTCGGCATCGCGATGCGGTTGGGTCTGGGACATCTGGTGTCGTGAGGGCGGTGGAGAAGCACGAACGGTTCTTCCTCCGACGATCCGCTTCGCCGGTTATGCAGCGATCTTCAACCGCATTGACAAGGGCGGGGATATTATCCGTCCCGGGGCCTTTGGCGCGTTTCCGGAAGGAAAGACGCTGCCGCTCTTATGGCAACATGATCCGATGCGGCGGATCGGCAGTGTTGATATTGTTCGCGAAGACCGGCGCGGGTTGCGCGTGATCGGCACTATTTCGACCGCGACCAGGGTCGGGCGGGAGGCTGCGACCTTGCTGTCCAGCGCGTCCGTAAAAGGACTGAGCTTTGGCTATCGCGTGAAGCGTGCGGTGGGCGAAAACCCGCGTGAATTACTGGATCTGGATGTTGCAGAGATTTCTCTGGTGACGTTCCCGATGCAGGACTTGGCGCGCGTTCATCTGGTTCAATAAAACCAATTTTTCGCACGAAGACACGAAGGCACGAAGAGCCAGCTCTGGCTTTGTGGCTTTGTGTCTTCGCGTGATTCCAAGGCTCGAATTGAAGTTAACCTCAGGAAAGGAATGATATGGAAAACTCTCCCAAGCTCGAAACCAAGGCCGATCCGCTCGAAGCGTCTTTTGATGCGGTGCTCATGGCCGAAGAAACGGAGAATCATGGCAAGGCGATTGCGACCTTGCGCGGCGATGTCGATGGATTGAAGAGCCAGATGGCGGACGCTGCTAAAGCCTCGGCCCGCCCGGCGCTCGATGGCGCAAAGGCAATGCCGTCTTCGCTCGCGGTGCAGGATTTTGTGTCCAAATATCTGCGGAGCGGCGATCATAGCGGGGTCGAGCTGAAGAGCTTTTCCGGCGCGTCCGGTCCCGAGGGCGGTTTTGCCGTGCCGCAGGAAATTGACGCACTGATCGGTGCGACGCTGCGGGACATCTCGCCGATCCGGTCAATCGCGACGGTCGTGCAGACCGGCAGTGCCGGTTATCGCAAGCTGGTAACCACCGGCGGTACGCCATCCGGCTGGGTCAGCGAAACCGCGGGGCGTCCGGAAACCGATACGCCGGATTTCAACGAAATCGCGCCGCCAACCGGAGAGCTTTACGCCAATCCGGCGGCGTCGCAGGCGATGCTCGATGACGCGGCCTTTGACGTGGAAGCCTGGCTCGCCGATGAAATCGCCCGCGAATTTGCCCAGGCGGAGGGCGCGGCCTTTGTCGGCGGTTCCGGTGTCAACCAGCCGCGCGGGTTCCTCAACGCGGTGGTCACCGACGAGAGTGACGATGTCCGCGCCTTTGGGTCGCTGCAATATGTGCCGTCTGGTGCCGCCGGCAGCTTTGCCAGCGAGGATGCGCTGGTCGATCTCGTTCACACGCTCCGCCCCGCTTACCGGCAGGGCGCGGCCTTTGTGATGAACAGCTCGACGCTCGCCCGGATCCGCAAGTTCAAAACCGCAGACGGCGCGTTTCTGTGGCAGCCTTCGCTGGCCAATGGACAGCCCGCGACCTTGCTCGGTTATCCGGTAGTCGAGGCAGAGGATATGCCTGATATCGCGGCCGACAGCCTGTCGATTGCCTTTGGCAATTTCCGCGCCGGTTATCTGATCGCCGAACGCAGCGCGACCCATATCCTGCGCGATCCATTCACCAACAAGCCGTTTGTCCATTTCTATGCGACCAAACGGATTGGCGGGCAGGTGATGAATTCGGAAGCGATCAAGCTGATGCAGTTCAGCGCTTTCTGAGCCCTTGCTGCGCTTCGGCGCAGCGCGCCCGTGCCGGCTGCTCCCCCTCTCGATCCGGCACGGGCGCATATTTCGAAAATCTAGTGAAAGGATGCCGCTACCGTGAGCTTCCCCATTGCAGACTGGCCGGATTTGCCGGCGGATCTGATCGCAGAAGTCCGGGATTTTGTCCGGATCGATCATCAGGCCGATGACGCCGCCATTGACGCGTTTTTGAGAAGCGCGGCATCGTTGTGCGAGGATTTTACCGGCCAGATGCTGATCATCCGATCGGTGACCGACATGTTGCCGGGGCGTCAGGCCTGGCAAAAGCTGAAGCGGCTGCCGGTGCAGTCGATAACGTCCGTCGAGCAAGTGGCGGCGGACGGAATCGCATCGGCGCTGGCGGTGGAGGATTATGCGCTCGACATCGATAGCGACGGAATAGGCTGGATCAGGTTGCACCGTCACGATGGCGGTTCCCGGATCCGGGTGACTTATGCCAGCGGGTTGGCGACGGATTGGCCGGAACTGCCTGCGAGCCTGCGTCAGGGGATCGTGCGGATGGCAGGCTATCTCTATGCCAATCGCGACGGCGTTGATGCCGGTGGTCCGCCGAGCGCGGTGACCGCTCTCTGGCGACCGTATCGGCGGATGAGGATCGCGTGATGGGACAGGAATTTTCAGGTATTTTGCGGGAACGTATCACCATCGAGCGGCAGCGTGCCGGTCGGGATGCGCTGGGGTCTGCTGAACCCCAATTTGACTCCATCGACGAGTTTTGGGCTGCGGCGGAAGCCTTGCCGAGCGGAGATGATGAGGAAGCGGGGAGCTGGTCGGCCATGCCTCGTTGGCGCTTTATTTTGCGGGAAACACAAGCGATCAAGCCGGGTGACCGGCTGCTTTGGGGCGGGCGAGTGATGGTCATAAACAGCGTGATTCTGGAACATCGGCTGATCCCGAAAACCATATTGCAGGCGGAAGAAAAGAGATGATGGAGAAATTGCAGAGACGCGGTGAGACGATTGCGGAACAGCGGCTCGGTCATGCCAAATCCGAAATCAAATCGGTGCTGGCGGACGAGTTGCCGAGCGATGCCCGCGTCAGCATAACCACTACGGGCGTGCTGGTCGAAGCGCCGCGACTGAAAGAGCGGGTCGTCGAGAATAGCAGCCTGCGCGATGTCGCCTTTCTGATGCGGGGTGTGCGATGAGCAGCGCGCTGGAAGCGGTCCAGCAGCAGTTGGTCGCGAGGTTGAATACACATGTTTCGCTGACGGACCTGATCAACGGAATATTCGACGGCCCGCCGTCGCGCACCAGTTTTCCTTATATCGCACTGGCGACCGGAGCATCGCTCGACTGGAGCCACAAGGGCGGGATTGGTCGGGAACTGAGTCTCGCGCTGACCGTCCACGATGATGGCGAGACGGCGGCGCGGCTGCATCGGGTGATGACGCTGGTCGAAGAGGCTTTGGGCGATGGATTGTCTGATCCGGCAGGTTGGCAAATCGTCACCTTCGATTTTCGCCGGACACGCATCTTGCGCAGCGTGGTCAGCCCCTGGAGCGGGTTGGTGGAGTATCGCGCGAGGGTTTTGAAAGTTTAATTTAACCTCAAGCGCCGGGCGCGGGATATGACTTTGTCTCACGGCAGTTCGCTGCGCTCACGCCTCCGACGGGGCGGGGAGTATTTTTTTAACCTCAAGCGCCGGTCGGGCGCATCCGCGCCCTTGGCTATCGCGCCAATAAGGCGCGGCGGCCGGTCGGCCTTGCCTCGGCTGCGCCTCGGTTTGAACCTAACCAGGATTAGGAGCGCCGAACCGACGCGAAGCGGAGGCAAGCGCGACTGCGCGTCGGGCGAAAGCCCGCCCCGTCGGAGGCGTGAGCGCAGCGAACTGCCGTGAGACCAAACACTTACACACACCACATAAAGGAACCACGATATGGCAGCAGAAAAAGGCAGCGCCTTTCTCCTGAAAATTGGCGATGGGGAGAACCCGGTCGGCTACACGACAATCGCCGGTCTGAGGACCACGCAAATGACCGTGAACGGCGAACCGGTGCCGATCACCAGCAAGGATAGCGGCGGCTGGCGGCAGCTTCTGTCGGGTGCCGGAATCCGCTCTGTTTCCGTCTCCGGGGCGGGTGTGTTCACCGGATCCGATGCTGAACTCAGGATCAAAAGCCATGCGCTCGGCGGTATCCTCGATAGCTACGAACTGAGCTTTGAGGGCGGCGAGCGGATGCAGGGCGATTTTCTGGTGGCGCGGCTGGATTACAGCGGCGATTATAATGGCGAACGGAGTTACACGCTCAGTCTGGAAAGCTCCGGTCCGGTGATCAATGTCTGATCGGCCCGCCAATGCCTTGCGCGGCGAGGCGGAGATCGTGGTCGATGGCACGCGCCTGATCCTGCGGCCCAGTTTTGCCGCCTTGGTCGCCGCCGAAGAAGAGCTGGGCTCGCTCTTCGATCTCGTCGAGCGGGCGGTCGGCGGGCGGCTGTTGCTATCGGAAATCGTATCATTATTCTGGCATGTCGCCAGTGATCGCCCGGATAATTTGACCCGGGATCAATTGGGCGAGGGGATGATGAAACTTGGCCTTGCCGGGGTGACTCCGGCGCTGAAGGTTTTGCTCAGGCAGATATTGCAGGGCGGTGCAGAGTGACGGGTGCCCCCGGCGTAGGCCGGGGTCCATCTCGAGATAGATCGTCTGCCGAGGCAGCGGGAGATGGACTCCCGCCTTCGCGGGAGAACAAGATTTTCGCGGTCCTCGCATCCAAATTGTCAGGCACGGTCTCGGCCGTTTTCGGCTGGACACCCGATCAATTCTGGAATGCTACACCCGCTGAACTGACGGTCATTTTTACAGTATTTACGGATGGTGATCCAGGCAGCCCCGGAACAACGCCGCTCGACATCAATCAACTCGAAAAACTGAAAGAAACCTTTCCCGATGGATGAAGAAATCGAACGGCTGGTGGTCAGCGTGCGCACCGATACCGCTGGTTTTGCAAAGGATGTGGCGGATATGAAGGGGCAGCTCGACGGCCCTTTTGCAGAGGGGCTGGAACGGGCAGGTTCGGCTCTGGAGAATACGCTCAGCCGAGCGATCCGGCGCGGTTCGCTGGATTTTGAGGACCTGCGCCGGGTGGCGCTTTCGGTGATGAACGATATTGCCAGCGCCGCGATCAATGGCGGCTTGCAAAGCCTGTTTGGCGGTAGCTCGATCGGTTCCGGTGGCGGCTTGCTTAGTATCGGGACATCCTTGCTCAATCCATTTCTGGGTGCGCCGGGACGGGCAACCGGAGGTCCTGTAACCGGCGGCCGCGCCTATATGGTCGGCGAACGCGGGCCGGAAATATTCGTGCCTACTGCGGCAGGACGGATTGAACAGACGAGTTCTATCGGCGACGCGCCCAATATCCGTTTGACCATCAATATTTCCGACAATGGCCAGGGGAGCGCGCCGGACCAGATGCGCCGATCAAGCCGGCAGGTGGCGCGGGCGGTGCGCAATGCGCTGGCCGCAAAGGCGGGCTGACCATGGGTTTCTGGCTTGCCGACAAGCGGACTGCGCAGCGCAGCAGCTTCATTCAGCGATTTGACCCCCTGTTCTGGACGATCAATTTCCCGCGCCCGATGATGGCGTCGGTAGTGACAACCGCGGCGAATGCGCTGCGCGTGGACGCGGTTTTCTACAATAGTGACGATCTTGCCGGGCTGATCTGGGAAAGCGAAGATACGTTCGATCATCCCCTGCTCGCCTATGAAACAGCGAAAGACTATTCGCGGCTCAAATGGGAATTTCACTGGCGATCCGAGGGTATCATGCCGCTCGATGCGATCAACGGGCCGACGCTGACGATCGAGGGGCGGGATGCCTCTGGCCAGCCCAGGTCCTGGTATGTCCGGCTGTGGAACTATGCCAGCGGCACACCAACCGATGCGCAGATTTCTATAGAATTTTCCAAAGTCGAAGGCGGGTT
>RCMY010005263.1_pt1 | contig 11025 bp, 17 predicted proteins | sample 2041341 | NCBI WGS metagenome assembly RCMY01 (sample SAMN09708234, study PRJNA481090) | Marine sediment metagenome, whole genome shotgun sequencing project.
GGCTTTCACCACATTCACCAGGTCATTCGGAAGTCCGGTGACATCAGCCACTTCGCCGTTGTTTGACTTCCAGCGCTTTAACAACGGCGCAATGGTGCTTTTGCTGCCGGTACCCAGGCGTTCACGCACTCGATCCACCGTAGGCTCCTGACTCTGTATCTTAAGTGCTTCGGCGGCTTTGGTGACATCGTTGTAAGTGACTCCGGCGCGGGCCATAACGGTTTCCTCTTCGACTATTAAGTACTGTATTACATAACACGTAATATAACATTATATTCTTGCTTTTAAAGCGGACTTGAACTCTTGATGTTGACACACGATAATCACTGTTATTGCAGGTTATACTGATTCCCTGAAAAATATCTGTGTGTAATACAGGTGCATAGCTGCCTTTCAGCGTCACCTATAAAGAAATCACGATTATGAGCGACAAACCAAGTCAAGCCGCATCTAATGTGGTGTTACGTAATGATCTTTCAGGTCCGCCCTCCCGTCCGGACGCGGAGGCACTGCGTCAATATCTTCAAGCGGCCACTTCCGATAACACCCGTAAAGCCTATCGGTCGGCCATTCGCCAATTCGAAAAATGGGGTGGCCGCCTGCCAACCGAGCGTGACACCCTGGTGCGCTATCTGATGGCCAGAGCCGAATCTCTCAATCCCCGGACCCTGGACTTACATCTCACGGCCATCAGCCAATGGCACCACTATCAGAGGTTAACCGACCCCGTGCGCGATCCATTGGTACGCAAAACCATGAATGGTATTCGTCGTACCCATGGCCAACCTAAGCGTAAAGCCAAGGCGCTGCGGCTGGAGCACATCGCCCACATGCTGAATTTCTTGCGCCAACTACCGGACACCAAGAAAAACCATCGGGATATCGCTCTGATGTTAACCGGATTTTTTGGGGCCTTCCGGCGTAGCGAACTGGTAGCCATTCAAATCGGTGATCTGGTCTGGGAGCCTGAAGGGTTGATCATCCGCTTGCCTCGTTCTAAAACAGATCAGCAGGCAGAGGGTATGGTACGCGCTTTACCATTCGGTCCTTCAGGCTGTTGTCCAGCGGTCGCAATAAGGGGCTGGATCGAAATCGCCGAGATTAATGATGGTGCGCTCTTTAGACCCGTTAATCGCTGGGACCAAGTGCAACCGAGAACTTTACATCCCGGAGCAATTAACGATTTGCTTAAGCGCTTGGGAAAAGCCTGTCAGTTCGATTTTGTGCCGGAACTGAGTAGCCACAGCTTTCGTCGTGGCCTATCCACCTCGGCGGCCCGAGAGCGGGTAGATTTTGAGTTGATCAAAAAACAAGGGGGTTGGAAAAGCGATGCAACGGTCTGGGAGTACATTGAAGAGGGCCAACAGCTATCCGACAACGCTTCCGTCATATTGATGGAGAAAATGGCTAAAATGCTCTCGACCGAGATTTAAGTGGACGCTTTATGCTTGCCTATATAAAGTTTAGTTTTCGTAGCCCCACACTGCGAATCACTGCAACTTAATTTCACGTGATGAAACAACTGATTTCAGGCTTGGCGCAATGTTCAAATAGCCTTGTTTCAAGGTGCGTTTGTAATCGTGTTATGCACCTTTGCCGCTCAATGAGTTCAGCCAATTTTTGGGCTGCCAGGCGTAACCCTCGTCCATCCGCTCGTTCATTCAATTCCAGCAAACACGCCATTTCCTCATAGGTAACTCCCGCAGCCGTTGCACACTGGATAAATGCATCGGTGCCGACCAATTCAAGTCCATTTGGAAAGGTTGTTGGCAACGGTTTTTCCAGTTCGCCTAGAAGTCCAATGTGTGCATAGTAATGAACCAGGCACACAGGTACACCCGCTTGTCTGGCAATCTCTTCAGCAGAATATTTGCCGGTATCCATTCGACAGCCCCTATTGCTGAGTATTAATCGTGGTTAGCTTAATACCTAGAGCAGACTCCATGTCAAATGGTTAAAAAGCGCTTGACTTGGAGTCAACTCCAATCTCTATGATCAAACCATACAGAACTATAAAGGGTGGGCCCAGATGAAGCACAAGCTAAAAAATCCAGTTGTTTCGCTTCTTGATGCTCGACTTGTTCGCTACACGCGATCAATGACACAGGAGGATGCTCGCCATGATCTGTGATTCCCAATGGGTGTTGTATGCCCGAAGGATACTGTCCCTTGGCAGCTTGTTCCTCACCTTGCTGTTGCTTGCTGAAGCATCCTTTGCCGAAGCGCAAATGCGTCGTTACGACGTGCAAATCGACGGCATGGTGTGCGCTTATTGTGCTTACAACGTCAGCAAGCGATTGGGGCAATTGGAGGGCGTGATACCCGACTCGGTACAGGTGGTACTAGAGTCCAAACAGGTTCGCTTCGATGCTCGGTCTGAATTGTCAAAACCATCAATCGACCATGCCCTGGCCGATTCCGGATTCACGGTCAAGACCGTCGAATGGAAAACGCTCGATAAGGATGAAGATTCCCTCCCTCATGGCCGGTTGGCAGCAAAGATTACCCTCTCTGTGATAGCGCTTGACTCAACCCTGACTGAGCGACTGCTGGACGCCCTCGGGGTAGCTGCAGCAGCCGGACACGGACGCCTTGTCATACAGGCGCCAGCAAACCAGGAAACCGCGTTGCTCAAACCATTGCTGGCTGGTCGTCGGCCAGCGATCCCTGTCGAATTCCATGCCACGGAGTCGGATACCGTTACGGTGACCTTGTGGACGAGATTACCAACGTCAAGAGACAGCCATGAATAACAACAACGTCACTACCAACACATCGCTGGCCAGCGGTTTTGGATTAGCCCTGCTCGGCACCATGTGCTGCGCGCTGCCCATCGTGTTGGTCTCCGCTGGTATGGGCAGCGTGGTGGCCTCCGTCGTCTCGGCACTGCCCTGGTTGGCCTGGATGTCTCAGTACAAGAGCATCACCTTTTCCATCACAGCCCTGGTGTTGGCCTATAGCTGGTGGCGTCTACGCCTGGCCGGTCAGTCTGGGCAATGTGACATCGAGGACCGTAAGCGACTCAAATGGCAAAAGCGAATGCTGTGTATCAGTACCGCCATTTTTATTGCGGCCGTGTTCGCGGCCTATGCGCTCTTGCCCATCACCCTGTGGTTGGAGTCATGAATTTAATGAGGAGATTGGTGATGAAAAGGTTTCGCTACTTACTGATATCAGCTTTATTGGTCGTGAGCAGTGCCTGGGCACAAGGCCTGGTGTACCAGGTAGGTGTGGATGGTTTGGCTTGTCCGTTTTGTGCTTATGGGGTTGAAAAACAGCTGCAAAAACTCGACGGAGTTCAGTCCGTAAAAGTGGATATTGCAAAAGGCAATGTCGTGGTCACGATGAAGGACAACCAGCGGTTGCAACGAAAACACGCCGAACAGGCGGTGAAAAAAGCCGGTTTTAGTCTGCGCTCGTTTGATCGGGTACAGGAGACGACCCCATGAGTGACTTATGGCGTTCCCCACGCTTATTTCCCGTATTATTGTCCGCAAACCTGGTTGCAATCGCCCTCGCTCACTCTGGTACTGTGACTGCCGCAGCCATTACTTTCAACACGGCCTTGCCCGTGGCCGAGGGTGAATTCGTGTTTCGTCAGCAGCTTCGCTGGCTCCGTTCCGGCCACGATCCAAGTGCTCTGGATCGCGAAATGAAGGTGTTCGCGGCCATCTCTGTACTGGGTTACGGCGTCAATTCGAAGCTGGCACTGTTTGGTGTGCAGCCCTGGGCGGACAAATCCCTGGAACTAACGAATGACGGGGATGACGTCGAGCGAGACAACCAGGGGCTGGGCGATTTTACGGCCTTTGCCCGCTACACCTTGTGGCAGGATGATGCGCCAGGGCGTACTTTACGCCTGGCAGGATTCGGTGGGCTCACGGCGCCGACCGGCGAAGACGATGCCACCGACCGTTTTGGGCGGCTACCACCACCGTTGCAAAACGGTTCGGGTGCCTGGGATGGCTTTGGCGGCCTGGTAGCCACCTGGCAAACGCTGGATTACCAATTCGATGGACAGATCAGTTACCGTGCGAACGGCGAAGCCAACGATTTCGAAGCCGGCGACGAAACTCGCCTGGATCTGTCCTGGCAACAGCGGCTGTGGCCCAGAGAGCTCAAAGGTGGTGTACCGGGTTTTCTGTATGGCGTATTGGAGCTCAACTGGCTGCATCAGGACAAGCATCAGATCGGTGGGAAAAGTGACGCCAATTCCGGCGGGGATACCCTCTGGCTGGCCCCGGGCGTGCAGTACGTCACTAAGCGCTGGGTGTTGGAGGCAGTGGCTCAGAAGCCAGTATCCCAACACTTAAATGGCACAGCGTTGGAAAATAACTGGATTGGGACGACCAGTTTTCGCATGAACTTTTGATTGAAGGAAATCGATGGCATGAATCGATGGTTGCTGAGTACAACATTGGTTGTGGGAGGGCTGTTCACAGGGGTAGCGTTCCTGACGTGGCTGCTGTGGATACCGTCCGCACGGGAGCCGCCCTACCGTTTCGTTCGGACCTGGGGTGAGCAAGGTGGCCAGCCGGGGCAATTCCAGGACCCGACCGGTATCGCGGTCACAGAGGAGGAAGTCTTTGTCAGCGACTCCCGTAATGGCCGCATTCAGGTGTTTTCCCACCAAGGCGACTTTCATCGAAGCATCGGTGAACGGGGAGACGGTCCCGGCCAGTTAGGCCGCCCGATGAACCTGACCATCCACGAGGGCAAACTCTATGTAGCCGAATACTGGAATGACCGCATCAGCATCTTCAGTATCCAGGGCCAGTTTTTATGGCAATTCGGCGAATCCGGCAGCGGGTCGGGTCAGTTCAATGCTCCGGGCGGCGTGGCTGTCGCTCATGATAAGTCGCTCTTCGTCGCAGACTTTTACAATCACCGCATCCAACACCTACAGGCAGATGGCACCTTTATCGAACAATGGGGTACCACTGGCTCGACCGGTATCGCAGCCGGCCAGTTCAATTACCCCACCGATGTGGCCATCGCCCCAGAAGGCAAGCTGGTGGTCGCTGATGGGTATAATGACCGTATTCAGGTGTTCTCGCGCTCGGGTGAGTTCCTGTACAAGCGGGGCGGCCCGTTGGGCATGAATATCTTTGGCCCCTTTCCAGGCTGGTTTGCCACCGTCACGTCGGTGGCAATTGGGCCGGGCGGCAACCTCTATGTGGCTGACTTCTACAATCACCGCGTGCAGAAATTTGATGCGCAAGGACGGTTTATGACTGCATTCGGTGATAAAGGCAGACAACCCGGACAATTCGAATACGTCACCTCAATCGCTGTTGCACCTGATGGGACGGTGTTCGCGACGGATTTCGGCAATCACCGAGTGATGGCGTTTGAGCCGTCATCCATACTCTAGCGTGACATTGAGAAGGTTATTGAGGTATGACTAACAAACAAATCGTTGTTGAAGTGCTCACCGCGTCAGGGTGTGGGCGCTGCCAAAAGGTCAAATCCCTTGCGAAAGCGGTGATCGCCGAACTGAATGATAGCCGAGTCCATTATCGGGAAATCAACGTGGTGGAAGAGATCGATTACGCCGTAAGGCTGGGCGTGATGAGCACGCCAGCGATCGCGCTGGATGGCGAACTGGTGTTTTTCGCACCACCTTCTAAGATCAATTTGCGCCAGGCGATCCTGGATCGGTTGGGAGCGCGCTGATGGATACTGCGGCTCGGATGCAAATGGGCGGAATTGGTGGCCTGGGTGCCGCGTTGGTTTTCGGGTTCCTGTTCAGATTCACGCCGGTGGCGTTTGCTTCCATTCCCATCGTTTTGGCTTATGTCACACGCACACTCATGCTGGCGTTCGCCCTCGGGCGGGTGATCCCCCTCGCAGTGGGCGCTGCTAGCATCGGCTGGTTGGAGAACTTACAAACTATCGGACATTTGCGCCGAGGTTTTGAGATTGTCGGCGGCATTCTCTTGATGGTGATTGGCGTTTACCTGCTCAATGAATACTATTTCTGGTTCTGAACGATGATGCGAATTGGTGAAGTGGTGACAACGTTGGAGATCAGTGCTGATACCTTGCGTTATTACGAAAAAATAAAGCTGATGCCGAAAGTGCATCGCAACAATGGCGGGGTACGCTTTTACAGCGACAAAGACCTCTCGTGCCTACGCTTTATCAAACGAGCGCAAAAGATGGGCTTTAGTCTGGAGGAAATCGCACAGCTGCTAGACTTTCGAGGGAATCCTCAAAAAGCCAAGCCTAAGGTGCGGGAATTGGCGCATCGCAAACTAGATGAGATCGAACACCACTTGTCCGAGTTGAGTACATTACGGGATGAGCTGCGCCTGTTAACCAACCTCTGTGGTGCCAGTGACGACGGCTGTCCCATCCTCGAATCGTTCGATCAAAATACATCAGCCCGCTGAGTCTCGCGCTCCGTTATTGCAACACCCATTTTCAATCGGGGCCAGAGCGCTTGCCATTTGTCTCCAGTTGACGGCCTGCGCTGGCCTTGGCGGGTGGTTCATTTCAACGTATCAATGGGAAAAAGAGAGCTCGAATGACTAGAACTATCAGTAAGGTTGCCAAAGCACTCGACATCAATATTGAGACCGTCCGTTTCTATGAGCGTCGAGGATTGATCGACCAACCGAATAAGCCTGCATTGGGGTATCGCCACTACCCCGATGAAACGGTGAATCGCATTCGTTTTATCAAGCGGGCTCAGGAGTTGGGATTTACCCTGGAGGAGATTGCCAATCTCTTGAGTCTGAATGATCGCCCTTGTAGTCAGGTGCAGGAGCTGGCCGAGCACAAACTCAGTGCCGTCAAAGAAAAGATGGCGGATTTGCGTCGTTTAGAAAAAGCACTCAAATCTCTGTTGGCGCAGTGTCACAGCAATGATGATGAGACCCATTGTCCCATCATCGATTCCCTGCAAACGTAACCGACTACTCACTTGCTGTCACAATTCGCCGCTCCTTGCCTTCCACGGCACCGTGGCATACGACCACCAAGGATGGTGGGAGAGCAGATAGTGCCGGCGCAACTCTCTGCCCATTCGTCCTGAACATAATCGCTTGACTCCGTACATAGGTACGGCATTTACACTTACACCTTTACCTAACCTTAGAGGAGTAAGTCGTGCCCAAAATAGGTTCCAATCTGCCCATTATAGGCGGAGTTTTCGCCGCTGTCGGCGCTGGTCTTTGCTGTGCCGGACCTTTCGTCCTGTTGCTGCTCGGGTTCAGTGGTTCCTGGATTGGTAATCTGACGCTGTTAGAGCCGTATCGGCCCCTATTTATCCTCGCTGTTTTAGGCTTATTTGGTTTCGCCGGGAGGAAAGTCTATCGGCCTGTTGAAGACTGTGAGCCCGGTACTGCTTGTGCCGTACCTCAAATGCGCAAACGTCGGCAGGTGATTTTTTGGCTAACCGCGATCACGGCGCTGGTGTTGGTTACCAGCAATTATTGGATTACCTGGTTTGCCTGATCGTTAAATTAAAAATACACCTTAAATTTTTGGAGTATATGATGAAAAAAATCGCTTTATTGTCCCTGCTGTCACTACTTAGCTTGAGCGCGTTTGCCAAACCGCAAACGGTCACCTTGGAAGTCCCGACGATGAATTGTGTGACTTGTCCGTTTACGGTGAAAAAGGCTCTGCAAAACGTTGAGGGTGTCAGCAAGGCCGATGTCACCTTTGAGACCAAATTAGCCATGGTCACTTTTGATGATGCAAAAACTACTGTTAAAGCGCTGACGGACGCAACAAAAAATGCCGGCTATCCATCATCTGTTCAAAAGTAGGTATTGAGCATGGATGGTATTCTACGTTTAATCGCCCGAGTTGGTGACAAAGCAGGTTCCTTAGGGGCAGTAGTGTCGGCCATGGGCTGTGCCATGTGCTTTCCGGCGATAGCCAGCCTGGGTGCCGCCGTTGGATTGGGCTTTCTCAGCCAGTGGGAAGGTCTGTTTATTAACACCCTGCTACCGTTGTTTGCCTGGGTCGCCTTGGTCATCAACGGACTCGGCTGGTTCAGCCACAAGCAATGGCATCGCAGTTTACTCGGCATGAGCGGCCCGGTCTTATTACTGTTATCCCTTTATCCGCTTTTTCAATACGGCTGGAGTGCCTATGCCACCTATTCAGCATTGGGCCTGATGGTCGCGGTATCGCTTTGGGATATTTTTTCACCGGCGAATAAGCATTGCGACGATGACACCTGTGAAACCGGTATAAAACCACCGCAGATAGCGAAGCCTGATTAAAACGGACTGAGGAAATTTGATGATATTACTATCGATACGAGGCATGACCTGTACGAGCTGTGCTAGCCATATCAAAGAAACACTGGAAGTCATGGACGGTGTTCAACGCGCCGATGTCTCTTATGAAAATGCTAGCGCTGAAGTCGCTACAACCAACAGTCTCAACGCCGCTGACGTTATGGGGGCAGTTGAGGCCTTAGGTTATAGCGCCGAGGAAAGACGCGAGCAAACGTCCTGTTGTGCATCAGAAAATAATGCGTTGTTAGTTGGAAATGGTGCAAGCCATGTAGCCATCATTGGCAGTGGTTCCGGGGCTTTTGCCTGTGCCATCAAGGCAGCAGAAGGCGGTGCCAGGGTCTCCATCATCGAAGGGGCGGAGGTGATTGGCGGCTGTTGCATCAATGTTGGCTGTGTGCCCTCCAAGATCCTGATCCGAGCCGCTCAATTGGCTCAACAACAACGCAATAACCCTTTCGCCGGTCTTGAAAATCATACGCCCGAATTGAGCAGAGCCTTATTGGCACAGCAGCAAACCGCGCGCGTCGAAGAGTTACGAGCGGCCAAGTACCAGAATATACTCGATGGTAATCCCGCATTGAATCTGGTTAACGGTTATGCGCGATTTAAAGACGCGAGTACTTTATCCGTAAGCAAGGCCGATGGTTCGGAAGAAGAAGTCCATGCTGATAATATCCTGATTGCGACCGGCTCGACACCGACCATTCCGCCTATCGACGGGCTGGCGGACACACCCTACTGGACATCTGATGAAGCATTGTTTGCCGAAGACTTACCGCAACACCTAGTGGTGATCGGCTCGTCCGTCGTAGCCCTGGAAATTGCCCAGGCCTATCGTCGCTTAGGTAGTGAAGTCACGGTATTGGCGCGGCACACCTTGCTTTATCGCGAAGATCCGTTATTAGGTGAAAAGCTGGCCGAGTACTTTGAAAAAGAAGGGATTCATGTGCTCACCCATACCCAGGTGTCCAGTGCTTCTAATGACGGGCAACAGTTCAATCTGGAAACCAATGCGGGTGTCTTGACCTGCGACCAACTGTTGGTCAGCACCGGGCGCCATGCCAATACCGCCCAGCTGGATCTGGGTGCGGTAGGCGTCAAGACCGGGAAAAACGGTGAGATCATCGTCAATGAGCGTATGGAAACCAGCGTTGCCGGTATTTACGCCGCCGGTGACTGCTCCAATATGCCGCAATTCGTCTATGTCGCGGCAGCCGCGGGGAGTCGCGCCGGGATTAATATCGCGGGTGGGGACGCTAAACTGGATCTGTCCACTATGCCTGCCGTGATCTTTACCGATCCCCAGGTGGCCACCGTCGGATTGACGGAAGAACAGGCCAAGACACAGGGTATCGAAGCGGACCATCGGGTGCTCGATATGGAAAATGTGCCACGCGCACTGGCCAACTTTGAAACCGACGGTTTTATCAAGCTCGTTGTTGAAAAGGCAACAGGACGCTTAATCGGTGCGCAGATTCTGGCCCACGATGGTGGTGAACTGATTCAAACCGCGGCCTTGGCCATCCGTAACCGCATGACCGTCACCGACCTGGCTGATCAACTATTCCCGTATTTAACTATGGTCGAAGGCTTGAAGCTCTGCGCCCAAACCTTCAACAAGGATGTGAAAGAACTGTCCTGCTGTGCCGGGTGAGTGAGTGCGGTATTGGGAACGTCTCTGGCTATTAGCGTGCAGTCAGCTCCCTCGGTTGAACAATTATGCCAGCGGGAGCGAAACAGATTGAAGCGATGTGGCAAAACCACCATCACTTGAAAACAGCGGAGACAGACAAATGCCAAAAGCCAAGGCACAAGCAACGGTGAAACAGAAAAAGACGTGTCCGGGTATTTTGAAGTGACCTCTGATTTTACCGCGTTCATGGATACCGAAGGGCAATCACTTGAATTTCCTTTAACCATCTCGCAACTGGCGAATGCCGCACAAACGACGGTGAATACCGTCAGAAATTACTTACTGGAACAACTTGTACTGTGTAAAGAACATTCACTTCGTGGTTTTGGATTGTACGACCGAGGCGCGCTAAATCGACTGCACTTCATTCGCGCAGCACGTGCGGCGGCATTAATGATCCTGGACATAAAACCCTTCCTGCACGCCGTTAATGATAGGAATAAACCTGCGTGTGGTGAGGCGATGCGAAAATTACAAAGCAAAATCGAGGGACGACAAGCTTACTTACGTTCATTAGATTCTCAGCTCTCAAAACTGCGTCAATTAGCCTGATCACCTGAATACTGGAGTAGATGATGTCAAAGAAATGTGAAACCAGCAGCAACGACTGGGTGGCTAAGTTCGGCTCGCCATAGTTGTCGTCGTCCGATGGCACCTGGTTGAGGTGGGTCGCTGACACCGTGGCTAGCCGTTTACCGATTCACGTTGGTCGAAGAACCGGTATAGCGGCACCCAGATCAAGGCGATGTACCAACCGTACAGGTAGCTACCAATGAGACCAAACACAAAACCGCTCAATGTGAGCCATTCAAAGCCCGGCAATAGCGGCGCCCACGCTTCATACATCCGCGAGGAAGGAAAGAGTAATCCAAAGGCGATGCAAAGCAGGTAGGACAACAACAGGAACACACTGGTCGCGTGACCTACAGAAAGCACTTTAGGTGGAATGGCACTTAAATAAGCCATAGCGGTTCAGAATATTTAGGCCAAGCCGCTGAAAATAAAAGAGAAGGTTGGCAGGAATTGGTAAGATATTCGGTGTGAAACAAGCATCCACCGCTTCCGAGGCCAACC
>RCMY010005264.1_pt1 | contig 11025 bp, 8 predicted proteins | sample 2041341 | NCBI WGS metagenome assembly RCMY01 (sample SAMN09708234, study PRJNA481090) | Marine sediment metagenome, whole genome shotgun sequencing project.
TGCATCAGGTGCGCAAGTGCGGCGGCTATTTCCAGCGCCGGCACGTCGTGCTCCTGCTGGTACTCTTCAACCAGTTTGGTAAATTGGCCTAGCTGTTCGTTGGCAAGCGTGTCGCTGATGCGCTGCTTAAAGCGGACGATGCGCCTGTCGTTGATTGATTTGGTGGAAGGCAGCTCCATCATTTCAATTTTTTGCCGGGTCGCCTTTTCGATGGCGAACAACATGCGTTTCTCGCGCGGTGCGACAAACAAAATGGCGTCGCCTTGGCGACCAGCACGGCCGGTGCGACCAATGCGATGCACGTAGGCTTCAGTATCGTTTGGTATATCGTAGTTAATCACATGGCTGATGCGCTCCACATCGAGACCGCGCGCCGCAACGTCGGTGGCGACAATAATATCGAGCTTGCCTTTCTTTAAGTTATCAACGGTGCGCTCGCGCAGATTTTGCGTAATGTCGCCGTTAAGCGGCGCTGAGCTGTAGCCACGCGCGCGTAATTTTTCAGATAGCTCGACGGTAGCAATACGCGTGCGCACGAAAATAAGTATGCCCTCAAACGGCTCAGCCTCAAGAATTCGAGTTAAGGCATCCAATTTTTGCATACCGCTGACCGGCCAGTAGCGCTGCCGAATCGTATCCGCAGTCGTGGTTTTGACCTTGACGGTAATTTGCGCAGGTTCGTTTAAATGACGTGTGGCAATGCGACGGATCTGTTGCGGCATAGTGGCCGAGAACAAGGCGATTTGTCGGTCGGGTGGGGTTTGTTCCAGCACCCATTCGACGTCGTCGATAAAACCCATACGCAGCATTTCGTCGCCTTCGTCCAGCACCAGTACCTTGAGTTTATCGAGCTTCAACGTGCCGCGGCGCATATGGTCCATCACCCGGCCGGGTGTGCCCACAATCACATGTACGCCGCGCTTCAATGCGCGTATTTGGCCGCTGTAGTCCTGGCCGCCATAAACGGGCAATACATGAAAGCCTTGCAAATGCCTGGCGTACTTCTGGAACGCCTCGGCTACCTGAATAGCCAGCTCACGGGTCGGTGCCAGCACCAATACCTGCGGCTCTTTTTGCTTAAGGTCGAGATTCGACAAAATCGGCAGCGCGAAGGCGGCCGTTTTACCAGTACCGGTTTGGGCCTGGCCGACTACGTCTTTGCCGGCTAGCAGCAGCGGAATGGTTTGCGCCTGAATGGGTGAAGGGGTTTCGTAGCCCACTTCGTCGAGTGCTGTTAGCAGAGGTTGTATTAGCGCCAATTGATTGAACGCCGTTACCGTGTCGGTAGTCATGTGCTGGACCTGGAATAAATAAAAAAGCTGGAATGTAGAGGCGTGCTGACTGTGCCGCTGCGGTGAGCGTGCGCTGCGAAGTCGGCAAGGCCGCATAGTGTAACGCGTAGCTGGCTATTTTGCGTGCTTTTTTTTGCGGGTTATGCTGCGGTTGGTGCGTCGTTTGCGCTAATATTGCGTGTGAATACTTCCTGCCGGCAATCATCAAGTCGACGCAACCTGCCAATAGGCGCACTATTTTGAAAAGACTGGACTATCTGTTCGAGAAAAACGCGCAGTGGGCTGCAGCAATCAAGCAAGAAGACCCGGATTTTTTCGAAAATCTGTTCAAGCAGCAATCACCTGAGTTTCTATGGATCGGCTGTTCAGACAGCCGCGTTCCCGCCAATAATCTGCTCAATATCCCGCCCGGCGAGGTGTTTGTACATCGCAATATCGCCAATGTAGTGGTGCACAGTGATCTAAACTGTTTGTCAGTCATTATGTTTGCCGTTGAGGTGTTAAGGGTGAAGCACATTATTGTGTGTGGTCATTATGGCTGCGGCGGTGTGGTCGCGGCGATGGATAATAAAGAGCACGGCCTAATTGACAATTGGCTCAGACATATTGAAGATGTGGCGCGTTTAAATGCCGACAAGCTGAAAAATCTTGACCACGATACGATGCTGAATACTATGTGCGAGTTAAACGTTATTGAACAAGTGGCCAACGTCTGCCATACGTCTACGGTGCAGCGGGCATGGCGTAACCGACTCGATCTGTCGGTACACGGCTGGATTTACAGCATCAAAGACGGCATTTTGAAAGACCTTTGTACCACTTTTACATCGAACGAGGAACTCGACCAGAAGCAAGGCAAGCGGTGATTTTTCCCTACCTCAGATGCTGCAATAGTCCGCGCATTGAGTTTGCTGCTATCGTTTATAAGCGAGTAAAAACACAACAATCCGTAACAGCCAAGTTAACTTAATGTTGGAATTTCTAAAACAAGAGTCAGCCGGCGGCATTTTGCTGGTAGCCGCTGCGGCGCTGGCAATGTTGATCGCAAATTCACCGCTGCACTCCTATTATGCGCTGTTACTCGATACGCCGGTTGTCATCATCGTTGGCGTGCTGGAAATAGCCAAACCGCTTTTGTTGTGGGTCAACGACGGGTTGATGGCAGTGTTCTTTTTGCTGGTCGGGCTCGAACTGAAGCGCGAAATGCTGGAGGGCGAGTTATCCGACAAAAAGAATATTGTGCTGCCAGGCCTCGGCGCCATCGGTGGTATGTTAATGCCGGCACTGGTGTACATCTACTTCAACCGGGACGACCCGGTGGGTATGCAGGGTTGGGCTATTCCGGCGGCGACCGACATAGCCTTTGCGTTAGGGATATTGTCGCTGCTGGGGCCACGCGTACCAACTAGTCTCAAGATTTTCCTGACTTCGTTGGCGATATTCGATGACATTGGCGCGATTGTGATCATCGCGGCGTTCTATACCAGTAAAGTCTCAGCGACCGCGCTGACTGTTGCCGCAGTGTGCATTGCGACGTTGTTTATTCTCAATCGCAGCGGCGTTCTGGATAAAAGCCTGTACGTTCTGGTAGGCGTTGTGATGTGGATTGCACTGCTAAAATCCGGTGTGCACGCTACCTTGAGCGGTGTGATACTTGCCATGTTCATCCCGCTTAGATCGACCGCTCAGCCTGGCGTATCGCCGTTAAAAAGTATGGAGCACGATTTGCACACAACGGTTGCTTTTGTAATTCTGCCGGTGTTTGCGTTTTGTAATGCCGGCCTTAACCTCCAAGGCGTTGGCATTGAGCAAGTGTTGCACGATATACCGCTGGGTATTGCGCTTGGTCTGTTCGTTGGTAAGCAAGTCGGCGTGTTTGGCTTTTGTTGGTTAGGTATAAAACTAAAGCTAACGGAATTGCCCAAAGAGCTATCGTTGCTGTCGCTGTACGGCACCGCCGCGCTGTGCGGCATTGGCTTTACCATGAGCCTGTTTATTGCGTCGCTGGCGTTCGAAGAGACCGGCGTTAACACGATGTTTGACGAGCGGCTGGGCATTATCATCGGTTCGCTGGCGTCGGGTATTATGGGTTATTTGTGAGTTCAAACTGGATTTCAGCTAAATTAGTCAGCAGCCTGTTTAAAAAAGCGATCCATTATGGTCGCTGATCGCTTGACACGATAGCCCAATCTCTCTATGCTCCGAGTCCTGTATGACTGAGCAGATAGTGAAAATGACTGGCTATTTTGGCTCCAAAGCCGCCTCGGGATTGTTTAAAAACATCATCGCCATGATGCCCCCGCACGATACCTACCTGGAAACCCACCTGGGTGGAGGGGCCGTCATGCAGAGAAAGCCCCCCTTTAGCTGTGATTATCCGGTGCGCCTGGTCAACGGCCGTGCGCATGATTTTTTAGCCCACTACGATTATGCCGGCGCTGAGTTGATCTATTGTGATCCTCCTTATCTGGTACAAACCCGAACAGGGCGGCACCGATATCGCTTCGACTACACGCAGCAGCATATCGACTTGCTCGAACGCCTTAATTCACTCCCCTGTGCCGTGATGCTATCGGGCTATCCGTCCTCCTTGTATGACGACCTGCTGGGTGATTGGAACAGCCTGGAGTTACAGGCGATGACCTGGGGAGGCCCCCGCACCGAAAAGCTCTGGTTCAACTACACCGTTGACCGTGTGCATTGGGTCAGCTACGCGGGCAAGAATTTTACCGACCGGCAACGTATCAAGCGCAAGGCCCAGCGGTGGGGCGAGAAGTACCGGGCGCTGCCACGGGCGGAACGGCTGGCGGTGCTGGCGTCCATGATGGCGGTGGAATCGGTACCCCCCGACGGCACCCTGGTCAGCCACTCAGTCGATGAATAACACGACGACTGTGCATTCTGGTCTCGATCACACCGAGCTTGAGAAGCTGACGAAAGCCGAGCTCATCGAGCGGGTGGTCGCGCTGCGACAAACGCTGTCTGAGAAAGACCAACAGATAGCGGCATTAACTGAACAGCTGACCAGGCATCAGCAGCAACAGTACGACCAACAGCAACAAGAGATCAACAAGACGGTCAATCAACCCAGCTCAAAAAAGCCGGAATGGGATAAAGACGGCAACCCCGGGCAGGGCAAGACAAAGCAGCGAAAACTCAAGCGCTCCAAGCAGCCAGGCAGTGGCAACCAACGGAAAACCCGGGCGCCGGATGAGACGCATTTTACCCCACTCGATGAGTGCCCGGAGTGCGGGGACAATTTGAGCAAACGCCGCGGGACCGTCACGGTCGGGCGTACGGTCGAGGATATCGATCCACCGGCGGAGAAAACCACCGTAGCGACAGAAATCGGTGAAATGAAATGGTGCCCGCGCTGCAAAAAGATGGTGTCATCCACCACGGAAAGCGCACTGCCGGGCTCGGATATTGGCTTGAATGCCACGATTGAAATAGCCTACCTGTGGGTGATGAGCGCCTTGTCGCTGCCGAACATTCAAGCCTTATTGAGCGCCTTCAACGCGCTGTCGCTGTCCACTGCCGGGATATCGCGCATGATGATTCGATTGAGCGGGATCATGCAGCCGGTTTACGATGAGATTTTAACGGATGTCAAACACGGGGCGCATATCTGGGCCGATGAAACGGGCTGGCGGGTCAAGGGAAAGCTGTGGTGGCTATGGATTTTCGCCAATCAGCGAAGCGCCTACTATTGGGCTGAAGCCTGCCGGGGCAGCCCCGTGGTGGAGCGGCTGTTGGGGCCGGTGTTCCTGGGCGTGCTCATCGTGGACGGGTGGGGCGCCTACAACAAGCTCGCGTGCGCGAAACAAACGTGCATGGCGCATATATTTCGAAAAATACGGGCTTTTATTGACGCGTATCCGCAGTATCGGTCCATCATGACCTTTTATCTGAAGCTCAGGCGCATTATCAAAGAGGGGCAAAGACTACAAAAGGCGCGCGGGGAACTGGGCGAAGTGGTCTACGAAAGACGCCTGAAAGCGTTGCACCGTCGGCTGGATACGCTGTTGAAGTGGAAAAATCCGAATGCGGTATTGAAAGAGGTGATCAAAAAAGTGAAGCGTCAGCGGCAGCATATTCTAACGTTTATTGAGCACGAGGGAGCCACTTCCCACAACAACTATGGCGAATATATCATCAAAAAGGGTGTGTTGAAACGCAAGGTCTCTGGTGGCAGTAAGTCCGCAGAAGGAGCAAGAGCATACGCCTGCATTCAATCCATTGCGATGACCTGCCAATTAAGGAACCTGCCCTTCCATCAGTTTATGCGAGCCAGTCTGGTTCACTACATCCGCACAGGCGTTCCTCTGCTGTTGGCAGAGTACGAGGCGTGCCTGCAACAACCCGAGAGGAAGGCCGCATGAAACGATCCAGCAAAGGCAGCAAAAGAAAACCATTACCCGAGGAAGTCCAATGCCCGGCTTGTGGTGGCTGCTCCTTCAAACACAAGACAACGGTCTTTCCGTTTCCACTACCGACGGGAAAGGTCATCGATGTCGCCGGTGTTCACGTTCAGGAATGTCTGGACTGCCATGAATTGACGCCGACTTATGAAGGCAGAATGAAGCTGGCCCGCTGTTTAGAAACCTTTCTGAGCCTGCCTGGTTAAAATCTGACTCAAATCCGGTTTGAACTCACGGTTATTTAATACTGCGCCGGAGCTTGCCGGCGAAAGTGTGTGTGGCGAAACGATAGCCTCTGCCTATCACTGACTGGCACCACAAACCTGACGAAAGCCACCGGCAACAAACGGAATCATATGATCGTACGCCGCCTTAAAGTCGGACGACTTACACACCCCTCTTGAAAGTTTGTCGATGCGCCCGGTCTGCGCCAGCGTCAACGTTAGCGCACCGGATAAATAGTTGTAACACCAAAAAAGCTGCTTGTCAGTAGCGTCGGGCAATGCCAGCTTTAACGCCTTGATAAAACGCTTGATGAGTTTATCAAAATACTTCGACATCATGTGTTTGCCCCACACCGGCGAGTTGTTCACATAGGCCACCAGCGCCAGATAGTTTTGCCAGCCGACGTCGCCGCTCTCTTGCGCCATCTCCAGCGGCCGCAGAAATGCTTCAATTATCTGCTCCACGCTGGGTCCGGCTGAGCCAGCCGCTTTTTCGCATTGTGTCAGCGCCTCGGCGCGTGACTTATTCAATAATTCGGCACGGCGCACGAACACGGCTTCAAATAGTTCGCGTTTGTTACCTATATGGTAGCTGGCGAGTGCAACGTCAACGCCGGCAAGCGCGGCAATTTGCCGCAGCGTGACGCCGTCGTAGCCGTGTTGTGCAAACAGCTGCTCGGCCGCATCGAGAATGCGTTGTTTTTTGCTCGGCTTGCCCGTTTCAGTCATTGCCTATTGGCCCAGCGTATTATTTTGTAAGTCATTATTAGTGTTTGCGCCCCGGCTCGCAATCAATCGTCGCACCAAAAAGATGCGCTGCAGAGTATAAACTCTCTGCTTGACATTTCAACAAACGTTGAATACATTGCTTCAACGCTTGTTGAATTTGGCGTATTGCCTTCCCGGCACCGGTAATATTCGCTCCGTCGGGCCAGGTATTCCATCGAAATAAATAAGAGGAATTTGATGATGACCACCACTTTACGCACATCAATGCTGCCGCTCGCTCTTGCCATCACCGCAACGTTGCCAAATTCAGCTGCGATTGCACAGCAGTCCGAGCAATCACTGCAACTCGAGGAGGTGGTGGTTACCGCGCGGCGCAGATCGGAAAATCTGCAGGACGTACCGATTGCCGTCACCGCGTTTTCCAGCGAAGAGCTGGCGTTGCGCGGCACCTCCGACATAAGTGAAATCGCCCAGTCCGTGCCGAGCGTTACGTTAGAACCATCGCGGGCGACTAATTCTACCTTAACCGCGTTTATGCGAGGGGTTGGCCAGCAAGATCCGTTGGCCGGCTTCGAACAGGGCGTGGCGCTATATGTCGATGATGTTTATCTGGCGCGGCCGCAGGGTTCGCTGCTGGAGATTTACGATATTGAGCGTATCGAAGTATTGCGCGGTCCGCAGGGTACGCTGTATGGCCGAAATGCCGTGGGTGGTGCGATTAAATACGTCACCCGCAGGCTGGCAAACGAACCTGCGTTGCACTTGAAGGGCTCCCTGGGTTCCTACGATCAGGTCGATGGGGTGATTACCGGCTCGGTGCCATTTAGTGATTCAGTTAGAGCCGGTGCTGCAGTAGCCTCCTTGAATCGTAACGGCTACGGTGCTAATTTCACCACCGGCGATGACCAATACAACAAAGAGATTCTTGCCGCCCGCGCCAGTCTTGAAATTGAGCCATCCGATGCGCTACTGATCCGCATTGCAGCTGACTATTCCAAAGATGATTCAAATCCTGTGGCGGGTTATCGCCCGAATGCCGGTGCGGTCAGCGGTATCCCGGTACTTGACGATGTACATGATAGCCTCGCTGGAGCGGCTGACAACCCTTCTACTGCAGGCATCGACGGCAACAATGAAGTCGAGACGAAGGGTGTTTCCGCCAGCATAGAATGGGAGCTGAACGACAGCGTTATTCTGAAGTCAATCAGTGCCTACCGCGAAGACTATACCGAATCGGTGATCGATTTCGACAGCCTGCCGGTAGACGACGTCGACGCGCCTGTGATCTACGAAAATGACCAGTTCAGCCAGGAGCTGCAGTTACTGTACAGTGCAGAGCGTGTAAAAGGCGTGTTTGGTTTCTACTATCTCGAAGCATCCGCCGCTAACGATTTTGATGTGGTGCTTGGCCAGCTTCCAGCCACACCCAAGATTACAGCGTATACGGGCGGTACTGTTGACACTAAAGCCTGGTCGCTGTTTGCCGATGTCAGCTATGACGTGACAGACAAACTCTCGCTTTCCATTGGTGGGCGATACACCGAGGATGAGCGTAGCGCCGATATTTTTCGGGCTAACTATATTGGTCTGGGTTCGCCATTTTTCGGCAACACCGCCGCCATTGAGATTGCCGTTAACAGCGATTACAGCAACGATCGCACTTTTTACGACTTCTCGCCGCGGGTGAATATCAACTACACGGTAAACGATGCAGTCAACCTGTACGCTGGCTATAGCCAGGGTTTTAAAGCCGGCAGTTTTGATCCGCGCGGTGCTAACCTGATTCAGCCCGAAGTGGAACAAGGCTTTAAACCGGAGCAGTTGGACTCCTTCGAGGTAGGCGTGAAATCAACCTGGCTGGACGGGCGCGCAAGAACCAATATTGCGGCGTTTTATAGTGAATATAAAGACATGCAGGTGCCTGGTTCGCTGCCTGTCGACACCGACAACGACGGTGTAGGCGACGATTTCATTGGCACGGTAACCAACGCCGGTGAATCCGAGATTGCGGGAGTTGAGTTCGAAGGCGAATTTCTATTAACAGAGGGCCTCAGCGTTCAGCTTTCTTTTAGTGTGCTTGACACTGACATCAAGGAGTGGATTCTCAACGGTGTTAATGTCGCCGATCAAAGAGAGATACAGAATACGCCGGAAAGGATGGCCTATCTGGGCTTGAACTACAGCATGTTCGCCGGACCGGGCAGCTTGAACCTGAACGCGAATCTGTCACACAAAGACGATATCTTCCAGTTCGAAATACCGGTGCCGGAGATAGATCAAAGTGCCTATGATATTGTCAACGCCAGCATCGTTTGGGCCTCAAACAGTGGCACCTGGTCTGTCGGCCTGCATGGTAAAAATCTAACCGACGAAGAATACAAAACGTCGGGATATAACTTCCCAACACTGGGTACGGAAAACAATGTGACGGTTTTCTACGGCGCACCGCAGACGTTTACGTTTACGGTAGACTATCGTATCTGAACCGACCGCGCCTGCCAGCAGAGGAGATTCAGCGATGAACCGATTCGATACGCCGTCGCCGCTGTTACCGGAAATCATAGCGCTGCACGGCAAATGGCATGCGCAGCGTGAAGCGGTAGTGTGCGAAGACCAGCGCCTGACCTGGGGCGAGTTCTCGGCTGAAATTAACCGCTTCGCTAATGCACTGCGCAGCCGGGGGGTAGGGCGCGGTGATCGGGTCACGGTGTTGATGAGCAACAGCATTGCAATGGCGCAGGCCTTGTTGGGGATCATGGCGGCGGGTGCCGTGTCAGTGCCGATCAACCTCTCGGTCAGTAAGGAAGCGCTGGCCAGCATGATAGAAGACTCGGCAAGTAAAACCATTATTGCCAGCGCCGATCAGGCGCTTAGAATAGATGCGTTGCCGAACCTGAAAAATGCAGAGTTGCTGTGCGTTTGCGATCAGCCGGTGGCTGGCTGGTTATCGTTTGCAGCTTTCCTGGCCGACGCAACCAGCGCGCCACCCAATGTAACAATTATCGAAGACGATGCCCTGAATGTGATTTACAGTTCGGGCACCACTGGTTTGCCCAAGGGTATTGTGCACACCCACCGCGGCAGGCGCCATTGGGCGTTCGACCTTGCCATTGCGCTGCGCTATCACTGCCGATCGCGCACCTTGATGACTATCGGGCTGTATTCAAATATCTCCTGGGTCGCCATGCTGTGCACCGTGCTGGGTGGCGGCACGCTGGTGATTCATCGTCGCTTTGATGCAGCGAATTTTTTGGCTACGGTAGCGCGGGAGAAGATCACCCACACCGCCATGGTGCCGATTCAGTTCCAGCGTGTAGTTGAGGAGATGCGCGGCACGCCGCACGATGTATCTTCAATGCAGGCGATGATGAGCTGCGGCTCACCGCTGCACACTGCGCTCAAGCAAGAGATATTTCAGCGTTTCGAGTGTGGCATTATCGAGTTGTATGGTTTGACCGAAGGGATTATCACCACCATGGAGCCAGAGGAGGCAGCCGATCGCTGGGCATCGGTGGGCAAACCACTGCTCGGCACAGATATACGCATTGTGGGCAGCGATGATTGCGAAGTGACGACTGGGCAAAGCGGTGAGCTGGTATCGCGCGGCGCTTTGGCTATGCCGTGTTACCTGAACCGGCCCGACGCCAGCGCCGAGGCGGGCTGGACCGACCCCCAGGGTAGGCTATGGCTACGCTCGGGAGATATTGGTTATATCGATGAAGAGGGCTATCTCTACATCATTGACCGCAAGAAAGACATGATTCTCTCCGGCGGCCAGAATATCTACCCGCAAGACATTGAGGCAGTGCTCACTGCCCATCCGCATGTTGACGATGTGGCCGTCATCGGTTTACCGAGCATGCGCTGGGGCGAAACACCGGTTGCGTTGCTAGTGCCGCGCCCGGATTGTTCTATCGAAAATGCCACCATGCTGGCGTGGTGCAATCAACGGCTTGGCAAGCAACAGCGAATAGCTGAGGTGATCATCATCGACGAACTGCCGCGCAACCCCAACGGTAAAATACTCAAGCGCGAACTGCGACAACAATTCAAAGACCGCCACTACGATTAAATAGAGCCCGTTTGGGAACGTGTACTATTCGTGACCAAAGCACGCCTAACAATGGGACCGTGCCCAGTGGGAGCGACTTCAATCGCGATTGCTTCTTCATTGCGCAGTCTCGAATGCGCAATGAAGAATAAGATTTTATATTTTACTCGATTTGCTGAAACGCACAAACGCCAGACTCAGGCCGGCAAACATAATCGACACAATAATTGCATAACTCGCCGACACCGCAGGATTGAGCACGCCGCCAAACAGGTTGAGATAAAAATGCAGAATCAAACCAATAAAAG
>RCMY010005265.1_pt1 | contig 11022 bp, 9 predicted proteins | sample 2041341 | NCBI WGS metagenome assembly RCMY01 (sample SAMN09708234, study PRJNA481090) | Marine sediment metagenome, whole genome shotgun sequencing project.
GAAACTTATCTAAGTGATAAGCCGAGTGTTCTATTCAACATCTCTTTGATCGATTGTCTTACGTTTATATCAAACTCCTTTTGATATACTGTTTTTATTAGTTTTTCATAAAATAATCGTAATATTTTTCCCTTAAAGTTTTTTTGCTAATTTTTCCTGTGCCTGTATAAGGCATTTTACTGATTAAAATAGTCGCAGAGGGGATCGACCACTTATGTAACTTATGAGCTAAATATGTTTCTATTTCTACATGTTCGATATGCATGGTAGGTTTCGCTACTAAAATTAGTAGAGGTCTTTCTCCCCATTTTGGGTGATTAGCAGCAATGACTGCAGCTTCGACCACTTTCTCATGACCCAACATGGCATTTTCAATTTCGACACTACTGACCCATTCACCACCAGTCTTAATCATGTCTTTTGCACGGTCAGTAATGTTCAGGTAGCCACGTGCATCAATCGTTGCTATATCCCCTGTATCAAACCAAACCTTTGTGTTATCAGTTATATTATTAGTCGTTTGGTTGTCACTATTGTTGTTATAGTCTCTGGCAACATTATGTCCTCTAATTTCTAACGTGCCTTCAGATATACCGTTATGAGGAAGAAGTTCATCGTTTTTGCCTTTTAGCTGCATTTGCATACCAAAGATGGGCCTACCACATTTGAGCACTTGTGTTTTTGGTAGGTTTGTTAAATCATTTATTCGATTACAGGCACCTAAAGAGCTGGTTTCAGTCATACCCCATGCATTTTCAAGTGCTATACCATAACGGCTTAGACTTTCAATGAGAGAGTAAGAGGCCGCAGAACCACCCGAGATTGCTCGCTTTAAGGTAGTTTCAGTGATTTTGTTTTCTTGAAGATGGTTTTTGAGGGTTGTCCAAATAGTAGGCACGGCCATAGAGACATCTACCGATTCGGTTTGAATTAAGTGATAAACTTTTTCAATTTGGCCAGCAAATGAGTTGGGCCATACGATTTTTGCACCACATAGCACCGCATTGAAAGGTATGCCCCAAGCACTGATGTGATACAAAGGCACAAGTGGCATAATGCAGCTGTTTTCGTCTAGTCCTACTACCGTTGCCATACTTAAGGTGAGGGCGTGTAAAACCGTACTACGATGGGAGTACAATACACCCTTTGGAGCACCTGTCGTACCTGATGTATAACAAAGACCACTTGCCGTTTGTTCCGGAATATCAGGCCAATCATAAGTTGTAGATTCTGTAGCAATAAGTTCTTCATAGAACATAAATTCAATAGGCGATTTTAACGTTTTATCTGTATCGCCGAGTACAATCAAATATTTGACAAAGGGCTGGATGTGTTCATAGAGCGCCTCGACAATGTGCAAACAATCTTGCTCAACAATGATTACTTCATCTTGGGCAGAGGTGATAATTTGTAGCAATTGCTCATGTGGTAATTTGGGATTGATAGTGTGATAGATACGCTGTGAACAAGGAATGGCATAATGAAGCTCAAAATGCTGGTAGGTGTTCCAGGCTATAGTGCCGACCTTAGCACTCTTATTAACTTGCAGTCGGTCTAAGCTATTGGCAAACTGCGCAACTCGAGCAAAGGCATCTTTATAGGTGTACTCATGCGTAGTCATACCATCTGATTTGAGAGTGACGATTTTCTGCTCAGCATAAAGCGCCAAAGCATGTTGCATAATAGAAGTAATATTTAAATTACAGTGCATCATCATTCCGTTAATCATCTTCCCGTCCTTAGTTAAGATGGTTGGTGATAATGATAATGCAACTATAATGCCAAATAAATTTATTATAAATATCAATAACTTAAAAAATTTGAAATGTTTTTATTTTGAAAAATCATTTCAAATTTGAAACTTTACTATCCATTACCTTCATTTTACGCCATAGCGTTGTACGGCTAATGCCTAGATTTTTGGCAGCCAATTCTAAATTGCCATCAACCTCTTGGAGGGTACGCTCTATCAGTAGAGACTCTTGATTTATCTTGGCTTCTTTTAACACAGAAGTATGGTCTACTTTTTGAGTAGATGAAAAAAGCTCTGGCAAATGCAAAGACAAAAAACTTGGCTGAGTATGACTTTTATCAAAATAAAATAGTACCTGTATCCTTTCTATAATATTTTCCAACTCACGAATATTACCGGGCCAGTTGTATTTTTTTAACAAGGGTGGCAGGGTATCTGGTAAGTCTTTGATCGACTTTTTATACTTTTTTAGAAAGGTTTCAGCTAATGTCAATATGTCTTCTGGTCGGTTTCTCAAAGGTGGTATTGATAATCGAAGAATATTAAGACGATAGTACAAATCCGCTCTAAAATTATCATTGGCGACTAAACCCTCTAAGTTAGCGTGTGTGGCGGCGATAACGCGAATATTAAGATGATGACTAGCAGTTGACCCTAGACGACTGATTTGTCTTTCTTGCAGTACTCTTAAAAACCTTGTCTGTAAATGTAGAGGCATGTCACCAATCTCATCTAAAAATAATGTGCCATTATGCGCAGATTCGATCAGTCCAATACGTCCATTTTTTTTGGCACCAGTAAATGCACCTTCAGCGTAACCAAATAACTCACTTTCCAACAAACTCTCTGGAAAAGAGGCACAGTTGATAGCAACAAAGGGCGCTTTGCTACGGCTACTATAATTGTGAATACTTTGCGCTAAGACCTCTTTACCTGTTCCGCTCTCACCCGTAATAAGGACGGTACTGTCAGTCTTGGCATAAGCTTTTGCTAAGCTTAAAGTGGTCTTAAAGATGGCATTTCGAGTAGAGAGTTGGTCAAATTGGTAACGGGTATTAAAATCTCTAGAAGATACTTTTCTAAATTCGCTGCTAGAATACTCTAATGCATTGAGCTCTTGGGCGCTTAAAATATAGCCATTAATATAATCATTGTTCATCTCTAAGATATGAACTGCTAATTGATCGTTTTCGATATCAAGTAATTGGTGAGAATTTTGGTGCCTCATATCCAAGTCTAAATTACCAAAGATATCTGCAGGAGACTTATTTAATACATCAGCAGGCGACTTTTTGAGTAACTGCGCCATTGAGGTGTTTATAAAAGAGATTTTTTTATTCTTAGTAATAAAACAAACGCCTTCGTTCAAGTGGTTAAAGATTTCGGTAAGGCGAATAATTGTAGATTGTTCTCTTTTTATTTTTTCTAAACTTCTCAAGGCATTTGTGAGTAGGTCTTTAAGTGATACAACAGTCATAGTCAGTTGTCCGACTAGACCTTCATCAACTGCCAGCTCTACTGAAATAGGCGAGCCAATAACCGCATCAAACTTCTCACTTTTAATCTGTTGAATAGTTCTTTTAGCATCAGCATAAGAATCGTAAGTGAACTGTTCAACATCTAACAAAAAGATATCTGAATAATTCTCGAGACTGACTGTGGTAGTAGATTTTCCAAGTAAAGCAATACGTTTATATTGCTTCAAATTAGAGATAGCTTGGATAACATCAAACATACCTGTTCTTATAACTTGAATCTCAATACTTAATATTTTTTGTAGATAACTGGCCGTCGCGCCTGTACACAAAATAATCTGGCAACCATTGACAGTCAGTTGCTGCGCTACGGCTTCAATATCAGAAATATGACATTCAACAAAACCAATATGCTGTGAATCAATTTCTGATATTGCTTGTTCGACCAAAGAGCGAATCCCATTAATATTTGGGGTGTGAATATACGTAACTAAAATATTAATGGGTTTGTTATTGGACATTCTTTAAACCTTATAAAGCCATGTTATATAGGGGTGCAGCTGTGCCCACCATCTACCTTAACCTCTACACCAGTAATTCCTTTACCTGCTTGTGAAGCAAGTAATAATAGCACACCGTTTAATTCTTCAAAATCAACAAATTTACGGCTTGGAATGCGTTTTAGCAACTGTTGTCCTGAATCGCTCAGTAGGTATTCTTTATTGATATCAGTAATCATGTATCCAGGAGCAACGGCATTGACATTAATACCAAATCGGGCCAATTCAACGGCCATGACTTGTGTTAGATGACGCAATCCAGCTTTAGACGTGCAGTACGGACTAACGCCCAAGTTGACCGACTCGGACAAAATAGACGTAACGTTGATGATACTTCCTTTATTATCTGAGCTAATCATATGTTGAGCAATTTCTTGTGAGCATTGCCATGGGGCTTTTAGATTCGTATTAACAATTTTATCCCAGTCGTCATCATCATAATTCAAAAAGCTTTTGGTATCACTGACGCCTGCATTGTTGATAAGTACATCTATACTGATGCCACTGCCTTCTAATGAGTTAATCATTTGTTTGAATGCATGACGGTCATTGACATCCAGTACGAAGCTATAAACATTGATATCAAAGTCTTGCTCAAGGCTTGCTTTGAGATGCTCCAATTTGTCAGCACTTCTGGCACAGATAATAACATCTGCACCTTTTTGAGCAAACAAGGTAGCAATATGTTTTCCTAAGCCGCCAGAAGCGCCTGTAATAAGAACATTCTTATTATTAACATCAAATAGGCTCATTATTGTCTCCTTAGTCCTTTTTCCCTAGTAGCTTTCTGGCAACACTCATTCTATGCACTTCGTTTGCGCCATCATAAATTCTAAATCCACGTGCATCTTGAAAGATCTTGCAGACGATAGATTCATCTGTCATGGCTTGGCCGCCAAGAATTTGGGCACTTCTATCAATAACGCGCCAAATACCTTCAGAGCTGATAACTTTTACTAAGCTTGACTCATAGTTACCCCGTTCCCCAGCGTCTAATACTTGAGCACAATAATGGACCGCCAATCTGGTGTTCAATAAATCCATCTCATTGTCTGCTAGCATAAAACCAACGCCTTGATGATCGCCCAGTCTCTTCCCAAAGGACTGACGCTCTCTGGCATATTGCGTGGCTATATCGTGAGCGCGCTGTGCTTGTCCAAGCCAGCGCATACAATGGGTGAGGCGAGCAGGCGCTAATCGAACCTGAGCATATTTAAAGCCTTTACCTATCTCGCCCAGCACGTTTTCTTTTGGTATTCGTAAGTTGTCAAACGCTAAAACGCCGTGACCGCCTGCAAAACAAGAATCCATGGCATTCATGTTTCTTTCTAAAATAAATCCTGGCACGTCGGTATCTGTCAAAAACATAGACGCACTGCCATCTTCCATTTTTGCCATAATAATAGCAAATGCAGCACCATCAGCACCGGTAATGAGCCACTTACGTCCATTGATGACATATTCATCGCCCTCTAACACCGCTGTAGTCTGTAACATCGAAGGGTCTGAACCTGCACCTGGACTAGGCTCTGTCATTGCAAAACAAGAACGAGTCTTGCCATTCACCATGTTTCGTAACCAGCGCTCTTTTTGCGCTTCATTGGCGACTAGGTCCAATAAATGAACATTACCTTCATCTGGGGCATGAATATTCATGGCGATAGGGCCCAAGGAAGAGTAGCCCGCTTGTTCAAACGCAATGGCCTTTTGCATATGTGACCAACCTAAGCCGCCCATCTCAACACTGGCATGCGGTGTGAGCAATTTTGCAGATTTAGCATGGCTAACAAGATCGTCACGCAGCTCATTACTTGGACCATGGCTATCTTGCCTAGGATCACGCTCAAAAGGAATGATCTCTTTGACAATGAAATCTTTTACTTGTTGTTGTAACGCTAATAAATCGTCTGATAATGTAATCATATCTTTATTCCTTAAACCCGTTGTTATCGACATACATGTTATAAACATCGTCCATGGCACTATTGAATAATCCATTTTTAAGCAGATTATAAATAGTGAAGTTTTGAAGCTTTATGCGTTTGTGAAGAATTTGATTGTTTTTAACATGGATGTCTAAAATGTTTAAACACCCATAATCTTGTTCTTGGGTATAAATATCTGCTAAAGGATGGTTGTACATCCAGTTTATTATCACCCGGTTGACAGCATCGTGAGAAGATATCAAGATATTTTGCTGCTTGGGTGCGGACAAGATAGTTTTCTCAAACCAATCAAGCACTCGATGACTAAAATCCTGCCATTTTTCACCTTGCAAAAAATGCTCAAGCTGATTGGTTTGTAGTAAATACGCTTCTTTTAATTCTGTTTCAGACTTATCTTCAGTCAAATCTCTGAGTCTTCCTGATTTAATTTCTCTAATAGCATCTACTGTCAACACCTGTTCTGAAGAATGATACTGAGTCAATATCTCTGCCGTTTGTATAGAGCGGGGCATAGTAGATGAATAAACCCTATCAAAAGAGGTGTCTTTTAAGTTGTCAGCAAGCAATTTGATTTGCTCAATACCTTGTGGCGACAATTGAGCATATTTTGGATTCACAGGCTTGTTATCTTCATCGAAATAAGCCACATGTCCATGCCGTATTAAGAAGATACGTAGCCAAAAGTCAGTCATGCTTTGCCGCCTTAGGGTCAGTGATTTTTAACGCCTCATCATTTAACGACTCCAAAATAGAAAAGAGGTTAGGGATTTGCTTGCCGTCTCGAATATTTTGGCTTAACAGTGCTAAGGCCTGTTGGTCGTCCACAACGGGCAAATCCAATGCAGGTTGCAATATCTTATTGACATTTTCAGTATAGTTTTCTTGTTCTACAATGTAATTTTTGAGTAACTCAAAGCTTTTTATAAGCATTAATAAATTGTATTTATTGCTAGAGTTAGGCAAGAGCTCGTTTTTGATAACCGTTTGACTGGTTTCGATTAAGTCAATGAACGTTTGCTGTTTCATACTTCACTCCCCAAAACATCTAATATGTTCTTTTCTAGCTTAGGTACCATAAACTCAGTTAACGCAAGCTCTAAAGAAGGTATTTCCATATCATCATTACGTTTTGACTGCTGAATAGCAATAATAGCCCAGCGAACATGAGACAATACGTGCCAAAACTTCAACTCAGCTTCTGGCACATGGGCATCGCAAACATCAGTATATGTTTGAGAGAAGTGTTCGTAAGAGCCGATGCCACCAGCGACATTTTTATCTTGACCAAAACGCCAGCACTTAGCCGTAAACCAGCCAATGTCCTCACGGCGATCACCCCATTGAGTAAATTCCCAATCAAGAATGCCTGAAACATGGTCATTTTCAATCATAATATTACCGATACGGAAATCTCCATGTACCAGTACTAGCTCATCAATGCTAGGTAAATTATTGGCCATCCAACCAATTGCATATTCTAGAATAGGGTTAGTCGCTTGCAGCGAATCTAGATGTTCTTTGAAAGACTGAATTTTATCTGCAAGATAATTATCTTTGTTGGGTTTAGGCAAAAATGCCGTTAATTCATCATCAGACGGCACTTTATGAATAGAGGCTAGAGACCTACCAATATCTTGTGTGATATTTTTTCGGATGTTGCCATCGGCCAGTCGGACCAATTTATGACCTTCAGCCATTCCATTGATTTTTTGCATAATGAAAAAGTCACTATTCAAAAAATTTGGGGCATTGTTAAAATAGATGGGTTCAGGAACCTTAATTCCTAGCTGGTGTAAACGTGAAAGTAGTCGATACTCCTGTTCACGGTCAGAGCTGACGGAAACGCTAGCTTCTGAGTTTTTTCGTAAAACCAATGAAAAACTGTCATCTTGAATCAGCCAGTTTTCTTGGATAGCGCCACCACTCATTTTTACAACTTTTAAGCGGTCCGTCACCTTTAAGTTAAGCTGCTGTTCAAGGATTATTCTTAATTGATTGATCCTATAAGTATCCATAACTATCCCTGTATTAAATCGACTATTTATTATTCAGCAAGTTGCATGCCAGTATTATTATCTATATAAATCAAATACTTAGATTTTATCAGTGTTTCAAAAATGAAATTATGCTATTCATATATGAATTTTTAGTCTTGATTTATCGTGATAATTGTTTTGATTGAAACTTGATGATTCGATCTTGAATGTATAGTTATTATGTGCGTACTGTCATATTGGCAACTTCCCACTTTCTGCAAAATAGGTTTAGAGTGTTAATCCATTTTTTATAGCGTATTGTGCAGGAGGTAATCGGGGAGTCACTTATATGGAATGTAATTCTCTTATCTAGATAGTAATGAAGTTTTTGAGTATCTTTTAATGTAGTACTACATCTTTCGTTAAGATAGTTCTTCGCAACAACTCTAAATAAGTCCTTTTGTGTAGAGTTACTCTCTATGATTTTATGTTCTGTGGGGTTGATATCTTCAGCTAAAAATACCTGGGCTTTATTATGTGCCAGTCATGTCTCTATTAGAGAAAAAACCTCTGGTTTGAATGTAGAGTTAATAATTTGTTTGGCAGATTTATAAATACCAATTTGTTGAGTTTTTGCTTGAGCTTAAGATATTTATCGGATCGATAGCAATAAGTCATCTGCCAGAATAACGATCCATTCGGATGTTGTATAAGATGTAGATTGTTGCCATCACCATGGCACGTGACTTTCTTAGGTGCAGATTGTTTGGCAATAGCTTTTACGCAAGCATCAGTTAACTGGTAGTGTTTTCTTTTCGTTATGACTTGGACTTAAAGGCTTAGAGAGATTTTTAACAACAAAGAGCGATTTTCTTGAATATTTAACAACCATGTAGTGCTGATGCTAGATACCAAAAGACCCTTGTAGCGCGTGGCATACAAGGGTTTTTTGGTATCTGTGATGGTATGTCCACCACGCAACGATTAGAAACACGAAATCCCTGTATATAAAGGACTATGTAGATTTGTAATTAATTTTTAACAACGAATTTAACAACTTATATGGCACTGTCAATTTGTCATCCAATTGATATTGGCTTTTATATCATGAATGACCTGATTTGATAAATTTTCCTCGGTGTCATAATTGTTAAAAAACTCTCAGCAACTGACGCTACCTGATCAATAATAGCTTGTGCCTTGTTTTGCTTGATATCAGCTAATTTAGCTAATTTTAGTAAGTGAGATAGGGTGGGGTGCCGAGCTTCACCTGCTATATCCATTTGATGATAACCGTTCATGCCTGAATTATAGGCGATATCATAAACGGGCGATAACGACCACCTGCCAGCCTCGTCCATCATAAAAGAGAAGTTTTTGATATGATCGTCTTTATTATTAAAGATGATATTGAATACGCCATGCCTAAAACCATCCTCTACAGCTGCTCGTGAGCGGGTCAACATACGTATGCAGCGCAAATATTGTAAATAGTCCAATGATGGGGTTCGAAAGTCGATATCTAATAAGCCTGCCAGCGTATGAACGTGGACGCGTTGATTGCCCATGCGGTCAAAGCGCTCAACACCGAAACCAGCATATTCGCTATCAATATTAAAGTAATGATGAACTGGCATATTGAGACCAGCTTGCTTTGCCATGTCAGCATAAAGCGCTTCCAATAGACAAACGCTTTTGTGCTCAGATTGGGCAGGAAACTTAATAAGCCACGGCGTTGCGGATGTATGTTCGCTTGTTAAGTCAGTAGTAATAAACTCAGTTGCTTCATCATATAGGACAAACCCCAATATCAATCAAGCCACCTGAGTATTTATAAAGATAGCAAGAACCCGATAAGGCATGCTAGCAAGTGCCTAGAGGATTTTATATATATAACAAAGTCCATCTTTTTAATTTTTATAAAGTTTTTATTGATAATGCTGTACTCTGAAAAACCATGATATTGCTACCTAAGAAGTAAGAGTTGTGTTATCAAACTACTTGTTCTTCATGAGCTAAAGTTAAGTTTTATACTCTGGTTTAATTATAACGGTATATTGTTTTAGTGGTTAGCTCTATACCGTTATTCAACAGATATCTAAAGGCAGATAAAGACGGATAAGCAATAAAAAACCCTGTAACTAAGGGGCTACAGGATTCTAAAGTGAGTTGAGAGTATATTTTAAAGTGCAGCCTATCAGAATTCAAAATATAATCTTAAATCATTAATAAATAAGGATATTATTTATTTGATTAATACAAATACCGTAAATAATAACGTAAGTAGTAAAATCTATGAATTGAATTTTACCTTTTTGAAACCTTTGCAAAAACCCTACAAATGTAACTATTTTCTAAAATAATACAATGAGCGATAAATTAGATAACAACATCTGGTTCTAAGCCTTTAACGTGGTTGATGAGTATAACCGCGAAGTGTTAGGTATTCATATAAGTATGAATATACTGTTGTTAAGAGTGATTCGTTACCTCAATCAATTAGCCGAGTGGTATTGCTATTCACAACAAATTCGCTTAGATAGCGTCAGTGCTTTTACGTTACCTATCTTTAGTAACTGGATGAATAAAATAGATAAAAGACATAAGGAATAAGTAGTTATACTAAATTCTTACATAAGTAACAGTACATAGGGTATATTGGATATATAAGATAAATTAATCTCTAAGTTAATGGAAGTTAATAATGTCTAATATAAGTTCAAACATATCGTTACCGAAAGGTGGAGGAGCTATCGCTGGCTTGGGAGAAACCTTCTCACCAGACCTGTTCACAGGAACGGGTAATTTCTCAGTACCCATTGACGTTCCACCGGGCCGAAACGGCTTCCAGCCTCAGTTAAGCCTCGTTTATAGCACTGGTAATGGCATCAGTCCTTTTGGTTTGGGGTGGGATCTCAGTATTCCAGGTGTTAGCAGAAAAACAAGTAAAGGTATTCCTCGTTATTTGGGTAAAGACACTTTTATTCTATCAGGCGCTGAAGACCTTGTACCCATTCAAAAAAATAAGGGCGTTACTCAATATAGACCTCGCACTGAAGGGTTATTTGCCAAAATTTTTAGACATTTAGATGCAAATAACGATTACTGGCAGGTGCGCAGCAAAGAAGGCTTGACCAGTTGTTACGGCAATGAAGCATCAAGAAAGTCCGATTCTGCAGTTATAGCAGACCCACAAAATATTGATAATATTTTTGCATGGAAGTTAACTAAAACTGAAGACACGTTCGGTAATCAAATACTCTACAAGTACCTTCATGATTCTGGTGAAGACTATAATCAAAGCTATTTGCA
>RCMY010005266.1_pt1 | contig 11019 bp, 10 predicted proteins | sample 2041341 | NCBI WGS metagenome assembly RCMY01 (sample SAMN09708234, study PRJNA481090) | Marine sediment metagenome, whole genome shotgun sequencing project.
TGTTCACATGCTCGTCATCAAAGGATCAACAATCCGACGTCGACGAATCATCATGAACGGGACTGCTCTCCCTCTTCGGCGTCAACCCGATTTCGAGACCGCTTCGACTATTCGCTCCTGCGCCGGACCCGCATCTTGATCGGGGTTGGGCCCATGTCGAACGCTTCACGCAAGCTGCGTTCGAGGTACCGGAGGTACGGCTGCGGAATGTCGCGATTGGCGAACAGGGTGAAGGTTGGCGGATCGGTTGCCCCCTGCGTGGCGTACAGCACCCGGGCCCCGTGCGGTGCCGGTGTTGCCTGCTGCGCCCGCCGGATCACATCGTTGACCTTGCGAGTCGGGACCCGAGCCGAATAGGCGTCGAGCGCCAAATCCAGCGAGGGCAGCAGCTTGTGCGTCCCCGAACCCGACAGCGCAGAAATCCGATGCACATTCACGTTCGGCAGAAAGCTGAGCTTGCGGTCGAGCTGATCAGCGATCTTCTCACGGCCTTCGGTATCGAGAAGGTCCCACTTGTTGAGCACGATGACGATCGGACAGCCGGCGCCGTCGACCCGTTCAGCCAGCCGCTGATCCTGGCTGGTGATCCCCTCGGTGGCGTCGATCAGCAGGAGAGCGACATCGGCGGTGTCCACCGAATGCAACGCCCGGATGGTCGAGTAGTACTCGGTGTTCTCGTCGATCCGGCTGCGGCGCCGCATTCCGGCGGTGTCGAGGAACCGGATTGGACCGCTCGGAGTCTCGACCACGGTGTCGACGGTGTCGCGAGTGGTGCCGGCCATGTCGTGGACCACGGAGCGGTCCTCGCCGATGAGCCGGTTGAACAAGGTCGACTTGCCGACGTTCGGGCGACCGACGAGCACGATCGAGAAGATCCGTTCCGGCTCGGGCTCGACGTGCTCGGGATCGACGTCGGCTTGCTCGGGAAGCGCAGCGACGAGATCATCGAGCAGATCGCCAACGCCGCGTCCGTGCAACGCGCTGACCCCGTAGGGATTGCCGAGGCCAAGGCGAACGAGCTCCCACACCTGATCGTTGTGGCGAGAATCATCGATCTTGTTGGCGACGACGAAGATGGGCTTGTCGTAGCCCCGGATCGAGCGGACCATCTGGGCGTCTTCTTCGGAGATACCGATCGAGGCGTCGACGACGAACAGCAGGGCGTCGGAGTCCTCGATGGCCTTCTCGGACTGCCGCGACACCTTCATGTCCATGTCGGTGCCCGCTGCCATCCAACCACCGGTGTCGACCAAGCGGAAGTGCGTCCCCTGCCACTCGGCGTCGACGATCTTGCGGTCACGAGTGACGCCCGGCTTTTCTTCGACAATGGCTTCGCGGCGACCGATGATCCGATTGAGCAGTGTCGACTTCCCGACATTGGGTCGACCGACGATGGCCACCACGGGGGTGGTGGTCGTGCCGGGGGTTGCTTGCGTCATGCCGATCTCGCTTCTGTGGTGTCGAGCCCAAGGGCTCGACGGAGAGCAATGCCATCTGTTGGCACAACTTCGACTGGTCGTGGCAGGTCATCGAGGCTCATACCGTCGAGAAACACGCTGCCGGAGAGGCAAACATCGGGGAGCAGATAGCGATGACCGGCGGGCTGGTCGGCCAAGACTCGGGCGACATCGGCGCCAACCATGAGGCCGGTCACGCCGATATTGCCGCCAAAGAACCGGTTCTCGACTTCGAGGATCCGCACATCGGATCGGCCGGCCTCGCCGATCAGCGGTCCAATGACCTGGGCGCCATACGTTCCAGTGAGAACAGCTACTGGAGCCGAGGCGCGAGGACGCAGCTGAACGATGGCGGCACCCGACTCGTCGGTCTTCGAGGCGGCCAGGCGCGGGGCCCGATAGCCCTCGGCCGGCGCACCCTCGACCCAAGCGAAGAAGCCAGATGCGGTTCCGGTGGCTTGTTCGGTTTGGCCTCGGAACTCCATCTCGAACGTGCGGGCCATCCCGATTCCGTCTTCGTGCATGGCGAAACCCTCATAGGTCTCCGCACTGGGAAAGGGCCGGTCGGCCAGCAGGTAGTACTCATCGGCGGCGAACACCAGCCGACGTCCGAGCAGCTCGAGGTAGAGCTGCTGCCACTGCTCGACGAGTTCGATCACGGTGACCGCCTCGGCCCGAGTATGCGGACGCATTTCGGCTTCGTTCGAGTAGTCGCTGATGCCCAGGGGAACGATGGCGAGCGAAGCCAGCTCGCTGTAGTCGTCGAGAATGCCGGCCAACGTGCGGTCGAGGGCCTCGGCATCGTTGATTCCAGGGCAGACCACGATCTGGCCGTGCACCTCGATGTCATGGTCGAGCAGCGCTCGCAGCCACCGCAAACTGGTCGCTCCCCGCTTGTTACGCAGCAGCGCAGTCCGCACTTCGGGTTCGGTGGAATGGATGCTCACATACAGCGGCGACAAGCCCTCGGTGACGACTCTTTCGAGGTCGGCCTCGGTGAATCGGGTAAGTGTGGTGAAGTTGCCGTAGAGGAACGACAGGCGAAAGTCGTCGTCTTTGAGGTAAAGGCTCTTACGCATGCCGGGTGGCAGTTGATAGATGAAACAGAACGAACAGTGGTTGTCGCAGGTGCGAACCTGGTCGAACAGCGACGACTGGACCTCGATCCCGAGGAGTTCGCCGTCGGCCTTCTCGATGTCGATCTGGCGGTTGAGCCCGCCCCGGTCGATCTCGAGACTCACCTCGGGCTCATCGACGAGCATCCGGTATTGGATGATGTCTCGCGGCACCTCGCCATTGACGCTCAGCAGCAGGTCGCCGACGACGACGCCGGCGACCGCGGCCGGCGAGTCGGGCACCACCGCGAGGACGCGTGGAATCTGAGCGGTCTGAGAGATCATACAAAAAGTCTAGGGAGGGGCATCCAGAAAGGGCTCGGCTCCGAATAAGCAGTGACGAGAAGCGCGACCAAGAAGCGCGACGAGGTGACCTGCTCGCCTCGCCAAGGCGAAAGGACATCATGAGAATCGCTGTCATCGGGAGCGGCATCGCCGGACTGAGCGCCGCCCACAACCTGGCGAAAGACCCATCGAACCACGTGGTCATCTACGAGGCGGCCGACCGCCTGGGCGGACATGCCAACACGGTGACGGTCGAGGATCCAACCGCCGGTGCGCTGGGCGTCGACACCGGCTTCATCGTCCACAACGACCGGAACTATCCGTCGCTCGTTGCCCTCTTCGACGAACTCGGCGTGCCGGTGCAAGACACCGAGATGAGCTTCGCCGTCACGGATCGATCCAACGGGTTCCACTACCGGGCGACCAATCTGAACACCCTGTTCGCCGACAGGAAGAACCTGCTCAGCCCCACGATGTGGCGAATGCTGGCCGACATCTTCCGCTTCTACCGCAACGCCAATCGCTACCTCGACTCGGGCCGAAGCGATCAGAGCATCGCCGAGTTCCTGAGCGACGGCGGCTACCACGCCAGCTTCATCGACCTCCACCTCATTCCCATGGGCGCCGCAGTGTGGTCGGCTGATCCAACAACGTTCGACCGATTCCCCGCCGCCAGCCTTCTGTCGTTCCTACGCAACCACGGGTTGCTCGGCGTCGGCGATCGACCACAGTGGCGCACGGTCGTCGGGGGTTCACAGGCCTACGTTTCGGCAATCGCCGAGGTGTTCGCAGGCGAGGTTCGCCTGAACTCGCCCGTCACCGCAGTGTGCCGAACGACCGGAGGCAAAAACTGCTCGATCACGGCCAACGATGCCACCCACGACTACGACGAGGTGATTTTGGCCTGCCACAGTGATCAGGCTCTCGCCATGCTGAGCGACGCAACACCGGCCGAAAAAGAGATTCTCGGGGCCATCGGCTACCAACAAAACCGGGCGACACTCCACACCGACACCTCGATCCTGCCCCCTTCACCAACAGCGTGGGCTGCGTGGAACTACGAATGCAGCGTCGGCGAGGCATCAGCGGCCGCGGTCACCTATGACCTCACTCAGCTGCAACGGCTCCCCGGATCCCGGCGCTACCTGGTCAGTCTCAACGCCGACGACCGGATCGATCCGTCGAGCGTCATCGCGTCCTTCGACTACTCCCACCCGGTCTTCGACCAGCCTGCCATCGACGCCCAGACCAGACACAGCGAGATCAGCGGGGTCGACCATACGCACTTCTGTGGCGCCTATTGGGGTTTTGGCTTCCATGAAGACGGCATCGCATCGGGTCTGAGAGTCTGCCGCTCGTTCGACGCACCGACCATGGAGACACCGTCATGACTCCGGGTGTCGCGTCGGTCTGCTCCGGCACGATGTATCACCGTCGAAGCGAGTCGGCCGAGCACTCGTTCATGAACCCAATGTCGATGGTGTGGATCGATCCCGACCACCCGAACGAGTTGTGCCACCACCACCGCCTGTACTCCCCATCCGAACCGGCACCGGCTCGATTCCGCCGAAGTGACTACGGCGACGAACGGACCCCGCCGCTCGGACTGCTGGTCCGAGACGACCTCGAGCCGGTGCTCGGACACCGACCCGATGGGCCGATCCGGATGCTCACCCAACTCCGCCGCTTCGGCTGGCTCTTCAACCCGATCACGGTGTTTCTCGCCTGGGACGCCGACGACGACGAACCGGTCGGTGCCGTGCTCGAAGTGACCAACACCCCCTGGCACGAACGCCATCGCTACGTCGTCGCACTCGAAGCCGCAGCACCCAACGTTGCAGCGCCCAAAGCCGGCGGCCCACGTTTGACGGGCCAAGCGGAGGGGAAGAACGCGCCAGTGATGCTGACCGCTCGTTTCGCCAAAGAGTTGCACGTCTCCCCCTTCTTCGGCCGCCAATATGACTACCTGCTCGGAATCGGCACCGGCGGGAATGACCGCAGTGACATCGAGATGCACCATCCCGGTGACGACAGCGCCGACATTCGGATCGACCTCGATCTCGTGGATCGAGCCACCGATCGGGTGTCACTCACCACCTCGCTCCAGCTCGTTCGGACCCCGGCCTCTCGCCGGGCTCTCGCCAAGAACCTCTGGTCGGCGCCGTTGTCGACCTACCGAGTGAGCACCGGCATCCATACACAGGCGGCCCGCCTCCTCGCCAAACGAGTCCCCTTCGTTCCCCATCCCAAGAAGACCACGCCCGGGACGAAACAGCTCCGAACCGCACCGACACCAAACGCCTCTCCGAAACAGGATTCACCATCATGACCGCCACGATCGATACAACGGTTGCTGCTCCCCAGACGCCGACCGTCCGACCCGAACGACTACTCGAGCGGGCCGACCAGCGCCGGCGCCTACCCGGTGTACAAAGGGTTTCTCGACGTCTGGTGCACATGGTCATGGATCGGATGGATTCGGGTCGACTCACCGTGGTCGATGACGAAGGTGTCCATGTCTTTGGCCCCGGCGGCGGATTGTCGGCCGAGATCGAGATCCGGGACGATCGAGCATGGAGCAGCCTCATCGCCGAAGGCTCGATCGGCCTCGGACGTGGCTACATCGAGGGCTGGTGGCATGCCGAAGATCCGGTTTCGGTCGTGCGAATCATCATCGACAACATCGCGCCACTCGACGAATACCGCAACCGTCTGCACGGAGCGACCGGCTGGTTCGCCGATCCCATTCGTTCGGTACTCCCCCGCCGCAACAAGTCGCACAACAAGGAAGACATCGCCAGCCACTACGACGTCGGCAATGACTTCTTCTCGATTTTCCTCGACGAGACACTCACCTACTCCGCCGGCATGTTCACCGAGCCGGGCATACCGTTGGCGGCCGCCAGTCGAGCCAAATACGACCGGCTCATCGACAAGCTCGGTTTGCGAGCCGACCACCATCTCCTCGAGATCGGGACCGGCTGGGGTGGCATGGCGCTCCGGGCTTCGGAACGTGCCGGCTGTGAGATCACAACAACCACGATTTCCGACGAGCAACTCACCGAAGCTCGACGGCGGGTCGACGACGCAGGCCACAGCGACAGGGTGACACTCCTCGATGCCGACTGGCGAGATCTCACCGGAACGTTCGACCGGATCGTCTCGATCGAGATGATCGAAGCGGTCGACTGGCGGGACTACGACCAATTTTTCTCGACCATCGAACGCTGCCTTGCCGACGACGGACTCGTCGGCCTCCAGGCGATCTGCGTTCCCGAACGACGCTACGAGCGCACCAAAAACACCGAGGACTACATCCGCCGCTTCGTGTTTCCCGGCGGCTTCCTGCCGTCGATCGGCGCCATCAACCGATCGGTCTCGACCTCCACTCGCATGCAGATGCTCGACGTCGAAGACTTCACCGCTCACTACGCCGAGACGCTGCGTCGCTGGCGGGACCGCTTCGACAGCCAACTCGACGACGTCCGTCAGCTTGGTCTCGATGATCGCTTCATCCGGCTGTGGCGCTTCTACCTCGCCTACTGCGAGGCCGGCTTCCTCGAACGGCATTGCACCGTGAACCAGTTCGTGTTGGCGGGCCGGAACTGGCGACCCGACGGGCTCGGGCTCCGGCTCTGACCACGTGACCCCGACCGGACATGGCCCGGCCCACCATCGGTGGTGAAGAGCAACTAGCCTTGGTGTCCATGAGCGTCGATCAGGTCTTGCTTTGTGCACCTCGTGGTTTTTGTGCCGGTGTCGAGATGGCAATCAAGGCGCTGTCGTGGATGGTCCGAGCATTCGACGCACCGGTCTACTGCTATCACGAAATCGTGCACAACAAGCTTGTCGTCGACCGATTCGAAGCGCAGGGCGTGATTTTCGTCGACGACATCGACGAAGTGCCCGAAGGTCGCCCGATCATGTTGTCGGCTCACGGCTCGGCGCCCGAGGTGGTCGCGGCCGCTGGTGCGCGTGGAAGCTACGTGGTCGACGCCGTCTGCCCGCTGGTCACCAAGGTCCATCATGAGGTCAAGGTCCGGGTCAAGAAGGGCTACCGAATCATCTACGTCGGGCACGACGGGCACGAGGAAGCCGTCGGCACGATGGCGGTCGCCCCATCGTCGATCAATCGTGTCGAGTCGATCGAAGATGTCGCTGCCCTTCCCGACTTCGACGAACCAACCGCACTGTTGGCCCAAACCACGTTGTCGCATCGCGACTGGACCGACGTCGCCGAGGCCGCACGTGAACGCTTTCCCGACCTGTGGCAGCCGGGCCGATCCGATCTCTGTTTCGCAACGACCAACCGCCAGTCGGCCCTGATGTCCGTCGCCGACCGTTGCGACGCCGTCATCGTCATCGGGTCCGCCAACTCGTCCAACACCAACGCGCTGGCCAAGCTGGCCAAAGAGGCTGGATGTCCACGGGTCTTTCGGGTCAACGGCCCCGATGAACTCCCCCGAGATCTGACCGGCACGGTGGCGGTCACCGCAGGGGCGAGTGCTCCCGAAGATGTCGTTCAGGCCGTGATCGCCGTCCTGGATCCGACCAACGGCGTCGAGGAAGTCAGGATCACCGAAGAAGACGAGTACTTCCCGCCGCCTCGCAACCTTCGAGAAATGCTGGCGACCGTCGACGTCCTCGCCACCTTCGGGTTGGGCGGTGCCCTCGAAAATCGTCCACCGCTCGATGATCACATCATCGGCGCCGCCGACGTCCTCGCCTCGATCAGCCAACGCTGACGAGCCTCCATACACAACGAGCGAGACGAGGAACGCCTACAGACCGACTCGGATCTGGGCGTCGTCGAACAGGTCTTGCAGCGTGTCGTGGAGTTGCTTGGAGATGGCCTTGACGGTCGACCGTTTGACTCGTGCTCCATCGATTCGTTGTGGCGGCACAATCGGCTCGCCAACCACGATCACGCATTTACGGGGTCGAATCACTCGGCCGCCGATCGGCAGCGCCCGTTCGGCTCCGCCGATCCCGATCGGCACGATGGGAACGCCCGCCCGGCAGGCCAAGAACGCTGCTCCCTCCTTGATCGGCGCGACCACCGGGCCTTGGAATCTGGTGCTCTCGGGAAAGACGACGAGTGGATCACCCGACGCCAGGATCAACTCCGACAGTCGCAGGGCCTCACGATCGGCAATCGCTCGTTCGACCGGGAACCCGCCGACTGCCAGGAGAAATCTCCCGAGACCCGGTGTTGCGAAGTACTTTTCCGCGCCCATGTAGCGCAGAATCCGGGGCGTGCTCGCGGCGGCAAGCGGCGTGTCGAGGATCGAACGATGCGCCCCGGGGGCAAGCACAAAGCCTCCCGTCTTGGGAACGTTCTCCGCACCGATGACCTCGAGGCGGAACAACACTCGGAACCAGAACATGGCGAAGACTCGGACGGCGCGGTAGAGGCGGGGAGACCCTCCTCCAAGATCAGCCGTCGCACCCTCGGCCCGTGGACCAGCCACCGAATCAGCCACCGAACAAGCCAGCACGAGTCTCGAGCATCAAACGCCCTCAGCTGCCCAGTTCGTTGGCGATGAGATCGACGACCTCGTCGATCGACAGATGGCTGGTGTCGACCTCGATGGCGCCGTCGGCTCGCTTCAACGGATCATGCTGGCGACCCGAGTCGAGTGCATCACGGCGAGCGAGATCGGCGGCAACGGTGTCATAGTCGAGGTCGGTGACTTCGCGAGCGCGCCGCGCCGCGCGTACTTCTGGGCTCGCCGACAGGTACACCTTGAGGCGAGCATCGGGGAAGACCACACTCCCGATGTCGCGACCCTCGAGCACCCCGCCACCCCGACGACGAGCCCACTCACGCTGCCGAGAGACCAGTTCGGCCCGCACCTCGGGGTGTGACGCCACCTGCGACACCGCCCGAGTGACCTCGGGGCCCCGGATCTGTGTTGTTGCGTCGAAGCCGTCGACGGTCACGGTGCCATCGTTGTCGATGCGAAGGTCGATCCCCTGAGCAACGATGCCGACCTCGTCGGCATCGGCCGGGTCGACACCGCGGGCGAGACAGGCAAAGGTGACTGACCGATACATGGCACCGGTGTCGAGGTAGTCGAGCTGCAGGGCACTGGCCAGGCGTCGGGCAACGGTTGACTTTCCCGACCCGGCCGGGCCATCGATGGCGATCACCAGCAACTCAGATTCCACCGCAGCCACGTTAGTCGAGCATCCGAAGGGTTGGCTGGTAACCGCGAACCATCAAACCACCGATGAGCCGCTCACCGAGGGTGCGATCCACCATCAGCAGCATCACGCCTCGCTCTCCCTCACCGCTGTGGGTGATGTCGAGGTCGAGGATGTTCACGTCGAGTTCCGCTGCGAGGGTCGCAATGGCCGCGATCTCGCCAGGACGATCGGGTATCGGTACCGCCACCTCGGCCACTTCGTCGGACACTCGGAACCCGGTCGGAAGATTGATTCGAGCCTGACGGGCGGTGGTGAGCAGCTCGAGCAGGCCGGCTCGGTCACCGCCTGACACCTTGCCTCGCAGATCGGCGAGCTTCTCGATCAAGCCGTCGAGGCCATCGACGATCGCTTCGCGGTTCGCCACGCAGATATCGGGCCAGATGGACGGGCGCCCGGCAGAAATTCTGGTCATGTCTCGGAAGCCGCCAGCCGCCAACCGCAACAGTGCACGATGCTCGACCGACGTCTCGTTCGCAAGCGTCATCAGCGCCGCTGCGGTGAGGTGCGGTACATGACTGACCTGGGCGACGAGCCGGTCGTGAACGACGGGAGACAAGACGATGGCCTCGGCGCCCAGCTTGCGAACCACACCCGCCACCAGCGCAAGACTCGACTCATCGGTGTGGTCCGTTGGCGTCAACACCCACATCGCACCGTCGAACAGGTCAGCTCGAGCACCGTCGATGCCGTCTTGTTCCGAGCCCGCCATCGGGTGTCCGCCGATGAACCGTGGGTCGGTGATCGCTTCGCAGATTTGCGCCTTGGTCGAACCAACATCGGTGACAACGGCCGACGTTTCGGCAAGGGCTCGGGCTGCGAGGTCAGGAATCGTGCCGACCGGTCCGGCCAGGACGACCAGATCCGATGCAGGGTCGATGCCAACGACATCGGCCGCTCCGAGTTCGACCGCTCGGCAGGCGACCTCGGGATCGGTGTCGACGGCGGCGACATGCCAGCCCTCGGCTCGTAGGGCGAGACCGACTGATCCACCGATCAGTCCGGTGCCGATGATCGTGGCTCGCCGCTGGGTGTCGGCTGCACTCACTGGATCACTCACTGCTCATCGCCCGGTTCGGCCAGTTCGGGACGGAGGGCGACGGCCCCCCGCAAGAAGACGTGTCGCAGGTCGCCTTTCGACTTCGGCACGACGCGATTGACACTCTCGAGATGGGAAGGGTCGAGATGGGAGAGGTCGAGGTGGGCCAGGAGGCGCACGCACAGCGGCAATGCCCCGGTGACCACCATTTCTTGGGTACAGATGATCGGGACATCGGTCAGTCCGAAGGCGCGAGCGGCAACACCGGGTGCGACACTCGAAATGTCGGGTGTTGCGGTGAAGAGCACCGACACGACCTCGTCGTGGGTCAGACCGTTCCGTTCATACAGGGTCTCGAGCAACCGTGTGGTGTGCTTGGCCACCTCGGCCGGGGTGTCTTCGTCGATGGTGATGGCACCGCGCACGGCGAGAAACGTTCGGGAGGGAGTAGACATCGCCCGTGAGGTTATCGGTCGCCGTGGTCGTCGTCATCTGGCACGTCGGCGCTCGGCGCGGAACTCTCGATCGTCACCGCTCGCTGCAGGTCGAGCAGTTCATCGGCATCGAGGAGCCGATACGTCCCCGGCTCGAGTTGGGGGTCGACGAGCGGACCGATCCTGGTGCGGACCAATCGCTTCACCGGGTGCCCGATGGCGTCGCACATGCGACGCACCTGACGGTTGCGCCCCTCGTGGATCACGATACGAAGCACATCAGGACTCACCGCTGCGACCTTGGCCGGAGCGGTCATGCCGTCATCGAGTTCGATCCCCTCACGAAGTCGACGCAGTGAGGCTCGACTCGGCGTCCCTTCGACGTGGGCCAGGTACTCCTTCTCGACCCCGAAACTGGGGTGCGTCAGTCGGTGGGCCAATGAGCCGTCGTTGGTCATCAACAGCAGACCCTCGGTCTGGTA
>RCMY010008108.1_pt1 | contig 11019 bp, 9 predicted proteins | sample 2041341 | NCBI WGS metagenome assembly RCMY01 (sample SAMN09708234, study PRJNA481090) | Marine sediment metagenome, whole genome shotgun sequencing project.
CCGGTCGTTAACCACGTCGAGATGGGCATGGCGAGTCTCGACGCTGCGATTGAGCGGATTCGAGCAATACCGGGTTACAAGGTTTACTTTGATGCAGCATTCGGCTCCGAAGACAGCGTATCAATGGCCAACGCCGCCAAGGCAATCGCCGCTTACGAAAGAACCTTGATAACGCCAAACAGCCCGTTTGATCGCTACGTGAAGGGTGATAAAAGTGCGTTGTCACAGCAGGCAGTACAGGGCATGAACACGTTTGAACAGGTCGGTTGCAAGAGTTGTCACTCGGGTGCCGCGTTCGCCGGACCGGCGGTGCCACTCGGTTCTGGCGTGTTTATGAAATTTCCAGCGTTCACCGACAACGAATTCGTCAAGCAGTATGACCTGCTGGCCGATACGGGCCGTGAAGTGGCAACGGGAAAGGCGGCAGACAAATATGTTTGGCGCGTGCCCACACTGCGAAATCTTGATTACACGGCACCTTATCTCCACAACGGTGCCGTTAAAACACTGGATGAAGCTGTTCGCGTGATGGCCAAGACGCAACTGAATCAGGACGTGACTGATAAACAAGTAGCAGATATCGTCGCATTTCTCGACAGCCTGACAGGAGAGTTTCCACAACAGACCATGCCAAGGCTGCCACCTACACCGGGTGATTTGCTGGAATGATGGGGGCATTAGCATGAAAATCTTGCCCGGTAGCCGAAGCCCGCGCCGTCGTTATTGGCTTTATGCGATGCGCGGTTCGTCCTGCGGGTTGGGAATGTTTTATCCAGGTAGACAAGGAGCAGGCAAAGGAGCTCGGGGGCCAGGAAGCGCTCGGCAGTGAGCGTATCGAGCCGGTGGAGAAATATTTGATACAACGATAGCCTTTAGGAGACATATTATGAATACGATAGTCGTGTTAGGTGCCGGACTGGGTGGTGTCTCGCAAGCATTCGAACTGAAGCCCTTGCTTGCCAAAACTGACCGCATCATCGTGATAAGTGATCTTGCTCACTTCGAGTTTACGCCTTCCAATCCATGGGTTGCTGTGGGTTGGCGAACGCACGTGCAGATTACCGTGCCACTTGCCAAAGTGTTTGAGAAACACGGCATTGAGTTCATTCATAAGGCTGCGAAAAAACTGCAACCGGGTGACAAACAAATAGTGCTGGAAGATGACAGCGTCATTCAATATGACTACCTCGTGATTGCCACCGGCCCCAAACTCGCCTTCAATGAAATTGAGGGTTTGGGTCCGACTGGCTACACCAGCTCGGTCTGCAAAACCGGTCATTCTCTGGAGGCGCACAACGATTTCAAGGCCCTTATCAATGAACCCGGGCCGGTGATTGTCGGCGCGGCACAGGGTGCCTCGTGCTTCGGGCCAGCGTATGAATACGCGCTTATTCTCGATACAGAACTGCGCAAACGAAAATTGCGTGATCGCGTGCCGATGACCTTTGTCACCCCGGAACCCTATATCGGCCATCTGGGCCTGGACGGTGTGGGAGACACCAAGGGACTGCTCGAATCCGAGTTACGTAATCGTCACATTCACTGGATTACCAATGCCAGGATCGATCGCGTCGAAGCCGGTGCAATGGCGGTCACCGAAGTTGACGTCGACGGCGCCGACAAACGCCAGCACCAGCTCGAGTTCCAGCATGCGATGGTGTTGCCGGCGTTCAAAGGCATTAACGCGTTGGAGGGCATCGAGGGACTGGTCAATCCGCGTGGCTTTGTACTGGTCGATGAATACCAGCGTAACCCGGCATACTCCAATATTTATGCCGTCGGCGTCTGCGTCGCGATCCCGCCAGTCGGACCGACGCCGTTACCCGTTGGGGTTCCAAAAACCGGCTTTATGATCGAGTCCATGGTGACGGCAGCGGCCCTGAATATTCGTGATGCAATCGCCGGTGTGGAACCATCGCAGCAGGCTACGTTGAACGCCGTGTGTCTGGCTGACTTTGGCGACGGCGGTGTGGCCTTCATCGCGTCCCCGCAAATTCCACCGCGCAACATCAATTGGGCCTCCAAGGGCAGGTGGGTGCATCTTGCCAAAATCGCTTTCGAGAAGTACTTCCTGCACAAAGTCCGTCGGGGCCATAATGAGCCTTTTTACGAAAGGCAAATTCTGAGGTGGATTGGCGCTGATAAACTTAAAAGCAAGGGGTGAAGTCACTATCCAGCCATGATTATGGGACCCGTAACGAGAGATGACTTTTTACTGGCAGCGCTAAATGATACGCCATCAACCGTCGCAGAGAACAGGAGAAAAAATTGTGAATTATTGTTTTTCCAAAACATTGCAGCTGCCATTCAATGTTGTTGTGAATAAAGTCCTTTCACAGTTAAAGATCGAGGGCTTTGGCGTTCTCACAACGATTAATATCCGCGATACCCTCAACAGCAAGCTGGGTGTTGACTATCCTCGCTACGTGATACTGGGTGCCTGCAATCCGACGCTGGCCTTCGAGGCACTGCAGGCCGAGAGCAAAGTCGGCACGATGCTGCCGTGTAATGTCATCGTCCGCGATGTTGGCGAAGATGGCACAGAAGTGGCCGCCGTGGACCCGGTGAGTTCCATGCTGGCTATCGACAATCCAAAGCTGTTGACAGTTGCGACCACTATACAGGCGAAGCTGGCGAACGTGATTAAGTCGTTGTGATGGCGAGGTGCCGGTGAATTCAAACCCGGCCTTGGCACCTGCAGCCAAACAATGGTACCATCGCCTCGTTACCAGGCGTGTTCTGATAGCGTCAGGCATTGCAGCTGTCGCCGTTGTGGCTTTGTTTGTTATTAGCCAGCGCGCGGTCATGGTGCAAGTAGCACAGCCGGAACAAAACGTACCCATCAGCGTTTTCGGCCTCGGTACCGTGGAGGCCCGCGTACTCTCCAACGTAGGTTTTGAAGTGGGCGCCACCTTGATCGAACTGAATGCGGATCACGGTGACCGCGTGAGTAAAGGCGCTGTGCTGGCGCGTTTGCACAGCGCCGAGCAGCAGGCCCGCGTTGCCAAAGCAGAGGCGGGCGTCATCAATGCCGACGCTGCCCTGAGCATGACTCAGGCCGTTGTTGACAAGGCGCGTGCGGTGCTTGCGCAAAGGCAACAGACTAATCGCCGGCAACAACGACTTCTGGTTAAGAATACGACATCGCAAGAGAGTGCCGAGGACGCGCAGTTACAACAGGATGTGGCGGCGGCGGATCTGGCCGTTGCCTTGAGTGAGGTTGAGGTGGCAAACGCCAGACTGGCGGATGCGCGTGCGCAATTAGACTACGACGAGGTTCTCCTCGATCACCACGTGCTGCGTTCTCCTTACGCTGCCGTAGTCGTCAAACGCCTCCACGAGCCAGGCAGCGTTCTCACTGCCGGCCAGCCGCTGTTTACCCTGATGGATAGCGCAACCGTGTGGGTGCTGGCCTATGTGGATGAATCACGGGCCGGCGCTATTCGCGTTGGCCAGGCCGCTGAAGTTCGCCTGCGGTCATTACCGCGGGCGGTATTTTCAGGCCATGTTGCGCGCATTGACATCGAAAGCGACCGCGTCAATGAGGAGCGCCGCGTTTATATTGTGTGCGATCGCTGCGCCGAGCCGGTGCATCTTGGCGAACAGGCCGAGGTTTTTATCACCACGGCTGATCTCAAGCAGGCGACCCTGGTCCCCGCAGTAGCGGTTGCCGATTTTGACGGCACCGCAGGCAAGATCTGGGTGGTGAACGACCACCGCCTGCAGCGGGTAGCGGTGCAGTTCGGGGCAAGGACGCTGGACGGTCGGCTTGCGATTACCGGTGGGCTTGCCGATGGAGCGTCGCCTGTTACCGCGTTACGCAGCGGCCTGCGCGAGGGGCGGCGCGCTAACATGGAGAGCGGGGAACCCCCATGAACCTCGCTTTCCGCGACATCCACCACAATCTTGGCCGCTTTCTGTTTACCTGTTTTGGCCTTAGTCTGTTATTGGGCGTTGTGCTGTCAATGATCGGGATTTATCGTGGCCTGGTCGAGGATGCCTTAACCCTCGCGCGATCACCGCAGGCCGACCTCTGGGTGGTCGAATCCGGCTCGCGCGGGCCATTTGCGGAGTCTTCGCGTATTCCGGGCGATGTGCGCGAAGCCATCGCACGCCTGCACGGCGTCAGCGCTGCGGGCGCGATCAATTACCAGTCTGTGGAAGCGCACTATGGTGGTAACAAACTGCGCCTGTATATGGTCGGTTACGAGCCGGGTCGTCTTGGCGGCCCTCGCCACATCGTAGCCGGACGCGCCATCGAGCGTAGTCGCTACGAAATGGTCGCCGACCGCCGCACCGGTCTGGCGCTCGGTGATCGAGTGCCGTTGGGCCGCAATACATTCACGGTTGTTGGCTTGACTGAAAACCAGGTATCGTTCGGCGGCGACCCCGTTGTTTACCTGAGTTTGCGCGACTCCCAGGAGCTGCAGTTCGAGCTGGCACCCGCGGCGGCGCGACGCGAAATGGCGCGCGGCGGGGGAGTGACAGGAACAGACACGGTTAACGCGATCATCGCGCGTGCGTCACCTAACGTGCTGCCCGGTAGCATCGCCGCAACCGTACGCCAATGGAAGCATTTAGCCGCCATGACGCAACTTGAACAGGAAGACATTCTCACGCGGTCGGTGGTAGAGCGCGCCCGCAAACAGATTGGCTTGTTTACCGCGATACTGTTGACCGTATCGGCGGTGATCATCGCCCTGATCATTTACACCATGACCATGGATAAACTGCGCGAGATCGCCACCCTGAAACTTATCGGCGCGCCCGACCGCACCATTATCGGCCTTATCGTTCAGCAAGCGCTGGCTATGGGTACTATCGGCTTTCTCTTTGGGGCACTGCTTATTACCACGATCAAGGATTATTTTCCGCGCAGGGTCGTGCTGCAGCCTGAAGATGGCCTGGCGCTCGCTGCCGCGGTATTGGTCGTTTGCGTGCTGGCGAGTGGGCTCGGGGTTCGCCTGGCCCTAAAGGTTGACCCGGCCGCAGCGTTGAAAGGCTAGCCTCGCCATGGCGTCACAAGAATCGCAGCCGCTGGTTGAAACGCGGGGCATCTCCAAACACTTCGGTGAGGGCAACACACGCGTCGATGCCCTGCGCGAGGTGAGCATCGAGGTTTACCCCGGTCAAGTGGTCGGCCTGCTGGGCCCTAGCGGATCGGGGAAAACCACTCTGTTAAACGTTATTGGCTGTATCGTCGAAGCAAACTCCGGCTGGATGCGGCTCGACGGTGAGGTCGTTTACGACAAGGCCTGGCTACGTTCGGACTTGCGGCGTTTGCGGCTGGAGAAAATCGGCTTCATTTTTCAGTTTCACAATTTACTGCCGTTCCTGAACAGCATCGATAACGTCGCCGTTGTGCTCAATCTAGCCGGCGTCGCGCCACTCGAGGCGAAGCAGCGAGCCGGCGAATTGCTGGACTACCTCGAAGTCGGTCATCGCAAAGTTGCTTTCCCGGCGCAACTCTCCGGTGGCGAAGCACAGCGCGTGGCGATTGCCCGCGCGCTGGCCAATCGGCCACGCATCATACTCGCCGATGAGCCGACCGCGGCGCTCGATTCGGAGCGCGCCGGTATCGTCATGGACTTGCTGCGTAAGGTGGCAGCCGATCAACAGGCGGCCATTCTTGCAGTGACGCACGATGAGAAAATATACAATCGTCTCGATCGTATCTTCCATTTGCGCGATGGCCGGCTGGACGTGGGGGAAGAACAGCAATTCGTAGAGGTGCACCAAGGTGTGTGAGTTGTTTGCATGGTCGAGCAATAAGTCGGCGACTGTGTCGTTCTTGCTCAGCGTGCCGGCCGAGCTAATCAGCTTTAAATATAAAGTGTGTTGCTGCAATCGATTTTATAACATATTGCGATCTAAATATTCGAATTGTCTTCAAGGCATATATGCATTCTACTGGTGACGAGACAACATATTCTTTTGCAAGGAGTAAACCATGAACAAGCGTAATGTACTTATGACAACCGCAATAGCCGGCATGTTAACAGCAACCGCTGCCTATGCGACCAATGACGAGATAACAGAACCTAAAGGCGCGATGAGTAGCGCTAAGGCGGCTCACGGGCAGGCAAGACCGAATCAGTTTTGGTGGCCAGACCAACTAAACCTTTCTGCACTACGTGATCACGACATGCGCTCAAACCCAATGGGCGATGATTTTAATTATGCAGAAGAATTTAAAAAGCTGGACCTGAAAGCAGTTAAACAGAATATCGATACCTTGCTTACGAACTCTCAAGATTGGTGGCCAGCAGATTTTGATAACTATGGTCCATTCTTTATCCGCATGTCATGGCACAGCGCTGGCACGTATCGCACGCTGGACGGGCGCGGCGGTGCTGATGGTGGGCAACAACGCTTTGATCCGCTTAATAGTTGGCCTGATAACGCTAGCCTGGATAAAGCCCGGCGCTTGCTGTGGCCAGTGAAACAAAAATATGGCCACAGTCTATCGTGGGCAGACTTAATTGTTCTGGCCGGCAACGTTGCGCTGGAAAACATGGGTTTTGAAACCTACGGTTTTGCTGGTGGGCGCACCGATGACTGGGAACCTGATCTGGTTTACTGGGGGCCGGAACTTGAAATGCTTGCCAGTGATCGTGAAGAAAAAGACGGTGAATTGGAGCGCCCGTTGGGCGCAACGCATATGGGTTTGATTTATGTCAATCCGGAAGGCCCCAAGGGTAAACCAGACCCGGTGGGTTCGGCAAAAAATATCCGTGTTGCTTTTGACCGTATGGCAATGAATGACGAAGAAACGGTTGCTCTTATAGCTGGCGGACACACCTTTGGAAAAATGCACGGTGCGCATAAGCCAGCTGATTGCGTAGGCCGTGAGCCGGCCGCTGCTGAGCTTGAAGAGCAGGGCCTTGGCTGGAAAAACAAATGCGGCAAGGGTCATTCCGAAGACACAGTAACCAGTGGCCTTGAAGGTGCCTGGACCCAATCTCCGACACAGTGGACCACGTTATATTTGCAAAACCTGCTTAACTTCGATTGGCAGCAAACTCGCAGCCCTGCTGGCGCGATTCAGTGGATTCCGACAGATGAGTCTTTGCATAAGCTGGTGCCTGATGCACATGTTGAGGGTAAATTCAATGCACCCGTCATGACCACCGCTGATTTGGCGCTAAAGTTTGACCCGGAGTACCGGAAAATTACCGAACGCTTTCTGGCTAATCCGGACGAATACCAAAAAGCATTTGCTAAAGCGTGGTATAAGTTGACTCATCGCGACATGGGACCGACAGCGCTTTATTTAGGCGCGGAAGTACCCAGCGAAGAACTTATTTGGCAAGATCCTGTGCCGGCGACAAAAGCCAAGCCTCTTGGTAGTCGAGCTGTTAAAAGCCTTAAAAAAGACATTCTTGCCTCTGGTTTAAGCGTTTCTGAATTGGTGCGTACAGCGTGGGCTTCAGCTTCAACTTTTCGCGCAAGCGACAAGCGTGGTGGCGCCAACGGTGCGCGTATCGCCCTTGCGCCGCAAAAAGATTGGGCGGCCAATAACCCGCAGGAACTTGCTAAAGTGTTAGCCAAACTTAGAGAGATTCAGGCAGACTTTGGTGAAGATAAGGTGTCGTTAGCCGATCTGATTGTGCTTGGAGGCGCGGCAGCGATAGAACAAGCAGCAAAAGATGCTGGCGTGCAACTTGAAGTGCCGTTCCAGTCAGGGCGCGGGGATGCGACTCAAGCCAAAACCGATGTAAAGTCATTTGCGATACTTGAGCCAACAGCTGATGCGTTTCGCAATTATTATGATGCCAGCGAAGCTTACCTTTCTCCCGCGGAGATGCTGGTTGATAAGGCTGATCAGTTGAGCTTGACTGTACCGGAAATGACCGCACTGGTCGGTGGAATGCGTGTACTTAATACTAATACTGACGGCTCCATGCACGGTGTGTTTACGGCTAAGCCAGGCACGTTGAGCAACGACTTTTTTGTCAATTTGTTAGACATGTCAACTCAGTGGAAGAAGTCTGACGCTGACGGGCTTTACGAGGGAGTTGATAGAAAAACGGGTGAAGTGAAGTATACCGCAACGCCGGTTGATCTGATATTTGGGTCAAATTCTGAACTGAGGGCAGTTGCCGAAGCTTACGCTTTTGATGATTCTCAAGAAAGGTTTGCCAATGACTTTGCCAATGCATGGGTCAAGGTCATGCAAGCAGACCGGTTTGATGCCAGGTAAGAAGTGATACAAGGTAAAACTGATCCAAAGTAAAAAGTAGAACCTCAACCGGAATGAGTCGTGATGGGATTTCATCACGACTCTTTTTTTTGGCCGCACTATGCCGGAGTGAGTCGAATAATCAGTAAGGTAAAAAACAAAACCCTATTTGCACACGCAACTGCGGGAAGGGCAGCTTTAAGCTGAAGTTTTACCCGCTAGGCAAGCAACTGCTGGATCTCGTCTGCTTTGACTACCTTGCCTTCAATAACGATCTCACCATCAATCGCCAGTGCCGGGGTACGCATTATGCCAGCATCAATGATGGCATTGGTGTCGGTCTATTCAAGCCCCTTCGCGTTCGCTGCGTCTTCTGCATTCGCTGTCAGCTGTTTGCATTTTGCGCAGCCGCTGCCATAGATAGTAAATTTCATTGTTTGTCCTCGCTTGTGACATGAAGTTAACGGATGGAATTACCACCAGTTGCCATAAAAATATCCGCTTATGGTGGCCATCACCACAACCAGCGCACAATAAACCAAAGTTTTTTGCGTACCCAATATAGTGCGGATCACCAGCATGTTCGGCAAAGACAGTGCCGGCCCTGCCAATAGCAATGCCAGTGCCGGGCCTTTGCCCATGCCGGATCCCATCAGCGCGTCAACGATAGGCACTTCGGTCAGGGTAGAGAAGTACATCAGTGCGCCCAATACTGAGGCGATGACTGTGGAAGTCAGTGTGTTATCACCCACTGCCATCGCTACCCATTGCGACGGGATAATGCCCTCATGACCGGGACGACCCAATGCGAAGCCGGCAATGAATACCCCTGCCAGCAGCAGAGGCAAAATTTGTTTAGCAAAATCCCAGCTCTGTAGCGACCACTCACGATCCTGCTCACGCAATGCCGAGATGATCATTAAACCGGCAATACCGATAGCGAAGGGTAACTCTGGTACACCTGGCACGACGACCGCCGCAACCACGACCACAGCCGCCAGAATCAGCAATTGAGTAGCCGGCCACTGCCAACGCCAGATCAGCAGGCCAGCCAGAGCGGCTGAAAGCAGTGCCGTAATCTGCCACTTCCATGCGTAAATCCGCATCCAGGCTTCACTGTCGGCAGCCGCCCAGTTAGCGAATACCAGCACCCCGATCATCAGTGCGAAAAAAGTCACAATCGTACTCATCGGCTTATCTGTTTCATCGCCGCCAAATCCACGATTGTTATTGACCGTTCGCTGTGCCTCTTCCTTGCGATAGATCAGGTGCATGATAGTACCTATGACCAGTGCAAACAGGATGGCCCCGACCGCACGGGCAATGCCAATCTCAGCCCCCAGTACTTTGGCTGTGACCACGACAGCCATGATATTGATTGCAGGTCCTGAATAAAGAAATGCAATCGCCGCGCCCAGGCCCGCACCGCGCTTATAGATGCCGCCGAACAGCGGCAGAACGGTACAGGAACAGACGGCCAGCAGCGTACCGGATACCGATGCCACGCTAAACGCCACCGGCTTGGAGGCCTCGGGCCCCAGGTAACGCATGACCGCACCCTGGCTGATATACGTCGACATGGCACCGGCAATCAGGAACGCTGGCAGTAAACACAAAATAACGTGTTCTCTGGCGTACCAGTGGGTCAGGCGTACCGCCTCCAGTACCGCGTTATCGAAGCGCGCAGTTCCGGCGGGAATAAAATAGATCAGCAGAAAGGCCGCCAGCATATACACCAGCAGATTGGCTTCACGAGAGTTGCTGGCGTACAGCTCGCGTAATTGTGTGTTCATTTAAAAACTCCTTGAAAGCGCCGATGGTTGAAGCATTGCTTTAATGGAGACGAACACACTCGCAAAAGGATGCAAAAAAAACATGCTTTATCGCGGCACGTGGCAGCAGACTTTCCCGTTTTCATCAAATCTGACCTGACAGTTCATAACAATTTTTTTCCGCAAGCGCTGTCGAGCCCGCAGCAGACGGGATTTGACCGCACTCAGCGTCAAACCATGCTGCTCTGCGTAGCGCTGCTGGGTCTGATTTTGCAGATCGCACTGCTCGACGATACTCCGATCGTCATCAGACAGAGACGCGAGATTTCGCATCAGACACTGTTCCAGCTGGACGATGGCTGGCTTTTCATCACGCACAAGCGGCATGTCTGGATCAAAATCTGTAAACGTTTTCGCGGTACGCGAGCGGTCGGTCAGAAAATTTCGCAGGACTCTGAATAGCCAGGCCCTGGGGCTATGCACCTCGCAAAAAGCGTGACCTTGCAGGACGAGCTTCAGAAACAGCTCCTGCAGCACATCGTCCGTCTCGTCTGGATCTGCTATTCGCGCCAGTAGGAAAGCGCGCAGCTCCTGCTCGTGCGTATCCCAGGCACTCAAGATGCAGTTCGGCGTCATATCAAGGAGCATTCTGTTGAGAAGGAATGACTCCAATAGTTTGCCGCAAATAGCTTAAAAAAGCCACGGGAACGCGCGCATGGCTATCCCGTGGCGCTGTGGCTATCGTAGTTATTCAGTGACGTTGGACGAATCGGTGTCGCCGTCATCGAAACCATCCGACAGCGTGGTGAGGAAGGCGACAATGGCGTCCTCATCGGCATCGCTGAGCTTAAGATCACCCATGAATTGGGTGTTTATATTCGCTGCCATCTCGGGCGCCGGCCAGCAGGTTTCACCCAGCACGCCGTCGAAGTCGTCCGGGCAGGTTGGCAGCACGTCACGGGTATTGTAGAAATGCACAACCTGTTTCAGGCTTTTGAAAACGCCGTTGTGTAAATACGCCTTGACGAAGTCCGGCGAGGGGCGTAGATCTACGTTGCGCAAGGT
>RCMY010005267.1_pt1 | contig 11018 bp, 6 predicted proteins | sample 2041341 | NCBI WGS metagenome assembly RCMY01 (sample SAMN09708234, study PRJNA481090) | Marine sediment metagenome, whole genome shotgun sequencing project.
AGTCACAATAAAAGGGAGGCTCTATCCATAAGCCTTTGCCCGCATTTTCGAGCAATTCATACAATAATTTTCTTCGCTCTTTTTTGCTGTCATCAACGCCTCTCTTGAAAGCGGTGATGCCCTTGCCAACTTCGCCCATCAGCGAAGAAATTTTGCCGCGTCCAAACAAGACAAGCACGACAATAGCGATCAGTAGCAGGCCTGGCAGGCCAATATTGTTCAGCATGGGGGTCTCTCCCGTGAAATCCGATAGCTTATGTAAGGACGCTGACGCGCAAGGGGAAGCCGCAAAAGGGTGACAGGGGTGTTTTTCCCTGTGCAGGTCCACAACTGACAGGTTAATGTCAGTTGGGTCCAGTCCTCCGCATGCCGCGATACCGGCGAATCAAGGCCGGAACCGCCCGCACGGACCAACGGAGAACCACCCTTGCGCCGCACCGACCGCCTGTTTGACCTGGCGCACACGCACAGTCAGGTGGCCCTCAACCAGCTCGGCGCTTCTGAAGCTGACGCCACACTCTACCGGCGCCTCGCTTCCCACGTCGTTTACGCTAATCCGCTCTTGCGCGCCGATTCCGAAACCATCGCCCAAAACTGGCGCGGTCAGTCCAGCCTCTGGGGTTACGCCATTTCCGGCGATCTGCCCATTATCCTCATGCGCATCGCGGAGCCGGCCAATTTGAACATGGTCCGCCAACTGGTGCAGGCGCAGTCTTACTGGCGGCGCAAGGGGCTTTATGTGGACCTGATCATCTGGACCGAGGACTACGCCGGCTACCGCCAGCCCTTGCAGGAGCAAATCATGGGCATGATCGCGGCCGGCGGCGAAGGCATGGGCAACGAGCGCACCGGCGCAGTGGTAGTGCGCCCGGCCGACCAGATCTCGCCGGAAGACCGCATCCTCATGCAGAGCGTGGCCAGAGTGATTCTCTCCGACAATCGGGGGAGCCTCCTGGAGCAACTGGAACACATCCCAACCACCGGCGCATACGTGCCCAAGCTCACGCCCAGCCAAACCTATGCCCCGCCGGCCCTGCCCGCGCCGCAGAACGTGCCGGATGATCTGCTCTTCAACAACGGCCTGGGCGGGTTTACGCCCGACGGCAAGGAATATGTCATTATTCTCAATGAAGGCGCGCCCACGCCCGCGCCCTGGTCCAACGTGCTGGCCGGGCCGGAGTTCGGCTGCGTGATTTCCGAAAGCGGCCAGTCTTACACCTGGAGCGAAAACGCCCACGAATTCCGCCTGACCCCCTGGAACAACGACCCCATCACCGACGCGGGCGGCGAGCTGTTTTACCTGCGCGACGAGGAAACCGGGCACTACTGGTCGCCCACGCCCCTGCCCTGCCGCGGCGTGGGTTCTTATGAAACCAGACACGGCTTCGGCTACAGCAAGTTTATGCATGCCGAAAGCGGCATAGCTTCGGAAATGACCGTATATTCAGACCTTGAAGCGGCGGTCAAATACGTGCGCATCCGTCTGCGCAACCTTTCGGGCCGGGTGCGCCAGATTTCGGCCGCCGGCTATGTGGAGTGGGTGCTGGGCGATGTGCGCCCCAAGGGCGCGCCGCATATTGTTACGGAATACAACGGCGACATGGGCGGCATTTTGGCCCGCAATCCTTATAATACCGACTTTCCGGGCAGAACGGGCTTCTTCTGCAGCAGCGCGGAAAAATTCAGCTACACGGGCGACCGCACGGAATTCCTGGGCCGCAACGGATCACTGCGCGATCCCGCCTGTTTGAAAAAAACGCGTCTGGCCAACAAAGTGGGCGCGGGTCTGGACCCCTGCGCGGCCATTCAGGCGCCTTTTACCCTAGCCGATGGTGAAGAACAGGAAATCATCTTCATGCTCGGCGCAGCTCAAAGCGCGGAAGACGCTCTGACTCTCGCCCGGGCCGTACGCGAGCCCGAGGCGGCGGACAATGCCCTTGAGCGCGTGTTCAGCTTCTGGGACAACCTCCTGGGCGCGGTGCAGGTCAAAACGCCCGACCCTGCCTTTGACATCATGTTTAACGGCTGGCTGCTGTATCAATCCCTGTCCAGCCGCGTTTGGGGGCGCAGCGGCTATTATCAGTCCGGCGGCGCTTTCGGCTACCGCGACCAGTTGCAGGACGCCATGTGCTTTGTGCACGCCGCTCCGGAAATTTTACGTCAACAAATTCTGCTCTGCGCCTCGCGCCAGTTCCTGGAAGGCGACGTGCAGCACTGGTGGCATCCGCCGCAGGGGCGCGGCGTGCGCACCCGCTGCTCCGACGACTACCTCTGGCTGCCCATGGCCACCTGCCGCTATGTGCTGTGCACCGGCGACATGAGCATTTTGGATGAAAAGGTATCCTTCCTGGAAGGCCCGCCCCTGGCCGAGGGACAGGAATCGGCCTACGACCAGCCCAGGGTGTCGGAACAGAGCCAGAGCCTGTATGACCACTGCGTGCGCGCGCTTTCCAACGGCCTGCCGCGCGGCATCAACGGCCTGCCGCTAATGTGGTTCGGCGACTGGAACGACGGCATGAACCTCATTGGCCAACACGGCAAGGGCGAGAGCGTGTGGCTGGGCTTCTTCCAATATAAAATCTTCACGGAATTCGCTGAGGTAGCCGAGCGCTACAACGATAAAGACTTCGCCCTGCGCTGCACCCAGGAGGCGGAAGCCCTGCGCCAGACCCTGGAAAGCAACGCCTGGGACGGCGAGTGGTACCTGCGGGCCTGGTTTGACGACGGCACTCCAGTCGGGTCGGCCAAGAGCGAAGAATGCAAAATCGACTCCCTGGCCCAGAGCTGGTCGGTTATTTCCGGCGCGGCTGCGCCCGAGCGCCAAAAAACCGCCATGGACTCCGTGGACCGCTACCTGGTGCACCGCGAGGACAAGCTCATCCAGCTGTTCGACCCGCCCTTTGACAAAACCGGCCACAATCCCGGCTACATCAAGGGCTACGTGCCCGGCGTGCGCGAAAACGGCGGACAATACACCCACGCCGCGGTCTGGGCGGTCATGGCCTTCGCCCAAATGGGCAACAGCCGCCGCGCCTGGGAGCTGCTTTCCTTGATAAACCCCATCACCCATGGTAAAGACGCCAAGATAATGAACCTGTATAGGGTCGAGCCCTACGTGGTCGCCGCCGACGTTTACTCGCAGCCTCCCCACAACGGCCGCGGCGGCTGGTCCTGGTACACCGGCGCCGCCGGTTGGATGTATAGGCTGATGCTAGAAGATATGCTGGGCATTCAGATGCGGGATGGCGAGCTTGAGTTTAAGCCGTGCCTGCCCGAGGGATGGGATGGGGTGAAGGTGACGTATAAAAAGGCTGGGGAGATGAGGGAGATTGTGGTGCGGCAAAGCAGCACGGGGGGGCAAACAAAGGTACACTACAGATGATGCATGCGGAAGATTGCAAGAAGTTAGTTGTAGAAATTCATATTTGATCTAACGGTTGCCTTGTCTGCTCAACTCATTCTACCACTTTTCGTATAGGCCATACGTGCTTTTTCAAGCGTATTGGTTTATTACCCCCTAAGCGACGATATCGTAACTACAAGGATCACCCTAAGATATTCTAACGCCGTTCATTCCACTCTAGTATTATAAGAATCAAAAAACAACGACATACGCATTAGCGTAATATAGTTGCCATTTATATACAACTCATCCTTTAAAACCCCCTCCTCAACAAAACCTGCCTTCTTATACACTGCCAATGCAGCATTATTGGTGGAAGATACTTTTAAAAAGATCTTTCGTAATCCTAACTGCTTGAAGGCATATACAATAGATAAATTAACGGCTTCAGTAGCTAACCCTCTCCCCCACTTCGATTTTTCACCAATCATGATCCACAATTCAGCCAAACGATGCACCCAGTGAATATCGTGTAAACCTACGACACCAACATGACTATTGTCAGCTGCATCATCAATTGCAAAGAGCAGCGAGTTAATGCTGTCTTTTCGACCGGCATACCAACTGGCGGCATTGGATTGATTCATGGGCCAAGAGCGCAGCAAGCTCATGGCTATGTCAGGATCGTTCATCCATCGCTGAACGTTAGCTATATCAGCCTCTTCCAAGGGTCTGAGAATAACTTTTTTCATATTAAAAACTCTCCCTCTATCTATCAAATGGGTTGAGGTGTATTTTTCTAGTTTTAAGCGTACTTCATATATGCTGGTGAATTTTTCCCACAATTAAACAACAAATCCAAAATGCTGACTTCATGAACGAATTCACCGTGCATCTGTGGATATTCAGGATATCCGCTGTAGTCAAACCAGGTCAACTTAATATTCTTACTCACAAATATATCTGGATCAATATAATCTTTAGCCGCTGGCCCAGAAATATACTCAGTTCCACCAGCTTGAGCGCATAAATCTGCCAGGCGTTCCGTCTTGCCGTCAATTAAATTATAATCCCATGAATTACTAATTTTTGTAGAAATTTTGAGATATGCGCAGATTTCTTCAATAAAACAACGATTTACCTCAGAAAGAGTGGCATACACATTATTTAGATATAAAGGTTCAAGCCATGATGCAATTTCATCAAAAAACTTAGATTTCTTATAACTATGCAATAGTCTTTTCCAATGATTACTCTGCCATTTCATATCAGTTATTGAAACATCACGAATTCTTCTGTGAACATGTTCTCCCACAGGTATACTTATCCACTGAACCCCTTGTATGGTTTTTATCTTATTTCTCTGCCGCCAATGAGTTCTTGTAAACTGCATGTCATCGTACAAAATAAATTCATCGACGGAGGCAATAATATCAAAGTATCCTTTCCAAGGAATGTAATTTGATTGCAGTATGGCCACTTTCTTCATATAACTTTCCAGAGTATCATGCCGCACATTTTCTATCAAACGCCTGGTGAAGGGCTGCGACAATCTTTTCCTGTATTTCGGGAGTTAGCCCCAGCCACAATGGCAATCGTATCAATCGCTCAGAAAGGTCGTCTGTATTTTTCATGGAGCTGTGAACTCGGCCATAACGTAATCCCGCCGGCGCTGAATGAAGGGGTATGTAGTGGAAAACCGCAAGGATTCCTCTGCTGCGCAATTCTTCAAGAACCTGCTGCCGCGGAATATCCGGCGCTACGAGAAGGTAATACATGTGCGCGTTGTGCGTGCAATCTTCCGGAATAATAGGACGCCTAAGAAGACCTTGCCGTTCAAGGGGCTCTAAGAGGCTATGGTAGTATGTCCAAACCGCATGGCGACGCACGTTGATTGATTCCGCTTCCTGTAATTGCGCCCATAGAAAAGCGGCGATAAGTTCACCGGGGAGGAAAGAGGAACCAGGGCTCTGCCAAGTGTATTTGTCCACTTCTCCACGAAAAAAGCGGCTGCGATCCGTGCCTTTTTCGCGAACGATTTCCGCCTGACGAATCAGGTCGGGATTGTTGATATGCAATGCCCCGCCCTCGCCGGATATGATATTCTTGGTTTCGTGAAAGCTGAACGTGCCGAAGTCACCTATGCCGCCAAGATGGCGGCCCTTGTAGTAAGCCAGAAATCCCTGTGCGGCATCTTCAACCACAGCAAGACCATGCCGGGCGGCAATATCCATGATAACGTCCATTTCACAAGCGACTCCGGCATAATGCACCGGCACTATAGCCTTAGTACGGCTGGTTATAGCCGCTTCCACCAGCTTTTCATCCATATTTAAAGTATCTTCACGAATATCCACAAAAACCGGAACTCCGCCTCGCAAGACGAAAGCATTGGCTGTAGACACAAAGGTGTAGGACGGCATGATGACTTCGTCACCTGGCTGTATATCCAGCAATAAGGCCGCCATTTCCAAGGCGGCGGTGCAGGAATGCGTCAAGAGACTCTTACCGTCCCCAACATAACTCTCAATGGCCGTGTGACATTTTTTTGTATACGGACCGTCTCCGGCAAGTTTGCCGCCAAAATGTGCGTCGGCAATATAGTACAACTCTTTGCCCGTCATATGCGGGACATTAAAATTAATTTGATCTGTTTTCATTCTTATGCACCTTCCGCATCAATAGGCGGATCAGTTTCACCCGCAAAAGTTTTACGCCAGACATCCATTTTAAATTCATCTGTAAACCTATATGCGGCTGTTTTTTTGTTGGCATCTTTATGCTCATTAGCGAGAAACTCGCCAAAGGTCAGATTTGGAATGCTTTCTGTATGGTAAATATCCATACCGTGGGCTTTGAACGGCTCTGCAATATGCGCTCTGGCAAAAACCTTCTTTTCCATCAGCAGGAGCGTCTGCATAGTTGTCGCCCCCTGAGGCCGTCCCTGGTTCAGAATATAAACATCTATAGAGGCCAGAAAGTGAAGGTAATCCTCCGCTTTTATATAATCATATATGGGAATAAACTTATCACCAAAAATTTCCTTGCCCGTTTCAACAATCCGTTCTGTATATCGCGCCTGCCCGTAAGACAGTATGGTAAAAATCTCAATATGTTCATTCTTGAAATGTGCAAGTTTCTTAAGAGCCGATATAGTGGACTGATGAGCGCTATTGTTTACAAGAATTTTTACGCGATCATTTTTAGGGCGAGGCACAGCTTCAATCTCTTCAGCGGTAAATGCAGAATAACAAATTGTCTTAATCAATGGTATATTATGGTTATAATTTTCCCTAAAAAATATGCGATCGTGCTCTACTCCATTGTAATAGTTAAAATTTGTCCTTACAAAATCACCTATTTTATTTCTCTTGGCCTCATATAAATCTCCTCCCCATATAAGCCAACAGCTTTTTTTTAACAATTCTTTATTATTATATAAATATAAAATAATATCCTGTAAAAATAAACTATGAAAAAATATCTTCTCGACTGAATTTGGAATAGTTAAATATGAAATATCCAACAAATTCACCACATTTTCATATTTTGGAATGGGGAATTGAGTTTCCGGTACTCCGCGGTAAAAAACAAAACAATGCTCTGCAGGATCGAAGTTCGTGTTAATAAAATCAACTATACCGGAGTTGAATTTATCATTGCACATGATATGAACATACTTGGTGTGGCTCATTTTATAAGCGGCATCCTGTATGCTGTGGAGTATTCTGGCTTTAATGGTCAAGAGGTCCTGCTTGCTCAGACTTGTTTCCATAAAACTAAATATCCTTTTAGATTAAAACTTATTCGTAAATAACGTTAACTTTTCCCAATGCTGTAGTGCTGTCGTTAAATTGTATGCTCAAAAGGTAGCGCCGAGTTTCTTGTAATGAATTGTTAGCTTGTAAAATCTGTTGAATCACGAATAGTGCGACTCCATACCTCAGTCGGGTTGATGAGGCCAAAAATACGGCACATTCTCTTACAATTTCGATTCCAGCATCTCACGCCACCGTGCAGCATGATGCTTCCGAGAAAATTTTTCGAAATAACGCATTTGCGCCGCTTTCCCCATTTGCCCGGCAAGATCCGGATCTACCCCCAAACGAATGATATGCCCTGCTAAATCCTGGGGGGAATCATGTGAAAAGAGCAGGCCGGTTTCTTCCGGAACAACAAGTTCCGGGATTCCATTTACATCTGAAGCCACTGTGGGTTTACCTAACAACATCGCTTCTAGAATCGTAAACGGAAGTGCCTCCTCTCTTGAGGGTAAAATCAGGCAGTCAGCTGCATGGATATAATCCATGGAGTTTTGTTTGGGTCCGGTGAACTGCACATTATTTGTCGTAAAATTTTGTTTTGCATAATCCACAATATTCGCCCCCTGCGAGGAGAACATTATTGGTACTGGTCCAACAAACAGAAATAATGCTTCCGGCATTTTTTCTATAACTTTGTGCAGTTGTTGCAAGAGAACATCTTGTCCTTTTCTGATTTGCACGCTGGCGAGGCAAAGCCCTATGAATGAATTTTCCGGAAGCCCCAATGACTTTCGCATTTCCTTTTTGCTTTTCTGTAATATCTGCACGGCCTCTTCTTCGTTTGGAGCGCAATTTGGTATGTAGGTCCATTTTTTTTCAATGAGGCCATTAATGCGTTTCCATTCATCCATAACATTTTGAGAAACGCAAACATTATGCTCATAGGAAGCAAGAGCTGTTAAAAGCTCAGGGAGCATATTATTTTTGGTAAATGTATCTTTAAACTGTTCCGGAGAGGCGTGGTGTATGAATATTTTTGAAATTTTTCTGTCTACCGGCAACGTTTTGAGGTAATTATATGCGGATAAGCGCACTCCCTCGGTAATCATATAGTTCGGATCATCCGTGATGGGCGAAATAAATTTGATTTTCCCAGAGAAACAAACCGTGCAATGCCATTCAGGAATTCTGTGATTTCCGCTGGGATCAATTTTTTCCAGCTTTGAGTAAAATTCGGCAATCAGTTCTGCAATATCCGCATTTAAAGGGGTAATTACTGAAATCTGCTGGCCATCCTTACTTTGCAACAGAGAGGAGAGTGTCATTGCCCTTGCAATACTTGCCCCGTTAATGCCTCCTTGGCCGTATCCAAATCCGTTAGTAACGTACCAAACAGAAGACTGGCTGGCTTGGTCCGTTCTCTCAGCACTAAACCCCAAGCGCTTTTTCATGGCGGATAGTTCGTTTTTTATGACCTGATCCTGAGGGGCAAACTGAGCAGCTCCCTCCAAAAGGCCGAGATTGTGCAGATTGTCCTCCGATGAAATCATGTTCTGAATGAGCGATCCAAGGCAGGCAGACACTTCATTATCTCCAGTGAATACAGAAAAATAAAGTTTACCTGCGCGATAGCTCGCTAGTGGCTCTACCGCGGAAATGACCGGTAAAGCTTTTAGGGCAGCAGCTTTTTGCAATGGATAACGAGCAAGCAACTGCATTGCCATGATAGATGCTTCTTCGCTTTTGCCAGATATGACCATTGTGTTTATTTTTTTGGACAGCAACTCCAAAAATTGCGGAAACGCCTCTGTTGCCCCATGACCTGCGTCTTTACCCTTGAAGATCAGGGCGTGCTTAGGATATATAGCGCTCAAGTTGTCAAGAACAGAACGGCGATATATCCGCAGGGACATATATTCTAAAAGGGACAGAGGCACCGGCTCCGGTTTTTCGCCAGGATAAGGAGGAATCAACAACGGGTCATGCAAAACACTTGGGGGAATCCAGTTCTTTTTATTGATGTCTTCACCCACAGTGACTAGCTTCAATGAATCATAAACCTCAGGATGAAGATGCACTATTTGCCTTTTTATGTTCACATCCCGCTGCTTTGCCTTCATAACCACAGAATCATCTTTTCTTCTATACAAAAAAAGAGGATCTTCTAATTGCTCTCCCACCCATCCCGCTTTAGTACAGTGAATCCAGAACTCCCAATCCATATAGCCATTAATCATTTCCTTTTCGTAGCCGCCTATATCCTTCCACATGGCCTTGCGATAGAGAGTCGTGTTCACTTGTTGGTTGGTCACCAACAAAGCCAGGGGAACAAACGGCTCAGACGGCCAAATCTTGTTTGAGGATCCGAAAAAAAGAGCCCGTGTGCTCACGTACCCGAGCTTTTCGTTATCTTTTAATGCCGCCAACGTACGCTCTAAAAACGTAGGCGCAATCAAATCATCAGCGTCCAAAGGAAGTATGAATTCACCTTTGGCGAGCGTAACACCACGATTTCGCGGCTGCACGATGCCCCGGCATTCTTGATCAAAGTAACGAATCCGGTGCCTGGGATAATCTGACAAAATTTTGGCGGCAACTTCAAGGGTATCATCTGTACTCCCGTCGTTTACAATGATTATCTCCCAATTTGTCATGGTCTGCATGAGAACACTTTCCACGCACTCTCGCAAATAATGTCCATAGTTATGGCATGGGATAATGACTGAAACAAGAGGCGGGCCTTCGGTGCAAGGCTCCTGGACAACTCCGTGGCTCAGATATACGTCCTTAACCCAATGGGCAAGCAGCGCGGACTCTCCATAATATGTTAAAAACTCCAATACATCTTCAAACAATCCCTCAGGTATATGACTCAGTCCACACAAAGCTACTGAACGCTCTAGTGTCTCTTTTTTTTGCTCTAATGCATTCCGTTGGTTGTCTGAAAATGACATTTCAATCCCCATAATTATAGATAAAAATTCCCGGCAAAGAAAAACTGATCTTCGCCCGAATCATCTTTGAACCTGATATGGTCAGCCCGACTTCACTCATGCCAAACCAAGCGCCCAGAAAAACTGTGAACCCAACCGATCGTATAATCCGCTAAATTCCAAGTAGCTTTTCAATAAACTCACAACATCTTACCGCCGCTTTATCATCGTGATATTTGAACAAAATATCCCGCATACGCAGGCGTTCGCTTTCAAAGCCGTCATCGCCGACGTTGGCCAGGATCTCTTCCAGAGCAGCGAAGCATTCTTCCGGGGTGCGGCTTTTGTGTCCCGGCGTCCAGTCGTCGAAATTGAGCATGAATTTACGGTCCTTCTCTTCATATTCTTCCTTGTCGGGAATATGAAAGTGAACGGGCCGGTTGAGCAGCAAGTAATCGAAATAAATGGAGGAATAATCCGTAAGCAGCATGTCCGTGAAGCGCAGCAGCGGATACACGTCCGCCGCGGGCGGGCAGAAAATGCAATTCTCCGGCAAGTTTACCGGAATATCCTTCACGTACGGGTGAAACTTGAGCATGAACAGCGTATTCGTCTTCTTGCCGAACTCGGACAACGCCTTGAGCTCCAAGTAGTGGCCGGCAGCCACGGTGCCATCGCCTTTATAGTCGCGGAAGGTGGGCATGTAGACCACCACCTTGCCGCCGGCCTTGCGGTGGGCCTGCAGGCGAGCCAGCAAATTCTTGGGCACATTGATCATGTCCAGCTTGTCCAGCTTTAACGACGGCCGCAGAAGCACATCGTTTCGCGGGTAGCCGAAGTCCACAAATTCTTTGGCGCCGAAAGCCTGACTGAAAATTTCTTCGCTCACGTAAGGCGAGGTGGAAAGTACCGCATCATAGCCGCTATAGCCGAATTCCAGCCAGCGCTTGCGGTCGGGCGGCATATTTTTATGTTCAG
>RCMY010005268.1_pt1 | contig 11018 bp, 7 predicted proteins | sample 2041341 | NCBI WGS metagenome assembly RCMY01 (sample SAMN09708234, study PRJNA481090) | Marine sediment metagenome, whole genome shotgun sequencing project.
GTTGGGAGCGAAGCGAGCAACTCCGGAAGAGAGGAGCGAAGCGACGAACGGCTAGCGGAGCGTGGGATGTTGGGAGCGAGCCGAGCCTGCGGGTTGCAAGGAACGGTGGCTAGCGAGCCGTGCCGGAAGCGACGAGAGGAGCAAGGGAGCGCTGGAGCTCATCGAGCGCGTTGATCTCGGACCGCAACGGTCCGATGACCAGCTCGTCGGCCGCCTGTTCGACCGCTCGCGCCGCTCGGACCCGAACCGCCGACGCCCGCCGCTTTCCCCCAACCGATGCCAGTCGCCGGGCGAGGAGCGCCAGAAGCCAGCCGCTGAGGAGGCCGATGATGAGCAATCCCGTCGGGAGGGGTACCCCGCGCCATGTCGGTGTGCCGAACTCGGGGAGCTGCAGCCAGTTGTTGGCGGCGAGAGCGGAGAGCCAGATTCCCCCGACGAGCGCGGTCATCGCGAGCACGAATTGGAGGAACCCAACGGCTCCCCACCAGCGGGGGGTTGCGAACTCGGCGTCTCGGACCGCATCGGAAACCGCAACGTCGAGGCGATCGTGCAGCGACGCCGGTGGTGGTGTCGCCGCGTCGCGGAACAGTGTTGGCCATGGCTCTGGCATGCCGTTTGACGCCGCGTCGGCGACCTCACGGATGGCGGCTGCAGCCCGAGCGGTCTGCGCCCCGCTGGGTGCCGGAAGCGAGCTTCGACCCCGGTTGCCGGGTTCGAGGTGGAGTCGGCGCAGCGGATCGGGTCGCAACCGACGGACCCAACGGGTGGGCGGCCACCCCGTACGCTGCGCTGCGGTCTTGCGGTACGCGGCTGCTGAGGCGTCAGCGACGACTTCGACTCCCGAGGCGCCAGCGAGGTCGACGGCAAGGCGACGGGCGGTATCGTCGCTGACTGCAGGAGCGGGGGGAGGAGGGGTCTGGTCGCCGATTGCTTCGGCCGCCAGCGCGATGTCGCCCGCGAGGCGCTGCACCATTGCTCGTTGCTCTTCGACCGTCGAGGCCAGCTGCCGGCGTACCGCCTCGAGACCGTCGCCGTTCGTCGCGGAGACGGCAAAGACGGTGGGTTGGTCGATGCCGTCGTTGCGGAGGAGCCGTTTGAGGTCGTCGATGCAGGCCGCGAGCTCATCGGTTGACAGTCGGTCGGCTTTGTTGAGGAGCATGAGGGTCACCGCCCCGTGGCGCGACAACAATCGCAGATAGTGGTGCATTGCTTCGTCGGCATACTTCTCGGGATCGGTCACCCACAGGAGGAGATCGGCGTGTTCGGCGATCCGTTCCATCTCGAGTCGATGCGATACTGCCACCGAATCGTGATCGGGAACGTCGAGCAAGACCATGCCGGCAAGCGACGAAGCGCTCGGCGCCGACCGGCTGACGAGGTGGCGGTTGCCGACCTCGAGCCAGTCGAGCAGTGGGGTTGCATCGTGTTCGCCCCAGATCAATCCCAGGGTGCTCGACGTTGTCGGACGGCGGACGCCGGTGGTGGCGATGTCGGAGCCGGCGATGGCGTTTGCCATTGACGATTTTCCGCTTCCGGTCGCCCCGAGCAGAGCGACGAGGGTGTGTGTCGTGCCATGACGAAGTCGAGCATCGGCCTTGTCGAGAACGGCTCGTGCTCGTTCGACGTTGACAGGATCGAGCCGGCCATCGGCAATGACCACCGCCGCGCCGAGTGATGCGAGTTGGGCTGGCAAGTCGACCGGCGCCGCGCTGGTACGGCCGAACGATGGAAGCTTGATCATCGTTGCTCTCCGTCGAGGTGGGCGGTCACGAATGCATCGATTGCTGCCGACAGTTCTGCTGCGGCCTCGGGCGGAGGGATGGTGCCCCAGAGCGCTCGTCGGAAGCGGTTGGCGTCGATTTCGAGCAGGGTGCGGAGGCGTTCGGCCAGCAGTGATCGTGCCCTGTTGGCAAGGTCTCGAACCGCCTGCTCACCGAAGAGTGCGTTCAGTAGCGCCTGCGAGACACCTGCGGTTCCGGATGCGACGGCGACCTCGCCGCCGGTGATGCCGCCGGTCTGGGCGAACAGGACGATCATCAGTGCAACGCCGATCCCATTCACCCCGAATGCCAGGACTCGTGCGGTTGTGCGCTTGCCTGCGCCGGTCTCTCGCACCAGTTCGAGCACGTCGTCTTGCCAGGCCCGCACTTCGGGGGCGAGGGAGCGTTCGAAGTCGGATGAACGGCGTTCGAGTGTCGAATCGTTGGCCAACACCTGGGGACCGCCGGGGAGTTGTCGCCAGGCGGTGGCTGCGGTCAATGCCGCAGCATCGGCGTGGTCGAGCACGAGTCGTTCCAGGGTCGAGGTGATCTCGCCCTGCACCTCGCCGGTTGCCGCTGCACGGCCTCGAAGGGTGGCGCTGATCCGGTCACGCACGAGCGAGATGCGCGATTGGATTGCTCGCATCAATTCGCCGGTGCCGATCAGCTCCTGCCAGCGGTCGAGCACCTCGCCTCGCAGCATGGTGCCGCTGCTCAGGTCGGCGACAATTCGCTCCGCTGCTTGTTGGTAGGCCCGATCGGCGGCGAAGCGAAGCTCGGCCCCAATCGCATCTTGGGTTTTCGCTGCCGCGAGTATGACCTCCGCCCGTGGAGCGACCGATGTCAGAGCGCCATCGAGCGTGCTGCGCACGACGGCGGCTCGTTGTCCAGCGTCATCGGTCAGGCGGGTGATGACCGCTCGAAGGTCGGCGATGCCGGCCTCGGGTATCTGGCCGTCCTCGATGGAGCCCTCGACGATCGGGAAGAGCGAGACATCGGGGAGGCCACCATCGGTCAGCATCTGGGCGAGATGGGCGCTGATCTCGTCACCGGCCCCGGGCGGAACGCGGTTGATGACAATGGCGAGCTCCATGCCCCGCTCCCGAGCACGAGCGAGGAACTGCCACGGCACGGCGTCGGCGTAGCGAACGGCTGTTGTCACGAAGAACCACAGATCGGCAGCAGCCAGGAGCTGAGCTGCGAGATCGCGGTTGGCCAGTTCCACCGAATCGATGTCTGGCGCATCGATGAGGGCGATGCCCGGACCGATGGTGACGAGGGGTTTGATCGACAGGACCTGGCCGGCCGCCGGGGCATCACCGGTGACGCGTGGCAGGTCACCAAGAATTTCGGCAGTGGTAAACCACGCGACATCGTCGGGATGGCAGATCAGGACCGGCGCCCGAGTTGTCGGTCGCAGCACACCGGCCGGTGACACGTTGGCCCGAGCAAGTGAGTTCGTGATCGTCGACTTCCCCGAGCCGGTCGATCCCCCGAGGACGGCGAGGAGCGGAGCGTCGAGTCGGGCCAGACGAGGCAACAGGTAGTCGGTGATCTGATCGGACAGTTCGGTGGCAACGACGCGAGCCTGCTCGAGATCACTGGTACCAAGTCGCAACGGTGTTGCCTCGATGGCGTGGTCGAGTCGCTCCAGCGCCGGCACGACCGGGTCGATTGGTCGGATGGTCTCATCGGATTCGTCTGATTGCCGGGCGCTCATGTGGTGGCCAGCGTAGACGGTGGGCAGCGGTACGATTGCGAGGCCCTATGGATCTGACTCCCGACCTCGAACAGCGACGACGACCGGCCTCTGGCGGCGGTGAACGCTGGTTCGAAGGTCACCGACTCGAACTCTTCACCGGGTCGGGCGCCGATCGGCGCATGATTGCGCTGTCGGTCGTTGCCGAGCCCTCGGTGGCCGAGGTCTCGTTCACTGCGGTTGTGCTCCGCTCCGGTCACTTTCCCGTTGTCGTCGCCGAAGACGACGTGCCGCTGCCCGAGCGCGGATGGGAACTTCGTGCCTCCGGGCTGTGGGCCGACCACATCTGCGAAACACCGTTCGATCATTGGAGCTACGGGCTCGAGGCGTTCGGTCTCGCCCTCGATGATCCTGATGCCCTGCTCGGCCGAGCGTTCGGTGAGCGCGCTCCGCTCGGCTGGGAGCTCGAGTTCGAAGCAGACGGCGAGCCAGAGTGGGAGACCACCGAGGAGTACCGCCAGCGCGGAATCGGCCACGGGTTATTGCTCGACGCCAGTGGCCAGGTCGAGGTCGAGGGTTCGGCGGTGCGAACGCATTGGTGGGGTGGAACGCCGCCCGAGCGGTTGCTCGTTGGCGAGGCACCGGTGGACTGGCCCGAACCGGTGTCTCGGGTGTCGGTACCGAGTCGCGAAGCGGTCTGGCGCTACGCGTTGTGGGGAGCGGGCGCCAGTTCTTCGTCGATCGATGCCTGATCGGCGTCGGCGAACCGAACGATCACCATCGTCGCGATGAACGCCGCGGCGGCCAGGGCAACACCGCCGAGGGCCTGACCCGGGTCGGGCAGATGCATCGCCGTGCCCTTGACGACGTCGGCCTGTTCGTCGGAAACGACCCCGACGCCGTTCGGCCACGGCCACAGCACCCGGAACGAGCCCAGCATCAGGCCGAGCAACACGGCCAGGACGGTTTGTTCGTGATGCTCGAGCACCCAATTGAGGAAGGAAGAGAAGAAGGCGAGGCCAATGACCGCGCCGACCAGGAAGACGAGAAGTTCGATCGGTGCCCCGGTGAGCACCCCGGCGTACATACCCATCATCAACATGATGAACGAGCCCGAGATGCCGGGCAGGATCATGGCGCAGATGGCGATGCTCCCGGTGACGAAGTACATCCAGATCGGGGGATCGATGATGGCGCCTGACTGGAAACCGAGGAGCACGAACGCGGCAACCGTGACAACGGCGAGAACGCCGAGACGAAGCGGATCGCGGGTGGTGAGCTGCTGCCACACCAGCAGACAACTGGCGAGCACGAGGCCGGAGAACACCGCCGCCGTGCCCTCGGCCCGCTCGACCAACAATGTTTCCATCGGGTGGCGGAGCAGCAGAAACGCACTGCCGATACCGGCCCCGAGCGGGAGCAGGAAGAGCCAGTTGATGTCCTTGAGATCGGCGACGAACCCGCTCGGCTCGCCGGTGACCAGGCGCTTCAGCGCGTGGGCTCCGCCGCGAACGTTGGCGATCAGTTCACGATAGATCCCGAGGATGAGGGCCACGGTCCCGCCGGATACCCCGGGGACGATGTCGGCCGACCCCATGAAGAACCCGCGGAGAAATTGCAGAGCGATCTTTGCCACGGACACGAAGCTATCTCACCCAAGTGCAAGCGAGGTTGAACAAACTTGCCCGTAGGTGTTACGCGTGCGCAACGAAGTGAGTCACGCTCCGAGCGAGTGAACCGGATGGCCGTAGGACCGATCTGCGGAGCAGGTCGAAAGCAGCAGAGTCTACTTCTGGCTGGCGAGGCGGCGGTTGACCCGCTTGGACTTCATGTAGTCGCGGTTCATGTAGGCGATGAAGTCGAGGCTGATCTCCTTGGGGCACGCCTCGTGGCACTCGCCGTGGTTGGTGCACGAGCCGAAGAACTGCTCCATGGTTTCGACCATTGCCTCGGTGCGGCGGAACCGCTCGGGCTGGCCTTGGGGCAGCGAGTTGAGGTGCCAGAGCTTGGCCGAAGTGAAGAGTTGGGCGGCAGAGTTCGGGCAGGCGGCGACGCACGCACCACAGCCGATGCAGGCCGCGGCATCCATCGAGGAGTCGGCGACTTCCTTTGAAATCGGCGTGTCGTTGGCATCGGCTGCGGTTCCGGTTGGCGCACTGATGAAGCCACCGGACTCGATCACACGATCCATGGCCGAGCGATCGACAACGAGGTCTCGCAGCACCGGGAACGCGGCAGCGCGCCATGGCTCGACGACGATGGTGTCGCCGTCGGAAAACTTGCGCATGTGGAGCTGGCACGTTGCGGTCGCCTTTTCTTGACCGTGGGCCTGTCCATTGATCATGACGCCACAGGTGCCACAGATGCCTTCACGGCAATCGTGCGGGAACTCGATGGGAATATCGCCATGTTCGATCAGTCGCTCGTTGACCATGTCGAGCATCTCGAGGAACGAAGCATCGTCGGGGATGCCAGTGGCCTCGTAGTTGGCGAAACCACCCTGGGCATTGGGGCCGTCTTGGCGCCACACCTGGAGATGGAGGTTGAGAATCTTGCTCATGATGCTGGTGCTCCCCGGCCTACTTGTAGGACCGCTGTGACGGCTTGACGTAATCGAACGTCAGCTCTTCACGGTGTTTGGTTTGTGGTGTGTCGGGATCGTGCCATTCCCAGGCCGAAACATGGGAGAACTCTTCGTCGTTGCGTTTCGCTTCGCCCTCGTCGGTCTGGGACTCTTCGCGGAAATGGCCACCGCAGCTCTCTGCCCGGTCGAGTGCGTCGCGGGCCATGAGTTCGGCGAGTTCGAAGAAGTCGGCGACTCGGCCGGCTTTTTCGAGCGACGAGTTGATGGTGTCGTCGTTGCCAAGGACCCGCAGGTCTTTCCAGAACTCGTCACGCAGTGCGCGGATCTCGATGACGGCCTTCTCGAGGCTGTTCTGGTTCCGGGCCATACCAATGTGTTCCCACACGAGCTTGCCCAGTTCACGATGGAAGTGCTCGGGCGACTTGGTGCCGCCGATGGCAAGGAAAGTGTTGAGCCGCTCGCGAACGTCGGCTTCGGCCTGAGTGAAGACCGGATCGGTCGTTGGCACGGGGTCGGTGCCGAGTTTGGGGGCCAGCGAATCGCCGATCGTGTATGGCAGAACGAAGTAGCCGTCGGCCAGGCCCTGCATCAGCGCCGACGCACCGAGTCGGTTTGCGCCGTGGTCGGAGAAGTTGGCTTCACCCGCGGCATAGAGGCCGGGCACGTTGGTCATCAGGTTGTAGTCGACCCACAGGCCGCCCATCGTGTAGTGCGAAGCCGGATAGATGCGCATTGGCGTCTCGTAGGGATCTTCCCCGGTGATCCGCTCGTACATCTCGAAGAGGTTGCCGTAGCGCTCCTCGACCGCGTCTCGGCCGTCGCGGTTGATGGCGTCGGCGAAGTCGAGGTACACGCCGTTCTTCTGAGGACCAACACCGAGACCCTGGTCGACCACGGTCTTGGCGTTGCGCGAGGCGACATCTCGAGGAACGAGGTTTCCGAAGGCCGGGTACTTCTCTTCGAGGTAGTAGTAGCGCTCGGCCTCGGGAACGTCTCGGGCTCGACGTTGCTCGTCCGGGCTGCGAGGCACCCAGATGCGGCCGTCGTTTCGCAGCGATTCCGACATGAGTGTCAGCTTTGACTGGAACTCGTCGGAGGTCGGAATGCACGTGGGGTGGATCTGGGTATAGCACGGGTTCGCGAACAGGGCGCCCTTGCGGTGGGCCCGCCACGCGGCGGTGACGTTGCAGGCCATGGCGTTGGTCGACAGGTAGAACACGTTGCCGTAGCCACCGGTGGCGAGCACGACGGCATGGGCCGAGTGGCTCGTCATCTCGCCGGTGACGAGGTCTCGAACCACGATGCCGCATGCCTCACCGTCTTTGATGACGACGTCGAGCATCTCTTTCTGCGTGTGCAACGTGACCTTGCCCGCGTGCACCTGGCTCATCATCTGTTGGTAGGCGCCGAGGAGGAGCTGCTGACCGGTCTGGCCCCGAGCGTAGAAGGTACGCGAAACCTGGGCACCGCCGAAGGATCGGTTGGCGAGCAGGCCGCCGTACTCGCGGGCGAATGGCACGCCCTGGGCGGCCATCTGGTCGATGATGTCGACCGATACCTGAGCCAGGCGATACACATTCGACTCTCGGCTGCGGAAGTCGCCGCCCTTGACCGTGTCGTAGAACAGCCGGAACACGCTGTCGCCGTCGTTGCGATAGTTCTTGGCCGCGTTGATACCACCCTGGGCCGCGATGGAGTGGGCCCGGCGGGGTGAGTCGTGGAAGGTGAAGGCGTCGACGTTGTAGCCCAGCTCACCAAGCGACGCTGCGGCCGAGGCGCCGGCGAGACCGGTGCCGACCACGATGATCTTGAACTTTCGCTTGTTCGCCGGGTTGACCAGCTTGATGTCGAACTTGTGCTTGTCCCAGCGGTCTTCGATGGGGCCTTCGGGGATCTTTGAATCGAGAATCATCGTGGCTCCTAGTTGACGTCGACGATGCCGGACAGAATGGCGAGCGGAAAGCTCAGATTGCCGATCAGGATGATGAGGGCAAGGCCGGTGGCGGCGCCTCGTCGGAGGCTGTTCCAACGAGGATTGCTGAGACCGAGGGTCTGGAACATGCTCCAGAGCCCGTGATAGAGGTGCGTCGCCAGCAAGATGTTGGCAACGATGTACACCAGGGCGACGATCGGGTTCGACAGCGAACCAACCACGTTCGCGTAAACGTGTCCCTGCTCCCAGTCGTAGCCCGGAATCACACCCCAGGTGAGATCGGCAAGGTGGAACAGAATGTAGGCGCCGACGACGATACCGCTCACCCGCATGGTGCGAGAGGCGAAGTTGGCGGCGATGAAATCTTGCTTGGATTGATACGGCTGGTTCGATTCCATGTTCATGCGGGTGAGGCTCAATGCCGACATGACATGCAAGATGCCGGCTCCGATGAGCCCGATGCGCAGCAGCCACAGGGTGTAGCCGTGAGGCAGGATCGGTACGAGCAGCTCACGCAGGAAGTGGCCGTAGATGTCGAGGTCGTAGGCCCTGCCATCGCCGTTGAAGTCGGCGTAGCCGGTGTAGTCGATCTCACCGAGATACATCTTCAAGTTGCCGATCATGTGGATCAGCACGAACCCGTAGAGCATCAGGCCGGTGACGGCCATCACCCACTTCTTGCCGACGGCCGTCTGGTACATGTTGAGCGGGTAGGGAAGATCTGGCTTCTTGGCCCGAAGCGGGACCGAACCGCGAGAGGAACCCGAGCGTGATGTTGGATCGAGGGTCGGCGTGGCCACCGTGTGCCTCCGTTGAAGAGTTGCGGACCTGGGACAGCGTCGCCGCCAGGCTCGTGAAAACGTAGCCGCAATCAGCCGCTTCGACCCAAACCTCCTCCTGTTCGCGAGAAATGTCGATGGCGAGGTCAGCGCCGTACTGATGGTTTCGCGGTGGCTTCCGACGGCGGAATGACGACGGTGTGGTAGCGGTTCGTTGCCGCTCGCTCCGCACCCAACAGCGAAAGATCGATGGTGAGCTGACCATTCATGTCGGGTACTTCGAAGTCGACTTCGCCGATCAGCTGACAGGTGTCAGCCGGCAGGTTGCCCCGCCACGTCTGGCGATGCGACCATGCACCGCAGGTGGCTGTCGCCATGACCTCGACGTTGTTGAGGGCTCTTCGCAGGTCGCTGACAGCATGAACGGCGAGTTTGATCGAGGCGCCGGCCGTTGTGATCGCAGGAGGCGGGTCGGCAACGATTGCTACTGGTGTGCACGCGTCGGCAACGGCATCGAATGCCGGCTTGCGATTTCGCTGGTGGTCGAGCAAGCCGAACCCGCCGTCGGGGTCGGCATCGACGAGCGCCTGAAGGCAGAAGCCCCCGGCGGGGGAGTACTTGAGTCGCCGGATGGTCTCGATCTGGAAGCGCAGGAGTTCGGCCTGGTACGCCCGAGTGGCCAGCGCCCAGCTCTCGCCGTCGGCATACGCTCGCCGCGGCACATAGCGATCGAAGGCGCCGGGCTGGGCGGTTGGGAAATGCGGTGCTGATTCATCCCAGTCGTCGATGGCCATCGATTGGGCGCCGAACCCGCCGAGGAACGCGCCGAGGCGGGGCCAATGCCGGATCAGTTCGGGTAGATCTTCGAACGTACCGGAGTGCCAGCCGAGCCAGAGGTGGGGATCAGACGCCGAGAGGTCAGTCAGTAGCGGCAAACTCCCGGAACGTGAGATGACCGACCGTGAGGGATCGGCCGAGCGGATCTCACGCCGGACCAACGGATCGAGGATCGATCGATTCCAACTCGGGAGGACGTGGCGCCCGAGACGCCGTGCGGTCGGCGGTTCGATCTCGCTGCCCCGGGTCGGTACCGGAAGGGGCGGACCGTTCGGCTCGTCGTGGGCACACCACACCGCAACCGATGGGTGATGGCCGAGAAGATCGACCACGTCGCGGGCGATACGGCGGGCAAGTTTTCGAGTGGAGGTGGCGTAGGGCCCGACGAGTGGGAGGTCTTGCCACAACAGCACACCCTGGCGGTCGGCCGCTTCGTAGAGCTCGGACCGAGCGACGTGTCCGTGGACTCGAACCAGATCGAGTCCGGCGTCGCGGGCCGAACGAAGATCGTCGGCGATCACACCGGTGTCCATCGACCCAAGGAAACGATCTTGGGGCCCGAGGCTGACACCCTTGACGAACATCTTCTCGCCGTTGACTCGCCAGATCATGTTGTTGACCGAGACGCGGCGAAGCCCGGTGCGCCAGTGGCGCCGGTCGCTGACCTCGTTGTCGGGGGTACGGACCGCGACTGCCACTTCATAGAGCGGCTGTGCCCCGAGGGCTGCAGGCCACCACAGCGAGGGCTGGTCGATCTCGACCCTCCACTCCAGCCGGTTCTCTCCGCTGGCCAGGGTGTGGGTGTCGGCGCCGCCCCCGGCCGCTTCGCCGTCGGGACCCGTGATCGAGGTGTCGATGCGAGTGTCGCCGGCGGCTGCAGCATCGAGCACCACTCGGATACGCAACACTGCCTTGTCTTCGGCTGCCTCGATGCAGATCACGCGGGCGAACCGTATGGCGATCGGGCCGGTCCGTTCGATGCGCACGGGTCGCCAGATCCCGCCGGGTGACCCCGTAGGAGCCAGTGGCCCGGTCTGCAACGACCCAGTCAGGCTGCGCTTCGACGGGGAGTCGCGCTCGTCGGGGCAAGAGACTTCGATCGCAAGGACGTGGTCGTCTCGCTCGGCGAGATCGTTGGTGATCTCGAACTGGTGGGGGACGAAGTAGCCCAGCGTGTCGCCGACGAAGCGGCCGTCGAGCCAGATCTCGGATTGGGCCAGTACGCCGTCGAGGGCGAGCCAGGATCGCTTGCCTTCCGGGGCGGCTCCGTGCTCGAAACGTTTGCGATACAGCAACGGCCCGGTCGCATGGTCATAGCGCGGTGTCTCGCCCCAGTGGCCCGGCACGACGACCGTATTCCAGCTCGAGTCATCAAGATCGGGATCGGCGCCCGAGCGGTTCAGTTCGGCATCTAGCGGTGCCGCCC
>RCMY010005269.1_pt1 | contig 11018 bp, 11 predicted proteins | sample 2041341 | NCBI WGS metagenome assembly RCMY01 (sample SAMN09708234, study PRJNA481090) | Marine sediment metagenome, whole genome shotgun sequencing project.
TCTCGTAGCCGCCGGTATACATCTTGGCCATCCGCAGCGCGACTTCGTTGGATTCCGACCCGGTGTTGATGAAGATGGATTTGGTCAAGTCGCCCGGCATCCAGTCTTTTGCTAGCTTCTCGGATAGCTGGACGACGACTTCGGGGATCATCCCGCTAAAGAAATGAAACGCCTTCTCGCCCGCGCGATGCACGGCTTCGATGATGGCCGGGTGGTTGTGACCGATTGTGGCGCACATCTGGCCCGACGTGAAATCGAGGTATTCCCGGCCCGTCGAATCCTTGACTATCGTGCCTTTCGCCGAGGTGAAAAGAGCGGGGAACGTGTCGCCCCCATAGCGAACCATATACTCCTTTGAGGCTTCCAGCAGGTCTGCGGTCACGTTCTATTCTTCCCGGTTATCTAAGTGTTCATCAGTCGTTATGCGGATATTTCGTGTGCAGGACCGCATGTCATAAAAGCTGCGGTTGGCCGACCGGACAGAGTGTATACGGACGGTACCAGATCATTCTTCAGCCGCGCTGCAAGTGACGCTCTGCCCACCTGGCCAGCCACGACAGCGGATAGCACAGGCAGAAATAGATGGCGGCAGCGAGCAGGTAGAACTCCAACGCCATGTAGGTGCGCGCGATCGTCTGCTGCGACGTATAGGTCAGTTCGAGCACGCCAATAATTGCAGCCAGTGATGTATCTTTCACCAAGATGGTGCAAAGCCCAATATAGGGCGGCAGCATCCGGCGCAGCGCCTGCGGAAACACCACGTAGCGCATCATCTGAATCTCGGAGAGGCCGGACGCCCGCGCCGCTTCCCATTGGCCGCGCGGGATGGACTGGATGCCGCCGCGCACCACCTCGGACGTGTTCGCCAGCATCCAGAGCGACATTGCCAGAATCGCGGCGGGAAAGGTCGAAAGCTCAATGCCAACCGACGGCAGTCCGAAAAAGATGAAAAAGATTAACAGAAGCAGCGGAACGGCCCGAACGATATCCACGATCCAGGCGACCGTGGTTCGCACGAAGCGCGACGGAACGAACCGCAGCAGTCCGACAGCAATACCGCTTGCCGTCCCCAGCAACAAAACCGCCACAGAAAGGACGATGGTGAACATCGTCCCATACATCAGGTACGGGAATGCGTCGACGACGGCCTGCCACTTCATGACCGCTCTCCGAACAGCTTCGCCTCCATCCGGTTAAGGACGCGCGTCAGACTTAACACTATGATGACATACATGATGCCGGCCATTGTGTAGGCTTCCAGACTGCGGAACGTTTTGAACGAAATTTCGTTCGCCTGAAAGGTCAGCTCGACCATACCGATCACCGACACCAATGACGAATTCTTGACGAGCGAGATCAGATTGTTGCCAAGCGCCGGGAGCGAGATCTTGAGCGCCTGCGGAATGACCACATAGATCGCTTCCTGGATTGGCGACAGACCTGTTGCTCTCGCAGCCTCGTACTGGCCCTTTGGGACCGCTTCCAGACCGGCGCGGAAAATCTCGACGTTGTAGGCAGCGGTATAGAGGCTGAGCGCCAGGATGCTGCAAGCGAACGGCGAAAAGGAAATGCCGACCTGCGGCAGACCAAAGTAGAAGATCAGTATCTGAATGAGCAGCGGTGTGTCGCGAAAAATCTCGACATAGGCGCGGACGATGGCGCGGGGCACCGCCAAGGACGCCTGCGAGATCAACGCCGCAACCATACCGATCAGTATCGCGACCGCCATCGAAATCGCGGAGATAAGGATTGTGAACGCTGCCCCTTTAAGAAGAAGGGGCAGCGCGTCCCAGATGGCGGATTGCGTCATTGGCGAGTCTCCCGGACTGCTTTGATTACGGCTTGACCAGCTTGTCCTGGACGTCACCGAACCACTTGTCCCAAAGAGCGTCGAACGATCCATCGGACTTCATGGCTGCGACCTGGGCGTTCATCCACTCATGGAATTCCGTATCGCCCTTGCGGACCGCCAGACCGAACGGAAGCGGACGCAGCGGTTCGCCCACAGCCTTCATGTCCGGGTTGTCCTTGATGACACTGAGGATGACGATATCGTCATGCACATATGCGTCGGCGCGGTTGGTTTTGAGCGCCAGAACGGCCTCGGACACTTTGCCGAACTTGATACGCTCTGCATCCGGCGCAAGCTCTTCAACCATGGAATCCTGCACGGAGCCTTGGATCACTGCGATTTTCTTGCCTGCGAAATCATCGACACCGGTGATATCGCTGTCGATGGGCACCATGACGATTGAGCCCGACAGAAAATAGGGTTCGGAAAAGTCGACAACCTCAGCGCGCTCGTCAGTCATGGTCATTGACGCCATGATGATGTCGATCTTGCCGCTTTGCAGGAAGGGGATGCGATTTCCTGAAGTAACCGGTGCAAATTCCACGGCTTCTGAATCGCCGAACATCGCCTTTGCGAACGCATGCGCCAGATCGACGTCGAATCCGACGTTCTTGCCGCTGGCGTCAACATAACCGAACGGCGGAAAATCGGTCTTGACCCCGGCAATTAACTTGCCACGTGCCTCGACATCGGAAAGGGTGTCAGCCGACACCGGCGCGACAAGACCGCCGACGATCATCAGGGCCGCGAGCGACCGCATGATCGCATTAGGCAAACGGACCCCGCGAAGTTTCTTGGTGATATTCATATTCTTTTCCTCCCTTGGTTTCTTTATTCTTGTTTTTCCGCGCACCACCAATCAGTGCGTCAGAATTTTGCTTAGAAAAGTGCGTGTTCGCTCTTCGCGCGGATTCTTGAAAAACACCTCGGGGGCATTTTGCTCCACGATCTGGCCCTCGTCCATGAACACGACGCGGTTCGCGACCTTTCGGGCAAATCCCATCTCGTGCGTGACGACCATCATGGTCATGCCATCATTCGCAAGATCGACCATCACGTCCAGAACCTCGTTGATCATCTCCGGATCCAACGCCGAGGTCGGCTCGTCAAAGAGGATCACCTTGGGCCGCATGGCAAGCGCGCGGGCAATTGCAACTCTCTGCTGCTGACCGCCCGACAATTGAGCGGGATAACTGTCAGCCTTTTCGCTCATCCCCACCTTGACAAGAAGTTCGCGCGCGATGGCCTCGGCCTCGGCCCGCGTCTGTCGACGCACTTTCATCGGTGCGAGCGCAATGTTCTGAAGCACCGTCATATGCGGGTAGAGGTTGAACTGCTGAAACACCATTCCAACTTCGGTGCTGAGCTTGGCGCGGTCAGTTGACGCGATGTCGGTGTCTTCGACCCGGACCTCGCCCTTCTCGATCACCTCAAGCTTGTTGATGCATCGTATTAACGTGCTCTTGCCCGAGCCACTGGGGCCGCAAACTACCAGAACTTCACCTGCCCCGACCTGAAGGTTGATGTCCTTGAGCACATGCAGTGAACCATACCACTTGTTCACTCCGCGAAACTCAATCATCTGCTATGCCCCTTTGAGTTCGCAACCTTATCAGGGCTTTCCCCGTTTTCTGAAATTACGCTAGCACCGTTATTTTGGGCGATCAAGCCGTGTTTCGACAGTGTCCGCGATGCGGCGCCAAGCCTGCATGAGATCGTCCATTCCGGCCCTTACACGCCCCATTGCCTGCTGGTCCTTTCACAGATGACAAGTCCGCGCTACACTGGCGCGATAGCCATAGAAGAGCCTCCCATGACGTTTTCCGATGCCTCCTGCTGTAGGTCGCCGCATTCTGTGCGGGCGGCGTCAATGCCATCGCCGGGGGTGGCAATTTCCTGACTTTTTCAGCGTTGGTGTTTACCGGTGTGCCGACCATAGCGGCCAACGCAACCAGCGCGGTTGCGGTCTTTCCCGGATACCTCAGCGGCTCGCTCAGGTTTTTCTGGGAATTGCGCCAGTTGCTTGCGCGGCAGATAATTATGCTGTTGGTTCTGTCGGCGCTGGGCGGATTTCTCGGCTCGCTGTTGCTTTTGATCTCATCGCCCGGCGTCTTTGCTGTGGTCGTGCCATGGTTGCTGGGCTTTGCCCCGCTGTTGTTTGCGTTCGGCAGATCGGTTGCACGCTGGGCACAGCGGCATGTGGATGCGCAAGGATGGCAGGCCAATGACGCCAGCTTGATCGTCTGCATCTATGGCGGTTATTTCAATGGCGGGCTGGGCATCGTCCTGCAGGCGCTGCTGTCGGGTCGGCTGGGGGAAGACCAGAAGCGGGCCGCGCGCGCCACCGTCGAGACGTTCTAACCTTGGTTCGGTCGTCACTTAAATTAGGTTACTAACGCCTGTTCGCCAGCCAGCGTTTCCATTCCGACGCCCGGCCGGAAAATGCTTTTAGATCTACGTCACCATTGATGCCCGGTACGGTGTCGCTATATTGCCAAAAGCTTCACTGCTGGCTTGGATAGACCTCGCGCGGGTGCTTTGCAGTCGAGCGGAGCCAGAACTCTTCGCCTTCCATCTGTTGCATTTCGTTCACACGGTAGAATTCGGGCGTTGTATAGATAATCGGTCGCTGCCCGTAATGGCGTTCCAATATGTCGAGAAAAACGTTCGCCTCGCGTCGAACGATTTCTCCAAGGGGGCCGCTTGCGACATATCCCCGTAAAGAACGCCAGCGGCCGGGTGTCGTCCAGCGCGAACATTAATGACGCCAGTATCGGTCTTGCGGTTCTTGAGCGCGAAGGCCGGTGACGGCAATCCCCGACCGCATGACCGCGAGTTTTCGACCCTCAGCCGACGCTGAATCCGTGTCGGACCCGCGGGTTGGAGCATCTGACTCTTGCTCAATACTTACGCCAAGATTTCACCACACGATGTCCGCTTCGTTTTTTCCTCTCCGGTCGTCTATGCGGCCCCGGCGGCGTGGCCGGCCTTGAGCATCGCCTCGATTTGAGCCTCGGAGTAGCCACAGTCTTGAAGGACTTCGCGGGTATGCTGGCCGTAGAGTGGCGCGGGGCGATCAACGCTGGTAGGCGTTTGCGAGAACTTCACAGGAAAGCCGATTGTCTGCACCTCACCGTGCAGGGGATGCTCGACGGTCCGCACCATCTCGCGGGCCAGTGTTTGCGGATCTTTGAGCATCTCGCCCACATTAAATATGGGGCCGGCCGGGACCCCTGCCGCCTCGAACTCGCCGAGCCACTCCGCCGACTTGCGCTTGGCGAGGTGACGGCTCAGGATTTCGTCGAGCGCTTCTTTGTTTGCCATCCGCTTCGTATTGCTTTCGAATCTCGGGTTATCGCGCAATTCGTCTGTGCCCAGTATTTCAACCAAGCGAAGCCAGTTGGCTTGGCTCGCGCCGCCGATATTGATCCACGAATCTGCCGTCTCGTAGGCTTGGTAGGGCGTGCTGAGGGGATGGGCAGAGCCCAGAGCGCCAGGATTGTCGCCAGTCGCAAAGCAAATGGCTGAATGCCAATAGGTGAAGACGATGCCCGCTTCAAAAAGCGAAGTATCGACACTCTGGCCTCGGCCGGTCTGACTGCGGCTGTAGAGCGCGGCAGCCACGCCCATCGCCGCAAGAAGGCCCGCTGCTATGTCGGTGATCGGCGGGCCGATTTTGACCGGTGGCCGTCCATCTCCCTCACCGGTGATGCTCATCAGGCCCGACATGCCCTGAGCTATTAGATCAAAACCACCACGATTGGCGTAGGGGCCGGTGCGTCCGAAGCCAGAGACGGCACAGTACACGAGGCGCGGATATTTCTCGCGCAGCGTCTCATAGTCGAAACCGAGTTTTTTCAAAGTGTCATGCCGATAGTTTTCGACCAGAACGTCCGCATCGGCGAGAAGACGGTGCAACGCCTCCTTGCCGCCTTCCGTCTTCAGATCAAGCGCGATGCCCCGCTTGTTGCGGTTCATCATCATGAAGGCATGGGAATCCTCATTTACCTGCTCGCCTGGAGCGGTGTCACGACGCGTGTCGTCGCCGCCCGGCAGTCGCTCCACTTTGATGACATCCGCCCCCATGTCCGCGAGCATGCGTCCGCAGGTCGGTCCTGCCATCACGTGGGCGAGCTCGATTACCTTCACGCCGACCAACGGACCCCGTAAACAATTTTCAGACATGAAACTTCCTTCCAGATTACGTGGCTCAGAGACCCTTGAAGTTGGGTCTACGTTTTTCGGTGAAGGCCTTCGTGCCTTCGAGATAGTCGGCTGTATTATAACAGTCGTAAGGCACCTGCAGCTCTTCTTTGCTAAGAGGGGTGGGGTCTTCGAGGCGGCGCACAAACGCTTTGTGCCAGCGATTGACCAGAGGCGCCGCACTGGCGACGCGACCGACGGTCGCGGCAACCTCGTCCTCAAGATCCGCCCGTGGCACAACGCGGCTGACGAGATTGCGCCGAAGGGCCTCCTGTGCATCAAAGATGCGCCCTTCGAGCAATATTTCTAGCGCAGAACGTCGTCCGGTAACATCGGCTAACATTGCAAGCTCGTCATAGTCGATGGTCAGGCCTAGCCGGTTCGCCGGCACACCAAAGCGACTATCGTCTGAGGCGATGCGCAAGTCGCACAACGCCGCTATCTCAAGCCCGCCTCCCACGCAAATACCGCTGATCGCGGCTACCACCGGATGCGGGCAGTCACGGATTGCGCGGATGGCACCATTGGTCCGGCGAGCATAGTCCTTGGCCTGCTCCACGCCGCTGCGCGTGTCGTCAAAGTCGCCGATGTCGCTTCCCGAGCAGAAGGCCCGATCCCCAGCGCCCCTCAGCAAGACGACCCGAACGCCATCCTCGCATGAAAGTTGGCGCATTGTCTCTCCGAGTGCTTCATACATGCCCACTGTCAGCGCGTTCAATTTGGCTGGCCGATCCATCGTAACAGTGGCGACATGACCATCGCGGTCGAGTGCTATCTTGCCATCCATCCTATTCTCCCTGGTTTGATTTCGACGGGCGCGAAGGCTTGCCGGAACGTAGCATCAACACGCCGCGGGCCACCCAAGGCCCCAACAAAAAGACGAGCGCGATCAGCAGAATCGTTGCCGCTAGGGGCTGCGTGACCACGGCCACGATGTCAAAGCCCTCCATGATCAATGCTCGGCGCAGAGAGATTTCGATAATTGGCGCAAGCACGAGCCCCAAGATGACAGGTGCCAGCGGGTAGCCGCCGGCCTCAAGCGCCAAGCCGATACAGGCAAAGACCAGCATCAGGGCCGCGGCATCGACATTGCCATAGGCGAGCGATCCGATGACACAGACCGACAGGATGCCGGTGGCCAAGACCGGATACGGCAGCCGCGCCAGTCGCGCGAACAACGGCACCATCACAAATGACAGCGCAAGGATAACGAAGTTAACGACTGTCATGCTTGCGAACAGGCCGTAGACGAGGCCGGGCTCGCGCACGAAGAGCATCGGCCCCGGCTGCAAGTTGTGGATCATGAACGCGCCGATCAACACAGCCGTGGTCGCGCTGCCTGGGATGCCGAGAGAGAGGAGCGGGATCATCGCGCCAACTGCGGCCGCGTTGTTTGCCGCCTCCGGGGCTGCGATGCCTTCATCCTTCCCCTTGCCGAAGCCAGCCGGGTCGTTCGAGAGCTTGGTCTGCAAGCTGTAGGACAGGATTGAGGCGGTCGTCGCCCCTGCACCTGGAAGAATGCCGACGAACAGTCCGAGGAGACTGGAGCGCAGGATCACCCAGCGCAACCGAATGAAGTCCGCAAGCCGCGGAATTGCCAAAGCAAGCGACTGGCCGTCGACGCCAGGCGCATTCTTGACCAGCACAATGTCGCGCTGCAATACACGACGCAACACTTCCGATGCGGCGAACAGACCGATTGAGGCTGGCACCAGCGGAACGCCGGATATGAGCACAGTGGTGCCGAAGTCAAAGCGCTTAGCCCCGGTCAACGAATCGAGGCCTACCGTGCCGAGAAGGAGGCCGATCAGGCCGGCCGCAAGCCCTTTCAACTGACTATCGCCAGAGATGCTTGAAATACAGCTGAGACCCAACACCCCAAGCGCGAAATACTCGGCGGGCCCAAAACGCAGTGCCGCATCGGCGAGAAACGGTGTGGCAAGGTAAAGCCCGATGCAGGCGATAAAGCCGCCAATCGCAGACGACGTGACGGAGATACCCAGCGCCCGCGCCGCCTCGCCACGAGCGGTAAAATGGTGCCCCTCAAGCGCCGTCATTATTGACTCTGTCGAACCTGGAATTCTAAACAGAATGGCGGTGATCGAGCCTCCGAAAACGGCGCTGGAGTAGAGCGCGGTGAAAAATACCAACGCGTTGAAGGGGCTGAGAGCGTACGTAATCGGCAGCAAAAGCGCGACGCCGACGGTCGCATCAAGGCCGGGCAAGGCGCCAAGCATGAGACCAGCAAATACGCCCAGCCCCAGCATCAAGAGCACATCTGCGTGGAGCAGCGCCTGCCAGCCTTCGATGAACTCCATACCGGCCACTCAGTAATAGACGAGTCGGCTAAGCTGCCGAAACACGCCCTGCCCCTGCGGCAGGGGCAGTTCCAACAGTCGCAGGAAAATGATGAAATAGATCGTTGTAAGTAGGCCCGGTAGCAAGACGAGACCGTTCAACGTTCGCATTCCGAAAACCAAGCCGAAGATTGCTGCCTGGAAGACCACAGTAGCGGGTAGGAACCCGACATACTGCATCCCGACCACGTAAAGGATCGCGGCGGACAGGGTGATCGCGAAGGCTGCGATGTCCGGCCGGTCATGCCGGACATCCTCCTCCCCCTCAGCGCATGCGTATTCCGCACTGGGTCGTGCATGCGATCGCAGCACATGAGCGATCTGAAGCAGGCTGATCAGGATCAGCGCCCCCAGCACGACACTCGGAAAGAAGGCCGGGCCGTAAAACGTGCTGGCGGAGTAGCTCGACGTGAAGCCGAGCGCCTGCCACATCAGGAAAATGCACGCGACCATCATAGCGCTTGGCGGTATGATGGTCTTGATCATTCCTGCACTCCTGCCTGGGCACGCTTCATCTCATCCTCCTTGGCGACCGCGTCGGCGAAGGCGTCGGCACCAATCTTGCCGTCGGTTTTGAGGTCGAGAAGCCGCTCTGACTCATATGCGCGATATGCTTCGTCGTTTGACGCGGTCATCAGCGCATCGCTCAGTTCCTGAACAATCTCCTTGGGCGTGTCAGCGTGCGCAGCCAAACCACGCCAGTTCGACGGGGCAACCTCATAGCCAAGCTCACCCGCGGCGGGGACGTCGGGGAACTGATCGATACGTCCTTCATTTATGACCAGAAGTGGCTCAATTTTGCCACCTTCGACCATCGCCAAAACCGAGCCCATCTCATCGTACATGCCATGCAGGCGACCACCGAGCAGATCGGCATGCATTTCGCCTGCAGAATTATACGGGACATAGATGAACTCAGAGATACCTGCCTGCTCGAGTGTGACTGTAATAGCCGTGCGGTCGGCTCCGACAGCGCCTGTTCCGCCGATCTTGAGCTTTCCCGGATTGGCATTGGCCCAATCGATCATTTCGCTCCAGGAGGCGAACTCACTTTTATTGCCGTGCAGGAAGCCTATGTCGACATGCCCCCGGAAGACGGGGACGAGATCCTCTGTCAATGTGATCTCCGTGGTGCCTTCAACTGCGGTAGTAATCGTATCAGGGTCCACGGAAACGAGCGAACAGCCGTCAGCCGGGCGCGAGACGAGTTCCTGACGGGCCACTTCGCCCATCGATCCCTCAATGTTGACGACCTTGACCGGGACGCCTAGCTCCTTGCTGAGGGGCTTGGCCAGGTTGCGAAGAAATGTGTCGGTGCCGCCGCCAGCGCCCCATGCTGAGATCAGCTGGACATTGGAACAGTCGAGCGCTTCAGCGCGGTCGGCTGCCCAGAAGGGGGACGCAGCAATCAAGGCCAACGCGGTACAGGTACGAAATCCGTTCATAGTGATTTTCCTCTGTTGATGTCATTATTGATGGTTCGACGCGCCTCTATTGGGTGCCTTATCGACGTTTTCGACGGTTTTTGATCAGGTGCCTCCTTCACCGCGCTCGCTATCTGCTCCCTTGAGGATTGCCTGAAGTTCGCTACCAGTCTTCTCCGCATTGCTTCGTGCGATAGCCTCGCCCTGCACGCCGTCGCCGACACAAATGGCCACCACCAACTCGCGGTGCCAGTCGGCAATTTCCTGTGGTGCATAGGCACCGCGATCGGCAAGGGCGATGTACATGCGCAAAGTTGGTTCGATGCGGGCATAATGGTCGTTCAACCGTGCGTTTCCGGCCAACTGGAATATCGTCTTGTGCAGCGCCAAGTCGCGCGCAACGAGTTGCTTGTGGTCGCCCTCGGTGGCTGCGCGCTTCAACTCGTCGAAAGCGTCGCGGAGAATGGCTCGCCCTTCGTCGTTCATCGCTTCGGCGGCCAACCGCGCCGCCAGCCCTTCCAGAGCGCCGCGAAGTGCGCTCAACTCAAAGGCGTCATGCGCTGTCAGAGTGGTCACCGACCAGCCACTGTAGGGCTGCACTTGGGTCAAACCCTCATGGGAGAGTTCGCGCAATGCCGCGCGGATTGTGCTGCGGCTCAATCCGAGAATTTCCGCGAAGTGCTGCTCGGTAATGCGACCACCAGGCGCACACGCACCAGTGACAATCTGTTCTCGGATCGCATCGGCAGCACGGTCAGCGAGGCTGCGTCTCTCAACCCCTAAATGCGCCACTCCGAAGCTTTTTGATTCTGGTTTGTCGGGCAAATCGAATCCATCTCATCTTGGCATAACAATACGTAACTATGCGTTTTTAAACCTGTCAACTATTAATTGTTAACCATTTTTGCATTGATGGAAGGCTGTTCGTTGTCAGGGTTTGACATTATTCATCCGCAGCTGAGTAAAATCTATCGCCGGATGTTGGGTCAATTCGGTCGGCCCGATGGCGCAGACCACGCTGTGTGGCGTGAAGCGCGCGGGTGTCCTCGCCCCTACAATGGCGGCTTGCAATCCTGCCAGGCTACGTCGGCTGCTCGCAGTGTGAGCCAATGGTCGAAGATTTCAGCGGCCTGTTAAGTCGTGAACCTGATCCCCAATAACCTTAGCGCAGAAATCAGGCTC
>RCMY010013983.1_pt1 | contig 11018 bp, 11 predicted proteins | sample 2041341 | NCBI WGS metagenome assembly RCMY01 (sample SAMN09708234, study PRJNA481090) | Marine sediment metagenome, whole genome shotgun sequencing project.
ACTTCATCGCCGAGCACGCCCTTGTCGAGTGCTCGCTGGATCACGATCGGCACAACGAGCTTGCCAACAGCAATCGAGAGGCCCATGAAGAAGGTGGCGACCAGGCCGGCGCGCGCTTCGGGTGTCTCGTTCAGCCCTCGACGCAGGACGGTGAGCGCACCCTCGCTGTGCTCTTCCGATGTGATGAAGATGTCGTCGTCGCCGTCGAGCGTTGGAGCTGCCATCAGGCGGCCTGCTCGTAGGCCCGCACGAGCGACTCGTAGCCGGGGTGGGCCAGGAGTTCGGTGTGGGTGCCGGCGGCCACGATGCGACCGTCATTGAAGTAGAGGACGCGGTCGGCCAGTTCGATCGTCGACACCCGTTGGGCAACGACCAAGACAGTTGCGTCGACCGAGGCTCGCAAGTTGGCGAGGATCTGTTGCTCGACTTCGGCGTCAACGGCGCTGGTGGCATCGTCGAGCACCAACAGACGGGGCTTACGAATCAGTGCACGGGCAAGAGCGACTCGCTGGCGCTGACCGCCGGAGAGCGTGACGCCGCGCTCGCCGACCACGGTGTCGTAGCCCTCTGGCAGTTCCTGAACAAAGGCATCGGCCCGAGCGATCTTGGCCGCAGCGCGAACCTCCTCATCGGAGATGGTGCCGGAGAGGTCGATGTTGGATCGCACGGAGTCAGCGAACAGGAACGACTCCTGGAACACCAGAGCGACCGAGTCGGTCCGCTCGAGGGCGTCGATCGAGCCGACCGGTACGTCACCGATCCTGACTTCACCCTGTTCGGGAGGCAGCAACCCACACAGAATCGAACACAGGGTGGACTTTCCGGCTCCCGTCGACCCGACCAGAGCGACAGTCTCGCCAGGCACGATCTCGAGGTTCACGCCAGACAGCACCTGTGTCCGTTCGACAACTGACTCTGCCCCGGGAGATGACTCTTCAGCCGGGGTGTCGAACGCGAAGACAACGCCAGTTGCGCCAACCCCAAGAGCGCCAGACGGCAGCGGCCGGGTGACCGCAGGCGCTGGAGGAACCTCGGAATTGAAGATCGGATCAAGGCGGTCATGGGCGACGACAGATGGCGGAAGGCTCGTGAGGAAGAAACCGAACACCCTCATCGGGAACGACAGGACGCTGAACAACGCGGCAACCTGGACGAGCTCGCCAGGCGTCATCGCCCCCGCTTCGATGCGGTAGGTGCCAATGAGCACGACGGCCACGATGCCGAGGTTCGGGATCACGTCGAGCGCGGTGTCGAATGCGGCGGTCAGAAACCCAACCTCGACCCGGTCCTTCCGTAGCTTCTCGACGCGCTCGCCGAAGCGGACACCCTCTGGTCCAGCCCGGCCGAGGGTTTTCACCACGAGTGCGCCATCGAAGCTTTCGTGCGCGACCGAGGAGACATCGCCGACGTCGGCCTGCACTCTGGCTGCCGGCACTTCGATCCGACGGCTGTAAAGGCGGTTGAGGAACGCGAGCAGCGGGAAGAGGGCAAACGCAATCGCGGCGAGCAGTGGATCGACGAGTACGAGGCTGATACCGGAGAAGATCGTCAGGAAGAACACGCCGATGGTGAACGGCAGGGGCATCAGAACCTGGGTGGCCATCTCGGCATCGTTGTCGACATGGGCGAGCAGCTCGCCGGTCGGCCGCTTCTGGTGCCATGACAGTGGAAGCCGCAGGTACTTCTCGCCAAGACGTTGCCGGTAGGTGCGCTGCACCTGCTCACCGGCGAGCATTCCGAAGAAGCGACGACCGACGGTGCCAACGATGCGAATCGCCGTGATGGCGGCCAGAGCGACGACACCCCAGAGGATGGTCGAGGTGGTCACCCCAGGCTCCTCGAAAGCGGGAATCACGACATCGTCGGTGATCCGACCGAGGACAACGGCAGAACCCACGGTGCCAAACGCGAAGATCATGGCCGACGTGGCCGCGATCGCCAGCGATTTCGGGTGCATCCGAATCATGCGATTCAAGAAGCCGAGTCCGCGACGGAACATCGACCCGGTCGGGACGTCGACGCCGCTGGGCGCGATGGGACCCTTCGAAGCGGGTCCGTTTGTCTGCGAAGCGGTCAAGCTTCCGAATCTATCGGAGACCGTTCAGCTGACAGGTGTGAATTTCGGCCCCCAGAAGCTTGTGCGTCGCTTCCACCGGTCGGGGAGTCACTCGCCTGACGGCGGACGCTCGCGCCACCTATGGCTTGCTCATGACCGCCACGAGGAAGTCCGACTCGCTGATGAAGGGCCGCAGATCCCAAGTGGAGAGCTCCAGCTCGATGTTCAATTCAGCTGAACTCACGTCGGATCGAAAGTCGCTGAACTCATAGTCACGACCGACGCCGAAGCCGACGACAAGACGGCCTTCGTCAGCGAGGTGCGCACGCAGCCTCGAAAGCACGAGGCGTCGGGTGCTGGGAGCGAGGAACGCCATCACGTTGCCAGCAGCAATGATGACATCGAATCTCTCCCCGACGCCCCGGGATGCCAGGTCCAACCCGGCGAGGTCACCTACCAACCACTCCGGTCCGGGATGATCCTCTTCAGCCGCTGCGATGAGCACAGGGTCCACATCGACACCGACGACGTCATGGCCGCATGCGTGAAGGAATGCCCCCACCCGCCCAGGACCGCACCCAGCGTCGAGGATTCGACTGTTCCTTGCCACCATCGCGTCAACGAACCGGGCCTCACCACCCAAGTCCTTGCCCTCGGCTTCCATATCTCGAAACCGCTGGATGTACCGCGCCGAATGTTCGGGCTCGGACCTCGTGATCGCCACCCATTTGCTTTCCTCGACCATCGAAACCTCCACAGCCATACTCACGAACGTTCGAACTCTAGGGCCGAGTGATCCAACGAACCTTCTGGAACCGTCATGCTCCAACTCGGTTCGACCGAAGCGGGAGCGGCATCGACTCGCCCCTTCCCTCCTAACCCGGTGTGAATTCGGCCCGCAGGTGCTTGATGCCGTTCACGAAGTTGGAGTTGAGGTAGTCGGGCTCACCAACGGTGTGGATGTCTGGCAAGCGCTTGAAGAGCTCACGAAACATCACGGTGATCTCCCGCCTGGCAAGGTTCGCTCCGAGGCAGAAGTGCGGGCCTGGCCCGCCGAAGCCGACATGGTTGTTCGAGGTGCGTGAGATGTTGAAGACGTGCGGGTCGTCGAACACGTCTTCATCGCGATTGGCCGAGGCGTACCAGAGCAGGACCTTCTCGCCAGACTTGAGGTCGACGCCGGACAGCGTGTGATCCTCATGCAACGTTCGACGCATGAAGATGACGGGTGTCGCGTAACGCACGATCTCCTCGACGGCTGGCCGCGCCATGCCGTCGAAGTCGGCGAGCCACTTCTCCTTCTGCTCTGGGTTCTGTGTCAGCTGGTAGAGCCCGTGGGAGATTGCATTGCGGGTGGTCTCGTTGCCGGCCACCAGCAACAGCACGAAGAACGAGTTGAGATCCGACTGCGTGAGCACCTCACCGTCGGCATCCGGCGTGATCAGCGCAGTGGTGAGGTCGTCAGTCGGGTTGACCTTTCGCGCCTCGACCATCTCCTCCATCAGTGCCGCCAGCTCAGCTCCAGCAATCAGGAGGGCACCGATCAGTTCGTCAGGCTCGAGCTCGCCGACGTACTCGGGATCACCGGCGCCGAGAATCACGTTGGACCGCTCGAACACGAAGTCCCACTTGTCTTCTGGCACGCCCATCATCTGGCAGATGATCTCCAGCGGGAGTCGGGCCGCAACCTCGGTGACGAAGTCGCAGCTGCCCTTGGACGCGATTTCGTCGACGACCTTCGCCGCGACCGTGGCGACCTGATCCTCGACTCGCTTCAGCATTCCCGGCGTGAACGCCGCGGACACGATCTTGCGTTGCCGTGCATGGCGCGGATCGTCCATGTTGATCATTCCGCCAAAGAAGTCGAGGAACTCAGGTGGAAGATCAGCGACGCTTGTCGCCCCTTCAGCCGAGCCGAAAATGGCCGGGTTCTTCGATGCAAAGAGGACGTCCTTCATTTTCGTCAAGACGTAATAGCCGGGGCCAGCTTCGAGAGGACCGAACGGCACCTCATCGAACCGAGCGATCGGTCGTTCGCGGCGCAACGTGGCGAATGCGCCTTCGCGTTCTTCCCGCGACTTCTCCCAGAATCCCTCTTCTGAGAGATCGATCTGGTCCAAGCTCATTGTTTCGACAGGCTGCATCCGATCAGTGTGTCCGACCACCTGCTGCGATGCCACTTCGAGGCGAACCGGTTGAGGTCAAAATCAATCAGCAGAACACTCGGCAGATGACCTCAGCGGCCGACCACGCGACGTGCCGGCTTGCCGAAGCAGAAATCCCGACAATCAAGGTGGTGGACTGAGAGAATCCCTGCCATGAGTTCTCCTGCATCGCTCCGCTACGCCGCGCAAGACGACGCGGCAGCAATTGCGGACTACCACGTCCGCTGTTGGCAGACCTCGTATCGAGGCCTCATGCCCGATGAGGACATCGATGCCATGACCATCGAGGAGACAACAGCTCGCTGGGCGCACTACCTCTCGCCGGAGATGGCATCGAGCGGCTACCAGACTGTCGTAGCAACTCGAGATGCCGTGGTCGTCGGCCACATCACCGTGGGTGCTGCTCGAGAAGCGCCAGGCGGTGAACAGGGCGGTGAAGTGTTGGTCCTCTACGTCGACCCAGATCACCAAGGTGCCAACATCGGAGGACTCCTGCTCGCGACCGGTGAACGCATGCTCCGCAATCGCGGATTCAAGACCGCAGAGCTGTGGACCGTCAAAGGAAATGATCCCGCCATCGGTTTCTATCAACGCATGGGTTGGGGCCTCGATGGCGAGGAGAAGCGGAGCCCATCGATCCAGCCCGAGGTTCTGATCAACGAAGTCCGCATGTCGATCGACCTCACCGGTCCTCGATCACACATCGATGCCAATCGGAAGTACTGGGACGACCAGGCCCCCGACTATGTGGCACCCGGCGAGCGAGCCTGGACCTCAGAGCCCAGCTGGGGCATCTTCGGTGTGCCAGACACTGACCTCGTCGGGGCGTTCCCCGACGTTGCCGGTCGAGACGTCGTCGAACTCGGCTGCGGGACTGCCTACGTCTCGTCCTGGTGCGTTCGTGCCGGCGCCCGGTCGGTCATCGGGCTCGACAACTCGCGGGAGCAGCTTGCGACCGCCCAACGGCTTCAAGTGGAGCATGAGCGCCCCTTCCCGCTCGTCTGGGCTGATGCCGAGCGTGTTCCACTTGCGGATGCATCCTGCGATGTTGCGATCAGCGAATACGGCGCAGCGATCTGGTGTGACCCGCATCGATGGATTGCCGAAGCTGGCCGCCTCCTGCGGCCGGGCGGGACCCTGGTGTTCCTCGGCAACTCGGTGTTGTCGGTCCTCGCCGCCAATGACTTCGAAGGTCAAACCGCCACCAACGAGCTTCTGCGACCCCAGCGGGACCTGCACCATCTCCACTGGCCAGACACCGATGCATCAGAGTTCCATGTGTCCCATGGCGACATGATCCGGATCCTGCGGAGGAGCGGCTTCGAGGTTCTCGATCTCATCGAGCTGTACGCGCCGCCTGGAGCGACCACGAACTACACCTTCCTCGATGCCGAGTGGGCCTCGAAGTGGCCGCACGAAGAGATCTGGGTCGCCCGCAAGTCCTGACCGCTCCCGGCGGTGTTCGACTCAGAGCAAGTGTTCGGCCAGCCAGTGATGTACCGGGGCAAGGCGTTCGAGTTCCGTCGCGCAGAAGTCGACGAAAGCCGCTGACCCGATCGTGGCTGGTGTCGGCTCGATCCAACGCACCTGGAAGCCCTTGGCCCGTAGCAACAACTCACGAGGGTGGTCAGCCGCGTACGGCTTGGGCACGCGCTTGAGTCCATCAGCAACGAGGTCGGCACCAAAGTCTGTCTGGAGCGCAGCCACGGCAGCCGCCAACGGCTCGCCGTGATGGTCGATGCTCGTACGCCAACGATCGAGATCGGGAAACGCCATCCCTGACGCAAACCCGATGCCATCGACCGGATGCATCCGAATCCAGAGGGTCGGGGCGGTTTTCTTGTCTGGCCCCTCCCAGAACTTGAACATCAATGCGGCGGCGTCAGGTTTGAACCGCAGATCGTTGTTGATCGGCGCCATCGAGCCGTTGACCTTGGGAACAGCTTGGATGAGCGGGAAGGAGCCATCGGCGAGCGCCTCGCCCATTGCGTCGACGAACGCCTTCGCCGGCGCCACCACCGAGGACTGATACTGACCTCGGCAACCGTCGAACCACGCCTTGTCCCTGGACCCGAGTGTCGTCAGGAACGACAGACCCTCGGCGGGAAACCCCTCGAATACAGTCACGAGCCGGCGCTCATGAGACGAACGCGTGAGCTTCGTCGAGAAGCGCTCGCCAGGCCGACTCGTCTCGACCGGGCACCTGCACCCACTCCCGAAACACCTTCTTGGCCGGGGCGAAGGCCAAACCAACACCGTCGGCGATCAGTTCGTCGACCCGATCTCTCGGCAGCTTCACCACCAGGTCGCCGGTCCGGTACTCGGCCATGGCCATGAACTCGCCAGCGACACGCAGACAGCGGCTGCGCATGAGTTCGCCTTCTTCGGCCCGGCCGGCGGCGATGTACTCCCCCGCCAGATCCCAGAACAGCTCGTCGTCGACTTCGGTTGGCTTGCTCATGGCGAGCGACCTTACGTCAGTGCTTGAACTGGCGCTCGCCGGTGAAGAGCATGGCAAGGCCGTGCTCGTTGGCCGCGGCGATCGTCTGCTCGTCGTTGACCGAGCCGCCGGGCTGGACAATGACGGTCGCACCTGATGCAGCGGCATTGTCGATGCCATCACGGAAGGGGTAGAAGGCATCAGAAGCGCAGGCGCCACCAGCGGCCCGCCCCGCTGCCTTCTCGGCAGCGATGTCGCCTGACTCGACTCGGTTCTGTTGACCAGCCCCGATCCCCCAGGCCACCCCGTCTTTGGCCAAGACGATGGCGTTCGAGGTGACGTGGCCACAGACTCGCCACGCCAGCGCCGCGTCAATACGTTCCTGAGCCGTTGGCTGGCGCTCGGTCACGACCTGCCAGCTCTCCGGTTGCGAAGCGAAGTTGTGCTTCTGCTGCACCAGGAATCCATCGGAAAGCTGACGGACCGAGAGTCCAGGCATTCCGGACGGGTTGGCGGTGAGTAACCGGGTGTTCTTGCGCTTCTTGATGAGCGCCTCGATCACGCCTTCGTCATACGCAGGAGCAATGACAACATCGGCTTGAGCGGCGGCAACCATTGCCTCGACAGTGTCGAGGTCAACCGATCGGTTCAGTGCCACGATGCCGCCGAACGCAGACCGTGAATCGCACTCGAACGCCCGCTGATACGCCGTGGCAAGATCATCAGCGATGGCAACGCCACATGGGTTGGCATGCTTGACAATCGCAACCGCAGGCTCGTCGCCCAGATCATGCACGAGATGCCACGCCGCGTCAGCGTCGAAGAGGTTGAGGTAGCTGAGCGCTACGCCACTGTGCTGCTCGACGTCGTCCCACCAGCTCTTGCTTCCGGCCACGCGATAGCGGGCACCCTCCTGGTGCGGATTCTCGCCGTAGCGAAGATCCTGGGCTCGTTCGAGCGACAGGTGGATTGTCGGCGGAAGGGGCTCGTCGTTCAAGGGCGACTCGTCCATCCACGCCACGATTGCTGCGTCATATGCCGCGGTGTGGGCGAACGCTTTGCGAGCAAGCAGACGGCGGGTGCGGGGCTCGGTCGCGCCACCCGAGCCGAGCTCGGCGAGAACCTTTGGGTAGTCCCCTGGATCGACAACCGTCGTGACGTACTCGTAGTTCTTCGCTGCGGCTCGCATCAGTGTTGGACCGCCGATGTCGATCATGTCGACTGATGACGCCTGCGCCTTGTGCTCGAACGTCGACGGATCGGCGCCGAAGGGGTAGAGATTGCTGACAACGATGTCGATGAGTTCGATCCCGTGATTCTCGAGGTCGGTCAGGTGATCGGGATCACGGCGATCAGCAAGGATCGCCCCGTGAACTTTCGGGTGCAGCGTGACGACTCGATGCCCGAGCATGGGCGGAAAGCCGGTGAAGTCCGCAACGTCGGTCACAGGAATACCAGCGGCAGCAATGGTTGCTGCGGTGCCTCCCGATGAGACGAGGTCGATGCCCAGGTCGTGGAAGGCTTGCGCCAGATCCACGATGCCGGTCTTGTCATAGACAGAGAGAAGAGCACGCACGGCGTCGAACCTACCGGGCTGAAGAGGTGGGAGGCGCCCCTGCGCTCGCCCAAATGCTGCTCAACCGAGCTCGGGATCGACGCACCCGTCTGATCCCCCGGTGCTGCCAGCCGGGGTGAACAACCTCGGGCCGTCTCGGAATCCGCTGCCAGGGTCTTCGGTCGTCAGCCAGCGCTCGATGCCGTCAGCCAAGGCAGCCGCCGCTGTGTCCTGGTATTTGACCGTGGCGAACAACTCTGCTTCTTCTGCGTTCGAGATGTAGCCGAGCTCGGCCAGCACCGCGGGCATCTCCGGCCGCCTGATCATGCCGTAGGAGTTGTCACCCGAGTCGTTGATCACCACGATCGCGCCTGCGTCGGATGCGACGGTCCAGTTCACGTCGAATTCGTCGAGAGCGGCGACGATCTCCTCCTGGAGCAGCCCGCCCAAACGAGCCGACTCGGGAACGCCATCTTGGGTGAACACCTCGGTGCCAGGAGTCGACGACGAGTTGGCATTGGGCGCGTTGTGGTGGATCGAGATGATGGCCTTGGCCTCGAGCACGTTTGCGATCTCGGCGCGGGTTGCAAGCGGGATGCGGTAGTCAGCGGTTCGGGTGAGAACCACGCTGATGCCTCGTGACTCGAGGATGCGGGCGGTCCGCTTGGCCACCTCGAGGTTGAGTTCTTTCTCAGTCAAACCGTTTGGCCCGACCGCGCCAGTTTCAACCGCACCACCATGCCCTGGGTCGAGCACGATGTCGGCCGTCGAGATGGGCGTACCCCAGATGACGCGGTCACGATTCCCGCACGGCGTTCGCACCGAATAGCTGTTGCTCAGCTCGCTGACGATCGGCACGACAACACCGGTTGGAGTGATCAGTACCCGTGGCGTGTCGTCAACAATGAGCGCCGACTCGCTGTCTTCGGCCGATTCGAGTGCCTCGTCGCCGTCTTCGAGTTCGGGAATCGTTGGCAACGTCTCCTCGCTGATCCGTGGTCTCGGTGGGTCAGAGCACGCAGCAGCGAACAACAGGCTCGCTAGCAGGACACTCAGAAGGCGGGGCACCGGGACAGTCAATCAGCTCCGAGAGTTGAACCCCGCGACCGGTGACGACCTCTCGGATCGGCGTCATCGCCGCCGAGCGATGTAGACGAACTCTCGCCCTGGCCGGTCAGGAGCATCACGGACGTCGAAGACGTCGAAACCTGCCATCTCGAGCGCCGCTTCGATCTCATCCCTGGTCCGAAAGCGCAGCGTTGACTCCGAGCTAGCCGTCGAACTACCGGCAAACCGGAAGGTCCACTCGAAGGTCACGAGTGGGAGTTCAACCTTCGTGACTTCGTTCCAGGTCTCGACCATCGAGCCATCCGGCCCCTCCGCCTGTTGGAACGACAACTCGGGGGTCCAGCCCTCCCACGCTCGCTGGTCTGGATCTCTCGTCTCGAACACGAGGTGTCCACCGGGTCGCAGCGCTGCGGCAGACGCGTCGAGTGCTGCGTGCCAGTCAGCGTCATCGACGAATACCTGCGCAACGTTGGCCGTCATCGTCACGAGGTCGACTTCGATCTGAGGGAGTGCGGCGACGTCACCCTCGATCCAGTTGACTTGTTCAGCACCGGGCTTCCGCCTGGCCACCGCGCTCGCCTTCGAAGATGTCGTAGACGGCTGCGAGTCGTTCGTCGCTGAAGATCGGATCTGAAAGCACCAACACATCTTCCCAGGCCGCTGGGCCGGCGGTCGGCGATTTCTCGCAGCCGGCACCGCCCGCGCCACAACCAACGTGGCGACATGCAAGGCTTTGCTTGGCGTGGGCCGAATGGTCATCTGCAGTTCTGCGGATGGCGAGGAGGTTCACATGCGAATCCAGAGAATCAAGCAAACGAACAAACCCGGTGACGACGCCGAAGAAGCGACGAGGCCCGTCACGAGACTGGCGGGCAGCGTCATCGTGTTGGGAATGGCATTCACAGGTCTCGCCGCCTGCTCAGACGCCACGACAGACGATCCTCTGCCGCTCAGCGAGAGCGACTCTGGGGAGATCGTGGAAGATCCACCGGCAGACGACGGCGTGATCGAAGACGGCGTCGTGGAGGACAGCGGCGACGAGGACAGCGGCGGCTGACAGGCGCGACAGAGGGGTGAGCGCTGAGCACCCACCCCTCTGTCGATGTCACTTGACCGACCGGTCCTCAGCCCTGAGAGAGGGAGGACCGGCGAGCATGGTTCCTTACAGGTTGGCCACGATTTCCATCATGAGCTCGCCGGCCTCGGTCGGATTCTGTCCGACCTTCACACCAGCGTCCTGCAGCGCTTCCATCTTTGCTGCAGCGGTGCCCTTGCCGCCCGAGACAATGGCACCAGCGTGGCCCATCTTCTTGCCGGGAGGGGCCGTGACACCAGCGACGTAGCTGGAGACGGGCTTGGTCATGTGGTTCTTGATGTACTCGGCTGCTTCTTCTTCGGCCGAGCCACCGATTTCGCCGATCATCATGACGGCCTTGGTCTCTGGGTCAGCTTCGAATGCCTCGAGGCAGTCGATGAAGCTCGTGCCGGGGACGGGGTCGCCACCGATACCGACACACGTGGTGACGCCGATGTCTTTCTGCTGGAGCTCGTAGAGCGCCTGGTAGGTGAGCGTGCCGGAACGGCTCACGATGCCAACCGGACCGCCGGCTTTGGCGATGTGCCCAGCCGTGATGCCGATGTTGGCCTTGCCGGGGCTGATGAGGCCAGGGCAGTTCGGCCCGAGCAGGCGGGTACCGGGGTGCTCCTGCTTGAGCTTGTTGAAGAAGTAGGCCT
>RCMY010005270.1_pt1 | contig 11014 bp, 8 predicted proteins | sample 2041341 | NCBI WGS metagenome assembly RCMY01 (sample SAMN09708234, study PRJNA481090) | Marine sediment metagenome, whole genome shotgun sequencing project.
CGATGGCCTCGCGCGGTTCGCGCGGCACCACGGTCCGTGCCGCTGCCACGACGGGGGCGTCGGCATCCACCTCGACCGCCCCCACAAGCCCCGAGGGCAGGTCGATGTCGGTGACAACTCCCGGCTCAAGAGAGAAGGAACTCCCGACCGACCACGATTCGATTCCCTCATCCGATACGAGCGACAGGGAAACCGTGGCCCCCATCGGGGACATGAGTCTCATCGCGACCGTTGCATTCGGGTCCTCGGAACCCACCGCGGGAATCACGAGAGCCTCGGCGAGGTCGCTCGACGCGATCCATTCGGTGCCCGCGGGCTGGAACCCCTGGAGTCGCGAGTCTTGGACGGCGGCGACGACGCCAGGCCCAGTGGCCTCAACCCGGACAACCAACGCCGAGAGCTCTACGGCCACGGCCTCGAGGAGCCGATCAACCTGTGCGCCGGGTGCGACGGCGATAACAACGGTGTCCTCCACTTGACCCAGGGGGCCGTAGACGGTCACCGTGGCCTCGGCGGGGGCCAGTTCCATCAGCCCGCGGATGGACTGGCGGGAGCGCTCGACCGGTTCTGGTCGGGCCTTTCGATCCTCGATCCCTGATCCCCAATCCCCAAAGGACACCCACCGTGCCCGAGTGCCCCGCAGTAGACGGCTCCAGCCCCCGCCAGACCAAGTTCGACGGCGAATTCGAGATGTGCATCGATCCGGCGAAGCGCTACACCGCCGAGATGGTCACCTCGATGGGCACCATGATCTTGGCCCTCGATCCGATCAAGGCCCCGAAGACGGTCAACAACTTCGTCTGCCTCGCCCGCTATCACTACTACGACAGCATCATCTTCCACCGGGTCATCAAGGACTTCGTCCTCCAGGGTGGCGATCCCGAAGGATCGGGCCGTGGCGGTCCCGGCTACCGCTTCGCCGACGAGCTCCCGAAGCCCGGCCAGTACGAGCTCGGATCATTGGCCATGGCCAACGCCGGTCCCAACACCAACGGCAGCCAGTTCTTCGTGATCAGCGGCAAGGCCGGTATGGGTCTGCCCCCGCAGTACAGCCTGTTCGGCAAGGTCATCAAGGGCCTCGAGGTCGTCGAGGCCATCCAGAGCGTGCCGACAGGTGGTGGCGATCGCCCCAAGACCGACGTCGTCATCGAATCGGTCACCGTCACCGAGCACGACGACTGAACGCTTCGGCCCTGCATCGCACGGTCGAACGACACCACGAAGGATCACGGTTCGCCGTGGTCCTTCGTCGCGTTCGGAGTGTCACTACGCTGGTGAGATGAGCGAATCAATTCTCGATGTCGATCTCCTGGCGTTCGAACAGGGCGGGAACGAGACCCGGAGCGCCGTCGTCGATGGCGTGATGCAGAGCCTGAAGTCGGGGTTCGTCTACACGAGCCACGATGTCGGCGACGACCTCATCGACACCGCCTACGGCATGCTCGAGACCTTCTTCTCGCTGTCGACCGAGGCCAAGCAATCGGCCAACGCACCCGGCTCGTTCGGCCAGACCGGCTACACCGGCTTGCTCGTCGAGACCGCAGCCATCAGCGATCACCCCGACTGGAAAGAGATGCTGAACTGGGGTCGCGAGATTCCTGCGGGTCATCCCCTCCAGCGGAAGTATCCGCACCTGTACCCGACCCAGGTGCTGCCCGAAGACCTCGTGCCGGGAATATCTGAGGTGCTCGGGCGCTTTCATGATCGTGTCCTCGACACCCAACGCCGATTCCTGCGAATCATCGCCCAGGGGATCGGCTGCCACGATTCGTTCTTCGACGTGATGACCACCGACTCCCCGACGCTCAGCCGAGCGATCCACTACCCGTCGATGGAACAGGCGCCGAGCGGCGATGGTTCCACCACTCCCCATGTCTGGGCGGCCGAACATGGAGACATCAATCTGATCACGGCGCTCCCGCGGGCGACGGCCAAGGGCCTCCAGGTCAAGACCGACACCGGCTGGATCGACGCCATTCCTCCCGAGAGAGGAATGATCATGAACACGGGCATCATGCTCGAACATCTCACCAACGGGGTCATTCCCGTCGGTGTGCACCAGGTCGTCGCCGACCCGGATCAACCAGGTGAGCGCTATTCGGTGGTGCAGTTCTGCCACGCAACGCCATGGACGATCCTCGCCCCGGTCACCACCTGCATCACGACAGACAATCCACAACGCCACGCCCCGATCTCGGCGGCCGACCGGCTCGACCTCGTGCTCTACGAGATCAACCTGGTCGAAGACGCCCGTCGAGTCGAACCCAACGAAAGGCCATCATGACGAACGCCGAACCCACCCCAAAGACCGCAACCCCAAAGACCTTTGATCCAGCAGCACTCAAGGCCCGACTCACGCCCGAGCAGTTCCACGTCACCCAGACCGCAGGCACCGAGGCCCCGTTCAGCGGTGAATACTGGAACGTCTGGGACGACGGCACCTATCACTGCGTGGTCTGCGACGAGCCGCTCTTCGACTCGGCGACCAAGTTCGACGCCGGCTGCGGTTGGCCGAGCTTCGACCGTGCGCTGGTCGACGACAAGGTCACCGAGAAGCGCGACGTCAGCCACGGAATGGTCCGCACCGAAGTCGTGTGTACAGGTTGCGGCGCGCACCTCGGCCACGTCTTCCCTGATGGGCCGACCGAGACCGGGGCGCGCTACTGCATGAACTCGGCATCGCTCACGCTCGCGAAGCCCGAGTGACGTACCTGCTCAGCTGAGCTTCGACACCACGTAGTCGACGCTCTTGGTGAGCGCTTCGACATCGGCGGGGTCGACACTGGGGAACATCGCGATCCGCAACTGGTTGCGGCCGAGCTTGCGATACGACTCGGTGTCGATCACGCCGTTGGCCCGAAGGATCTTCGACACGAGCGTGGCGTCGATCGAATCGTCGAGGTCGATGGTTCCGACCACGTGGCTTCGTTCAGACGCATCGGCGACGAACGGTGTGGTGTAGTCGGACCGCTCGGCCCAGCCGTAGAGCGCCTCGGCCGACGCATCACAACGACCGGCGGAGAAGTCCATGCCGCCGTTCTCGTTGAACCACTCGACCTGCTGCACGGCGAGGAAGATGGTGGCCAGCGCCGGGGTGTTGTAGGTCTGGTTCTTGGTGGAGTTGTCGAGTGCGATCGTGAGATCGAGGCCCGGCGGAATCCAGCGAGGGCCAGCGCCGATCTTGGCGATGCGCTCTTGCGCTGCCGGCGAGCAGCAGGCGATCCACAGGCCGCCGTCGGAGGCGAACGCCTTCTGCGGGGCGAAGTAATAGCAGTCGACCTCGGCCGGGTTCCAGCGGATACCGCCGGCCGCCGAGGTGGCATCGACGGCGACCAGGGCGTCACTTGCGCCTTCGGGGCGGGTGAGCTGCATGGCGACACCGGTGGAGGTCTCGTTGTGCGTGAGTGCGTAGAGATCGACGCCTTCGGTGGCGACGGCCGTGGGGTGCGTGCCCGTTTCCGAGCTGATGACGACCGGATCGGCCAGGAACGGCGCCGCGGCGGTGCAGGCGGCGAACTTCGACGAGAACTCGCCGAACACGAGGTGCTGGGACTTGGCTTCGACCAGCCCGAACGTCGCTGCGTCCCAGAACAGGGTGGTACCGCCGTTGCCGAGCACGACTTCCCAGTCGTCAGGCAGGCCGAACAGGGTGGAGATGCCGTCGCGAAGGCGGCCGACCATGTCTTTCACCGCCGGCTGGCGGTGGGAGGTGCCGAGATAGTTCGGCGCGGCCGCGGCGAGCGCGGCGACGGCCTCGGGTCGGACCTTGGACGGTCCGGCGCCGAATCGGCCATCAGAGGGGAGAAGATCCGAGGGAATCGTAATTGACGGTGGTGTTTGGCTCACAGGATGAGAGGATTGCAGCTCGGACCACGAGACACACCCAAATGGGGAGCAAACCATGGCAACCGGTCGAATTTCTGCACGCGTCGGGTCGATTGCGCCCTCCGCCACCCTGGCAGTCGATGCCAAGGCCAAGGCATTGAAGGCCGCCGGTGAACCCGTGATCGGGTTCGGCGCCGGTGAACCCGACTTCCCGACCCCCGACTACATCGTCGAAGCAGCCGTCGCGGCCTGCCGCAATCCCCGGAATCACAAGTACAGCCCGGCCGGCGGATTGCCCGAGCTCAAAGAAGCGATCGCGGCGAAGACGCTGCGCGATTCAGGTTACAAGGTCGAGCCGTCGCAGATCGTGGTCACCAACGGTGGCAAGCATGCGGTCTACAACGCCTTCGCCGGTCTCATCGACCCGGGCGACGAAGTCCTCATCCCCACCCCGTACTGGACCACCTACCCCGAGCCGGTGAAGCTCGCAGGCGGCGTCCCGGTCGAGGTCCCCACCGACATCTCGTCGGGCTTCAAGGCCACCATCGAGCAGCTCGAGGCCGCCCGCACCCCGCAGACCAAGGCGCTGGTCTTCGTCAGCCCGTCCAACCCGTCGGGCGCCGTGTACTCCAAGGAGCAGATCGAGGTGATCGGCCAGTGGGCCGTCGACACCGGCATCTGGGTCGTGACCGACGAGATCTACGAACACCTCGTCTACGGCGACAACGTGTTCCACTCGATGCCCACCCTCGTGCCCGAGATCGCCGATCGCTGCATCGTGCTCAACGGTGTCGCCAAGACCTACGCCATGACCGGTTGGCGCGTCGGTTGGTTGATCGCCCCCGCCGACATGGCCAAGGCCCTCACGAGCCTCCAGTCGCACCAGACCTCGAACGTGGCCAACGTCGCCCAGATGGCGGCGCTCGCTGCGGTCTCCGGCGATCTCACGGCGGTCGACATGATGCGTGAGGCGTTCGATCGTCGCCGCAAGATCATGTTCTCGATGCTGTCCGACATGAACGGCGTGTCGGTCATCGAGCCCGAGGGTGCGTTCTACGCCTTCCCGTCGTTCGAGGGCGCCATCGGGCGCACGATCGGCGGCGTCACCATCGACTCCACCATCACGCTCGCCGACACCATTCTCGAGCAGGCCAAGGTGGCCTTCGTTCCTGGTGAGGCCTTCGGCAGCCCCGGCTACGGCCGGTTCTCGTTCGCTCTCGGCGACGACGACATGGTCGAGGGTCTTCGCCGCATCGGCGAGTTCCTGGCCTGATCGATGCCTGAGCTCCCCTTCGGTTCCTGGCCATCACCCATCACTGCCGACCTCATCGCTGCCGGCGGTGTCGGTCTCGGCGGCCCCGCGGTGCGCGGCAACGAGCGCTGGTGGTCCGAAGCGCGCCCATCCGAGGCCGGTCGAGTGGTGCTCGTCCGCTCGGTGCGTGCCGACGACGGTTCGACCGACGTGGCCGATGCGCTGCCCGAAGGGTTCTCGGCCCGCACACGAGTGCACGAGTACGGAGGGGGAGCGTGGTTCCTCGGGGCCACCGACACCTACTTCTCGAACATGGCCGACCAGCGGCTCTATCGGCTCGGCGATGCCGGTCCGGTACCACTGACCCCCGAGCCTCCGCTTCCCGCTGCCTGGCGGTTTGCCGACGGGGTCGAGACGCCCGACGGCGAGTGGATCATCTGCGTACGAGAGTCACACATCGCCGAACCCCCGCTGCCGCCCAGCGGTCTGTTCGACGACGATGACGCCGCAGGAGACCCCGAGCCCGAACTCGAACCGGTGTTGCTCGACGAAGCCCGAAACGAGATCGTCGCCATCCCCGTCGACGGTTCCGAGGCGCCACGGGTCGAGGTCACCGGAACCGACTTCGTCGCTGCTCCGCGGGTCTCGCCCGATGGCCGCTGGGTCAGCTGGATCCAGTGGAACCACCCGAACATGCCATGGGACGGCACCACGCTGTGCGCCGCGCCCATCTTCGACGGCTGCCGTTTCGGCAACGTCCAGGTCGTGGCAGGCAACGAGCACGAGTCGATCGTCGGTGCCAACTGGACCAGCGACGGCAGCCTGGTGTTCAGCACCGACCGGTCCGGCTTCTGGAATCTGAACACCTGGCGCCCTGGTGACCCTTCGGCCACCGAGATCACTCGTCTCGGCGACGCCGAAATCGGCGGACCGCCCTGGAACTTTGGGCTGCAGCCGTGGGCCGAACTGCCCGAGGGCCGATTCGCCGTCGTCGTCACCAGGCGAGCCGTCGATGCGCTTGCCGTGGTCGAGACCGATGGCACCGTCGAGGTCGTCGACGAACGGTTCCCCAGCATCTCGTCGATGTCGGTCACACCAGATGGTGCCATCGCGTGTGCGGTCGGCCCGGCCGACACCGCTCCTGCGCTGGTCGAGCTCGCCCTCGAACCGGCCGAGCCCAGGGTGTTGCGAGCACCTCCTCAGTTGGTCGAAGACTCCGCATGGATCAGTTCGGCGCAACGTTTCGACTACGAGGCCGACGACCGTTCTGACCGGCACGCGTTCTTCTACGAACCGGCAGCTCCCGACATCACCGGACCCGCCGGCGAACTTCCACCCCTGATCGTGGTCGGTCACGGCGGCCCGACCGCCCATTCGAACCCGGCGCTCAATCTCAAGATCCAGTACTGGACCAGCCGAGGATTCGCCGTCGCCGACGTGAACTACGGCGGATCGACCGGCTTCGGCCGCCAGTATCGCCAGCTTCTCGACGGGCAGTGGGGCGTGGTCGACGTCGTCGACTGTGTGAACGCCGCTCGCCAGTTGGCGGCCGCCGGCCGAGTCGACGCCGACCGCATGGCCATCCGAGGCAGCTCCGCCGGCGGTCTCACCGTGCTCAATGCGCTCATCACCTCCGACGTCTTCTCCGCCGGCACCAGCTTGTATGGCGTCGCCGATCTCGAAGCGCTGGCGACCGACACCCACAAGTTCGAGCGCCGCTACCTCGACAACCTCGTCGCCCCGTGGCCGGCGGGCAAGTCCGTCTACGACGCCCGATCCCCGATCAACCACGTCGACGGGCTCGGGTGCCCACTGCTCGTGCTCCAGGGCACCGAAGACGAGATCGTGCCTCCGAGCCAATCCGAGGCCATCGTCGCCGCCGTCGCGGCGAAGGGCATCCCGCACGCCGCCATCTACTTCGAGGGTGAACAGCACGGCTTCCGCCAGAAGGACTCGATCATTCGTTCCCTCGAGGCCGAGCTGTGGTTCTACGGTCGGGTCTTCGGCTTCTCACCCGCCGACGACATCACCCCGATCGACGGGGCCGTCGGTCTCTGACCCAGGTCAGGGCCTGCTCCAGGTTGGTCATCCGGCCGGGCAGCGGGCAACATGGCGCCGTGCCCAGCTCTGAAACATCCAGCTCCGAAGTAGCGGCGTCGCCCACGTTCATCGAGTCCACCGACGGTGTGCAGGTGGCGGTCCACGACTTCGGGGGCGACGGCCCCCTGTTGATCTTGAGCCACGCGACCGGCTTCTGTGCCCATCTCTGGTTGCCGATGGCAGAGACGCTCACCACGCACTTCCGTTGCATCGGGCTCGACTACCGCGGCCACGGCCACACGATCACGCCCGACACCACCGCCATGGCGTGGCGCGGCATGGGCGAGGATCTGCTGTCGGTGATCGACGCCTACGCCGACGGAGCTCCCACCATGGTCGCTGGGCATTCCATGGGTGGCGCGGCCATCGTGCTGGCAGAGACGATCCGTCCGGGATCGATCGTCAGAGGCTGGGGATTCGAGCCGATCCTCTTCGACCCGGTGGTCATGGGACGTGTCAATCCCGACGATCCCAACCACATGGCCGAAGCGGCGCAACGCCGACGTGCTGCATTCGCCTCGCGCGAGGCGGTCTACGAGCGCTACTCGGCCAAGCCGCCCCTCAACACGCTCGACCCGCGAGCACTCCACGCCTACGTCGACTTCGGCTTCCGAGACCTCGGACCTGACGACGAGGCCTTTGCCGAGTTCCCCGAGGGTGTCACGCTGCGATGCACGCCCTCCCGAGAGGCCGAGACGTTCTCGAACTCGCGCTCGGGCGCCTTCGAGGCGTGTGCCGACATCGGCTTCGACTTCCGGGTGTTGGTTTCGGGCGACGGGATGCCGCCGGCGACCATGGCCGAACATGCGGCGGCATCGTTCGATCGCCTCTCGCTGGCTCGATACGACGACCTGACCCACTTCGGCCCTCTCGAGTCGCCCGAGCGCATCGCTGCGGACGTGATCGAGTGGTTCACCGAGTAGTGGGGCGACCTCGGAGCGTTCGTTGCCCTAGCCTGTCGGAGTGGTTCGGGGGGAATGTGCTTTGGGGGGAATTGACGTGATGATGTCGCATCGGCTCGTGATCGGGCCAGGAGGTAGCGGCCGCACACACCGTCTCCGGACGTGGGTCGAAGAGGTCGAGGATCAGTCGACCATCGGGTGGGTCGCGGGCTCGAGTATTCGAGCGGTCGACGAGAACGACATGGAGCAAGCGGTTGCCGCCGAGCCCGCGGTGCTCGTCGTCGACGACCTCCAGTGGTTCACCGACGGTGCCATCGCCATGGTGTCGGAGTACGCACGGACCAAACCGGTGTGGGCCTCGCGTCGGCCGTGGCCATCCACCGAGCGCCTTCGCCTTCTCGACGATCAGCTCACCAGCCGAGGTCAGGCCGTCCGGACCGTCTTCGTCAGCGACGACGACTTCGGCTCCTTTCTCGCCGAGCTCCAGGGCAAGGCGGCGCGAGGTGATCTCGTCGATGCGCTGATGATTGCCACCGGCGGCTCGGTCGGACTCGCAGCCGACGCGATCGCCTCCAACTGGGACGGCAGCCTCGGCCAACTCCCCGAAGCACTCATCGATGCGGTGATCACTCGAGTCCGCAAGGCCGGGCGCGACGCCGTCGCTCTCGCCTCGGTGCTCACCGTCGAACCCGACATCGAACCCGGTCTGGCTGCTCGTGCGCTTCCGAGCGGCGTCGAAGCCCGTGGGGCCCAACGTGGCCTGCGATCCGGCGGTCTCACCGATGGCGACGGCGCACTGCTCCCCCTGGTCGCCGCGGCGATCCGGGCCGACCTCTCGTCGGTCGAGCTCGAGGAGATCCACGACCGCCTCGGTTCGACGATGTCGCACGCCGATCCCGATCGAGCGGCCGACCATCTTCGAGCCGGAAGCCGAGACTCGGCGTCATCGGTCGAAGCACTGATCGTGTCGGCCGAACGGATCCGACGAACTGACCCCGCACGTGCCATCGAGCTGGTCGCCGAGCTGGTGATCCCCTCCGACGGCGATGACGACGGAGCGGCGGCCGCGACCACCGAACGAGTCTCGTTGCTCCGGGCCGAGGCCGCCTTCCACCTGGGGAGCGGCACAGCGATCGGCCAGCTCGAGACCACGCCGACGGCCGGAACGGTCGACGGCCGTTCCACGCCACGTGCAGCGCTCCTCGGCTTCGGTCTCGATGTTCGTGAGCTGCGTTGGTCCAACGCTGCAGGTCGAGCGCTGCCCAGCGAGCTCGGCCCACACCTCCAGGCCCTCTCGCTCGCCGCCATCGGCCAGTTCGACCTCGTGCCGAACCTGCCCGAGGCAACGGGTCCACTCACCTCGATGCTCGGCCTGATCATCGGTGGGTGTGAAGCGATCGCTCATGGCGACGGTGCCGAAGGGCTCGCCCGGCTGGCAGCCGCAACCGACGACTACCAGCGACTCCAGCCCGATGTCCCGCTCGGATTCTCGGCCCACCTGATGGCCTCGTTCGCCGCCGTGGCGCTTGGTGATCTCCCGGCAGCCGAAGATTTCGCCGCACTCGGTGCCGAATTCGAGCAGCAGGGCGAGGCCGTCTCGCTCGAGCTGCAGCTGGCCTACGTTCGCCTGCTCGACGGCCGCTACGCCGATGCGCTCACGCTGGTGCGTGAAGGTGAAGGCGAAGACTGGAATGCCCGAGACCGTCTGCACCTGGCCGTACTCGATGCCGCCTTGGCCCGACGTTCGGGTGACACCACCCGGCTGCGTGACGCGTGGCGCCGGGCCGACCCGGTGCTCGTACGCCACAACGCGTCGTGGCTCCTGATCGACCCGCTCACCGAACTGTTGGCCGCCGGGGCGAAGATCGGCAACACCAATCGCGTCGGGCCGCTGCTCGAGTCCATCACACGGCAGATCGCCGACTTCGCTCCGTCGAGCCCCGCTCCCGGAAATGCGTGTTGGCTGCGCCTCCAGCTCGGCCTGGCGACCGATGACGCCGAAGCGGTCGCCGCTTCGGCCGACGAGCTTCGCGAATACACCTCACACGGGGCCCGGTCGCAGGCCAGGGTCGACGCCAGTCCGCTCTGGACCCTGTTGACCGCTCGACGAGCCGAGTCCGTCCCATCCGGTGACGACTCCATGCCGGCCGAGACCGAGTTCATCGATGGTGCGGCTGCGCTGGCCGACGGCGGCGAAGCCTGGGAGGCATCGCGTCTCGTTGGAGCGGCGGCCATCGAGTTCGAAGACGCCGGTGTTGCCCGTCGCTTGCTCGAGCGGGCCCGAACCTTCACGAGCGAAGTCGACGAAGCCGACGCCGAAGACCCGCTCGTCCTCCTGGGGCTCAGCGAGCGCGAAGCCGATGTCGCACGGTTGGTGGCCGAGGGACGAACGCACAAAGAGACCGGCGCCCAGCTGTTCATCTCGCCCAAGACCGTCGAGCACCATGTTGCTCGAATCCGCCAAAAACTCAGTGCTTCCAGTCGTGCAGAGCTCCTCGCGATCATCAGAGAAGCCCTGGACACAGCGATCTGAACGTTTCTCGGGCACGGAGCGTGACCATCCCCTAGTGTTGCGCTGCTGGATAGGGGGCTTCCCCGATTCGGGTTGTTTTCGCTGGATCTACTGTGATTTGCAGCGAAGCAAGCCCGAACACATCAGCACAGAAACACTTACCGGAGGGAAACCGAAATGTCAGATATCAATGAAGTCCTCGAGTCCATCATGCGCAAGGTCCTCGGCAGCGAGACCGAAGCAGTTGCCTATTCACAGGACCCAACTGGGTACCTCGTAGACCACGGGGTCAACGATTACGACTTGTCCGAGGTCAATCTGGGCGACACCGTCACCGGTGTGGCCAATGAACTCAACTTCTCTCCGCAGGTCACCCAGACGCTGATCGAGATGCCGGCTCCGGTTCCCGCTTCGGCTCCTGCT